>Ga0335073_10011279_pt1 | contig 12545 bp, 12 predicted proteins | sample Lox_Sample_22_FD_207093 | JGI IMG/M metagenome (GOLD analysis project Ga0335073, IMG submission 207093) | Soil microbial communities from Loxahatchee National Wildlife Refuge, Florida, United States - Lox_Sample_2.2 | ecosystem: Environmental > Terrestrial > Soil > Wetlands | place: USA...
CGCCGCGTTCGACCGGGCCCAAGCACTGCTGCACACGCTCGGCATCACCGGCTGGCAGGACGCGCTGGTCGGCGCCGGGCTGGGTACTCCCGACAACTTCGATGCCTACCTGCGCGCCGCCGGGTCCGGACGGCTCACCGCACGGGTACGCGGCGCCTTGTGGTGGGAGCGCGAGCGCGGCACCGACCAGATCGAGCGGCTGGTCGAGCGTAGGAAAGCCGGCCGTGCCGCCGGCAACGGCCGGTTCGACCCCGGCAGCATCAAGATCATGCAGGACGGAATCATCGAGAACCGCACCGCCGCACTTAGCTCGCCCTACTTCGAACCCTGCGCCTGCTCGGCCCGCGGGCACGCCGCTGTGCAGGCGAGTGACGGTGCCAGCGGCCTGAGTTTCGTCGACCCGGGCAAGCTAGCGGGATACGTGGCCGAACTCGACCGGCTCGGCTTCCAAGTGCATTTTCATGCACTGGCGACCGTGCCGTGCGCGAAGCGCTCGACGCGGTTGAAGCGGCGCTTGCCGCCAACGGCCAGCTCGGCAACCGGCACCACCTCGCGCACCTGCAGGTCGTGCACCCACGGGACGCGGCGCGCTTCGCCGCACTCGGGGCCACGGCGAACATCCAGCCGCTCTGGGCATGCCACGAACCGCAGATGGACGACCTCGCCATCCCGCTGCTCGGAGCCCAACGGGCGCTGTGGCAGTACCCGTTCAGGTCGCTGATCGCCTCTGGCGCCCAGCTCGCCGCGGGCAGTGACTGGCCGGTCAGCAGCCCCGACCCGGTCCAGGCCATGCACGTGGCCGTCAACCGGGTCGCTCCAGGCAAGCGGGGCGAGGCGTTCATCCGGGCGGAGCGGCTGACGCTGGCAGAGGCGCTCACCGCCTACACCGCGGGCACCGCGCGCGTTAACCACGCTGATCAGACGGGCCGCGTCGCCGTCGGCATGCTGGCCGACCTTGTAGTGCTCGACCGCAACCCGTTCGATGGGCTACCGCAGGAGATCCACGAGACCCGAGTCTCCGCCACCTTCATCGGCGGACAGCTGGTGTTCCAGGCATAACCTGTTGATGGTCAGCGAGCCGTCCAGCTGAGTGCTGACGGCACCGACCCGGCACGGACTGGTTGCCGGCCTCGAAGAGGGCCGCTACTTCACCTGAAAAGCCCCGCTGACGTGCATGCTGGCTGTCAGCCAGGTGGGCGGTTTACCCTGCCTGGAGCCTGATGCCGGCGAGGACCATGTCCACCACGTCCGTGACGAACGCATCGTCGAGCGGAGCGTGCCCTTGCAGCAAGCGGTGGTAAAGCGGTCCGTAGATCAGGTCGAGCGCGACCTCCAGGTTGAGGTCGGCCGCCACCTCGCCGCGCTCTACGGCCCGCAGGAAGACCTCCCGGGCCTGATCACGGCGCGGCTGGACGATCCGCCGCCGGTACTCGGCGCCGAAGACCTGATCGGTCTGGGCCCGGGTGAGCAGCGCCGCGATCACCCGGGCGTAGGGAGCGGTGCGGACAATTCCGGCCCACGGCCGCAGCAGTTCAAGCAGGTCACCACGCAGTGAGCCGGTATCGCTTGGATGCCTGGCGGCTTCTTCCCACCGGGTGTAGAGGGCGTCCAGTGCGACGGCTTCCTTCGTCGGCCACCAGCGGTAGATCGTGGCCTTGCTGACACCGGCCCGGAGCGCCACCGCGTCCATGCTGACGGCGGCAAGGCCGCGCTCCAGCAGGAGCGCGGCCGTTGCCTTCAGAATTGCCTTGCGCGCCTTCTCGCTGCGCGGCCGTCCGCGCGCTGCCTGCGCCGACGCGGGCACGGCAAGCCCGGTCGTATCCAGCGGGCTACCCGGCTCCGGTACGGTCATGTCCCGATCATGCCCCGATCACGGCCATGTCCTCGGCTCCCGGTCTGGTCGCTATTCCGGCACGCCGCCACCGACCAAGGCCGGGCGTCGACGTGGCTGCCACCTTGCTCGATAAGGCCTGCGGCCGTCCTCGCGCAAGCGGACGCTAGGCGTGGTTCGGCTCCGCTACGGCGGCCGCCACGATTACCCGGCTGGCAGCCACGGCTTGGTTCCGGTTCCAGCCCTGCGGGGAGCGAGGCTGGCTTCTGGTCCACGAGCCGCATCCACGCGGTACTCGTGAATTCCTTGAGGCTCACCTCAACAGGGTTGTACTCATTGGCCTTGATCGAATCGCTGGCCTGGCTGATTGCCACCTCATGCACGAAAGGCGAAACAATGATCCCGAGGCCGGCACCAGTCGCAGCCATGGCTCCCTTGAAGGCCGGAGCCTCGACCATTCTGGCGGTGCGGATGATGGCCTCGCCCGACATCCCGAGGGAGTCACCCATGACGGGTCCCACGTTCACGGCTATCCGCAACCGGATCCGTGCCGACTCGCTGTGACTGCGATTATGCAAGTCCAGATTTCCCGGCAGCTCTCGCTCCAGGCGCTCCAGGATTCTCGTCGTGGGAACGCACGGCGGTACCACGATAAGAAGACCATCGCCACGATCTTCGGAAATGCAAGCTTCCCACAACGACCCCATTGACGCCCGCATCATCTCAAGCCCCTCGCGCCTGATGATCTGACGGTCCCGGTCGTTACGGGTAACCGCACCGAACCCCACCACGTCGGTCAGGAGCACGGTGCAGTTCTCGCCCGCCGGCGGCCATGGGTGTGAGCTGCCATCCATGGCACAGCCGCACAGTGCGGCACGAAACATCCCCGGCCGACCGTGCTGACCGTAGCCTTCCGCGTTCTCAGTGAGCCTGTCGCAGGTCTGACCTTCCGCGTCCTCCGCGAGCCTGTCGCAGGCCTGACCTTCCACGGCCTCGAGTACTCGCGGGTGAGCACTGAGGAAACTCGCGAAGTCCTCACACCGCATAACGAGCGCGCGGACCGTTGCGAGCGCGGTGACTGTCGCGGAACGCGCGTCCAAACGAAGCGCACCGCATTCGCCCACGAGCTGACCCGGGCCGCGCTCGGCGACGACTTGCTCGCCGCCGTTTCCTTGCACGGTAATCTGCGTCCAGCCGGTGAGGATCACCATCACATACGCTGCCTGCTCACCTTCCCGCATTAGCCTGGCACCGCGGGCGAAGGTCCGTTCGCGCGCCACCGCGGTAAAGGCCTGGCGCTCGGCGGGAGCGAGGGAGTCTAGGAAATTCATCGCGGTGAGATCCTCTCGCTAGATCGCCCGACGGCCGCCCGGCCATGGAATGCGGATCTGTAACCCAGTGCCACTAGCTTCTTGTGAGGATCGTTTCTCGGGGTGATCCCGTCACTGGTGGCAGCTGTCGCCGCCACCGACGGCTTGGTGAGATCAGCCATCGTTCTTACTACCTGAGCTGAGAAGCATCAAAACTGAACTATCAGTTTCGTAACGATTCCGGGCCTGCAGTTATTCCGCTGGCCGCCACTCGATCTCGTCGGGCCCGACGTCGTGCCCCGCCGTGCACTGGACCCGCACTTCGATCGGGTGGCCGCAGCCGGCGTGGGCGAAGTCAACGAGGGGCTGGACGTCGGTGTGCCGGCGGCCCCACTCGAACAGGCCGAAGACCACCGGCATGAGGTCCGCGCCAGCTTGGGTTAGCGCGTATTCGTCGCGAGTGCGCCCGCCGGGCTCACGGTAGGGCTGCCTGTGCAGAAGGCCGGCATCCGTCAGGGTACGCAGATGGGCGGACGCCGTCGCGGGCGCCATCTGAACCCGCTGCACGAAGTCGTCGAACCGGCTGGTGCCGTAGAAAGCTTCGCGCATGATCAGCATCGCGCTGCGCGAGCCCACCAGGCCCATCGCCCGTTCGATCGGGCAGTGACCCGCGAACGACAGCGCGACCTCACCTTCTACTGGCTCCTGCGATGCCACGGGCGCACGTCCTCTCCCTCACCTGACTACACAAACTTGTAGTCAGCATGATACCTTGACCTAGCTGGCTTCAATTTCCCGAAGTTAAGAGGAGTAGCGATGAAGCTCTACAACCGCGTCGTTCTCGTTACCGGCGCTGCCGGCGGACTCGGGCAGGAGTTCGTCGCCCAGTCCCTGGCGCGGGGGGCCGTCAAGGTGTACGCCGGCGCCCGTCGCGACCACGACTGGGAAGACCCGCGCGTCATCCCGCTCCGGCTGGACGTAACCAGCCCGGCCGACATCGCGGCCGCCGCCGCGGCGGCGCAGGACACAGACCTGCTCATCAACAACGCCGGAGTCAACGGCGCGCCCTCGCTGCTGACCTCCTCAGAGGAGGAGATCCGCGCGACCTATGAAACCCATGTCTTCGGGCCGCTGCTGCTCGTCCGCGCCTTCGCGCCGGTCCTCGCCCGCAACGGCGGAGGCGCGCTCATCGACGTCCACTCGGTCCTGTCTTGGCTCGCCCGCCCGGGTGCCTACGCCGCCTCCAAGACCGCGCTCTGGGGGCTGACGAACGCGCTGCGCCTCGAACTGGCGGACCAGAAGACCCAGGTCGTCGGCGCGCACCTGGGCTACGCCGACACCCCGCTCATCGCCCATCTGAATGATGTGGACAAGTCCGACCCCGCGGTCATCGTCAGCCGCATCCTCGACGCCCTGGAGGCCGACGACGACGAAGCCATCGCCGACGATGTCTCGGGTCAGGTCAAGTCGATCCTGTCCGGCATCACCACCGGGACCCTCCCGCGGTTATCTCCCTGGTGACCCCGGTGCGCGAAGGCCATCGCCCCGCGCGATGGCCGCCGGCGGCACGCGCACCGGCGGCCCCTCACGATGGGGCCAAATATCCTCCTAATGAGGAAATCTGCGGCATCTTAAGTTTCAGGTGGTTCTAATGCGGTAGGGACAGCCCCAATTTGCTCGTGTTACCTTGTGGGCGACCTACCGGCCGCTCCAACCGTCCGAATTGAGGTCTTGCCGATGAAGCGCCGCAATGACTTGCCGTCCGGATGGCGCCAGCCTCCAGAGACGACGGCTGAGCCCGTTCCGTTGCGGCGACCGTACCTCGGCATCCCCTGGCTCGACGCGATACCGGCGCCGCCGCCGCGGCCTCGGTTCACTCCCCGGTCACGGACCGCGGCTCAGGAACAGGCAACGACCCGGGCTCCGGGCGGTATGGCGGCACCGCGCCACGCCCCGGCGGCTGCGGCTGCGACACGGCCGGCACCGAGCCCGGCCCCGGGGAGCATGGCCGCGCCGCGCCACGCCCCGGCGGCTGCGGCTGCGGCTGCGGCTGCGGCTGCGGGAGGGCCTACGCCGGCAACACCCATGCGCAGCCAGGCTCCACGCGGGACGGCGGGGCCTCGCCAGGCCCCAGCCCCTGCGGCACGGCCGGCACCCAGCCAGGCTCCACGCGGGACGGCGGAGCCGCGCCACGCCCCGGCGGCTGCGGCTGCGGGACGGCCTACGCCGGCAACACCCATGCGCAGCCAGACTCCACCCCGGATGGCCGGGCCTCGCCAGGCCCCGGCCCCCGGACCTGCGGCACGGCCGGCACCCAGCCAGGCTCCACGCGGGACGGCGGAGCCGCGCCACGCCCCGGCGGCTGCGGGGCGGCCGACGCCGGCTACGCCCGGCCGACCGCCGGCGATGGGGCGATGGCGGCCCATGCGCGCCATCATCGGGGACGAGCTCCGGGTACCGATGCTGTGGTGCGAGTTCGGCACCTGCATCGAGCGGTACGCCGACGAAGGCGCGCTCGGCGAGGGCGACCTGCGGGCCCGCGCGCATGCGGCAGGCTGGCGGTACGACGCTGCCGGGCGGCTCGCCTGTCCCTCCTGCGTGCAGCGTCAGCCCGCGTTCCGGTTCGGCCGCCCCGGGTTCCCCAGCGAGGATCGGCCATTCGCCTAGGCAGGGCGCCGGCAACGGGACAATTCATGCCAGCAGCACAGCGGACGGCCCCTGCCTTCCTATCAGCCACGAATACCGCTGCGTGGCGCCGTGTCGGCGTGAAAATCCGCCATCCAGAGACTTGTAAGTCGGCATCCAGAGCCTCGCTGGCGCGGGTATCCGCCCATTTTCGGGCCAGAGCTAAGCATTTTTTCGACTTCCTATCGATTTCGGTCATTTTCATAAGCTCTGGCCCGCATCGCGTGATGGTAACGCCCAGCGTAATGACGATCGATGGCGCCCGGCCGGGCCCGCGGCGCGGTTTCGCCCCAGCCCTGGCCCCAGGAACACCGTGCGTCACCGCAGCCTCACCCCGTTAGGCCGGAGCGCTGACGCCGGGGCCATGGTTGCGGCGGCCATACGCCTATAACCGTATCGTTGTCACAACCATCGGGCCTGTCCGACGTTGCCAGCACTGAGCCAGAGCCTTTTCATGCCAGCTTTGTCCGAAATGTGACGCACGAATTGATAGGGAGTGGGGGCGGACGCCAGAACTGATCGGAAGTCAGCGGCCAGAGGGACCTCCTGATGGCGTGCGGGTGCCGTACTCGTTCACCGCGTTCACCGCATTCACCGCATTCACCATGTTCACCGCGCCGAGGATGAAGCCGGCGGGGAGGATCGGCTGCTGCGCAGGGTCGAGGCTGCTGAACTGCGCTCTGCCTGGTTCACGACTTCGACGCTTTCTGCAGCCAGGCGTGACCGAACTGGAACATGTCCGCACCGGCCAGGGCGGCGAGGGCACCGACGGCGAGCCTGGTCCGGGCCGCGCGCGGTGCTGGCGTTACCATCTCGTTAACGGCAACCGGGGAAGGGCGAGTGGCGAGCGGCGGTCAGCGGCAAGACGGTACCCGCCGGAAGGCGGTCCGGATCCGGGACAGCCTGGTCGTCGTGCTCGCGTTCACCTCAGGTGCCATCGACGCGATCACGTTCGTGCGGCTCGGCAACGTGTTCAGCAGCGTCCTCACGGGCAACCTGGCCCTGCTTGGCCTGGCCCTCGGCGAGCGCCGCAGCGCGCTGGCAGTGAGCGGCGGTCTCGCGCTGCTGGGATACCTCGTTGGCGTGCTGGTCGGCGGAGCGCTGGCAGGACCACGGGAGAACGCGCGGGCGCTGTGGCCGCGGCGGACCACCATGACCATGGCGGTGGAACTGGTCGTGCTCGCTGGGTTCACCGGCGGATGGCTCGCCACCAGTGGTCATCCGTCCGATGGCGCCCGTCTGACACTGCTCGCACTCACCTCGACCGCGATGGGCATGCAGAGCGCTGCCGTGCGCCTGCTTGGCGAAATGTCCACCACCTACCTCACAAGCACGACGATCGGTATCTTCCAGTCGCTGGCCGTCCATCAGGTGCCAAGGGAATGGGTGCGGAGCACCAGTGTCCTGATCGTGTTCGTGGCCGGCGCCGCGGCTGGCGTGGCCGGCGCCGCAGCGTCCGCGTCCCTGGTGCCGGCGATCGTCATGGTCCCGCTCGCCGTGGTCGTGGTCCTCTCGGCCAGCTCAGCCCCATTGCGGCAGCCCAGGAGCCAGGACGGCCCCGATGGCGGACACCACGGAGCGGTATCCGCGCATCAGGAACCACGCAATTTCGAATACCGCGGGCCCGAACCAACCAGACGTGAACGCCACGAGCAGGCGCCTGCCGAGTCCGAACGCCGGGAGGCGGCAGCCGGGGAGGCAGAGGCGCGGGAGCCGGAACCCCGGAAACCGGAGCGTCAGTAGCCGGAAGCCTGGGAGGCAGAAGCCCGGGGGGACGGCAGCCTGGGAGGCAGAAGCCCGGAGGGCGGCAGCGCAGGGGGCGCCAGCCCGGGGGGCGGCAGCCCGGGGGCGGCAGCGCAGGGGGCGCCAGCCCGGGGGCGGCAGCGCAGGGGGCGCCAGCCCGGGGGCGCCAGCCCGGGGGCGGCAGCCCGGGGGCGCCAGCCCGGGGGCGGCAGCCCGGGGGCGGCAGCCCGGGGGCGGCAGCCCGGGGGCGCCAGCCCGGGGGCGGCAGCGCAGGGGGCGCCAGCCCGGGGGCGGCAACCGGGGGCGGCAACCGGGGGCGGCAACCGGGGGCGGCAACCGGGGAGGCCGAAGCCCGGCAGCCGGAATCCGGTCAACCGCAGCGTCAGGAGCCGGAACCGCGGGTTAAGGGGCGCTAGCCGCCTCGTCATTGTCACGCGGGCGCATAGCCGTCCTTCCCGGGCGTCGCGTCAGAGCGGCAGCGTGTACCCCAGAGCGAAGTTGAGCGCCGCGGCGAACGTCAGGTACATCAGCCAGAACCCGACGGTGATGTGGAAGAAGCCCAGAGCGCGCTCTCCCAGGGCGCCGATTCCGGGCAGGTCCGGCGCGAGGCTGGCGACGAAGTCCGCCACGTACACACAGGTCAGACCGATGAACAGGCCGCCGACTGGATTATCGTGCGCGCCGAAGAACACGATGATGCCGAGGATCGAGATGAGCGTGAATGCCACGGTCATGCCGAGGTTGACCCGGACGTCGATCCCGTGCAGCCGGTTCCAGCCCAGAGCGAACCAGTGCACGCCGTATGCGGTGAACGCCAGCCCCGCCATGTAGAGGGCCGGCGTGCGGAAGGTCACGGACAGCGTGAGCCCAAGGAACAAGTAGGTGCCGGTGAGGAACTGCATGAAGCCGGGCATCCAGATGCCCCAGACGCCGGTACCGTAGTCCACCCTTTCCCCGAGCTCGCGCTTCGGGTAATGGAGGAGTTCCTGGGGCCCGTAGATAAGGTAGCCGGTCCCAAGTCCGAAGAAGCCGACGGCCAGCGGCGGGAACGGAGACAGCGGCAGAGCGAACAGGGCGGCCACGGCCGGCCCTATTGACAGCTGGATCGTACCCATGGCAGAAAGTATTCCCATCGCTACGATGCGTAACACGATTCACAGTCGGTAACGTCCTCGGCACGCGGTCCAGCAACGGAACGCCATACGAACGCGTGCACAGTCCGTCCTGCGGACAGTTCAGGACAACACCAGGTAATCCCCTAAGCAGATCCCTCCGTGTCTCCGCTCCGGCCGCGCCCCTGTCCCCGGCCACGCCGCCTGCGCACCGGCCGGCAGCGGTCTCGGCGATGCCGGACATAAGCCGGACGCAGGGACCCCAGCGCGCCCGCTACGTCCGGCTTATCCGGCCGCCCGCATGCCACGGGAAAGCGCACGCCTCACAAAGAGCGGTGGCACCTCAGCCTCACAAAGCGCACGCCTCACAAAGAGCGGTGGAAACACGCGCCTCACAAAGCGCACGCCTCACAAAGCGCCTGCCTCACAGAGCCGCGGAGATGCGGTGCGTGCGGCCGCGAAGCTGCAAGAGGAAAATTTCGGCCGGGCACCTGGTCCCAGGCAACTGCCCAGGGCAAGCCCCGGCCGACGATGACGCGAGGATCGTTCGCGCCGCCCGGCAAAACCGTCAAGGATGACGGCGACCGGCGCAGTTAGCCTTCTGACTTGGTCCGCTGCCGCGGGATGATGACCGCGTCCGGGCCGGGAAACAGGAGCCTGGTCTGGCCGTCCGGGAACCGCACCAGATATGGCGGCTCGCCCCCGGTTCCGTGGATCTCCACGATCTCGCCGTGCTTGTCCGGATGTCCGACGATGTTCCCGTGAATGCAGATCTCGTCACCGATCGTCGCTTCCATAACCGCCTCCCTCAGCGGTGAGGGTCAGGTACGTGGACCAGCCTCGCACGTCGGCGGCGCGATGGCCACCGGCTCAAATCCGGATAAATCCTGGCACGGAAGCGTTGTCGTACCAGGCTCGCCGGCTATGTTCTCTGGGCTTGCGGTCAGCCCATGGTCTTCTGGCCGTCGAGCGACTCGCGGATGATGTCCGCGTGGCCGGCGTGCTGGGCAGTCTCCATGGCGATGTGCAGCAGTGTGCGGCGCGCGGACCAGCGCTCACCCGGCGGGGACCACGGGGAGGGCGGCAGCGCGTGATCGGCGTCGAGATCGGGCAGCGTCGCGACCAGTTCGTCGGTGTGCCTGGCCGCGTCCTCGTACCCGGCGAGCGCGCCGGCCAGGGTCTCGCCGGGCAGCAACCGGAAGCCGTCGGCCCAGGCCGCGTAGTCGGCCTCGGTCAGGTTGTTGAAATCCGGCGCGGCGGACGGGCCGTGCACGATAAAGCCGGCCCAGTTCCGCTCGACGGCCGTGACGTGCTTGATCAGGCCGCCAAGCGTCAGTTCGCTCACGGTGGTGCGCTCTCGTGCCTGCTCCTCCGTCAGGTCGCGCGTCGTGTAGCGGAGGAAGTGCCGGGACTTGCCCAGCATCGCCAGCAGGTCCGCCCGCTCGCCGGTGCTGACGGCGGTGCCGGTGGTGCTGGTGCTGTCACTTGAGGTCATGGTGCTGCGCCTTTCCTTTTCACCTGTGACTGCCTGACACAATCCACGCTAGGGGGTATCGCGGCCAATTTCTGTCCGCGATGTAAGGAATGATTGAGAACATGGCCAGTACGAGTACCCGTTCCTTCCGGCTCCTGTCCCTGTTGCAGAACCACCGCTACTGGGCGGGCGCTGAGCTCGCGGAGCGGCTGGGGGTGTCGGCCCGCACGCTGCGGCGCGACGTGGACCGGCTGCGGGAACTCGGCTATCCGGTTGAGGCGCATCCGGGCGTGGACGGCGGTTATCAGCTGGCCGCGGGTGCGGCGCTGCCGCCCCTTGTGGTCGATGACGAGGAGGCCGTCGCGCTCGCGGTCGGCCTGCTGCTCGCCGCGCAAGGGACAGCCGCCGTCGCGCAGGAGGCCAGCGAGGCGACGATTGCGGAGGCGTCGGCCCGCGCGCTGGCGAAGATCGCCCAGGTCATGCCGGCCCGGCTGCGCCGCAGGGCCGAGGCCGTCGCCGCGATGACCGAGTCCGTCACCTGGGACGCTGCGCGGAGCGGCCAGGCCGTCGGGCTCAGTCCCGATGTCCTCGGCGCCATCGCCCTCGGGTGCCGGGACAGCGAACGGGTCCGCTTCGACTACACGGCGGCCGGCGGCGAACGGACGCAGCGGCACGCGGAGCCACACCGGCTGGTTGCGCTCGACCGGCGCTGGTACCTCGTCGCCTACGACCTGACCAGGCAGGACTGGCGCAGCTTCCGGCTGGACCGGATCGCCGCACCGGTGCGGCCGACAGGGGCGCGGTTCCGGCCGCGCGAACTGCCCGCCGCGACCGCGGCCGAGTACGTCCGGCGGAACATCGCCAGTCCGGTCGCCGCCTACCGGGTCGAGGCCGTCATCGAAGCGCCCGCCGCCGTTGTGCGGGACCGCATCGGCCGGTGGGCCGCCGTCACCGAGGCCGGCCCCGGCAGCTGCCAGGTGACCATGACACCGCCCGACCTCAACTGGCCCCTCATCGCGCTCGGCATGACCGGCGCTGACTTCCGGATCCTGTCACCGCCCGAGCTAGCCGAGCGGGTACGCGACTGGGGCTCCCGCTTCACCCGCGCCACGGGGACGGGTGAAGCGGCGGATCACTGATCCCTGAGGTGCTGGGCGAGCAGGGCGTAGTCCGCGGGACCGAGGCGGTCCCTGGCGGTGGCGGCCTGGTGCCAGTGCGGGTACACCAGGTCCGGCGCGCTGACCTTGTCCAGTGCATCGCGCTCGTCAGGGGTCAGCACCAGCTCCGCGGCCCGGAGGTTGTCCCGGAGCTGCTCGTCCGTGCGCGCGCCGATGATCAGCGAGGTCACCGCGGGCCTGCCGAGCAGCCAGGCGAGCGCGACCTGGGCCGGGGACGCCCCGTGGCCCGCGGCGACGTCGACGAGCACCTCGACCGTGTCGTAGAGCTTCTCCTGGTCGCGGACGGGCGGCTCCTGCCAGGTGCCAGAAAGCTGCCTGGTTCCCTCAGACGGTGACGCGTCCCGCCGGTACTTGCCGGACACCAGGCCGCCGGCCAGCGGCGACCAGACGAGGATGCCGAGTCCTTGGTCCACGGCCAGCGGGACAAGCTCGTACTCGGCGTCGCGCGCCTCAAGGGAGTAGTAGACCTGCTGCGCGGCGAACCGCTCGTAACCGTGGGCGTCCGCGACACAGAGAGCCTTCATGAGCTGCCAGCCCGCGTAGTTCGAGGCCGCGAGGTAGCGCACCTTCCCCGCTCGCACCAGTGAGTCGAGTGCGGACAGCGTCTCCTCGATCCGGGTCTGCCCGTCCCACTCGTGCACGTGGTAGATGTCGATGTAGTCGGTGCCGAGCCTGCGCAGGCTCGCCTCGCAGCCGGCGATGATGTGGTGCCGCGACAGCCCCGCGTCGTTCGGTCCTGGACCCATCGGCATCCGCACCTTGGTGGACAGCAGCAGCGACTCTCTGCGGCCGGTGATCACTTCGCCGGTGATCTCCTCCGCGACGCCGCCCGAGTAGACGTCGGCCGTGTCGATTAGGTTCACCCCGGCGTCCAGGCACATGTCAACCTGCCGGCGCGCGCCCACCACGTCGGTCGTGCCCACGGCGCTGAACCCGCCCCGCCCGCCGAAAGTCATCGTGCCGAGCGTCAGTGCCGAGACCCGCAGGCCGCTCCGGCCAAGCTGCCGATACTCCATGTCCATCCGCCCTTCGTCATGCCGCCGCCAAAACCACCTTAGGCCCGGGGCGTGTGCCGTGTCCGCGCGGATCCGCCCGCCCCTTCGGCGATCTAACCCGGGGCGGGACGGCTAACCATCGCGCCGGACTCTCCCCTGCCACTGAATGCGAATCGCCCGCCGGCTCACCCCTGCCGCTGAAGGCAATCGCCCGCCG
>Ga0335073_10011281_pt1 | contig 12544 bp, 10 predicted proteins | sample Lox_Sample_22_FD_207093 | JGI IMG/M metagenome (GOLD analysis project Ga0335073, IMG submission 207093) | Soil microbial communities from Loxahatchee National Wildlife Refuge, Florida, United States - Lox_Sample_2.2 | ecosystem: Environmental > Terrestrial > Soil > Wetlands | place: USA...
GTCTTGCAACCTAGCGAGCGTGTCGCGAATCTATCTGGACGACTGCGGCCGTCGTGCTGGCGGCGCACACTCGAGGAGCGCTTGGTCACGTGACAATGGCGGATGATGAGTTCGTCCAGTTCGCCGAGGCGGTAGCGCCGCGCCTCCGGCGGACCGCGTTCCTGCTCTGCGGCGACTGGCACACCGCGGAGGACCTAGCCCAGACGACTCTGGCCAAGGTGTTTGCGTCCTGGCGGCGGATCCGCAGACGGGACGCAGTTAATGCATACGCCATGCGCACGCTGCTGAATACCTATCTGGCCGAGTGCCGGAAGAAGCGGGCAGGCGAGCTGCTCACGAGTCGGCTCCCGGAGCAACCTGTCGACCCACCGTCGCCGGAACTGCGGATAGCGGTGCTGGCGGCACTGGCCACGCTGCCGCCGAGGGCACGGGCCGTCGTCGTGCTGCGCTACTGGGCCGACCAGAGTATCGACCAGACCGCCGCGCTGCTGGGCTGTACCCCAGGCAACGTGAAGAGCCAGAGCGCTCGCGCCCTAGACAAGCTGCGCCTGCTGCTCGATGACGCCGCGACCGAGCCAAGCACCGCCGCGACCCGCGCCCAGATCGCTGATGACGAGAAGAAGGCCCATCATGGATGAGCTGTCGCTTCGCGCCCTGCTCGAGCGCGCCACGTCTCCAGAACCGCCGCTCGGGCAGATTGTCGACAAATCTCTCCGCGCGGGCCGCAGGCTGCGGCGGCGCCGGGCGACCGGGGCAGCGGCCCTATCGGCTGCAGCCGTCGTTGTCGTCAGCACAGTCCCAGCGCTGACGTCCGGTGCAGGTCACACGTCCGGTGCAGGCCACAAGGCCAGCAAGCAAGTGCCTGCCGCGGTGGCCGCTCCCGCTACTAAGGCCAGAACCGCTTATGTCGCCACGAGTCACAACACTGTCGTGCCGATCAACCTGGCCGCCAAGACGGTCGGCGCGCCGATCCGGGTAGCTGAGGTGGTCAATGACCCGTTCGTGATCCAAGCTGCGGCTAGCCCGAACGGCCGGACTGTCTACGAGGTCGGCATGCCTGGGGGTGGCCCGACGACCGTAACCCCGATCGACACTGCCACCAACACGGCCGGGCCGACGATCACGATCGGGAATGCCGAGCCACAGGACTTCGCAGTTGCGCCGAACGGGAAGACTGCATATCTGAGCGCCCCCGAGGGGCTTTTCCGGATCAGCACCGCGACGAACACCGCGAGTAAAGCGCCCGACTGTAGTCGGTACGGCTGCAGGGCAATGGCATTCAGCCCGAGCGGCCAGGCGCTGTATGTGATCAACGGGGGGGCCAAGACCGTGATCGTGATGCAGACGGCGAACAACAGGGTGGTGACGGGCATCAAGATTCCGGCAAGCTCGTCCGGCATCCCGTTCAACATCGGGATCACGCCGAACGGCAAGACGGCTTACGTGGTGGACGGAACGTTCGAAGCCAAGCCGGGCGAGAACTCAGTAGTGCCGATCAACCTGGCTACCAACGCCGCGCTGACGCCGATCAAGCTCTCGGCATCGGGCCTAGCCGACGGCCTCGTGATCGCGCCCGACGGCCGGACTGCGTACGTGCTGAGCAGCCGCGCGGTCACCGCCATCGATACCGCGACCAACCAGGCCGAGGCGACTATCAACCTTCCGCAGTCGGCAGGGTACGCCTATTTCATGGCACTCACTCCGGATGGCAAGACCTTGTACGTGCTGACGCCACGCGGCGTGGTGCCGATCACGACTGCTAGCGGTACCGTGCTGCCGACGATCAAGGTCCCTAAGCTCTGCTCCTCAACACCCATCGCAATCACGCCCGATGGCAGGACTGTCTATGTCGGCGCCTGCATCACCGGCACCCGCACGGTGGAGGGGCACAAGCTGCCAGCGATTGTGGGCGGCGGCGTCGTCCCGATCAGCACGGCGACCAACACCGCCGGTCGCTTCATCAACCTCGGGGGAGAGCCGGTCGCCATCACTTTTGCCAGATAGGCGAGGGCCGGGCAACCGTAGCCGGACGGGATCAGAGGCCTAGATCCCACCATGTTCCCGATGTCCAGGTCTTTCCTGCCCAGATGTCGTACTCAGCGCGGCGCGGATGCTGATCAAGGCGAGGCTCAGCGGACAGGATGAGCGTGGCCTCGTCGCGGGCCGCGAACTCGCCCCACGCGCGCGCCGCATCCGAGATGCTCGCAGAGGGTGCCTCGCCCCGCGCGAATGAGGTCCAGGCCGCCGCCATCGCCTGGCCAAGTCGCGCCTGCGGGTCCCCAGACCTGGCCAGCTCGCTGAAGCTGTCCGAACCCCACACGGCCAGCATGTCCAGCCCGTGACCGCCCGCGAGGTCGGCCGGGATACCGGGCGGGCAGCCGTCGTACCGGTAACGCCACACCGGCGCGTGCGCCGCCTGGGCGAGGGCCAGCCGATGGGTCGGGACACCGTAACGCTCCGCGCCCAGTACGGCAACGCCGACACCAGTCTCATCGAGTTCGGGCCGTGCGGCGGCATAGGCGGCCAGCATCTCCGTCGCGGTTGACGTGCCGAACAGCTCGGCCAGCACGCGCGGGGCCTGGCGGGCCGCCGTAGCGTCCATCAGCTGATAGCTGGCGCCCTCGGTCCCGTTGTGCCCGATGAGCAGCGGGATGCCGGCGCCCGCGCCGGAGCTGACCGCGTCGATCGGCAGGACCGGGATTCCCGTGCCGCCGAGAACCGGGCGCCACACCCAGGTGCCCTGAGCTCCAGTGGCAATTGCTTCCTGCGCAGCCACGAGCTCGGCGGGCGGCACGTTGATCAGCCGCCTGACGCCGCTCGCGTCGTCGGTAAGGCCTAGCTCACGCAGCAGCCGGCGGCGCACCCGGATGGCCTGCCGCGGCGTTGCGACGTGCTCGGCACCGCCGCTGCTAGAGATCGCCCGGCTGATGAGTCCGGCCGTCAGGGGAGAGGCGATCAGGTTCGCGACGCTCTTCGCGCCTGCCGACACTCCGTATATTGTCACCCGGCGCGGGTCGCCGCCGAATCCCGAGATGTTGTCACGCACCCAGCGCAGGGCCGCCACTTGATCCAGGAAACCGGCCTGTCCCGCGTCCGCCAGCTCTGCTCCGGCAACGTCGGCGAGGTGCAGGAACCCAAGAGCGCCGAGCCGGTAGTTGAACGTCACCACGACCAGCCCGCGGCGGGCCAAGACGGCGGCGTCACCGACGAGGTCGCCAGCCCCGGCGCCCTGCACGTAACCGCCGCCGTGGACCCATACCAGCACCGGGTAGCCGGCCTCGTCCGGCGGCGGAACGACCGGCGCGCTGACGTTGACTATGAGGCAGTCCTCGGCACGGTGCTGCACGACCGGCTCACCCGTGAACGGGTTAACTGCCTCGCTCTGCCACGCCACCGGGGCGGCTTCGGTAGCCCGCCGGATGTCTGTCCATGGATCGGGTGGCTGAGGCGCGCAGAAGCGCAGCTCGCCGACCGGCGGCTTCGCATACCTGATGCCGCGCCAGACGCACAGGTCAGCGACGATCTCGCCGCGGACGCGTCCGTAGGAGGTGACGGCAATCGCGTTCATGCGGTGCTCACTGGGCGAGCGGGCCGGTGCGGGCGACACCAGGCCGGAACAACGTTTCCTGCGCGATGCCGGCGGCAAGCAGGCCGTGCCGGGTGAAGATCCGCCCCGTGTACATGCCCCGGCCGCCGGAGGTGGACTCTGGCTGCAGATCCATCAGCACCCACTCATCGAGCGCGGCACGGCGGAAGAACCAGACCGAGTGGTCGATGCTCGTCAGCGGGCCGGCGATGGTGATGCCCGGGGCCGCTGCGAGGCCGGTGAACATGTCGGACACGTAGGCCAGCGCGCACGCGTGCATCATGTCGCCGTCGAGCTTGTAGCGCGACCTGATCCACATCCTGGATGGCCACTGCTGGCCCGGCTGAGGCTGCGCGGGGAGGCGGATCTCGACGCCGTGCATCCGGTGGAAGCGCGGGTTGTCCGGCAGGCCTTCGGGCGGCTCGACCTCGGGCATGGCGTGCGCCTGATAGTCAGAGCCCTCCTCGGTGATGTGGAAGGAGGCGGCCATGTTGAAGATGACCTTGCCGTTCTGGACTGCGATGACCCGGCGGTTGGAGTACGAGCCGCCGTCCCGGTCGCGGTTCACGGTCAGGAGCACCCGGTGCGAGGCGTCGCCGCGGCTGAGGAAATAGCCATGCAGCGAATGCGGGTGCCGTCCTTCGGGCACCGTCTGCGCGGCAGCGCGCAGCGCCTGGGCGGCGACCTGGCCGCCGAACAGCCCGGCCGGCTCCCGGCTCACCACGACCGTGCGGAACATGTCGTCCTCGATCCGCTCGAGCGTAAGTATCTCCGGCAGGCCGGTGCCGGGAGTTCCGATGACAGGCTCAGCCAGACTCGCCATGGCGACATTGATATCACTACCGACCGCCGTAAGCTGCGGGCAGACCTTCGACGAAGGGAGCTGGCATGGGTGCGCTGGACGACCGGGTTGCTGTCATCACCGGGGCAGGCCGCGGCCTCGGCCGCGAGCACGCGCTGCTCTTCGCGGCCGAGGGCGCCAAGGTCGTGGTGAACGACCTCGGCGGCGGCCCAGACGGCTCGGGGAGCGACGCCGCGCCGGCCCAGCAGGTCGCCGACGAGATTCGCGCGGCGGGCGGCCAGGCAGTGGCGAACTTCGACGACATCACGTCGGCCGAGGGAGCAGACCGGCTGATCCAGCAAGCCATCGACGAGTTCGGCGCGCTGCACGTGCTGGTCAACAACGCCGGGATTCTGCGCGATCGGACGATCGTCAACATGACCGACGCCGAATGGGACGACGTCATCAAGGTGCACCTGCGCGGTCACTTCATGCCGACCAGGGCCGCCGCGCGTTACTGGCGCGAGCAGTCGAAGGCTGGCGGCAACCTCCAGCCATCCCTCATCAACACCACCTCGACCTCGGGCTTGTTCAGCAATCCGGGCCAGGCCAACTACGGCGCGGCGAAGACCGGCATCGCCACGCTGACCATGATCGCCCAGCGCGAGCTGGGCCGCTACGGCGTGAAGGCGAACGCGATCGCCCCGGCCGCCAGGACCAGGCTGACGCTCGCCACTCCCGGCATCACCGATGCGATCGCCGTCATGCCGGAGGAGGGCTTCGACGCGATGGACCCGGCGAACGTGTCGCCGTTCGTCGCCTACCTGGCCACGGCCGACTGCCCGATCCAGGGACGGGTCTTCTTCGTGGCAGGCGGCGCAATCCACTTGTTCCAGCCGTTCGCGATCATCGACAGCATCGCCAAGGACGGCAAGTGGACCGTAGCGGAACTGCAGGAAAAAGCCGCGCGCCTGGCCGACGTGCCGTTCGAGCTCGGCCGGATTTCGCTGTAACGCCAGATTCTAGCGGCAAGGCCAGATATGGCTGGAGGACGGCGCGTCAGGCCGGCTGGTAGCCGAAGGCGACTGCCTCAGTTCCCTCCGAATCGGTTCCGATCGGGAACGTGGCAAGCCTGACCTTCATGCCGAGCTTCACGCTGCCGGGCTTGGGGTCAATCCCCACGATGTTGGCCTTGACCACGCCGCCTCCGTCCAGGTCGACGATCCCGGACACATACGGCACTTTGACGTCCGGCGTCGCCCGGTGCACGATCGTGAACGCCCGCACGACGCCCTCGCTGGCCAGCCGCCGCTCGCCAAACTGGCGCCCGCCGCAGTTCGCGCACGCGTTGCGCCGGTCGAAGAACAGGGCGCCGCACGAACTGCACTCGTTAGCGACCAGGTGCGGGTCCTCGCCCAGGATGAGATAGCCGACGTAGGGGACTTGTCGAGGCATAGCGATCTCCCTGGTGCGCGGTGATAGGCACAACGCTAGCCTGCTAGCCCGCAGGCTGGGCGAACGTCGTGGCCGGCTCGGTGGCATACCGGGCCATCATCGCGCCGACCGCCTGCAGCGACATCGGCTGTCCCGCCTTGATCATGTCGCGCAGATCCCGGAAGTACTGTACGTACTGATCGGGCGTGAACGTATTGAGCAGCACGACCGTCTCGTCGCTTGCGTTCGCGAACGTGTGCGGTGCACCGGGCGGGATCATCACCAGCGTGCCCTGCGGTGCGGGAATAGTCTGCTGCCCGACTGTGAACTGCGCGGTTCCGGACACGACGTAGAACCCCTCGTCATGCCGTGCGTGCCGGTGCTGTGGCGGGCCGCTAGTGTGCGGCGCGATGGTGATCTCGGCGATCCCGAGGCGATGTGAGGTCGTGCTCCCGTCCTCAAGGATTCTCAGCTCCGTCGGGCCGGTGAGAGCCAGCTCGCCCTCACCGGGTCCGACGATCGATATCTCGCTCACGCGGTCACGCTCGGGGTCTGCACCTGGCTGGCTGGCTGAGCGCTGGCGAACTCCGAGACCGCTGCTAGCAGCTCGGCGGGCGTTTCCAGCTGAGGGAGGTGGCCCGCGTGCTCGATCAGGCGGAACTGCGCACCGGGGATTGCGCTGGCATAGGCGCGTCCGTGCTCGGGCGGAATCATGCGGTCGGCGGCCCCCCAGACCACGAGCGTCGGGATCGTGATGGCCGGCAACCGGTCGAGCAGGCCGGGGTCCGCCGTTGCGTGCCCGCCGTACGCCAGCAGTACCGCCTGGTTCGCCGCCATCGCCGCCTTGCGGTCGTCTGGCAGCGTCGCCAGGTCGATCCGGAACGCATCTGGGCTGAAGTAGCTCAAGTCGAAGACCTGGTCCAGGGTCAGCGAGAAAAAGTCCGCGGCGGGCGCAGCGGCGACCTGCAGACCGGCGGCATTGACGAGCACGACCGAGCTGACGCGACAGTCCGGGGCCGCGCTCTCGGCCAAGGCAAGCTCCGCTGCGATCCAGCCGCCGATCGAGTTGCCGATTACGCACACGTCGCTCAGTCCGAGATCGCGGAGCAGCTCCGCGTAGACAGCGGCTAGCGCTGCGACGCTGGACAGCCGACCCGGACGTGGTGTGCCGTCGAAACCTGGGTGGACGGGAACGATGACGCGGGCGGGCTCGGACGACGACAGCAATTCGGCGAATCCGGTGACCGAGAACGGCCCCGCCCCGCCGTGCAGTAGCAGCACCGCGCGGCCGCTTCCGTACTCGGTAAAAGTGACCGGAACTTTTCCGAGGCCGTCCACGGTGAGTGTTCTCGTAGCTGTGGTCATGTGATCTCCTCAGGTCGCAGCTTCGTGAGAGTTCACTCTCACGAAATCGATCCTAGATGCGCGGAGCCATTGATGCAAGCCGCCTCTCATAATGAGAGCGAGCTTGACTTACCCGCGACCTGCCTCCAAAGTGGAGAGATGACCAGGGAAGCAACTGCCGGACGGGTGAACCAGAAGCAGCGCACGAGGACGGCCATTGTCGATGCAACCCGTGAGCTCATCCAGGGCGGCTCTGAGGTCACGATGCCCCTGGTCGCGAGGGCAGCGCTGGTCTCCGAGGCAACCGCCTACCGCTACTTCCCCGATCTGGTCACGCTGTTGCGCGAGGCCCTGGACGGGACGTGGCTGACCTCCGCCGAGGCGATGGCTCCGGTACACGCATGTGACGACCCAGTCGAGCGCGTAGCGTACGCCACCGATTACCTGCTCCGGCACGTCCAGCGCTACCAGGGGGCGGTCCGGGCGATGATCTCTGCGGCTATCGTGCGGCCCGACTGGGCCATGCGGCCGGGTTACCGGTTCGGCCTGATCGATGAGGCGCTGGCACCACTGGAAGGCACCCTCGGGTCACGACAGCCCGAGGCGCTGCAGCAGCTGAAGCAGCAGCTGGCCATTGTCATCAGCGCGGAGGCGCTGTTCACCCTTACTGATCTGTGCGGGCTGCCCGCTGAGGATGCCATCGCCAGCGCAGTGCACGCCGCCCGCACCATCACCGCTGCCGCACTGACCCAGGATGAAGCCCCAGCCCGGGGCTGAGCGAGCCTTAGCCGGTGTTCTGCAGGCCGGCCGCCACGCCGTTGACGGTCAGCAAGAGGAATCGCTCCAGCGACGCGAGCTCGTCCGGATCGTCGCTGGCCCGGATTTCGGCCATTGCGCGCAGCTGGAGATGTGAGAGCGCGTCGACATAGGGATCGCGCAGCGCCACGGCGCGCGACAGCACTGGACGGCCGGCAAGCGGCCGGTCGTTCCCGGTGACTTCGAGCACGAGCTTCCTGGTCAGGTCATATTCAGAAAGCACCAGAGCGGCCAGCCGGTCATCATTTCCGAGGGCGAGGTAACGAGCGGCGATACGGCGGTTGGTCTTTGCCAGGCTCATCTCAGCGTTGTCGAGCAGCACCTGGAGCAGCGGCCACTCCCGGTAGGCAGCGCGCACGGTGTCAAGGCCATGAGTGCCGCTGATCGCGGCCGCGAGCCCGCTGCCGAGCCCGTACCAGCCAGCGAGATTCACCCGCGTCTGAGACCAGGCGAATACCCACGGGATGGCGCGCAGATCGGCGAGGCCGGTGGGAGCTTTCAGGCCGCGGCGGGCGGGCCGTGAGCCCAGGCGCATGCCGCCGATCTCGGCCAGCGGGCTCAGGGTTGCGAACCACTCCGCAAAGCCGTCGGCTGTGACCAGGTCCCGGTAAGCGCGCAGGGCGCCAGCCTCAAGAGCTTCCGTGACGGGCGCGAGCTTGGCCGGGAGAGCGGCGGCGACCGTCGCGCCATCCGGTGCGCCCGCCGATGCCAGGAGGACCGCCGAGGTGACCTGCTCCAGATGCCGCTGCGCGATGACCGGATGCCCGTACCGGGCGAAGATAACCTCGCCCTGCTCGGTTACCTTGAACCGGCCATCCACCGATCCGGGTGCCTGGGCGAGCACCGCGCGGCCAGCCGGTCCGCCGCCGCGGCCGAGCGCGCCGCCGCGGCCGTGAAACAGCACCAGCGTGATCTCGTTCTGCGCGGCCCACCTGGCTAGGCGAAGCTGGGCATCGAACAGCCGAAGTGTCGCGCTGACCATGCCGAGCTCCTTCGCGGAGTCGGAGTAGCCGAGCATGACCTCCAGCCGCCTGCCGGTGACAGCCAGGCGGCGTGCGACCGGCTCAAGCTCGGCCATCGCGTCCAGGACGCGCACGGCGTTCGCCAGGTCCTCCCCGCTCTCGAACAGCGGTACAACGTCCAGAACCGGCGGCTCGTCCGGGCGGGCGAACTCGGCAAGCTCATAGACGGCTGCAATGTCGTCGGCCGAGGTGGTAAAGCTGACCACGTAACGCCGGCAGGCATCGACACCGTGCCGCCGCTGAATGGCGCCGATGGCCGCGAACGTGGCCAGTACCTCCCTCGTCTGCGCGGACGGCTCCTGCCCGATGCGCAGTTCTCGCAGTGCCGCTGCGTGCACCGCACTGTGCTGGCGTACCTCCAGCTCGGCCAGGTGGAATCCGAAGGTCTCGGCTTGCCAGATCAGCTGCTGGAGCTCCCCGTACGCTTGCCGGTCGGCCCCGGCCTCAGCCAGCGCGCGCTGCAGCAGGCGGAGCTCAGCGATGAATTCGGCCGCCGATTCATACGCCAGCGCCGCGCGACGCCCGTCCGCCCCGGCTGGCCCTTTGCCCTCGCCTGCGAGTGACAGCCTGGTCGCATGCAGCCGCTGCGCCGTGTGCAGCAGAAACGTGCGGAACGGCTCGCCGGGAGCGTGCGACATGAGCTCGCTCAGCAGCGCCGGCTGAGCCTGTGTCAGCGCGGCGAGCGCGGCGTCCAGTTCAGTCAGGGCCGAAGCGGCCTGTCCGCCGCGCCGGTTAAGGCTGGCCTCGGCGAGCAATACTGCGTCCATTGTCAGCGAGCGGCCGATCCGGGTCGCCGCGTTCTCCAGCGCGCGCACCGCATGATCTGCCAGGATCTGCGCAGTCTGCTCGGTCACTGCGGCAGTGACGAACGGGTTCCCGTCGCGGTCAGCGCCAATCCAGCTGCCAAAGCGCAAGAAGGCGGGTGCCTGCGGGACGGCGGCTCCGGATGACCTTGGTTGCAGAGCCAGGTCCAGGGCGCGGTAGACACTCGGCGCCAGCCGGAAGAGCGTCTCGTCGAAGACCGCAGCACCGGACCGCACTTCATCCAGCGGCCGCATCGCCTGGCTTCGCAGCGGGGATGTACGCCACAAAAGGTCGATCTCCTCCCGCAGCCGGCGCCGTGCCTCAGCGTGTGCCGCCGCGCCAATTCGCGGGTCGTCCACGATGTCAAGCTGAGCGCTGATCCGGCGCAGGGCCTCGGTCACCGCCCGGCGCCTAGCTTCTGTCGGGTGCGCGGTGAGCACCGGGCGCACCTCAAGCCTGCCAAGCAGCGTGGCGCGCTCGTCGGGCCCGATCGTCTCGCCGAGCGTGGTCATGGCGGCGGCCAGCGACTCGCGGACGAGCTCGGCACCGGAGTCACGTTCGCGCAGCGTGCGGATGCGCTGGTGTTCTTCAGCCAGGTTCGCCAGGTGGAAGTAGACAGTAAAAGCGCGTGCGACCGCCTCGGCCCTGGCGAGCGGCCAGCTGGCCACCAGCGCCGCGATTTCCGCATCCGCCGCGGCTGCCGCTGCCTCATCATGGCCGTCGACGGCTATGTCCTGGCGCGCGGCGATTACCCGGTGGCGCAGATCCTCGACGTCGTCGAGCAGGTCTTGGCCATCGGACTCGGCGATCACCTGGCCGAGGATCTTGCCAAGTAGCTTGACGTCCCGCCGCATCGCAGCCGGCACCCGCCGCGAATCCGCGTTCCTGCCCTTGGTATTGGTTGCCACCCGCGCCAGCCTAGTGGGCCCTGCTTTGTCGCAGATGAGCCGGACGAGTGGGGGCACATGTACATCAGGCTGGCGTGATGACAGAGTTAGGTCACATGTCGTCAAGCGCCGTGGCACAGTCTTCGGGCGTGCGTGGAGCCACGGCTGCCACTGGACCTGGCCAGCAGGGCAGCCCCTGGTGGCAGGTGTCGTGGTCGAAGGCCGCGGCGCTGCGCGCCCTGCGCGCAACGATCGTCATCCCGGCGCTGTTCGCGCTCACGTACAAGGTCATCGGCGATGCCCAGATGACCCTTTTCGCGGTGTTCGGCGGCTTCGCGACGCTTGTCGTCGCACAGTTTGGCGGCACCAGGCGCGACAAGGCGATCGCGCACCTCGGCCTGGCTCTGGCCGGCAGCCTCGTCATCGTGATCGGCACGCTGGTCAGCGGGTCGAGTTGGCTCGCCACGGTCGTGACGATCCCGGTAGCGTTCGCGGTCTACTTCGCGGGCTCGGCCGGGCCGAACGCCGCTTCGGGCGTGACTGCGTGCCTGTTTGCCTATGTCCTGCCCGTCGCCACGACCGCGCCGCTCAGCGCCGTGCCATCCCGATTGGAGGGCTGGTGGCTGGCGGCTGCGGCCGGCACGGCCGCAGTGCTGCTGCTGTCGCCGCGGTCGCCGGGCGACCAGCTCCGTGCGCAGGCGGCCAACCTAGCCGGCCTGACGGCTGATCAGCTTGCGGCCGTGGTCGCGGGCACCCCGACGCAGGCCAGCAGGGATGCAGTTCAGACGGCCAAGCGTGAGCTGATGAGCTCGTTCACAGGCACGCCGTATCGGCCGATCGGTCTCGCCACCGCCGACCGGGGCCTGGCGAGCCTGATTCATCTGCTGGAGGGGTGCGCCTCACTCGTCGGGGATGCGTCTGACGGACACCTGGAGCTGCCTGCGTCGGCCATCGCCGACCGGCAGCTGCTTGAGCTGTCCGCTCAGGTACTTCACCGGATCGCAGCGGTGCTATCTGGCCGCGCCGACAGCATTGACCTGGATCCGCTGTGGCAGGCGCGGCTGGCCAGCGCTCGGCACCTGCAGACAGTTGCCGACGATGCCGCGGTGGCTGTCCGCCGGGCCGACCACGCCTACCACGCTCAGGCAATTGGCATCGCCACCTCAGCCGCAGCCGGCGAGGCCCTGATCGCCGCCCGCCTGGCCAGCCCGGCAGACGTAGCTGCCAAGCGCCGTAACTGGTTTGCTGGCCTGTCAGCCCCGCAGCAGGCCGCCTGGGCCGATGGCGAGGATGACGGTGAGCCGCCGGGCGCCGGGCTCCCCGAGCGCGGCATCGGTGCCATCGCCACCGACGCGAGCCTGCGCTCCGTGTGGTTCCGCAACAGCGCACGCGGCGCGATTGCGCTGGCGGCAGCGGTAGCCGTAGCAAGATTCACAGACGTCCAGCACGCCTTCTGGGTCGTACTCGGAACGCTGTCGGTGCTGCGAACCAGCGCAGCCGCAACCGGTTCGACAGCGCTCCGGGCGCTCCTCGGCACCAGCATAGGCTTTGTCATCGGCGCCGCCCTGCTCGTCGGCATCGGCACAAGCCCGACCGCGCTGTGGATCGCGTTCCCGCTGGCCGTACTCGTCGCTGCCTACACGCCGGGCACCGCGCCGTTCGCGGCCGGGCAGGCGGCGTTCACGGTAACGATCGTGGTGCTGTACAACGTGCTCGTGCCGGCCGGCTGGAAGGTCGGGCTGCTGCGGGTCGAGGACGTCGCGATCGGCTGCGCCGTGAGCCTCGTGGTGGGCTTCCTGTTCTGGCCTCGCGGCATCTCTTCCGTCGTCGGCGACAACCTGGCTGATGCCTTCCGCAGTGGCGCGGGGTA
>Ga0335073_10011282_pt1 | contig 12544 bp, 13 predicted proteins | sample Lox_Sample_22_FD_207093 | JGI IMG/M metagenome (GOLD analysis project Ga0335073, IMG submission 207093) | Soil microbial communities from Loxahatchee National Wildlife Refuge, Florida, United States - Lox_Sample_2.2 | ecosystem: Environmental > Terrestrial > Soil > Wetlands | place: USA...
CAGGGGCTCTGGAAGCTGTGGATTCAGCCCCCTTGGGGCCTGAAAACGGCCCCCACCAGTATACCTACAACCCAACCCTAAATCCGTTATCGGATACGGTAATTGCCAACGAGGCGTGTAGCGCGGCGGCGGGCGAGGTCGTGCCCGCCCAGGCAGCGCCGGAGCCGTCCCCAGCGCCGCAGGCGGCCAAACCGGCGCGGCCGGAGCGGGTGGAGGGGGCGGTGCTGAAGCTCACGACGGAGGAGCTGGTGCGGCTGGCGCCGCGGCTGCGGCCCTATCTCGCCACCCCGACGCCGGCCTGGCCGGCGATCGTGGACGCGGCCGACTGGCTGCGGGGGGAATTGGGGGTATCGAAATCCCTCTGGGGCGAGGCCTGCCTGGCGATGGGCCGCGAGGAAGCGGCGATCGCGGTGGCGATCGTCTCGGCGAAGCCTGCGGGTCATTTCCGGTCCTCGCCCGGCGGGTATTTCCACGGGATGGTGGCGAAGGCGAAGGCCGGCGAGTTGAACCTGGCGCGGACGATCTGGGGGTTGCGCTCGCGTGATCGGCGAGCCGGGGGAGGGCAGGGGCGCTCGCCGCGGCGGACGCACTGATGACCGCCAGCCGCGCGTTGAAACCTTTGACAGAAGATAACACATACGGTATCAACGATGCCTGAGGCGCAAGAATATTTGCGGTCCGACGGAAGCTGCCCTTTCGGGGACCGCTTCGCGGACCTGAGGGATGCGCGGGCGCAGGCTCGGATCGACACGACGATCCGAAAGCTCGCGCGGGGTCTGAAGCCGGACGTGAAGTCCGTCGGGGAGGGCGTGCACGAGGCGCGCATCGACTACGGCCCCGGGTATCGGGTGTACTTCGGCAACGACGGAGAGACCCTCCTGGTTCTGCTGCTGTGCGGTGACAAGCGGACGCAGGATCAGGACATCACCGCGGCGAAGGCGCTGTGGGTTGAGTATCAGGCGAGGAAGGTGGCCCCTCCACCGAAGCGCGGCCAGCCGCGGCCACCGCCGCGGTTGCGGAGCGACGATGAGAAGATGTGAGACATGGCACTAACGCGCAACTTCCGGGAGACCGTCCTGAAGCACGTTCAGGAGGATCCCGCATTCCGTGCTGCGCTTGTCGAGGAGGCGGCGCGGAACATCATCGATGGCGACATCGAGACGGCGCTTGGCCAGCTCCGCGACGTGGTGAACGCCACAATCGGCTTCGACGCTCTGGCCGCGGAGACGGGCATTCCCAAGACCAGCCTCATGCGTATGTTGAGCGATAACGGCAATCCCCGCGCCGGGAACCTGGCCGCCATTCTGAAAGCCATCGGCCGGAATGTCGGGGTGCAGATCTCAGTGCACGCTGTGCCGACACAGGAGCCGGTTGCGGCCTGACCTCCGTCTTCGGACGGCCCAGCGCCGCTGAAGCAAGCGGCGGTGCCGGCCTCGGAGGCCTCCCACAGATTCTTCCGGTCGGCATGATACGCGTGATTTCAAGCGCTTGCGGCCCGTGAGGCGCGATAAGCGCGGTTATCGCGCCTAAGCGCATTATTCAGGGGAATATCCGGCGATGGTCAGGAGGCTGCCGCGAGCGCGCGCAAGGCCAATGGCGCGTCACGACGCCCGAACACGGGCTTCGAGCTTGGCGATCTGTTGCGCCAAATGGTCGAGGCCGGGCAGCAGTATGTTGCGCGACTTCTGCGGAACGCCGGCGTCCTCGAGCGCCACTCTGAAGCGCGCGAAATCGGCCTGCCATTGGGCATGAAGCCTATCGAGCGGCAGGAGCCACTCTGCTGGCGGCGCCGTGCCGGCGGCATCGAGCACGGATTGGTAGTCGCGCTCCAGCTTGGCGGCGGTACCGAACAGCGACGACAGTTGCTCCTTGAGTGCATCAGGCAGCGGTGGGAGATCATCATAGGGTCTGGCGGGTTTCTGCCGCTCGGCCTCGGCGGCCTCTTCCATCAGAGCGGCATAGGTGTGGAAACCGGGATACTCGCGGCAGAGGGCGGCGAGCTGGTCGTCTGTGGTCGTGTTCCAGATTGTCCCGAGATCGATGACATATCCTGTCATGCGCGCGATGACCGCCGAACGCGGCACCCCCTCCTCGGCCAATTGGCGCATGCGGAGGTCGATCGCCGCCGCGCGCTGGCGGTAGTCGGCCATGGGTTCCGGTTGCCGTGGCGCCTCTTTCCGCCCAGGCACCGGGATTGCGCCCGACTGGATGCCGGTGGCGACCGACTCAAGGATCTTCGCGTATCGGTAGAAGCCGGGGAATTTGCGGGTCAGTTGGTCCAGGTCGCCGGGCTGGACGGCGTTCAGCAGTTGGTGGAACGCCGGCATGTGGTCGGCCATCGCCGCCATGATGGCTATGTTGTCTTTGCCGGCGCGGATGAGTTTTTGCATCCTGGTGTCGATCTTCGCGGCGATCCAAAGCTGCTGGTTTGTCGGGGCCATGCGGTGCATCCGGGGTGCGGGGAGGGCGCGACGGTCAGAGCGCCAGGGCCTTGGCTTCGGCGACGGCCCGATCGTACCAGCGGGGCAGATAAGAGTCACAGGTCGCCAGGGTCCGGGCGATGCGTGGATGCTTGGTCACCCAGTGGCGCAATGCGTCCCAGGCCGGCGAGGTGAAGAAATATTCGCGGCGCACGTGGTCGGAATACTCAGGGGCGTGTTCACCCAGGACGGGCACGCCGAACTCGCCGGACAAGTCACGTATCGCGATGCGGTCGAAGCCGGGCAGGAAGATGCGTTCTTCGCCGTAGTATTTCACCACCCACCAACCGAGCGGCGGGGTGTGCCGGACGCTGTGCGATACGGGCTGGAAGTACCGCAGGCCAGCAGGGCCGAGCGCCACCCCACCCTGCGTCGGACCCGAGAGGTAGAGGTAGGGACCGTCGGCCGAGATGAGGCCCTCGAAGGTCATGCCGGCGATGCTGACCTGGTGGAAAATCCGATTGCGCATCTGGCCCTCGTGTCCGGCGGATATTTCCCATCGGATGACCAAAACCGCCAGGGTCGATGCGCACTGTCGAGGCTGAGGCGCCCGTCCCTCATGCATCGGCACGCGCTCCGGTTTACTCACCGGTGTCCGGCGGTGGCGGGGTGACGGGCTTTTCGATCCAGAGTGGGACACCGCAGGCGCGGCGGCCCTGCTGAATGGAGACGGCATCGCCGTGGCACTGGGCGAGGGCCTGTTCCGGGTCGTTCCAGGTCATGAGGTTGAGCCAGTCGCGGGCGGCGCGCGGTCCGTTGGTGAACGCCGCCTGCAACCCGGCTTCGGTCTGGTGGAGAGCAGCCGTGGCACTGCTGTCGCCCCACCAATAGCCGCCGAGGCCGGCGGCGAGGACGCTGCCGGTCAGGACGGCGGCGGCGATCAGCGCGGAGTTGCGGTCGAACACGCGGACGCGGCGGGTGAGGGCGGCATCGGCGCTGCGCGCAATGTGGTTGGCGACATCGCGGACGGTCTCGGCCTTGGCGGCATCGAGGTAGGCGTGGAACCGTTCGGTCTCGGCGTCCGCCGCCCACCGGGCCTGGCTGAGCGTGGCGCCGAGTGCGGCGGCGTGTTCGGTGGTGATCCGCGCATTGCGGTCGGTGAGGGCGCCGAGGCGCGCGAGGGTGAGCATGAAGGTCTCAAGCAGCGGGGTAAGCGGCCCGTCGTCATCGATGCCGGCTTGGCGGGCCGCGGCGCGCATGCGGGCGACGAGTTCGGCCATATCCGCCTCGCCGGTCGGCGCGGCACCGTCCGGCGCCGGCAAGGCGGGCTGGGATCCTGCAGCGGGCGCCGTGTGACGCGCCAGCCGTTCGCGGAGCGCGTCGCGCAGGCCGGTCATGGCAACCAGTGGGCAACGGGTGCGAAATTCTCCTCCATATCGCGCAGCCAGTTATGGATGAGCTGGCGGTTCCACGGCCCGATCGGCGCCTGACCCGACTTGATCTTGTTGTCCTCGGCGGCGGTGAAGGTGAGGCGGCGGGCGTCGATTTCGTGCGCCACGGCGAGGCGCGGCATCCAGACCACGGTGGCACCGCGTTCGAGCGCCTTGAGGAACACCGGGTGTTCCAGAACGGTGGCCTGGAAGGCCGCCTTTTCGGCGCGGTTGCGCGGCACCAGCGCGGCATTGAGCACGAGGATGGTGGCGGCGGGGGCGAACAATTCTCCCTGTTCGACATCATGGAGGTAGGCGAGATCGTCGGGATCAGGGCCGAGCAGGTGCACGGCGACAGGGCGGACGCCGTAGCGATCGAGGAAGGCGGTGAGGCCGATCTCGCGGGCGAGCTGCTTGAGGATGAGGTCGCCGGCGCCGAGATCGATCAAGGCATTGAACTGCTCGGCGATCTGCCGCTCGACGAAGGCGGCGAACCAGTCGCGCATCTCGGCATCGTCGGCACTGGGCGGGGTGACGACACTCTGGAAATAGGCAGAGAGGGTGGCGTTGGTGCGGTCGGCATCGGCGATGACGATCTCGCGGCCGTGCGCCAGGGCGCGATCGACGGCCCAGCGGACCCACCAAGTTTTTCCGCGGGTGCCGCGTCCGAGCGGCAGGATGAACAGCGGCGCGGCGGCGGTGCCGGCAGCGCTGGTGGTGGTTTCGGCCGCCGGTGCGCTGCCGGCATCGGCTGTCATGGTTGGTGCGCGATCGACCATGGGCGGGACTCCCCTTTGTTGTGTGGCTCCCAGTCACCACGCGCGGATGCGAATGGCGTCAGCGCTCTTGTGGGTTGGGCGCAAAAGCGTCGCCGAGGCCGTTCACATGATCTTGGGCAACGGGACCTTGCCGGCGTCGATGGTGGAGAACAGGCGCCGGATCTGCGCGGCGGCGGTTTCGGTGGCAGGGGTGGCGGGTGCCGGACCGAGCACATCCGCGTCCGGCGCAGCGACGCCGGTTGCTGATGCCGCGCCCGGCGCACTGGCACCGGTGGTCGCCGGCTCCGCCAAGGGCGGTTCGCCGGTTGCGGCGCGTGCCGGGCGAATGTCGAGGGCCATACGCGGCTGGGGGAGCGCGGCTGGATCATGCGCCGCGGCTGTGGGTGGCGTTACGGCATGCACGGCGGGGGCGATTTCATCGGGTGCCAGGGCAACAGCCTTGGTGGCCGGTTGCTCGCGCGCGCGGGCGACATCGCGGCGGACGCGATACCAGGTCTGGCGCGCGCTGGTGGCGGCGGGCGGTTTGCCGTCGGCGTCGGTGAGACCGACCGCCGCCAATTCCGCGGCAAGCGGTCCCCAGGCGGGCGGGGTTTCGGCGAAGGCGGCGGCGAGGGCGTCGTGGTGCTGGCGCATCCAGCGGTAGAGCGGGGAGCGGGTAGGCCCGCCATGGGCGCGCAGGGCGGCCAGCACTTTCCTCAGGCGGCGGTCCTGACGCGGCGGGCGGCTCATGACGGCAGCAGTCCCCGAACGGATGGCGTGTCGCCCGACGGCGACGGGGGGAGACTCTACCGAGCGCGGGGACGTGGGTTCAACGTCGCAAGGGGCGTGTCACAGGGATGTTAGGCAGGTTTCTACAGACCAAGGCACCCTTGGTGCGGCTGATCGCCGAAAGCCGATCTAGGATGCGCCACCCACAAGACGAGGGCAACCGGCGATGGCGAGGGCAGCGGCAGCATCAACAGCTTCATTGGCAGCGGCGGGCGGGGAGACGACCGCCGTGCTGGCAGCCTTGCAGGCAGAGGTTGCCGCCTTGCGGCAGGCCCTGGCCTTGATGCTGGAGGCGCAGGCCACGCAGACGGAGATGCTGCGGCAGCTAATGGAGGCTTCGGCGGCGCCGGGCGAATCGGAGACCGCGCTGTCGGAGGCGCTGGCGCAGATCGCTGCGATCCTCACCCGGCAGACCAGCGAGATGACGGCGATCCAGGCAGTGCTGCTGCGGCTGCCGGAGGATGTCGGGCAGAGCGTGGCGGCGGGGGTGCGGGAGGCGCTGTCCGGTGGATAGGGGAAGAATCCGCAGATGCTGACCTACCGGACCGGTGCCGCCGGTGCGCCGTCGGCGGCACGCGCCATGGCGGACCATCTGCTGGAGCAGACGCTACCTGCCGCACAGGCCGACCTCGCAGCCTACTACCAGCGCGGCGTGGCGCCGGCGGAGGCCGGTCATACGGTGACACTCGCAGAGCCGCGGCGAGACATCGACCCACGCGTGGCAGCACTGATGGGGATCGACCCGAACCGGGCGCCGGACGTCGACGCCATCGCCCAGCTCCTGGCGGGCAACCGGGCGGACGGCGCGCCGATTCCGGGCAAGCAGGTGCAGCGGGCGAGCGAGAGCTTGGCTGCGCTGTTGGGGCTGGAGCCGGGCACGCTGCCAAGCGCGGCGCAGATGGCGAACATTCTGGACGGAAGGCGGGCGGACGGATCAGCGTTACCCGAGGCCCGGGCGACGACAATCCGGGCGCGTGTGCTGGCGCTCTATGGTTTCCACGCCAACCGGGAGCCGAGTGCCGAGGAACGGGAGAATCTGCTCGCGGGGCAGCGGACGGACGGATCGGCGCCCGGGCGGGCGGCGTTGCTGGACGGATTGTCGGCGACGCGGTCTCGCATCGGCTATGTCGATCTGTGCTGGTCGGCGGACAAATCGGTGTCGCTGGCGTGGGCCTTCGCGCCGACGGAGGCGGAGCGCGCGATCATCGCCGCGGCACATCACGACGCGGTGGACACGGCGATGCGCCACGTGGAGCGAGAGATCGGCCGGGCACGCAAAGGCAAGGCGGGCCGGGAGGGGTTCGAACCCGGTCGGATCGGCTGGCTGCGCTTCGAGCACTATGCCAGCCGCCCGACGGTGGAGGTGCCGCGGCGCGATGCCGCGACCGGCGAGGTCTATACCGAGCTGGTGACCCTGAAGGTCGCCGGCGATCCGCAACTTCATACCCATGTCGCGGTGCCGAATGCCGTGCTCACCGAAAGCGGCCGGGTCGGCGGGCTGGACCTGCAACGGCTGGAAGGCCGGGTGCATGAATGGGGCGCGCTGTACCAGGCGCATCTCGCGACCAACCTGCGCCGGCACGGCATCGACGTGGCGCTGGACGAGGCGACCGGCGCAGCGCGGATCACTGCGATCCCCGACTCGGCGCGCGCGGCGTTCTCAAAACGGACCATGAACGGGACCGACGCGGCGCGCAGCTATGCGGCAGGGCTTGGCCTGGACTGGGACACGCTCGACGCGGAGCGGCGCATCGGGCTGGCCAAGCGTGGAGTGCAGGGCGATCCGCGGCAGGCGAAGCAGGATGACCTCAGCGACTGGGCGGCCTGGCGGCGCGAGGCGGCGGCGCTCGGGTGGCGGCACGCGAGCGTGCTGCGGGCGGACCCGATTCCGCTGCCAACGCGGGAGGAGCGAATCGAGCAGGCGTATCAGGCCGCGCTCAAGCTGCTGGATCGTGACTTGCAGCGGCGGGCGGTGGCGGATGCCTCAGTGGCACGGGTGGCGGCGGCACGGGGGTTGATCGCGTCAGGGGTCGAGAGCGCCACGGAGATCGACGACGTGGTGCGCGCCTTCGTCCGCCGCGGGGCGCGCCAAGACGGGCAGGCGGTGGGGCTGATCTGGGGACAGACCGCGGACGCCCAGGGCCGCGAGCGGGTGAAGCTGACCACCACCCTGCATGTCGAACGCGAGACCGAGCTGATCGCGCTGGCACAGAAAGCGGCAGCGGATCGCAGCGGTGCGCTCGACAGCGCGGCGATTGCGGCGGCGGTGGCGCGGGCGGGACGGGATTTCGCAGGGACGGAGCACGGGCAGGCACAACGGGCGCTGATCGACCGGCTGGGGCAGGGCGGCCGGCTGGCGGTGGCGATCGGTGTTGCCGGGTCGGGCAAATCGTCGGTACTGGCGCCATTGGTGGATGCCTGGCAGCGCGACGGGCGGCAGGTCTATGGCGCCGCGCTTGCCTGGCGGCAGTCGGACGATCTCGCTGGCGCCGGTATTGCGGAAAAAGATCGTGCGGCCGTCTCGGTGTTCCTCGATCGCGTGGGCAAGGGACAGATTCGCCTCGATGCCCGCAGCGTCGTGGTGGTGGACGAGCTGGGTCTGCTGGGGACGCGGCAGCTCCTGGATCTGCTGCGGGTGCAAGCCGCGACGGGCTGCCAGGTGGTGGCGGTGGGCGACCCGAAGCAGTGCCAGGCGATCGAGGCCGGGCCGGTGATCGAGTTGCTGCGCCGGGCGCTCGGCGCCGAGGCGGTGCCGGAGCTACTCAGCACAGTACGGCAGCAGAGTGCGCGCGAGCGGGAGACCAGCCTGATGTTCCGCGACGGCCGTGCGGCGGAGGCGCTGGCACTGAAGCGTGGCGACGGCACCGCGCAGCTCGTGCCGGGAGGCTATCGGGAAGCGGTGGAGCACGTCGCTGCACTATGGGCCGCACGGCACGCGGCGAACACGCACGACCCGGGGTACACGCTGACGGTCAGTGCGCCGAGCAATGCCGATGCGCGCGCCATCGGCGCGGCGATCCGCGAACGCCGGCGGGATGCCGGCGAGATCGGATCTGACCGGGTGGTGGTCGATGCCTGCGATCAGTTGGGCAGCACCTATGCGCTGCCGCTGGCGGTGGGCGACCGGGTGCGGCTGTTCGCACGCACCAACGCTGCCTATGCCGATCGCAGCCGCGGCATCATCGGCAACAACGGGTCCGTCCTAACGGTGCGCGACATCGGCGCCGCCGGCGTCACATTGCAGAATGCGCAGGGCAGCGAAGGCCTGGTGAAATGGGACACGCTGCGTGACGCCGCCAATGGGCGCGTCCGGCTCAGCTATGGCGACGTGCTGACGATCGACGCTGCGCAGGGTCTGACCAGCACCGAGCACATCCAGGCCATGCCGGGCGGCACGCAGGCGGTCACCGGTTACAAGGCGTACACCGCGGCGAGCCGCCACCGGGTCGCAAGCTACATTGTCACGTCGGATGGGGCCGAGCGGCGGGAGATCGCCGCACGCCGGCCACTGGGCGATCCGCGGCCGATCCGCGAAGCCGATGTCTGGACCAACATGGCGCGCAACCTGGCACGTCAGCCGGAGATGCCGGCGGCACTGGGTCTGCTGGAGCGGGCGCATCGGCTCCATCGCGGCGCGGCACACGCATTACAGCGCGGGTTGCAGCCGGCCGAGCAGCGTGTCGCCGAGGGGCTGCCGCAGGCCACGCTGCACCACGCGTGCCAGCGGCGGCGTGTCGTGGCGCGTGTCGCAGAGCTGGCCGAACGGCTGGGAAGTGTGGCGCGCGAGCAGGGCGCTGCTTTGGACGTGTTGGGCCGGCTGGTGCCGGCGGTGCGACAGGCCGCGACCCGTGCCACGGCGGCGATGCAGCCGGCGCTGCATTGGTCTATCGCGCAACGGCGCGAGAGGCAGCGCCAGGCGCTCGAACAGCGCCACGAGCAGGAACGTACGGTCAGGCGGTCACGTGGTCTCAGCCTGGGGCGGTAGGATCTGTCCTGGCCGTCGGCATCCCGGTGATTGCCGGCGCCGCTGCGCGGGTGGCGTTCGGTGATCTCGCGGGCGGCCCTTTTGTTTTCAGTAATTGAGATTTGAGCCATGACCACGCAGCACGCAAGCGAAAACGGCGTTTAGCCGTGTGACTGAGTAGCGTTGAAACGATATTCTGGCCAAATCTCCCCGGACACCTGAGGACCACCGAGAGATGTAGACTTTTTTCCAGACACAAATTTCTTTCTGGAATGCCGCAAGCGTGCTGGCGCGCCCGCTCTCACCACGATCCGAACAACTCGCTGGGTTAGAATGTGTGGAACATGAGAGCGTGCTGTTCGTAGCGCGATTGAGACATATGGGTTTTGGCGTATTGGTCCGCGACCACCTTCCTCTGGGCATCAGTCAGAACGTTTGTGCAATCCGTTGGCTGCGGACCCATGAAGGTTTCGGCTAGTCCGACCACAGCAGCGAAGGGATTTTCTAGGAACCCCAGATTGAACGCGAGGGCACGCTGATTTCCGACTGCTTCCTCGCGAGCCACGCAGGCCTTGTAAGCTTGCATCCGCTGCGCATGACTCAAGGAGGGGATAGCGAGAGCGACAGACGTGACTCCGATCAGAAAGGCTCTTCTAAGCATCTGTATGCCTCCTTTAGTGAGTGCACTGACCAGGAATGTGCGGGTTCGTCAGGTTTGGCTGGTCGCACTGCTCGCTGACTCCACATCCAATCTGAGACGGCGCAAGGATGACTCCAAGAAATGCGTTCAAAGAGCCGAAGATCATGCTGGCTGTACCGGTAAATCCACACGTGTAGCGAGCAATCATGCCGAAGGCCATTTTAGCAGCAGCGCTTCCGGCGACGTTAGAGTCTCCTGCATGTGCGGCAAGCGGGAGCAACAACATGAGCGTTACCGCGATAGCAAATTTGCGTCTGGCCATGCTCTCGCTCTCTCCGGGGTTTTGGCATTGCCTAGCTTTTGGCCGGCAGAGACAGCAGTTCCGTATCAACCCCAGCGTCGACGCGAATTAACGCGGCAAGGCCGCCTGCTTCCGGAATGACCTCTGGTACGTCAACTTTCACATCCCGCACCGTCATGCGGACGCTGCGAGTTATTGCCGGATCGGCGAGCTTGGTTTTGAGATCCAGGATCACTTTGTTGATCTGCGGCGTCAGGTTCACACGAACTTTATCTTCGATGGACTTTGTTATTTGCCCCTCAAGAATGACGCTGGCCAGGTCCCAGATCGGATTGTCGAGCTGTCGAGCGAGAGTGACATCTAACATCCGAACCACCATACCACCGTTCTCGGTAGCCGGTTTGGCCGTAAGAAATACCTTGCCCGATGCGTCGAACAAGCGACCTGGTATTTGCGCCCTAAAAGCAAGCCCGAGGACGACACGATCGTCCGACGGGTAGAGGTACACATCGTTCACGATCACCGTCGCCATCCCACCAACCACACCGGCAGCAAAGGGCTTGTGGGCAATCTCCTCCAAAATCGCTGTGCGCAGACAGTCATAGCTGGCGCGAACCGGGAGCGCGATGGTTAGCAGGCCCGGCATAGCCGGAATGCGCACGAGTGCGGGCAGAGGAAGCATCGTCATATTCGGGCCCGCATCAGTCGAGATTTCCGTGCGCGCCTTGAGCATGAGGCCGACGCGAATCTCTTCGTCTTTAACTACAACCCCGCTCGTGCCGATTGACGTAGGCACGATGTTAGCCCAGATGGGAAGGGCGGCGATGCCCAGGATTGGTATGGAGTAGGCATGCCATGCCTGTTTGGCCTTCCGGCGTACGATGTCGTCTGGGATGCTCTCCCGGATTTTCTGCGCCATCGCCGATAGTTGCTCGCGCATCTGCCCTTCAACGTGGCTGCGAATGTCAATCCACACGTTGTGCACAATCTCGACCTTTGGGCTGTCGGTCCACTCGAGATCGGGCGTGATGGTGATGGCAGGCGTCCAGTTCGTATTGAGGCCAATGCTCACGTGGACCTTAAGGATCAAACCCGCTCTGAAGTTTTTCGCGTCAAGCTTGAGCAGGCGCGCGCCATCGCCTCGAAAGCCGCCGTTTCCGCTAACCGCGATCGGCAACGCCACGGTGATCTTGTCGTCCCTGCCAGTAACCGACAAGTCGCCTGCTTTGCGGACGTCGCCCTCGTATCGTGTGCCAACCTTCACATCGAACTTGATAATGTTCCAGCCACCGAGGTTTATTGTGCCGCCGACATCCGGCCCAATACCTTCGAAGTGGTACTCGGCCGGGATAGCCCGGTTCGCAGCAGTGCGGATAAGCGACAGCGGAATATCTGCGCACAGCGAGACAACACTCTCGCAGTCGGGCAGCTTAAGTTCCGACGTGCTGCGCACGGGCGGCTTCGTCAGGGCGACGTTTTGGCTCTCAATCCAGTCGTACCCACAACCCGCACCAATCACTCCCGGTACTGTCGCGGCGAAGGCAATCATACGACGCCGCGAAAGGCCCTTCCGATCTGTTTTGCCGTTGTGCCCGGTTTCGCGAGGCATGTGCTTTCTCCTGGGAATCGCCGCGTTGGTGCCGACGCTTTATCCACGGTCGATCGGTCCGTTTTTTTCAGCAGGAAATGGCGCTCCCTCTTTTCGGCCGCACGTTCCCGTGATTGTGACAAATATACCACTATACCGGAGTAAGAACTTCTGCCCTGAGAGAGGCATTGAATGGAGCCTGGGGCTTCATACGTTTCGAAGCCGGGTTCAGATGCGGAAATTCGAGGTTGGGAAGCTGCTCGCTCGGTTTCCTTTGCCTCACTTGGCTCCGCTCTCCGGCTAGAGAGGAAATCCTAAATGTTTCATGAAGGACGCTACCTACTCCAGTACCTCAAGCTTGGTCTCGGCCTCGAGACTGGTGACATCATTGATGACATGTGGGTGCAGCATGGCACCAGAATTAGCCAAACGACTGCTTGGCGTATCGCCACTGGAAAGGCGGATGTAGCAGGGTTGCCTTACTATGCAATCAAGCAGCTATTTTCGACTAATTCGGGGGTTGCCATCCTAGCCCGGATTTCTCATACTGGCGAGTAGCTTCGCCGCATATGTTCCGGTAGCAGACGGGATGTTCGTGGCGGAATTGCAATCAACCCCGGCCGCACCGGGTCGCGGCCAAGCTCCGCCTCCGCC
>Ga0335073_10011283_pt1 | contig 12544 bp, 9 predicted proteins | sample Lox_Sample_22_FD_207093 | JGI IMG/M metagenome (GOLD analysis project Ga0335073, IMG submission 207093) | Soil microbial communities from Loxahatchee National Wildlife Refuge, Florida, United States - Lox_Sample_2.2 | ecosystem: Environmental > Terrestrial > Soil > Wetlands | place: USA: Florida...
GTCCTTGGAACTCATCATGGTACCACCCTCGAGCTTGCCACTTAGGGTGTTGATATCGTTCCATTGCGTTGTAATTTCTTCACCAGTGTCGGAGAGGACTTGGAATTGGAAGCGGCCAGTGAAGTGTGCGAGGCCGGGAATATCTTTTGACTCGACTTCAAGGTGATAAGAGGTGAAATTATCATCTTCCGTGCGCGTGATAGATCCTCCAGGAACCGAGAAATTGACCCTGTAATTGGGAAGAGTGATGTAGGAATAGACCTCTATACCTTTGCTGGGCATTATTGTCGGGTATCTTATTCGTCAGGTAGTAGTACAGTTGCAGGCAATGATGCGTAGGTACTGGGTACGGACAAGATGGCAGTAGTCGAGTGGGGCATGAAACGAGTGATGTTTGCTTTTTCATGGATTTGCGTATGCAGACCAAGCTGCGAGGCATTTGAAGCCGATGGCGCGCGATCAATTTCATATCGGGGTTTGATTGGCTATGGAAACGGTTTCAACCTCGGAGGAAAGACAGGACTTTCGCTTTGACGACCAAAATTGCGTTAATTTGCTGCTGGTCGCGTCGGAATTTCGACACTCATGCAGCCACAAGCAACTGAACCGTCTCAGCCTTGTGATCAGCGAAGCCAAGGCCACAATAGCTTGGCAGGACTGCTTCTTGTGAACGCCGTGATTACCGGACGGACTCAGATCAATGCCGAGCGGGAGAAACATCTGTGCTTGCCTTGCTCGACAGCGCTAGACCCAGGCCACTGTTACATGATACTCTGCTGAAGAATTGAATAGATGTCGTTGGCATTCGAAATCCTTCTTCTCGGCGGTACGGATTCCATTTCGACCTTGGCATCTTCTTCAGCCGACACATTGGAGATAAACTCTTTGTCATCATCGCCTCTTCCCTTATCGTCGTCGTCCTCATCGTCGTCGTCGTCGTCTTCATCGCCGGACTCCGATTCGGACTCGGAATCCGATTGTGCCGACGGGAATCTCGCTAAATAATCTCGTTCCAGTAGATAGTCGGCTGGAATTTCAGCTGGTGGGCAGGATAAGACTTGGATAGTTGGAAATTCAAGTATGGTTTGTTGCTTTAAGCACTTCGAAAGCACGCCGTCCGGAGAGAGAGGAACCAAAACTTTGCAATTGCTTCTCGCTCGCGCTTTCACCAAGTAGTAGTAATTCCCAGCTGGGTCGGCGTCTCCAACCTTCATTTTTGGAACTTCGTCGAGCTTAACGGAATTTGATTGAAGCGGACTTGGTCGATCGTGCCTGACATCAGTCCCTTCTTCCACACCATTTTCGGCGGCACTGGCGCCAGTAAGGGATGAGTTCTCAGGTCGAGCAGAATTGTGGTCTTTGAAAGAAGCGTTCTCGGTGGTAAATGCTTCATTAGTTGTGTGTTTTGTCTGATTATGCGATGAGCTTGTACCTGATTCAAGCTTTCCGTCGAACGTGGTATTTGGGTTAGGCTCATCAGTTTCTCGCTTTCGCTTCTTTGGTTCCCGACTCAGTCTCCGCGTTAAGAAAAAGTGAGCTTGCCATAGAGGCATATCATCTTTAACGAGATCCAAGTGACTGGAATAGTCTGCGTGCAACCACTCCACAGACCATTCAACGCATTTCAATCGAGGTAGCCAATGGGTCTTGTTCTGCTTTTGCCTCGACATACCTTTAGGCGCTCGCTCAATCGTGACCTGAGCTGCTTCAATAGCGTGACGAAGGCAACCTTCATGTCGCGGACCCTTGACATAGCTGTCTGTATGGATGCCGCGATCTTCTAGTTTTCGATCTGCCTCGTCCACGCCCCGCTCGATCCCTGTGATGAAGTTGTAGTCATGGTCGACACCAGCAGGCGTGTAGAGTTTGCTTTTTTTGACAAAGACTGTGGGATCACGCTTTCCAGAACATTGTGCCCATTGTTTGTGCCGTTTATAGCAGGGCAAGCTGCATGTACGGGCCGAGCATCTGGGACAGCGGTACTTGTGTCCCTTGGTGTGACTAGAAGTAAGGTAAGTCGCAGCGGAGATGACGTTTCACCTGGCATCCAAAAAGGCTGACGGCAAGGACGCAACGTACCATATACTACACAAATCGCTCAAGAGAGGAGCGTCGGCCATAATAGTCAAGGTTAAGCAGTCCTTGTACGCGATCTCATCGGGATGACGGAAAGAACGTGGCTGAATCGGCTACGACTTGTACGTCAGGCCATATCTGGCTCGTGTGACAGCAGAAATTGCAACTAGCTGGCCTTGAAGACGGTTATTAGGCGATACGAACACCAAAGGATTGATTGCATCACGGGAAAAAATTGCAGAAGGCGGATAAACTTCGGTTACGGTGCAGCACGGCAAGTAACGCGGTTGGCTGCGTCGCTTTCTGACCCCGGAGAGACACACTGACTCGGAATGATTTGCTGGGTGAGAATGTGATACTAGCTTTCCCAATAGAAGGGCGGCGGAACGATGGGTGGCAGCTACAGAAGTACACAGTCCACAGTTACACCGCATTGTATTGACCCGCTAACGATCAGAGCTCAGATGCCAATCAGCAACAAGCGAAGCAATGCGCCGACCAGCCATAGACGGTGAAACCAAACTGGGAAGCTTTTTGTGGCAGCTGGGAATCGGCCATGGCCAACGCCGCAAAGCGTAATTATGCGAGAGCTACGGACGGACAGCTTCACAGTGAGTGGTGTGAAAGATGAAACTCCCGGTGGCGGACCGACGCCGCAGTTATCACGCAGTCGATCTCGTCCAACGGCCAATCAGCCTCGTGTGATTTTAGCAGCAGCGCAGTTGACGTGAATAATCGCGGCGGGTTCGTAATGATTCGACACGAGAACACGAGAGCCCAAGCAGGTAAATTGGCCGCGCCGAAACCACTTTGGTGAGACTGGTAATAGTGTACCAGAAATTATCGCTGATTGTGCGAATGAACCTCTCAAAATTGCATGTTGATCGGCTCCTGGGATCACCTCTCTTGCCGTATCCAGCCCAAGCTCCCAAGGGCTTCAGGGCCTAAGGTCAGGGCCTAAGGTCACAGTGCGGTGCTGCAATTAACGGACTTTGCTTTCGTTCCACAATTTGAGCGCCGCCGGCGCGCCAGATGCGGTGCCTCCAACGGGACGGGATCAGAAAGGAACAGTGCGAGACCTCTCCGAAGATCCGCACGAGGCATCACTGGAAAAGAGTTGCATGGGAAGCTGTTGTTTCCGGCATGTTGCAGCAAACGTTACCCCTTGATGAGCACGGAACGTGCATCTTTTGTCCCATGCCCACGCCGCGCTGCTGCAGAGTGCGAAACTTATCTCGCTAGTATCTCCGGTCCGCTCTGCGGGGGGGCTTGGAAGAAGGAAAAAGGTCCTATTTGTCAAGCCAGAGATAGCGTGCGGTGCCCCTGGCGGCGGACTCTGGTGGCTTGCGCATAGCTCCATTCTCACACAGTGCGTTTGGTTACTTCCGTTGGGGTTTGGCCGTTGAGTTCCGGATGAAGAGCAGAAGAGCTGAGGGTTAAGCTGGTCCGCCGGTGCCGGTGGACTGCGTGAATGGCAAAAGAGAAAGAGCAGTGATGAAGAGATGGAGGGGAACACGCACGCCCTGCTGCACGCTGCAAGGCGAGTAACACAGACCTGTCCCGACTGAAAGGCACCTGGAGTGACTTTGCAGGCCGACATGCTTCGTCGATCAACCCTTGCAAAGGGGGTTTCTCGCCAACGAGCCGAGACCAAGGACGAGTCGTGCAGTCCTCTAACTCAAGCCACCAAAATCTTGCCATTTCAGGACTACTCTAATCCTTCTAAGGGGTCCGTGTCCTCCATTTGAAGCTGCTCTCCGCCGCTCCATGAGAAACCATAGTCTCTTCCCCTTGCTGTTTCGTGAACTCAAGGGTCTGTGACACCACGGTGGAATTGCAAGTTCGCCTCGGGGTGGAGCGGCAAAAGAAACCTTGCCAATTCAAAAAGGATATACTCGGCCTGAGTGCTATCACTTTTGGCTGGCATTGCTGCCGTTGGACTCTCAAAAGCTACCCAATTGCTCGACTGTGACGGAGCAATCAACCAACCACCATCATGGCACCTTCGCTCAGTCTTCGACCTCGCACCGGTGAGCGACCGCCAACACGGGACCAGGTCGACAACTTGGTTATTCCGAGTCGAACCTCTTCTTTGCATTCTAGGATCACACAGCCTCTGCCTACCACATTGAACATCAAACCGGGCCAGCGGACCCCAAAGACTCTCACTCACGCGTATATGGTTTGCGGTGTTGGTAGGGAACCGTCTCAATGGGTGAAGTCACCTCCACCAGCTCAGGGGAAGATCGCACATATGAAAGGAGCCGTTGGCCAATTCTGGCTTCCGGAGATCCTAGGCAGCAGTCCGAGACTTGAGCAAGACAATGAGATTGCTCGTTCTCTCCATGCTGCCATGCGGGTAAGTGGCCTCGAATTCATTCAATTGGCTTCCGCAGCCTTCTCTGGTCCCAGCTAACGACATTGACAGGCATGCTTCCCGCATGATGTTGAAATCTGCACTGGTAGAAGTCAACCACACTGTGTTCACCATTCTTTCGTTCTCCAGCAAGATTCAAGCCACACACTCTATGGCATTGCCCTACGAGTTTGGTCTCGCGCTGATGACAAGCGCGCAGAGACCATTCGGGACCTCAGGAAACGTACCGAACCAGACTACTATGAGTCTTCTGACGAAACTTACTGGATTCCGTACTGCCTGAGCTTCCTTTCTCGGTATCCTCTTTACAATCTTCTTGGAGACTACCTCAGGGGCATGTGGATTCACTGGAATAAGGCGACGAACCTGTTCCATGCCGAAGAAGTCTCTCGCATTCTCAGCTTCCCGGCTCCGAGACTGAACGACCTCGTCCGTATCGACATGAAAGATTATGCTCTGTGCTACCAGTTCCCGTCGTCTCCCACAGGCTTCCAGAACTTTTCAATGTGGCCGCTCTTTACTTGCCTCTCGATCCCGAACATTGTCGGCGTCATCGAAGCTGCCGTTTCTCCTACTCGCCGTATCATCTTCACCAGCCACTATCCAGCTGTGCTCACAATTGCCGCCGAAACCATCCGCTTCTGCGTTCGAGTCTACGAATGGAGTGGCCTCTACGTTCCGGTCGTCCATTCTAGGCACGTCAAGGAACTGGTTCAAGAACCAGGACCATACATCGTTGGTGTGACGGCTGAGTGCCGCACCCTCTTCACAGCTCCGGCTGATGCTCTCGTTGTCGATCTCGACCGCAACTTCGTCCTCACGTCCAGTCCTCCAACTGCTCTTACTCCTCGGCAGCGAACTAAGATGATTAGCCGCTTGACACAAGCATTGAACGGCGAGGTTGCTCCCTCCGGCGTTCCTCAGCATCTTCGATCCGCTTACGGTGGCGGCAAACTGATCCCAGCTGGACAAATCATCGTTATGCGTGGAGAAGTCGAAAGCATCCAAGACCCAGAGTGGTGGAACCAGGATGCTGTGATGAGTGTCATGGATCACGTTTGCGAGAAACTTGTAAGTCCTTAAGTATCCGGATTCTTATTTAGTCACTAATTCGTTATCAGGGACGCAATACTGGCATGAAGGCCATCTTCGGCGGATCAGTCAAGAAGCCATTGATGACAAAGGTTTCAATGCGTCATCTCAACGAGATTGTCCGCGAACGCAACCAGTACTCCCGCGATGCTCTGGAGGCGTGGCAAGACTTTATCAACCTCAAGGGTCGTATGGATACCGAGCTCGTCAAGGTCACCAAACGCAACAACTTCCTTGTCGAAGAGCTCGAATCCTGGAAACAGCAGTTCCTCAAGTTCCAGGCGTTTGCTGAGCAGCTTACCAAAGAAACACAAGATCTCAAGGTCAAGATTGAGAATCACAAGAGGGAGAACCGTCGTCTTACCAACCTCATCGATCAACAGAAGGACGATGCTGCTCGTCTCACAGTCAGGCTATCTGGCACCGAGAAGCAACGTGATGACGCTCTTGAGGCGCTCGTCCTGCAGCAAGAGATCGCTGAAGAACTTGAGCGTGAGAGGAAACGCAACAAGAAGGAGCTTGCTGCGCTCCAACACACCAACGTTACCATTCTTCGCCAAAGGGATGAGGCTCAGCGCGTGGTTCTTCATCTGCGAGCTCTCATTGACGGACAAGCACACCACATGGAGCACATTGTCAAGTCGCTTTCAACAGCTCCAGAGCTTCAAGAATATATCGAAGAGGGCTACGAAGAAGTCGAAGACGATGAAGAAGCTCTTCGCCGCGGCCCTGAGTCCGAGAACGGAGACGCCGATTCTGACAACGCCGAGCTTAAGAAGCAAGTCAGGCGCAGCATTTCGCGTGCAAGCACGGTTGACAAAGAGTCTCACGAAGGTGAAGACGTCTCGCCGGATATGGAGGAGCGCTTGCTCAACAACCCAGGCACACGCAAGAGGCTTTCGCAGCTCAGCATGGCAGATGTTGCAGACCGCCACCTGCGTGACAAGACCGACGCCATTGCGTACATCATTCGCAACATCAGCGAACAGTGCGCCGCGGCCGTCGAAGGCTTGCAACTTGCCCAAAAGGCAGAAGACTCCGACGTCGAGGGCAAGGACGCCGACAAGGAAGGTAACGGTTCTAAGCACAAGAAGGCTCTCTCCACCACGACCAACGGAACAACACCGTCCGAGGATGGCCGCAGCGATGCTCCACCGTCAACCGCACAGGGTTCGGAAATGGGTGACTCGGAGTACCTAGACCCGGCGCGTGGATCCAGCGTGCCGCCGACGCCCGACCTCGTGCACAACCGCAGCTCCACGAGCATGAGCATGACGAGCTCGTCGACGACGCCCGAGCGCCACAGCCTGCACAGCTACAAGCAGAGCGAGGACGTGCCCAGCATGCCCACCAAGATCGTCGAGAGCGACGAGGACTACCACCGCATGAATGACGACGCCGAGAACGCTCCCGTCCGCCTTTCCGAGGACGGCAAGAAGTACGATGGCAGGCTCCGGCCTGGTGTCGCTGCCGTGCGCACCACCGGCACCGCTTGAACATGCAATTGAAAAGAAAGCAAAATTGGCTGGATGTGGTGGAACAGCAAATCTACCCGTTCCCCAAAGCCGTTCCTTTTTGTCTCGTACCGCTTCTCCTACATCTATGATACCAGGCGTTTGCTTACGGTTGCAAATGGGATCTCTTAAAATATCCTTTTTCGAGTAGTTTGTTGCTTCGCCGTTCGATTCGTCAAGGCTCTTCTTACGTGGAGCCCAAAAAATGGCTGGCTGCCTCACGGCGGCTCGGCGCGCCCTGTTTTTGGAAATTATATCATCAATTGTAGTCGATTTCGAAGGATTTGGAGCCTCGGTGTGCGGTTGCTTATTAGGAGTAGAGAGATAATCCACACGTCTGTCGGTGGTTGTGGTGCGTACGTAGCGTGTGACGGGCTTGGTGAAATACAGTATTCAGGCCTGGGAGGGAAATTCAAAGGGTATCATTGAACGCTTTGATATTTTCTGAATTACACTCGCGAGAATCGTTCGTTAATAATGTCATGGCCATGCTATTAGAATTTGGGGTATCTTTTTCCATGCCTTCGTGAATGCTCTACGCGCCAATGTACAGAGTATGACTATAGCTATGCCATGTCGTTGATGAATTGCCTAAACAATGCGTCTTCCCCATCTAGGTTGCCTTTCTCCGAGTCCCAAGAGTCCATGGTCAAGCCCTCTCTGAAGTGCTTCGGTATGTGTATGGCTCGTTCTTCCCAGCTTGCCAATTTCTCTCCACAGAATCCACATGACCATTTATGCCCGCTGTAGTTGATAGGAATTTTCCAGATTTCCGCCGTCTTGGGATCTAGTCTACGGCCGTGGAAGTTCTTCCAATGTTGTATCAAGTGGTCTTTTCTAACAAATGCACGCTCGGAACGCGGCTTGTCTGCACATTCTTTTGCCCGATGACAAGTCTCAAAGTGGGCGGCTTCGGGTTGCCAGGTGCCGCAAAATACGCAATGAGAAAGTTGTGCTGACGAAGATGGATCGGATTGGCTTGACCCTGAGTTGGTTGGGACTCCTTGTGGTTGGCATATCCACTGGAATCGAGGGAGATGCATGGTTTCCTCGTGGCGTTTCCAAGACTTCGAAGACAGGTGCTTGAGGCAGAAGGTGCATTGAAAGGTTTGCGCCATCTGCGGAACACAACCTTGTGGATCAACAAGATGTTGTTGCAAGCTTTGCTGAACGCTATTAAGGACATTCGAGCGCTCATTGTTGTTTTCTTCCTGCTGATCGGGTGCAGATGGCAGATATATCGGGCCTAGTTGTTGATTATCTTGCGGACTTATAGACCTGTATTGCGAAGATTCCCTCTTCTCATATTGAAAGGAAGACGGTTGAGCCAGTTGATAGCTATTGATCAAAGTGTTAAATTCCAACCGAGGAGGCGGAAGTCCGATTGGCCGCAATTCGATTGAGTGCACGCCAAGATGACTTGGTGGCGCGGGAGCAAACGGGTTCGCCACTGCGGGCGGAAAAGGACTTGTCCAATTAGTGAATGCAGTTGGTTTTGGTGAGAGTGGTTTAAAAATTTGAGCAGCGGGAGACGCTGGCAACCAAGTGCTTGTGACTGGGCTTTGACTTTGCGTTCCTAGAGGCGTGATAGGGGCGGGCGTTGAGTACTTTCTTCTCCCTCGCCGAGGGGGACCTGATTTGATGGCGTCTCCACATTGCGAGAAAGCAGAGCAAGCGCTTCCAGCACGACTACGTGGAGTTAAGGGCAATTCTGATGCGCCATAGTCGCTGTTGCTGGAAGTTGGCAGTGGAAGGGATGTTGCTGGTATCATAATGTCAGCGCTCTGCGATGAGGTGCAAGGTAGGTACCCACAGTTTGACACAAGATTGTCCCACTCATTCGCAATAGAACTCTCCATTGCAGTTTTGCCTTCAGGAGCACTGGCAATCCAGTCGTCAAGTGGACTGCGATGACGACTACGAGCATTGCTGAACCACGTTGACACTTGGGCAACGGTGAGTCCAGATTCAGCAGCTAGGCTCTGCTTTTCTTCCGCACTTGGATATTGCTTGATAGAATGAGAGTCTAGCCATTTTTGCAAGACCTCTACTGCCTCCGGCGGGTGCCGCTGTGATCGATTCGATGATCCGGGAGTGCTCTCTCTCTGAGTTGCGTCTGCTGGGCCTTCCACCGAGTTCAGTACAACGCCGTTGTTGTATTGGACGAGTCTTTCTTGGTCACAGTTGTGTTGTTGGCCAAGACATCGTGCAAGTAATAAATGCGAGGTCAATTCCAAAACTGTTCCGCATTCTTCGCCACATATCATGCAAGCATATCTTTCTGAGGCGGGATGTGACGAGGCGACGTGCGCACCCAGATCCTGAAGTGAGTTGAACCGAGAATGACACTGCCGACAGGTAAAGTTATTATACATGAGTGAATGCATGCGCAAATGACGTCTCAGATGGTTTAGGATGCGGAAAGCGTCACCGCAAACAAAACATTTAACTCGTCTCTGCTCGCAGTCTTCAGACTGGCCAACTGAAATGGTAGGCATGAGAGTAGGTCTTGTTTGACCTTGGGATTCGCCTCCTGGCCGACGCTGTAAGTAATTTTGATAATACAGTCGACAGCTAATGGCACTCCTTCCGAGGGATTTTGAAATGTCATCCCACTTCATGCCCTTGCTTCTCATTTCGATGATGGTCTCGTCTTCCGCTCGCGTCCATGAACTGAGCCTTTTCTTCCGGGCCGGCAATGTGCCTTCAACGGGATCTCCTTCCGCATTTCTCTTGACTGAAGAAGATGACGAGCCGATGGTGTTGTCTGCTAGAATATTTGGAGCAGAGGGAGTAGTTGAACAGGATGATCCGGGAGCCGCCGACATATTGAACAAACGAGCGTGGAAACTTTCAGGACTCTGGGATGATAGCACGGGATTGGGGCTTCAAAAGCTTGCGTATCCAAAGGATTGGCAGCTGTTTCGGAAGTATGGTAGAGTTTCTTCAAATCGAATGGTGGGTTAAGGTGTCATGGGAGTGAATTGAAGCTGGAGAAGGCGGTTGGCACATGCAGGTGAAAAGTGAGAATGGCCGCGGACGAAGTTGGAGAGCCATTGCCGCGAAGTTAAGAGATAATGTACATAATTTTTTGGCGGCGTTAATGGATGAGATGGGATGGGATCGATTATGAAGGCGGCGCACGAGAACAGAGCATTCAGCAGGGATCTAAGCCACTGAGCTTGCCAATTGTTGGCTTGATTGGAGTTCCTACTGACCGGAATCAGGGGATAAGAGAGCTATTGCCTGCAAGAAATCATCCCTTTGCCTACGGAAATGCCAGAGAGAATAAGGATCAAACCACGCTCGTATGGAAACACCCTCTTCGCCCTCATCATCAATGCCGGAGTGGCCGAGCAGAAAGGAAGCTGACTGGCGATGTTGACTAAAGCTACAGTGAATCTTCATCGGTAAGCAAAGAAGCTCAACGAGGCTGATTAATTACCGTACCCGCCGGCCTGTTCATTCCTCTGTGAAGTTGCGATAATGCCCGTAGGCGTGCAGCTTAGCCAACCATCCTCACATGACGATCTATCCGGCCGCTCAGCATCAGATATAGGCATACGATAGACGCTGACACGTAAGTTGCTTATCTCCAAGCAGGTGCGGCCTCATTTATCTGCTCTCCAGTTGGCCACTCTTTCATGTCGACCTTTTCGCCAGGGCGAGGACGCCGAAATGTCACTGAGTTTAACATCTAAAGCACGAGAGACGAACTCTGCCTGATACCATCATATCACAAAGCCGTCGGCCCGGTGCGAATTTACTTTTGCTCTTATTATCTTGTATCTCTAAGTGATACTCGGCGACCTGGATCCGCCACGGACGAGAAGAAATGCCGTACCGTTGGAGACTATCAACGCCAAATGAAAAAGTAATGATGTGTGCAATCTGTGTAGAGTTTCGCCTGTCTTGCAGTAATGCCAATCCTTGAAGCAAGAGCCTACATCAGCGTCCTCTTCCATTATGCTTTCCTAGGATGCCACCTTTTGGCCGCCTCCCAGTCCAAACAATCTGAAGCAGAAGAAATATGTATACACGATTGCCATCACCCCGGCGGCTAGAACTGGATTCAACTCTGAGGCCACAGCGTGATAGATGTACTTCTCAATGGTGCTATTAGGCGCTCCAGGTGTTAGGAACATGCAGCTCATCATGCCGTACGTTGTCTTCGCAATCTTAGAGTTCCTCGAGAACATTCGCCGCTCAAATTTCCTGATGTTTCCATCCATGGTCGTGTTGTCACCGCTCTCAGCAGCAGCCACAATAGCCTCGCTGAGATCTAACGAGTCTTTCATGGCCGCATTGACGCCCTCTCCAGCAAATGGTGACATTAGATGTGCCGCGTCGCCGATAAGAGTTACACCAGGTTTGTGCTCCCATTTGAAGTCGACCGGAAGCATGTAGAGACTCCATGGGTCGAAGTGGTCCTTGTCCAATCCTTCGATAGCAGCTCGCAAGCCTGGTGCCCAGTCGTGGACCTTCTCGAGCATCGCAGTCTTGACAGCCTCGGCATCTTTGATGTCATAATTGACATGCTCCTGCCAGTCTTCAGGGGTGACGCTCCATTGACTGCAATTGAGGCTGCCATCACCCATTTGCTGTACGGAGACGGACTTATGGTCTCCAAAGGAAAACATGGACCCGCGATTGACGAGAGCATATAATTCCGCGTGTTTCTCTTTGGGATCTAAAATTGACCATCGAAAACCTGAGATACCGGTGTGGAATGGCTTGACATCTGAGAGCAGCGAACGGACTTTACTCCAGGCGCCCTCGGCGCCGACGACGAGATCGAAGCCAGTTTCACTTCCGTGTTCGAAATGCAGAGTCAATTTCCCATCGTTTTCTTCTAATGAGCGTAGGTTTGAGCGCCACTTCACGGTATCTTCCGCGAGCGACAGAAGAAGAAGACGTCGCAGATCCGCTCTATCGATTTCAGGTCGACCACGAGTGTTGGACTGAGTCGTACCGGACATGCTGATATACCTCCGCAGATTTTTGTCACAGAGGAGAAAAGCTATCTGTTGGTTCAGTCACGGTCCAACTGCGGATGATGCCTGCTTGTTACCTTCTCCGTCAAATCTTGCAAATTTCAAAAACTCGTCGTAGAGCTTTGCCTTTTTCAGAGCAGCGATACCGGTGTCAGTGTGAAGATCCAGAGTACCTCCCTGAGTCCTTGCATCAAGAGATGCCTCTCGTTCGAAGATGGTGACTTTGATTGGAACATTTGACAACTGCAGGAGGCGGGCAAGCGTACAACCTGCTGGACCCGCGCCTACAATGGCAACGTTTATCGAAGTCATGGCGAGAAAGAAAACAAGTGCTCAGTGAAGGAACGATGCGGCCATTGTGTTGGTTTTTCAAGACAAAATATATATTGGATCTACGCCTAAGAATCCAAATATATTAGATCTAGGCTGCTATTTTTGTGTTTTTATTACTGGGTGGCCGGTGCAACGCACGGTGGACGCAAATGACTCCT
>Ga0335073_10011284_pt1 | contig 12543 bp, 8 predicted proteins | sample Lox_Sample_22_FD_207093 | JGI IMG/M metagenome (GOLD analysis project Ga0335073, IMG submission 207093) | Soil microbial communities from Loxahatchee National Wildlife Refuge, Florida, United States - Lox_Sample_2.2 | ecosystem: Environmental > Terrestrial > Soil > Wetlands | place: USA: Florida...
AAGCCAGCGACTCGTATAGTTTTATTTCCCGCAAAAACAATTACCGATGGTAGTCATCCGGATATCTCTTGTACTCAGCAAGGTGGCCAGCAAGAAAATTGCGAAGGAACTGCTGCCGGCAACATAAAGCCAGTCAGTTTTGGTCCTACACCGAGCTCGCCTGCCGCGTCGGTGACTCCAATTGTCATCGATCTTGATAAACCATCGACCGTTGGTTGTCTGTCCATTCCGGCACGACCCGGGGACATTCTTTTAGTTCCGGCTGCTGGGCAGGTTGGTGTGTATGGATGGGTAGCCCATCCTGGTGCATTCGATGTGACTCCCGGGATGACCGTATTGGGGGCAATAACTGCCGCGGGTGGAACTATGTTTAGTTCCAACGTGGAACTGATGCGCAAGGAAGGCGGCGAACGAACTTCAATTCCTGTGAATTTGTCGCAGGTTGAAAGCGGTTCCCAACCAGATTTACCGGTTCAAGGTGGCGACGTAGTTCTAGTCAAACGGTCGGTGGCCGGGGCGGTTCCTTACGCGATCTATACCCTCGTATCTAAATTCGGAACCGGCATGTACCTGGCTCCGGCATTCTGATGGCAGATCTAACACCCTACTTTATTGACGAGGGGCAGCGCGCCGCAATTCGTCCAGCGCTTGCGATCAAGCCAGCTCCCGCCGAGTCTTATCTAGATGCCGGTATTGGCCTGGCTGACTGCTGGAAGGTCCTCACGCGCCGCTGGCGATTCATTCGTGATTTGGTAGCTGCCGCCGTTGTGGTGGTCGGAATTGCAGTTCTTCTCATGACGCCCCAGTACGATGCATCTGCCACTTTGATGATCAATCCCGAAACGCCGCATGTGATGGACGTCAATACATTGCTCCAACAGATGCAGAGTCCGGAAGACTCGGATTACAATAAGACCCAAGTCGATGTACTGCAAAGTGATCAGCTAATCGCGCAGGTGATCGCTGATTTAAAACTCGAGTCAAATCCCAAATTCATGCCCAGTTCTCGCTTTGCAGCCGTGAAACATTTCGTCCTGGTCATGCGTTCATATATTGAGAAGCCGCAAATTCAGGCAGCCAACCGGGGACGTTTGGGGGTTAGTCAGCAAGCAATCGACTTCTATCGTTCGCGTCTCAAAATTCAGCCAGTCAGTGAGACCCGGCTGGTAAACGTTATTTTTTCGGCTCCGGACCCAGCCTTGGCTGCGACCATCGTGAATACCCACGTCCGAGATTATTTGACCTTATCGCAAGGGATTCAAGCACAAGGCGGAGACGCAGTTCGTGCATTCCTACAGAAAGAGTTAGAGGACCTTAAGGTCCGCGTCGAGAAATCCGAGGCGGCGTTGAACGATTACCGCTCCCGGATGGGAATTTTATCCTTCGGTGTCGGAGATCGGGCCAAATATCAAATAGCTGAGCAGCGCATGAGCGAGTTAAGTCGCGAGCTTCAGGATGCTCAGGCAGAACAAGTCAAGGCTCAATCCGAGCTGCAGCTAGTAAAATCGGGAGACTACAATTCGCTACCTGAAGTGGTTATGAATCCGATGATTCAGAACCTGAAGCCACAGGTAGATATGTTGCAGGCACAATATGCGCAGCTATCTGCGAAATATACTGATAGCTATCCAGAATTAATTGCAGTAAAGGCCCGTTTGCGTGCGGCTCAATCGCGTGTAGACGCCGAAACTGATGCGATCGCTCGTTCAATACAGCGAGATTATATAGCTGCAACCGCCAAGGCAAACTCCTTGGCACGTATCGTGGACCAAGAACGGAAAGCCGACTTTGCTCTCAATAACGCATCTCTCCAGGATGCCATTTTAGCTCGCGAAGTGGATACGAATCGGCAGTTGTACAAAGACGTACTAAAGCGCATGCAGGAGATTAGTGTTGACGGCGCAGCGCCGGTCGCGAATGTGAGCGTAGTTCAAAATGCCGTACCGCCGACCTTCGCTGCGAGCCCAAAGAAGTTAGAGGCTTGCGCGATAGCGACATTAGTTGCCGCGATTCTAGGTGTGTCCTTGGTCTTTGTGTTCGAGCAATTTGACGACCGTCTGAAGAGTGTTGAAGAGATTGAGCATTATTTACATCTGCCACACTTAGGAGTTGTACCGAATCTGACCGCGATGGTGTCAGACAAAAGCTCGCTCCCGTGGCTGTTTGGCAAACGTCAAGAAGTGCGACTGACAAACGCGCTGCCATTCTTGTGCGAGCAGCAAAATACGGCTTGGCAAAAACGTAGCGCCGACATGGGCCATTACACCGATATAATGGAAGCCTACCGTTCGATACGGGCGGCACTGTTATACTCTCGCGCAGGGGGCGCGCCGCGGACGATTCTATTCTTGAGCGCTATTCCGGGCGAAGGAAAAACTATGACGGTGTCCGGAACCGCGTGGGCGTTCGCTCAGACTGGGGCCCGTACGTTGTTGATTGACACCGATCTTCGAAGGCCGACCTGTCACAAGGTATTAGGTGCGGAGGGCGGAATAGGCATAAGTGATGTTCTCGTTGGTCTGGCTGAACCATCCAGAGCTGTACAGCAGCTCGGGTCTTGGCCCGATCCCTGTCAGAATTTATATTTTGTCGGCTCCGGACCGGCTGTACCCAATCCCGGTGAGCTTTTATCATCGCACAAGATGGCGGAAGTGCTCGCGGAATACGCGACCCAATTCAGATTTATCTTATTAGATTCCCCGCCGCTCGCCTTAACCAGCGATACAATTGCCCTTGCATCTATGGTGGACGGGGTGGTGGTTGTGGCTGGAGCCGCTACGCCAAAACAGACCGTGCGAGCCGTTTGTCGACGCCTCGGGAGCGTAGGAGCCGAAATATTAGGAGTGATTCTGAACGGTGCCGAGGCACATCAGACCGCACTTGTCGGAAGCTTAAGCCGCTACGCAACGTGAGGTACCCTTACCGCATGCGGAGCGCACAAGCACAAGGATAGACTGCGGGTGAATGTTTACTGGCGGCTCAGTCGCCTAGACCCGTAGAGGCTGGAGTTGAGGTGACAACTATGGATCACGCTCATGCCCCATCAAGAGGAAGTGAAGTCGTGAGTTCTCCCGCATTAAGAACTTATAGTCATAGAAAGGGCGAAAGGCGGAATTTTACATCTGAACTGGCTTTTCAGTTTCCCTCCACGAAGCCGGTTTCGTTGGCGAGAACATTGTCATCGAACATAGGCGCATGTGCGATCGCTCATTGGTATATGATTCCCGGCACAGATATCTGGCGTGAATATGTCCGCTTTCTAATCCGCGCCGCCGTTAAAACGACCAAAAACCATGGCGCGCTTTATCGCAAAATGGCGAACGAGCATTTAGGTGCCCGTGACTTCTTGGCGTGTGATTTTCTATGGAGAAATTTGCGGGGGCGAGAATCGGCAAATTCTTACTTAGATGTCGGCTCTCCGTGGGTTTTACCGTTTATGACTTTGCGCCGGATCGCGATCAGACAAGCAACTCTCTTAGTTCGTCGCGCTGCCTTAATGGAACATTTCGATCATTTGTGTAAATTGGAAACTCAAACCGACGTGATAGCGGCAAGAGCAACCAAACTTCCTTCAATTCGAGCTGAACGCGGCCCGTTCGATATCGTCACAACTATCAGTTGGTCGCGACCAACTGATAAGGAAATTGAAACGTTAGCGTCTTTATGGTCCACGGTGAAGCCCGGCGGCCTTTTATTGATGTCTTTGCCGTGCGCTCGATTGCCGGGCCATGAAAAGGGCAGTCAATCTCCTCCCGAAGGTATCGTTGGGAGAGGATCAGAAAGAACAACTCACGATGCTTATGATGAAAGAGACTTAACCAAGCATATTTTTCCTGTGGTCGGTCAGCCGAAAAGCCATGAAATATACGGGGAAACCACACCGAGGAATCACCACAATAGATCTTGGCGAGGGCGATCTAGCGATTCAGTTCTCGATTGTCGCGAATCGCTGATGATTGGGCGAAATTGGAAGCGGTTTGCACGTCTCGATGAATTGCCCGGCCAAGGCCTGATCGCAATGAAGTTTCTAAGGGTCGCCTAGATCGGAATTCTGTTGTTCGCCCAACTAGGTCGTCAGATATATGCCACAATATTCCTTTAACGAACGCTCGGTGGGGCGAGCACTGGATCTCTTATGCATAGGCATCGCTGAAATCGCGAGCCGCGGATTGATCAGATGGTTGAGCGCCCGCGGTCTCTTCATTTATCCGTACGGCTGGTCTTCGCAATATTGGCCCTTGCTCCTAATTGCGATAGTCAGCTGGCTCAGCGCCAGCACGTACACAAGACTATACCGAACGTCTCCCCTGACCGATGTTTGTTTTAACGTTAGGGGTTTAGTGCGAGTCCTTTGCCTGTATGGTTTGATCGCGATTGGTTCACTGTTTGTTTTGAAGGTGCAAAACGTCAGTCGTCAGTTTATGTTTTACACCTTGATGCTCTCGGGATGTGGCATTTCGCTTCGGCATTGCTTGGCCAGTTCGTATCACGCTCGGCTTCGACGATTCGGTTACGATTGGCGGACGGCATTAGTCGTTGGGACAAATGAGCAATGTCGACGGTTTGCTCACATATTTCGGCAAAATGGCCCATACGGCTATCGAATAATCGCCTCTCCAACCGACATGACCAAAGCTTTCGGAGTGAATGATTCTGAATCGCTCGATTTATCGGAGGCTGACGATGCGTTTGTGTTACCTAACGGATCCGCAACCGGAAGAACTGTCTTACGTCTGTTGAAGGAAGGTAAGGCGGTACACCTCGTTCCGAGTTTGTTCGACGCGGGCCTCTTTCGGCGGACGCTCGGGGATCTAGGTGGAGCTCCCATCGTATCGATATGCAGCGGCCGCTTAACAAAACTGGAGGTAGGGTTGAAGCGACTGGCGGACATCGCAGGTTCCTTATTCCTCCTGGCCATTCTCTCGCCCGTGTTTCTCGTGATCGCGTTGTTGATTAAGCTAACTTCAAACGGTCCGATCTGGTTCAATCAGAAGCGGCTTGGCCGGGGTGGTAAGCCTTTTAACATTTACAAGTTTCGGACGATGGTTGCCGACGCCGAGGAGGTCTTGCGAACCACGCCGGGTTTGTATGAGCAGTACGTCGCTAACAACTACAAACTTCCGAAGGAGAGAGATCCTCGCATCACACGGCTCGGAGGGTTTCTTCGAGCAACCAGCCTTGACGAGTTGCCCCAGCTACTCAACGTACTGAAAGGGGAAATGAGCTTAGTAGGACCGCGACCGATCGTCGTGGCGGAAGTGGAAAAATACGATGATTACGCGGGACTATTTTTGTCGGCAAAGCCGGGCATGACAGGGCATTGGCAGGTAAGCGGTCGTAGCGATGTGGAGGACTATAGGAAACGAGTCGAGTTGGATCTCGAGTATTTGCGAGACCAATCTTTAGGTAAAGACGTCGAAATTCTCTTACGCACGGTTCCGTCGGTTTTGCTAAGAAAAGGAGCCCACTAGGGCCTCAGCCGTGTCAGTCACTCCGATTGGATATATTCTAGGGGCGCTGAGCCTGCTGATTTTTGTTCAGTGGCCTTCCTATTTGACAGCGTGGGCCATTATTGTCTCAGCTTTTCAAGCGGCTTCCGTGATGAATTTAGGGGGTGCTTTTCCGATTGGCATCACGCCTTATTTTTTTGTTGTAACCTTGATTGTCTTAAGATTCATCCCACAGTGGCTGAGCGGGCGGATCGGATTTGCTAATGATGATCAGGCACTCCCAATGATACGATGCCTGATTCTGTTGACAGCGTGGGGCATTATTTCCGCCTTCGTACTACCGCATGTGTTCGCTGGCCTCGACGTCGATACACCGAGACAACGAATGGACCCGCTTTACACCGAGCCCTTGCGGTGGACAATGAGCAACGTCGCACAAGCTGGGTATCTTTTGCTGAATTGCCTCTTTTTGATTTATGCGGTGAGTTCCCGAAATGCACAGGCTGAGTTGCATCGCAATATTAACGCTTTCTTGATTACCGGTCTTATCGTTGCGCTGTTTGGAGCATACCAATTTATCGCTCACCTTTTTGGACTTCCCTTTCCAACGAGTTTCTTGAACAGCAACACAGCCTGGGAGCAGTTGATGGACCAAACTATTGCCGGAGGGTGGAGGATCTCGGCCACTTTCAACGAGCCCTCGTCTGCCGGCATGTTCTTTTCGATGTGGACAGCCTTCACGCTGTTTCTTGCGACCGATCGTCTGCATGGGAACCTTTGGTACAGTATTTTGCTGGTTATCGGACTCAGTATGTTAGTCCTTACAACCTCCACAACCGGCTATGTCGCAGGCGGCGTACTGTTGATCCTGTTCGTATGGAAAGAATTGTCACAGGTCCTTCTGAAAGGGAAGATTAGCCCTCGGAGCTTCGGCATTCTGGCAATTGCTGCCGTTGCGATCGCATTAGCTACAATGCTGCTGCCGCATTTCCATACCATACTGGAGGATATTCTGTTTAAAAAGCAGGACACCATTTCGGGCCGAGATCGCACAGCCACCTCGATACGCGCGATTTACATCACAGCCCAGACTTGGGGACTAGGTGTTGGCTTAGGATCTAATCGACCTTCGGGAATGGTCTTCTACATTATGAGCAATCTAGGCGTCGCCGGCTTGATGCTCTTTGGACTGATGTTTTATCAGACTCGGCTGTGGGTCAAGCGTACCGGAGACGGCGAAGTTTGCCATAATTACTCACACAGTATTGCCGTCGCAGCTGGATGGGCTTTTTCATTTCAACTGGTTGCAATGGCAATCTCAGGTGCCGACATTAGTTCACCCCATATCTGGATTGCATGGGTACTGGTACTCACCGCGTGCGAATGCAATGAACGCGATCGACGCTTGTTGGCGGACGCAGTGGAAGCGGAACACGAAAAACGAGCATTGCGATTTAGCTCTGGAGTAGGATTGCCACGCCGGGTTACGGCGGTTGGGCGATGATCAATTTTACGTTTCGTGCGATTTTCAGAGGCGCCAATCCTTCTGCAACGCTTTGCAGGAGCCGGGTCTTTCGCGGACGGGTCAACTTCAAGTCAAAGCGGCTTTCTTGGAGTTTTGCACAGCCGCGAGAGTGGACGAGCTAAAGGTAATGTTTGAAGTGGGCGGAATCGCCGTCAATCGGCGCGCAGTAGGAGAAACACTCTCGGGCGTCCAGCGCTACGTCTTGGAGTTGACTTCGCGCCTGCGGGGTTTAGAGGTGTTGGAGCCTTCGACACCTTTACATGGAGTTCGGGGCCATTTATGGGAACAGTTTTGTTTGCCGCAGCGATGTCGTCGATTCAAGGTACTATGGAGTCCAGCCAACTCCGGACCTTTGACAATAGATCGCCAAGTAGTAACCGTGCATGACCTGGCCGTAGTGGACCATCCGGAGTGGTTTAATCCACAGTTTGCTCTTTGGTACCGATGGATGATGCCGCGGCTCGTGCGCCGAGTTCGGCGAATCATCGCCGTATCCGAATTTACCAAACAACGAATTCTCGAGATAAGCGGTGTGGACGAATCGCGAGTTGTTGTAATTCCGAATGGCGTAGACGCGCGTTTTCGGCCGCGTGCTCAACAAGAAGTAAATCAAATAAAACGACGATTGGGAATTCAGGGTCAGGAGTACGTGCTCAATCTTGCCACAATAGAGCCACGGAAAAATCTTCGGCGTCAGCTCGAAGCATGGTCCCAATGTGTCGAGTTCCTACCCGACAACATTTGTCTAGTGATCGCGGGCGTTCACGGCAAAACCCAAGTCTTTCAGAAGGCTGACCTAGGCCCAATGCCGGCTCGAGTGATTATGGCCGGCTTTATTCCCGACGAGTTACTGCCGGCACTATATAGCGGAGCTCTAGTTTTCCTCTACGCCTCCATATATGAAGGCTTCGGCTTACCTGCGTTGGAAGCAATGGCCTGCGGCACTCCGCCAGTAGTGGGGCAAAACACCGCCCTCAGCGAAGTAATTGGCAACTGCGGGGTATTGGTTGATGCGCAGCAAGCCGAAAGCATCGCTTGGGGAGTTCGCCATCTGATCGAAGATGGAGATGCCCGCTCGGCGTTAGCTCGAGCTGGTCTAGAACGTAGCCGCGGGTTTAGCTGGCAGCGGTCTGCGGAATTAACTCAAAAGATACTCGGTCAAGCGCTTACTGTGGACGACTCCGGCACTGGTGAACTTGTCACATACACAGACCAGTCTTTTACGCCTGTTGGTACCATTAATACCGAAGGATAAAATGAACGACGCAGTAACCCGTCAAGTCGATGCACCGATACATAATTGTATCAAAGTGTTTGTCCTCTTGGCACACGGATTCGGAGGTGACCGCTGGAACCAGAGTCGCGCGAAGGGTGCTACGACCGGCATCGAAGATGACTCACCGTACGGTTATGGTTTGGCCGAAGATGATACATGCATTGTCAGATTTTCAGCGGACCGTACGGAAAACGGCTTAGGTCGCTTTCTACGGCTATGCCTTCGAAGGACACTCGGGTTCGATGCAATCCATGCGTGGTACAATCGAGAGCAATTGTGCAGTGCGGATGCAGTATGGACCCATACGGAGCTTGAACATCTTGCAGTTCTTCTGATCTGGCGGTTCAAGCAGCCGAAGCAAAGGCCCAAGTTGATCGCTCAGAGTGTTTGGATGTACGATCGATGGTGGGAGCTCAGCTCACTAAAACGATGGTTATTCAGGCGTTTGCTCGACAAAGCGGATCTTTTGACCGTGTTGTCGACGGAAAATTTGAAAGTAGCCAGGGAGCTCTTCCCTCGCAAGCACGTCGAATTTATCCCGTTTGGTATCAATAGCAAGCAAGTAGTCCCAGCGAGTCGCCGCAAAGCAAACCGACCCTTGCACGTACTCGCGCTTGGACGAGACATGCATCGCGATTGGAACACGTTGATCGCCGCTTTGGGTAGTTGGTCAGAAGTGGTAATCAAAATTGCGGCGCCCAGAATCAACCGTAGGTTACTTCGTGCGGACAACGTAACTTTAGAAGCTCCCGTCCACGGACTCGCGATCCGCGAGCTCTATCAATGGGCTGATATTGTATTAGTTCCGTTGAAGCCCAATTTGCATGCATCTGGCATCACTGTATTGGCGGAGGCAGCACTATTCGGCGTGCCGACCATATGCAGTGATACCGGTGGATTACGAGCGTATTTCTCGGATGAACAAGTCTGTTACGTACCCACCGGTGATGTGCTCGGTCTTCGGAAAGCCGTATTCGAATTGGCTTCGGATGATGAACGTCGATTTTCATTAGCTGTAAAAGCGCAACAGCGGGTGTTAAGCGGAGAATTGAATTCCCGTGCCTACGCGCTCCGCCATCGGGCTTTAACTCAACAGCTCATTGCAGATGACGTGACCAGAAGGAGCATAAAGATTTTCGCGCATGCCAATGGCCCAGTGCGACAACGGACTACATGACACGCATAAGCGTCTCGAAATCTGGCTCGGCAATGCGGCGATTACTTTGTTTTATGTTGTCTCTAAACTCGCGCCGAGCGCTGGTTATCTTAGCCGTTGTAGCAGGATGCTGTGGAGTTGCACCCGTCGGCGCGGAAGTTCAGCAAGGGTTCCTGAAGAACAAAGGAATCCACACACAGCTTTATCCACCGATAGAAGCGTCCCTCAGGCTGCCTTCAGAAAGTAATTCTTCCATAGCGACCGGCGGGCTCAGCGAAAATATAGGAGTTGTCGCAAAGCTTGGGTTTCGAGAAGAAACCGATGCACGCCAAATCGCTCTGCTAAAAGCGCTCGGCGTCACAGAGATCATCTGGACCCCGGGGGAATGGGCGAACAACGAAACCTCTCAGGGCAAATACGCTTTGCAGCCGGCTGTACTGAAGGCTCTGGCAGCGATCAAAGCGAATGGCATGCGCTCGGTAATTGTTTTGTTTCGCAAGAACCCGATCTATTCCAATCCTCTAGATGATGCAGCTTTCGCGAGATATTGCGGCTGGATGGCGAAGACTCTGTCGAACCAACCGGTCGCGGCGTTTCAGATCTGGAATGAACCATCCAATTTCGATGTTCGGGATTACTATGGCGGCGCCTGGAATGCACGCGGTGACGCACCGTGGCTCCAACAATTCGTCAGGCTGATGGCGGACGCCGCTAATGCGATACGTGCTGTACAAGCAGACGCCACGATTATTGTGAGCCTTGAAGGGCCTCCGTTGCTTCGAGCGCTAGATAATTACCCAAGTGCTTTTGACCAGATTAATGGGATATCGCTCCACCCTTATCCAGGGAAATTACCGCCCGAGCGAGTGCCGTGGGGTGGCATCGGTATCGAATTACGTGACGGAGTCAGCGTCGCCGACGCCGGCGGTAGCTTAACTTCTACGCTGCGGATTCAGACGCTTGATGCTCCAGAAAAGACGCTGCACCGTCCTCTTGAAGCTTGGATTACCGAATATGGATATCCGACCTGTTCGCCGCAAAGTCCGCAGCAGCACTTTCTTTGCGTTTCCCCAGTTGAACAGGCAGCCTATGTGACCAGAGGACTAATTCTTGGGCTCACGCAGAAGGTCACTCTGTGGAGTCTTTACGAACTGGCTGACGAAGGCGTCAGTTCAACTGATGCGGAACAGAACTTTGGCCTGGTAAAAAGCGAAGCGGAGGGATTCGCGGTGAAACCAGCTTACTATGCCGTGCAACGAGTCTGCCGCCTACTAGGCACGCATTGGCGGCACGTTTCTCGCCTTCCCGATGACTTGATGGCTCGACTGGATGGTGGTCAAGCGTGGGCCATCAGCCAATCGTCAACGGCTGGACCTCAGTTATCATGGTTTCACGTTGCAGATGGGTATGTCGGTTTCTTGTGGAAAGCGGGCGACTACCAGACGGGTGGAAAGCAAGAGCATATCCTTTTAAATGTGTCCTCATTCGAGCCGTCACGCATTCAGTTAATTGATCTAGTCAGCCGAGCTGGAATCAGGACAGTTGGCGCTAAACGGGCGGGGTTATTATCATTGCCAATAACTTCTGACCCGGTCGCAATCCATCTTACGGAATTGAATTCCGAGACGAATCGTCAGTAGGAAGTGCATCCTCGCGGTCGACGCCGATGACCGCATACTCGGCAGGTTGAGTTAAATGCTAAGAGCATCGCGGAGATCTTTATCAGGCCTCGACTCATTGTTGATCCGCCGCTGTGGTTTGCCTTATCTGCTGATAACACGCGACCGGATGATCCATGAACGGATGCGATATCTGGTTGACGAGGTCGTCAAGACACAGCAAAAGGTTGCAGTCCTGGACGCAGGCTGTGGCTCAGGTATGGCATTATTCTATCTCGACCACTATTGCCGCGGCTCGGTTACTAGCTATACGGGTGTCGATCTCAATACCGAGCGGATCGCAAGACGCTATAGCTTTATTTCGACGCCTCATTCTTTCCATGATGTGGATCTTGATTCGGACTGGAAGCTTCAAGGCTTCGACATAATTTTTTGCTCCGAAGTGATCGAGCACCTGGTCAATGATGAGCGGCTGTTAAGACGCTTAGCGAATCATCTCAATCCGCGTGGCATTCTTTTGCTTACGACCCCAAACAAACGGTTCGTGCGCCACTGGGCTGAAACTTTTGCAGGCTTCGACGAAGTGAGCCAAACGCAAGACGGCGGACACGTTCGCGTGGGTTATAATCGAAAAGATTTGGAGACATTGGCGAAAAGGGTAGGGCTTGCGATCAGAGATCAGCTCTTCCTCAGTAGAATGGCGTACGGCGAATTGCGCTACCGCGAGCAATTACGTAAACACGGACAGCATGTGAACACCGTGCGATACAATTGGCGCTGGTTGATCGGATCCGAAGTGAAGCGGCACGATCGTTGCGGCCACACTTTGACTCATTGGACTGTCGCAGTTGCGCTGGCTCATCCAAACGCAAGCGGACAAACGGCTCGACTTTGTGATGCAGCTGCGAATTCGTGATTAGTTTAAGGACAATGCTGTGAAAGAACTCACTAAAGCGGCACTCGCATCTCTGGGCTCACGAATCTCTTCCAGGTCGATTCATCAATTGGACGCCGCGATTAGCTATTTGGAGACTGGGCATTGGCTGGGCGCCAAAGGCCTTAAGCCAAAACATCGCGTGACCGATCGGAACGAACTATTTGATTTAATCCTGACGCGCGTCGCAAATGAGGAAGTCCTGTATCTCGAATTCGGTGTGTATCAAGGTGATTCGATACGATACTGGTCGGCTCATCTAACCAATCCGAAGGCAAATTTGCATGGATTTGATAGCTTTGAAGGTCTGCCGGAAGCATGGAATATAGATTCGCCCAAGGGATATTTCAGTACCGCCGGTCGCATTCCGGAAATCGCCGACACCAGGGTAAAATTTTATAAAGGTTGGTTCAATCAAACACTTCCGACCTACAGCTTGCCCAGTCACGAGCGTCTAGTTGTAAATATGGACGCGGACCTTTATTCCTCCACGGAATGCGTCCTGAGTTTGCTTAAGCCTCATTTAGTTGTCGGATCGTACATCTATTTCGATGAGTTCGCGGATCGACTTAACGAACTGAAA
>Ga0335073_10011286_pt1 | contig 12542 bp, 5 predicted proteins | sample Lox_Sample_22_FD_207093 | JGI IMG/M metagenome (GOLD analysis project Ga0335073, IMG submission 207093) | Soil microbial communities from Loxahatchee National Wildlife Refuge, Florida, United States - Lox_Sample_2.2 | ecosystem: Environmental > Terrestrial > Soil > Wetlands | place: USA: Florida...
CGGGCCCGCTTTACCCTTGGCTCCTTGAACTGGGGGACGCCGTTGGCGATCGCCTCGACCCCGGTCAGCGCGCTGCACCCCGCAGAGAAGGCCTTGAGCACGAGCAGGATCCCGACCGCCTCGACGGCGTGCGCCGGGACGAGGGAGTGGCCGGACTGGGGCACTCCCTCTGCGAGAGGGTGGATCAGGCCGACGGCGATCACAGCAAGGAGGCCGACGATGAACACCAGCGTCGGGAGGAGGAAGGCCCGGGCGCTGTCGCCGAGCCCTCTCAGGTTGAGGACGGTGATCAACGCCAGGATGCCGAGGCACATCGGCACGGTGTAGGGGGACAGTGACGGGAACGCCGACACGAGCGACGCCACGCCGGCAGAGATGGACACCGCCACCGTCAGCGTGTAGTCGACCACGAGCGCCGCTGCCGCCAGCTGGCTGAAGTTGACACCGAGGTTGGCTCGGGAGACCGCGTACGCCCCTCCTCCGCCGGGGTAGGCGCTGATCACCTGCTGGTAGGAGATGACCAGGATCGCCAGCAGGGCGACGATGGCGATCGTGATGGGCAGCACCAGGTGCAGGGCACCCAGTCCCGCCGTGGCGAGCACGAAGAGGATGGCCTGGGGGCCGTAGGCGACGGAGGTCAGGGCGTCCAGCGAGAGGGCGGACAGACCCTCGACCGGCGTGATCTTCTCCTTGGTCAGCTCGCTGACCCGCAAGGCGGGACCGAAGACGAGGTCGCGCACCGCGTGGGCCCGGGAGTGCCGGTCCGCCGAGGGCTGGCTCACGGGCTGACTCTACGGTGGCCGGAGCGGCCACGAGAGGTCCGGGAAGGGGCTAGGGCGAGAGTTTGACGTCGGCGGTCGCGACGGCACCGGAGCTGGCGGGCGCCGAGTTTGCAGACGCCGAGCCTGCGAGCACCGGGTCCGCGACCACCGACGCCGACGAGCCGTTCGCGCCGGGGGTGGAGGAGTGCTCGGTGTGGGACTCGGTGTAGACGTACTTGCCGCCCCGCAGCCACGACGCCCACGCCGCCACGAGGCAGGCGATGATCGCGAAGTCGAAGGCGACGTGGAGCCCATCGCCAAAGGCTCCGGAGATCAACGAGGGGAAGAACGTCCTTCCCTCGAGCACGGCCCGTTGCGACGCGCTCACCTGCGCCAGGACGTGCGGGCCGACGAGGTGCTCGACGGGGTTGTACCCGAGGAAGGCGGAGAAGAGCGTCGAGACCGGCGGAAGGTTGCTCGCTTGGGTGGCCACGTCCTGCGGCACACCCTGCTGGACCAGGCCGTGGAAGAGGGCGTCGTGGAGTGAGGTCGCGAGCCCGAGGATCATCAACGTGAAGAAGATCCCGATCGACAGCACCTGGGCCGAGTTCTGGAACGTGGAGTTCATGCCCGACCCGACGCCCCGGCGCTTGGGCGGCAGGCTGTTCATGACCCCGGCCCGGTTGGGTGCGGCAAACGCCCCCATGGCGAGGCCGTTCATGAGCAGCAGGAGGGCGAAGGCCCAGTAGGGGAAGTCGATCGGCAGGAGCTCCATCAGCGCGAACGAGACCGCGGCGGCGATCATCCCCCCGGTGGCGAAGGGCCGAGGCCCGAAGCGGTCCGAGAGGAAGCCGCTGGTGGGGCCGGCGATGAGGAAGCCCATCGTCAGGGGCAGCATGTAGATGCCCGCCCATAGCGGGGTCGCCGTGAACGAGTACCCGTGGAGCGGGAGCCAGATGCCCTGCAGCCAGATGATGAGGATGAACATCAGTCCCCCCCGGCCCACCGAGGCGAGGAGTGTGGAGATGCTCCCGGCCGTGAAGGCACGGATCCGGAAGAGGTTCAGGCGGAACATGGGGTCCTTGACCCTCGCCTCGATGAGGCAGAAGGCCACGAGGAGGGCGGCGCCACCGGCGAGGCAGGCCAGCACGAAGGGCCTCGTCCAACCCATCACGTGACCGCCGTACGGCTGGATGCCGTACGTGATGCCGACCATGATGCCGACGAGCCCGAGGGCGAAGGTGATGTTGCCCGCCCAGTCGATCCGTCCGTGGTGCCGCTCCGAGGTCTCGCGGAGCTTCATGTAGGCCCAGATGGTGGCGAAGAGCCCGATCGGCACCGACACGAGGAAGATCAGGCGCCAGTTGATGGGGGCCAGGATGCCGCCGAGCACCAGGCCGATGAAGGTGCCGCTGATCCCCGCCACCTGATTGATGCCGAGCGCCATGCCCCTCTGGTGGGGTGGGAAGGCATCGGTCAGGATCGCCGATGAATTCGCGATGAGGAGCGCCGCGCCGACGCCCTGGAAGACCCGCATCACGATGATGTACAGGGCCCCCGCGTCGCCCGACAGCCAGGTCACCGTGAGAAAGAGCGAGAACACGGTGTAGACGGCGAAGCCGAGGTTGTACATCTTGACGCGCCCGTACATGTCGCCGAGGCGTCCGAAGCTCACCACGAGCACGCTCGTCACGACGAGGAAGCTCAGGATCATCCACAACAGGTAGGCGCTGTTCCCCGGAAGGAGAGGGTCGACGCCCAGGCCGCGGAAGATGTTCGGCAGCGCGATCAGCATGATCGACGAGTCGATCGTCGCCATCAGCACGCCGAGGGTGGTGTTGGACAGGGCGATCCACTTGTAGCGGTCGGGGTGGGGATGCCCGGGGAGCAGGGCCGGGATTGGGACGTTACCGGCGGCTTCGCCGGTAAGACCTCCCTCGACCCTGGACGCCATCGGCGCTGCTCCCTCCTCTCGGCCCGCTCGGCGGACCATCGAATCCGATCTTTACGTTAACGGAAGATTCGTCTCGGGTCGACCGCGCCCCTCGACGCGACCACAGCCCGGGGTTCCCGGCAGCACCCGCGGGGGCCGGGCTCCGGGGCGGCTCTCGGCCCGGGCAGGAAGCCCTACATGCGGTCGGGTGCCGCGATGCCGAGGAGGCCGAGCCCGGTGGCGAGGACGCGCTCGGTGAGCCGGCACAGCAGGAGACGGCTCGACCGGGTCGGCTCGTCTGGCGCCCGCAGGACCGGACAGCGCTCGTAGAAGGTGGTGAACGCGCTCGCCACCTCGTAGAGGTAGGCACAGAGCTTGCTCGGGCTGTAGGTCGCCACCGAGCCCTCGACCGTCTGACCGAGCTCGGTCAGCACCAGGGCCAGCAGCCTCTCTTCCGGCTCCCCCAGGACGGGCGCCGATCCGGCGTCGACGGTGGGGATTCCCTCGTCTGCGGCCCGCCGGAAGATGGAGCAGATGCGGGCGTGCGCGTACTGGAGGTAGGGGCCCGTGTTCCCCTCGAAGGAGAGCAGGCGGTCCCAGTCGAAGACGTAGTCGCGGTGGCGTTCCGTCGACAGGTCCGCGTACTTGACCGCGCCGATGCCGACCTGGTGGCCGAGGCGGGCGGCCTGGGCCGGATCGAGGTCGGCGTCCCGGGAGGCGACTGCCGCGGCGCCCCTCGCCTCGGCCTCGGCGAGAAGGTCGGCGAGCAGCACCGAGTCGCCGGCCCGCGTCCGGAGCAGCTTGTGGTCGGAGCCGAGGACGTTGCCGAACGAGACGTGCACGGCCTCGGTCCCGGGAGGGAGCCAGCCGGCCATCTCGGCGACGGCGAAGACCATCTCGAAGTGCTGGGCCTGGGGGGCGCCGACCACGTAGAGGATCAGCGAGGCGCCGAGCCGGCGAACCCGGTCGCGGAGGGCCGCCAGGTCGGTCGCGGCGTAGCCGAAGCCGCCGTCGGACTTCTGCACGATGAGGGGCAGAGGGTCGCCGTTGCGGTTCTCGAACCCCGGGGGGTAGACGCACTGGGCGCCGTCGTTCTCGACCAGGAGACCCTTGGCGGCGAGCTCCTCGACCACCCCGGGGAGCAAGTCGTTGTAGAAGCTCTCGCCGACCACGTCATCGTCGGTCAGGAGCACTCCCAGACGCTCGTAGACGCCGTCGAAGTGGCGGATGCTCTCCGCCACGAGCACGCGCCACAGCCGGAGTGTCTCCGGCTCGCCTCCCTGGAGCAGGACGACCCGGCGGCGGCTGCGCTCGCGAAAGGCCTCCTCGGCATCGAACGTCGTGCGCGCCGCCCGGTAGAAGTCCCCGAGGTCGCCGAGGGAGAGCTCCTGGATGGCCTCTTCCTCGCCGAGGTCGATGAGGTGCTCGATGAGCATGCCGAAGGGCGTGCCCCAATCCCCGATGTGGTTCTCCCGGCCCACGTCGTGGCCGACGAACTCGAGCAGCCGGCAGAGCGCGTCGCCGATGACCGTCGTGCGCAGGTGACCGACGTGCATCTCCTTGGCGACGTTGGGCGCCGAGTAGTCGACGATCACCCTCCTCGGGGGAGCGGGCTCGACGCCGAGGCGCGGGTCGGCAAGGGTCTCGGCCACCCGGGCGGCGAGGAAGGCGGGCGACAGGGTGAGGTTGACGAACCCGGGCCCGCTCACCTCGACGTCCGAGCAGATATCGACCAGGTCCGCCTCGGCGACGACCTGCTCGGCCACCTCTCGGGGCGGCCGCCCGAGCTTCTTAGCCAGGGCCAGCGCCCCGTTGGCCTGGTAGTCGGCCCGGTCCGACTCCCGAAGCACGGGATCGGCGCCCGGCACCACCCGATCGAAGGCGGCGCGCAGTCGGTCCTCGAGGATCCGTCTCGCGCTGGCCATGTTCCAGTCTCCCACCCCTTGGACCACGGCCCCACCACGTCGCCCCCCGCTCCGCGCTCCTCCACGTCACGTGGGTCGTGCGTGCCGGATAGAAAGGAGGTATGCCCCAAGCCCAACGCAGCACGTCACCGGACTCCTTCGGCGCGAAGGCGGCGCTGCACGTCGGGGGCAGGGGGTACCAGATCTGGCGTATCCGGGCCGACGCCCTGACGGGCTCCCACGACGTCGACCGGCTCCCGTACAGCATCAAGGTCCTTCTCGAGAACCTGCTTCGCCACGAGGACGGACAGCAGGTCACGGCCGACGACATCCAGGCGGTGGCCGCATGGGGACGCCGGCCGGAGCGCCACGGGGCGGCGGGCAGCGAGTCGAGCGAGATCGCGTTCACCCCCGAGCGGGTCCTCATGCAGGACTTCACCGGGGTGCCGGCCGTGGTCGACCTCGCCGCGATGCGCACCGCGCTGGCGGCGCTGGGCGGCGACCCGGCGCGCATCAACCCGCTGGTCCCCGTCGAGCTGGTCATCGACCACTCCGTGGTGCCCGAACGCTGGGGTGACGCCGGCGCCTTCGAGGACAACGTCTCCATCGAGTACGAGCGGAACGCGGAGCGCTACCAGCTGCTGCGCTGGGCCCAGCAGAGCTTCGAGGGCTTCCGGGCCGTCCCGCCCGGCACCGGCATCTGCCACCAGGTCAACCTCGAGTACCTCTCCCGAGTGGTCTTCCCGACCCCCGACGGGCAGGCCTACTGCGACACCCTCGTCGGGACCGACTCTCACACGACGATGGTCAACGGGCTGGGGGTGCTCGGGTGGGGCGTCGGCGGCATAGAGGCCGAGGCCGCCATGCTCGGCCAGCCCCTCTCCATGTTGCTGCCCCCGGTGGTGGGGCTCCGCCTCTCCGGGGAGCTGCCGGAGGGAGCGACCGCCACCGACCTCGTGCTGACCATCACCCAGCTGCTCCGGAAGCACGGCGTCGTGGGCAAGTTCGTCGAATGCTTCGGTCCGGGACTTGGGACGATCCCGGTCGAGAACCGGGCGACCATCGGCAACATGTCCCCCGAGTACGGGGCCACCTGCACCATGTTCCCGATCGACCAGGCCACTCTGGACTACCTGCGCTTCACGGGCCGACCCGACGATCACGTCGCGCTCGTGGAAGCCTACGCGAAGGAGCAGGGCCTCTGGCACGAGCCGGCCGGGGACGAACCCGTCTTCTCCGAAGGGGTCGAGCTCGACCTCTCGACCGTCGAGCCCAGCCTGGCCGGCCCGTCGCGCCCGCAGGACCGCGTGCCCCTCGTCGAGAGCGGGCGGGCGTTCCGCGCGGCGCTCGGTCACGAGCCCCGCACGGCGCCCGCCCCGGCCGCGGGCGGTCACCCGCTCGGTGACGGCGACGTGGTCATCGCGGCGATCACGAGCTGCACCAACACGTCGAACCCGCAGGTCCTCGTCGCGGCCGGCCTGGTCGCCCGCCGCGCCGTGGAGCGCGGGCTCGCCGCCAAGCCCTGGGTCAAGACCTCGCTCGCTCCCGGGTCCCGGGTCGTCGTGGACTACCTGGAGCGGGCCGGTCTGCTCGAGCCCCTGGAGAAGCTCGGCTTCTACCTGGTCGGCTTCGGGTGCACGACCTGCATCGGAAACTCCGGCCCCTTGCTTCCCGGCGTGTCCGAGGAGATCCGGGACGCCGACCTCTCCGCCGCGGCGGTCCTGTCGGGGAACCGGAACTTCGAAGGGCGGATCCACGCCGACGTCCGGATGAACTACCTCGCGTCACCGCCGCTCGTGGTGGCCTTCGCGCTGGCCGGCACCGTCGACATCGACCTCGCCACCCAGCCCCTCGGAACCGGATCCGACGGCTCGCCGGTGTTCCTGGCCGACGTGTGGCCCTCCTCTGGCGAGGTGGCCGAGACCGTCCGAGAGGCGCTCGGATCGGACATGTTCCGCGAGCGCTACGGCTCGGTCTTCGAGGGCGACGAGCACTGGCGCTCGATGTCGGTGTCGGGCGGCCAGACCTTCGCGTGGCAGGACGACTCCACCTACGTGCTGGCCCCGCCCTTCTTCGCCGGGATGTCCCTCGTGCCCGACCCCGTCGGGGACGTCCACGACGCCCGGGCGCTCGCGGTGCTGGGGGATTCGGTGACCACCGACCACATCTCGCCCGCGGGTTCCATCGGTGCCGACACGCCGGCCGGTCGCTACCTGACCGAGCACGGCGTGGCGCGGGGCGACTTCAACTCCTACGGCGCCCGGCGGGGCAACCACGAGGTCATGATGCGCGGGACCTTCGCCAACATCCGGCTGCGCAACCGGCTCGCCCCCGGGACCGAGGGCGGGATCACCCGGCACCTGCCCGGCGGCGAGCAGATGACGATCTACGAGGCCGCGATGCGCTACGCCGAGGAGGGCACCCCGCTCGTCGTGCTCGCCGGCAAGGAGTACGGCACCGGCTCCAGCCGCGACTGGGCGGCCAAGGGCACCCTGCTCCTCGGCGTCCGAGCCGTCCTGGCGGAGAGCTTCGAGCGCATCCACCGCTCCAACCTGGTCGGCATGGGCGTCCTGCCGCTGCAGTTCCCCGCCGGCGAGTCGGTCGAGTCCCTGGGGCTGACCGGCGAGGAGCGCTTCACGATCGCCGGCCTCGAGGCGCTCAACCGCGGCGAGGTCCCCAAGGAGCTCGCGATGGTGGCCCGCCGCGACGACGGCGTCTCCGTCGAGGTGCCGGCACGCGTGCGGATCGACACGCCCATGGAGGCGGAGTACTTCCGGCACGGGGGCATCCTGCGCTACGTCCTGCGGCAGCTGGCGAGCTAGTCCCGGCCGCAGGCCCGTGGGTGGCAGGCCCGTGGGTGGCAGGCCCGTGGGTGGCAGGGCCGTGGGTGGCAGGGGCCGTGGGTGGCAGGGGCCGTGGGTGGCAGGGCCCGTGGGTCGCAGGGCCCGTGGGTCGCAGGGCCCGTGGGTCGCAGGGCCCGTCAGCCGGTCACGACCACCCGGAAGCCCTCGGCGGTCGAGCCGTCGGGCAGCCCGGCGGCCCGGGCCACCGAGCCTCCCCAGCTGCGCAGCCGATCCTCGATGCCGACGGGATCGGCGATCTGGCTCCGGTGGGAGCGCAGCGCCTCGACCTTGCGACGGAATGCCGCGGTGGTGTCGACGAAGAGGTTGGGGTCGGGGCCGGCCATGAGCCACAGCTCCGGCACGGCGTGTGGCTCCAGGCCCTCCTGCTCGAGCAGCTCGGGGTAGATGAACGCGCTCCGCGCGTCGGGGTACACGGCGCACACCGCCGCCTCCCCAACCGCCAGGTGGTCGGGGTGGCTGGCGAAGATCCGATCCCACACCCGCTCCGGCGACTGGGTGATCACCCGCTGCGGGCGCACTCGCCGGATCACCCGGCTGATGTCCCGGCGCAGCGAGTGGTCGGCCTTGACGTGGCCGTCGGCGTGTCCGAGAAACGTGACGTCGGACACCCCCACCTGCGCCGCGGCATCCCTCTGCTCCTTTTGGCGAAGGACGGGGAGGTCCTGGCGCGAGATGGCCGGGTCGGCCTCGCCCGCGTCGCCGTTGGTCACGATGCAGTAGGAGACCTCGACGCCGGCATCGGTCAGCGTCGCCACGGTGCCCGCCGCCCCGAAGTCGACGTCGTCGGGGTGGGCCGTCACGACCAGCGCCCGGGACACGCCGTCGCCGGGCGACCAGATGCGCGCGCCCGAGCCGAGGTCGCTCACGGGACCGAAGCGCCCGGGATGGCTAGAGGACGCCCTCTGCGGCGGTGGGTTGCCAAGCCGCGAGGTCGGCCAGCCGCGGGTCGTTGGAGAACACCTCGACGATGGGCTCGCGCATCCCCACGTGACGCTGCAGCGCCTCGACCTCGAGAAGCTGGTTCCACAGGGCGAGGGTGACCACGATCCCGGCCTGGCCGGCCCGGGCCGTCCGCCCGGATCGGTGCAGGTAGGCCTTGTGGTCCTCCGGGGGGTCGTAGTGGACCACGACGTCCACCCCCTCGATGTCCAGGCCTCGGGCGGCCACGTCGGTGGCCACGAGCACGGGGAGCCGGTCGGCGGTGAACTGGGACAGGGCCCGCTCCCGGTGGTTCTGGCGCAGGTCACCGTGGATGGCCGCCGCCTTGACCCCCTCCTTGCGCAGGTTCTCGACAAGGCGGTCGGCGCCCCGCTTCGTCCGGACGAACACGAGCGTCTTGCCGTAGCTGCGGGCGATGGCCGCCGCCACCTTGACCTTGTCCATCTGGTGGACCTGGAGGAAGCGGTGGAGCATGGCGGCCACGGTGGTCTGGGGGGAGGTGACCTCGTGACGCACGGGATCCCGCTGGTAACGGTGGATGAGCCGGTCGACGGCCCCGTCCAGGGTGGCGGAGAAGAGCAGGGTCTGATGCGGCCGCTCCACCCTGCGGAGGACCCACTCGACCTGGGGCATGAAGCCCATGTCGGCCATGCGGTCCGCCTCGTCGAGCACGACCGTCTCGACGTCGGCGACGGAGAGAAAGCCGCGTTCCCCCAGGTCGATGAGCCGGCCCGGCGTGGCGATGACGACGTCGGCTCCGCTGCGGAGGGCCTTGATCTGGCGGTCGATGTCCGATCCGCCGTAGACGGCCACGCTGCGCAGGTCGACGGCCTTGGCCAGCGGCGCGAGCACCTCGTGCACCTGCAGGGCGAGCTCCCTCGTCGGGACCAGGACCAGGCCCCGCACCGGGGAGGTGGCGCCCGCACGGCGTTCGCCGGCGGCCGCCACGAGGGCGGCTGTCCGTTGCAGGAGGGGCAGTCCGAAGGCCAGGGTCTTGCCGGACCCGGTCTTGGCCTTTCCGGAGACGTCCCGACCCGAGATCGCATCGGCGATGGTCATCGCCTGGATGGGAAAGGCGGTCGTGATGCCCTGGTTGGCCAGGGTCTTTGCGAGCTCGAGACACACGCCCAGGGATTCGAAGGTCTGGGCGGTCTCGTACACATCGCCTGCGGGGGCGCTCAGATCCCCACCGGCCACGCCGGCGTCATCGCCGGCCAGGATGTCGACGGTCATGTCCTCTTTCTCGTGGCTCGCGGACCGCCCTCCGCATTTGACCCGGTGGGTCTGTCCCAGCAGGCACGGACCGCCGGGGGGTTTGATGCATCCGACACGATCCCGGCGGCCGGGCGAGCGGCCCGACTGGTGACAGGCTACCAGCCAGCCCCGCCCGACAAGCGGAAAAGCCCAGCACGCTGGATCTCCGGGACGGGGGGAGCAGCCGGAGCGACGACCGGTGGCGTCCAGCGTCGATCCCGAGTGGGCCGTCTCCCGCGGCTCTCCCCCCGGTGGCCTGCGTTCGCATATGCTTGTATGCCTGCAGGGATCACGAGGCGGAGGGGCGGTCCGGCCTGGGGCGACGCCGGGACCGACGGAAGAATTTTGATGTCCAAATGAGCTTTTCTATTTTGCTCACCTTGCTTTCGTCCCTCTGACGATCTCCAACGAAAGAGATCCACCGGGACGGACCGCCGCGTAGGGTGCCGACCTCTGCCTATGTGCGCCCGGCCCAAAGAGCGACCCCGGCAGCACGCCACGGCTTGATGCCGATCCGGGTCTGGGACCCGGCGTGCGAAATCGCCACCGGCTCCTCGAGCCGGAGGGTGCCACCACCATCCCCCTTCCCCCTTGAGCAGGCCTGACGCCATGGGCCGTCCCGCCCGCAGGCACACCTCGTCGCCCGCGGCGGAGGGTATTCACAGTGGTGCTGTAGACAAATGCGGAGCTTCGGGGCCGCGGGTGGCGCCCGAGCTACGGGTTGTGCCGGCGCAGGGGCCGGTTGGCGTGGGGAGCCCCCATTTCGCCTTTGCCCCTCCCCTGGGATTACCTAGCAGTCACCAAATCGTCGCGAAAGATACGCAGAATCAACTTTTCAGTATTTACACGTCGGTTTGGTCAGCTTAGGATGCCCGGGTGCAGTTGGGGTGCAGGTCGGGTGCGGATCTGGTCCCGGGGGTGAGCGCCCAGCAGGTGGCGCCCCCGACTTCACGTTCTGTCGGGGCCGGCCCAGGTTGAGGGCGCGGGGAGGGCCTGGTCGGTCAGGGCGGGGGGACGGGTCTCCCGTGACGGCCAGACGCATCCGTCGGCTCGCCGATACCCGTTGACCCTCGATACCCGTTGATCCCGATCACGAGGAGAGTCGCAGCGATGGCCCGGGCCAACAAGGTCACGGTGCTCTGCACCGACATGGTGGGCTGTATCGGCCTGACGGGGGGCCCGTCACCCGTCTCCGGCGAGATCGCCGAGGAGGTGCGTCGCGCCCACCTCGCACTCCTCCGGCGGGCCATCTCCTCGAGCGGCGGTACCGAGGTCACGAGCCTCGACCAGGGTGTGGTCGTGGTGTTCCCCTCGCCGGCCCCGGCGCTGGCTTGCGCCGTCGCCATGCAGCAGGCGGTGGCCATGCAGCAGGGCGTCGACCCGGGCAATTGCCTGGGGCCCCACTCGATCGGCCTGCGGGTCGGGCTGAGCGCCGGCCCGGCGCAGCGAAGGGGCGACGGGTACACCGGCAGCCCGTTCGTGGAGGCCGCCGGCCTCTGCGCGATGGCCCTCGCGGGGCAGATCCTCGCGGCCGAGGTGGTGCGAAAGACACCGGGAAGCCGCCCGCCCCACCTCTTCGCCCGGGTCGGCAGGGTGCAGCTCAAGGGCCTCTCGGCACCGACGGACGTCTTCGAGGTGGGTTGGGAGCAGCTCGCCGGGGAAGCCGGCGAGGGCAACCCGGGGTCCGGCGTCGCCCTGCCGGAGCGGCTCGCCCTCTCGTTGCCGCCGAGGGTCGTCGGGCGCGGCCTGCACCTCGCCCGGCTCGAGCAGGTGTACAAGCGCGTCGCCCTGGGGGAGGGCCGCGAAGTCGTCCTCGTGTCCGGCGAGGCCGGCCAGGGCAAGTCCACCCTCGCCGCCGAGGCGGCCCGGCGAGCCGAGGGGGCGGCCGTCCTGTACGGGCGCGGCGACGTCGACCGAGGCATCCCCTATCTGCCCTTCATCGAGGCGCTCGGCGACTACCTGGAGGGCGCGCCGGACCAGGTGATCGCCGCATTCTCCGAGGCCCATCGCTCCGACCTGGCCCCGCTCGTGGCGCCCCCCGAAGGCGGCCGGAGCTCCGGTCCCGATGCCGAGGAGCCGCATGATCCGGAGTCCGCGCTCGCCCGGCTCTACTCGGCGGTGGCTTCGCTCCTCGAGCTGGCCGGAGCCTCACAACCCGTCGTGCTCGTGATCGACGACCTGCACCTGGCCGACGAGTCCAGCCTGCAGCTCCTCGGCCACCTGGTCCGGCACACCGATCGCGTCCGGCTGCTCATCCTCGCCACCTACCGGGCGACGGACCTCTCCATGGCCCATCCGCTGACCGAGACCATCAGGGTGCTGCGCCAGGAGCAGCGGGTGACCCGCATCGACCTGAAGGGCTGGGGGGACGACGATCTCGTCGGTTACTTCGAGGCCAGGGCCGGGCACGACCTGAGAGGCATCCGCCTGGCCCACGCGGTCTACCGCGAGACGCAGGGCAATCCGTTCTTCGTGGCCGAGGTGGCACGGAACCTGTGCGAGATGGGCATCGTCTACCGGGGCCCGAGCGGGCGGTGGGAGAGGAGCGAGCACTTCGACGAGCTGTCGCTGCCCAACAGCGTGCAGGAGGTCGTGGGTACCCGTGCATCGCGGCTGGGGGGGCCGGCCAGGCGCCTCCTCGCGACCGCCGCGGTCATCGGGCTGGAGTTCGACCGGGACCTCCTGGCGGGGATCGCCGGCACCACGGCCGAGGCGGCCGAGGACCTGCTGGCCCGTGCCATCCGGGCTTCGCTGGTCCAGCCGGTCCAGGGCCTCGCTCGCTACCGGTTCCAGCACGCCATCGTCCGGCACACCCTCTACCGGGAGCTGCCCAACCTCGAGCGTGCCCGGCTGCACCGGAAGGTCGCCGACGCACTGGAAGGGCTGC
>Ga0335073_10011287_pt1 | contig 12540 bp, 6 predicted proteins | sample Lox_Sample_22_FD_207093 | JGI IMG/M metagenome (GOLD analysis project Ga0335073, IMG submission 207093) | Soil microbial communities from Loxahatchee National Wildlife Refuge, Florida, United States - Lox_Sample_2.2 | ecosystem: Environmental > Terrestrial > Soil > Wetlands | place: USA: Florida...
TCGCATTACTTCGCCGTGGGGCAGATCGATCGCGATCAGACGGCGAGCTACGCGCAGCGCAAGGGGATGCGACTGGAGGAGGTCGAGCGCTGGCTCGCGCCGAGCTTGGGGTACGAGCCGGGAGCATGGCCGGTCAGTCGAGCCGCACGTACTCGAAGTTCATCGGCTGCTTGTTGATGGTGCGCGCCGGCGGGGCGATCCAGCCGGCGAATGCGCCGGGCGTGCGCACGGGCTTCATCAAAGAAGCCACGAAGGCCCGATCCGCATCGGTCGCGAGCCAGGCGTCGCGCTGGGCGAGCCACTGCGTATCGTCGAGGATGCGCCCATCGGGCGCGACCTTGAGCTGCGCCAGCGGTCCAATCCTTCGATTGAACGCCTTGTGCGGCACCTCCAGGCGGCAGGAGATGCCGGCCTTCTCGATGATGCGATTCCAGCGGCCGACGCCCGCGACGGTATCCTTGATGTACTCGTCGCGCAGCGTCTCGTTGAGGGCGTTGAGCGCGGGCGCTTCGGCGGCAATGAGCCGCCCATCGGCGATCTGCAGCACGGGATAGGTGGCATCACGCAGCAGGTGGTCATCGTATTTCATCTCCTCGTAGCGCCCCTTCAAGCCGCTCGAATAGAACGTGGCGGCGTTCGAGGAGACGTCCGCGCCGAATAAGTCGATGGTCACGCTGAAATGAAAATTGAGGTAGCGCTGCAGGGTCGGCAGATCGATGACGCCGAGCGCGCGCAGTCGAGCGGGGTCATCGGTCTCGTGCTGTCTCATGACCTCGCAGGTGCGCTGGATGATGCGCGCAACCCCCGCCTCGCCCACGTACATGTGGTGCGCCTCCTCCATCAGCATGAAGCGGGTGGTGCGCGCCAGCGGGTCGAAGCCCGATTCGGCGAGCGCGAGCAGCTGGAACTTGCCGTCGCGGTCCGTGAAATAAGTGAACATGAAAAAGGCCAGCCAGTCCGGGGTCTTCTCGTTGAACGCCCCCAGGATGCGCGGATTGTTCTGATCGCCCGAGCGGCGCTGCAGCAGCGCTTGCGCCTCCTCGCGGCCGTCGCGGCCGAAATAACGATGCAGCAGATACACCATGGCCCACAGATGGCGCCCTTCCTCGACGTTGACCTGGAAGAGGTTGCGCAGGTCATAGAGCGATGGGCAGGTGAGTCCGAGATGGCGCTGCTGCTCGACCGAAGCGGGCTCGGTGTCGCCCTGCGTGACGATGATGCGGCGCAGGTTCGCCCGGTGCTCGCCGGGCACTTCCTGCCATGCGGGCTCTCCCCGGTGGTCGCCGAAGTGGATCTTGCGATCCGTCTCCCCGGGACTCAAGAAGATGCCCCAGCGATAGTCGGGCATCTTGACGTAGTCAAAATGCGCCCAGCCGCTCGGGTGCACGCTCACCGCGGTGCGCAGGTACACATCGGCGGAGCGCGAGCTCTCGGGACCCATGTCGGCCCACCAGCTCAGGAACTCGGGCTGCCAGTGCTCGAGCGCCCGCTGCAGTCCCTTGTCGCCGGCGAGATCGACATTGTTCGGAATCTTGTCGGCGTAGGTGATGCTCATTCGGTCTCTCTTCAGATGCGATCGCGGTTGAATTTGGCCTTGCGACCGGTGCCGAACACCTTCAAGGCGCCCGCATCGCCCACGGCGTTCGGTCGGATGAAAATCCAGTTCTGCCAGGCCGACAAGCGCCCGAAGATGCGAGTCGCGAGCGTCTCGCCCGGACCGAAGCGCAAGTTCGCCTCCATGCCGGTGAGGGCGTCGGGCGAGAGGGCGGCGCGCTCCTCGAGCGCGATGCGCAGCTCCTCGTCCCAGTCGAGCTCGTCGGGCGCCAAGGTGACGAGGCCCAGGGATTGCGCGGCGGGGCAATCGAGCGGGGTGCCGATGGCCGCACGCGCCCGGGCGAGGCTTTGCTCCTCGCCGTAGCAGCGTGCCTCGAGGCGCGAGCGGCCGTGCACCGCGGGCAGCAGCCCGAAGTTGACGCTCGACAGCATGAGGAGGGGACCGCCTTCCCGGGCCGGCTGGTTCAGCATGTAAGTGCGATCGGCGGCGAGCGCGAGCTCGAGCAGCGAGCCGGCGAAGCAGCTGCCGGGCTCGATGACCGCAAAGAGCGAGCGCGAGGAGACGTCGAGACGCGCGAAGGTGCGCCGCAGCTGTCCGATCACTTCGCGAACGAACCAATGGGTGCGGTGCTCGAGCAGGAACTCGTCCAGCGCGAGCACGGCGGCCTGCGAGCCGCGGGACTTGAGCACCCAGATTCCGTAGTCCAGATGGTTGGTGCGCAGCCTCAGGAGGGCGTCGTCGAGCTCGCGGGCCATCTGCAGCGGCCAGAAATGCGCGCCGGCGGCGAGCGCGGACTCGATCGAATCGGCAGGCGCCTGATCGGGCGCGCTGACCGTCAGCTCGACGCGCCGGGTCGAGGCGTCGAGCCGCACTTCGATGAAGCGATAGCGAAATCCGTCCGGCTCGAGGATGCGCTCGAGCGGCGTCAGCTTGACGCCGTCCGCGGACGGCGGGCGATCGCTCGCCGCGGCCAGCGCCCGGGCGCGCTCCTCGACGTGGGCGTGGAAATGCTCGGGCTTGACGATGGCATCGACCAGCCCCCAGTCGCGGGCGCGCTCACCGCGCACGCCCTCCACCGTCGTGCAGAACACATCGGCCAAGTCGCGGCGCACGCGGCGCTTGTCGGTGAGGCGCGTGAGGCCTCCGGTGCCGGGCAGCACGCCGAGCAGCGGCACCTCGGGCAAGCTCACCGCGGAGGAGCGGTCGTCGATGAGCACGATCTCATCGCAGGCGAGCGCCAGCTCGTAGCCGCCCCCGGCGGTGGTGCCATTGCAGGCGGCGATGAACTTCAGGCCCGAATGGCGGCTCGAGTCCTCGATGCCGTTGCGCGTCTCGTTGGTGAACTTGCAGAAATTCACCTTCCACGCGTGGCTCGAGAGGCCGAGCATGAAGATGTTGGCCCCGGAGCAGAAGACCCGCTCCCTGGCGCTCGAGAGGATGACAGAGCGCACCTGCGGGTGCTCGAAGCGAATTCTCTGCAGCGCGTCCTGCAGCTCGATGTCGACCCCGAGATCATAAGAGTTGAGCTTGAGACGATAGCCGGGACGTATGCCGGCCTCTTCGTCGACGTCCATGAGGAGCGTGGCCACGCAACCCGAAAGCGACAGCCGCCAGTGCCGGTAGCGCGAGGGATCGGTCTCGAAGCTCACAGTGTCCGAGGAGGGCTCACGCATCGCGGGATCTGCCACCGGTCCACCCTCCACGTCGATGCACTATAGTGCATGCTATTTGAGGACCGCCGCCGAGTCAAGGCGGATTTCCCTGCACGCAGCGATGCATTATAGTGCTCATGGGGCGCAGCACGCGGCGGGAGGCCGAGGGTGACGGAGTCCGATAGGTGCCAACGCGGCACCGGCAGCAGCACCGGCCAGGGCGCCGCGAGCGGCGCTCGCAGGGGCGGCGGCGAGCGGTGAGCGCCGCCGGCGCCTGCATGGAGCTCGCACAGGTCGATGCCCTGAGCACGCCGCCGCGGCTGCGCGTGCCGGAGCGATTCAACGCGGCGTACGATCTCGTGGAGCGCAACCTGCGGGCGGGGCGCGCGGCCAAGCTCGCCTACATCGACGATTCGGGCCGCTACACGTACGCGGAGCTCGCCGCACGCATCCATCGCTGCGCCTCGGCCTTGCAGCGCCTCGGGCTGCACATGGAGCAGCGAGTGATGCTGTGCCTCAAGGATGGCATCGACTTTCCCACCGCGTTCCTGGGCGCCATCCACGCCGGCATCGTTCCGATCCCGGTCAACACGCTGCTGAGCCCGGCCGACTACGCCTACATGCTGCACGACAGCCGTGCGCACACGCTCATCGTCTCCGGGGAGCTGGTGCCGCAGCTGCAGCCGATTCTCGGCCAATCGCCGTTTCTCAAGCATGTGCTGGTCGCGGGCGCCCAGCCGCCCTCGGGCATGCTGGCGCTGCGCGAGGCGCTCGCGGCCGCCGAAACCGAGATCGCGCCCGCGCCCACGATGCGCGATGAGCCGTGCTTCTGGCTGTACTCATCCGGCTCCACCGGCGCGCCGAAGGGCACGGTGCACGTGCACTCGAGCCTGATCGAGACGGCCGCGCTCTACGCCCAGGCGACGCTCGGCTTGACCGAGAGCGACGTGGTGCTGTCGGCGGCGAAGCTGTTCTTCGCCTACGGCCTCGGCAATGCGCTCACCTTTCCGCTCGCGGTCGGCGCCACGGCGGTACTGATGGCCGAACGGCCGACGCCGGCCTCGATCGGCGCGCGCTTGCGCACTCACCGTCCGACGGTGTTCTCCGGCGTGCCCACGCTGTTCGCGGCGCTGCTCGCGAGCAACGAGCTGCCGGCGGCCCAGGAGTCCTCGTTGCGCTTGTGCAATTGCGCGGGCGAAGCGCTGCCGGAGGACATCGCGCGGCGCTGGCGCGAGCGCATGGGGATCGATATCGTCGATGGCATCGGATCGACCGAGATGCTGCACATCTTCATATCCAACCGCCCCGGCCGGATCCGCCACGGCACGCTCGGAATCCCGGTGCCCGGCTTCGAGGCGAAGATCGTCGATGAGGACGGCGCGCCGGTGGTGCCCGGCGAGGTGGGGGATCTGTGGGTGCGCGGCTCGACCAGCGCCAAGTTCTACTGGAACAACCGCGAGCGCAGCCGCTCGACCTTTCTCGGTCACTGGACCCGTACCGGCGATCGCTGCCGCACCGATGCCAACGGCGACTATGTGTTCGCGGGCCGCGCCGACGACATGCTCAAGGTGGGCGGCATCTATGTCTCGCCCATCGAAGTCGAGTCGGCGCTCATCGCCCACCCGGCGGTGCACGAGGCGGCGGTGGTGGGACGCGAGGATGCCGATCATCTGGTGAAGCCGGCGGCCTACGTCGTGCTGGCGGGCGGGTTCGCCGCCTCCGAGGAGCTGGCCGCGGAGCTGAAAGCGTTCGTCAAGTCGCGGCTCGCTCCTTATAAGTATCCCCGCTGGATCGAGTTCCTCGGGGAGCTGCCCAAGACCGCCACGGGCAAGATCCAGCGCTTCAAGCTGCGGGCCGCATGCCATCCGACACGCTGAGCATCGAGGGCCGCGAGATCGAGTACCGGTTCGCCCTGCCGCCCCGACCGTCGGGACGCGACATCGTGATGCTGCACGAGGGACTGGGATCGGTGGCGATGTGGCGCGACTTCCCCGATCGGCTGGCCGCGGCCACGGGCGCCCGAACTCTGCTCTATTCCCGCTACGGCTACGGCCGCTCGGCCGCGCTCAGAGCGCCGCGCGGACTCGACTACATGCACGAGGAAGCGAGCGCCTGGCTGCCCGCGATTCTGAAGCGGCTGGCGATCCGGCGTCCCGTGCTGTTCGGCCACAGCGACGGCGCTTCCATCGCGTTGATCTACGCGGCCGCCGCCCACAGCGAGGCCTCGGGGGTGGTGGCGCTCGCCCCGCACGTGAAGGTGGAAGAGATCACCGTCCGCAGCATCGCCCAGGCGAAGGCCGCCTACCTCGATACCGATCTGCGCGAGCGCCTGCGCCGTCATCATGACGATGTCGATTCGGCATTCTGGGGCTGGAACCGGATCTGGCTCGACCCGCGGTTTCGGTCATGGAACATCGAAGCGCTGCTCCCGCAAATCCGCTGTCCCGTGCTCGCCATTCAGGGCGAGCAGGATGAATACGGCACGATGGAGCAAATCGCAAGCATCGGCCGCGCGGTGCGCGACTCACGGCTCCTCGCCTTGCGCGCGTGCCGGCACTCGCCGCATCGCGATCAGCCTGAGGCGGTGCTCGAGGCCGCCCGGCAATTCATCGCGGCCAAGACCCGTGAATCGTGATGCTCCGAAAAGCCATCGCATGCCACGAGCCGGCAAGTCAGCGGCGAAACTGAGGCGTCCCACGCCCGAGGACGAGGCATACCTGCGTGCGCTCGCGGATCGGATTCGCGCCGCCCGCGCGCAGCGCGGCATGACCCGCAGCGCGCTCGCCGCCGATTCGGGCGTGTCGCTGCGCTTCCTGGCGCAGCTCGAGAGCGGACAAGGCAACCCTTCGGTGCGGGTGCTGCGGCGAATCGCGTCCGCCATGGGATTCTCGCCCGATGCGCTGCTCAGCGAGGAACCCATGCGCTCGGTCGAACAGAAGCTGCTCACGCAACTCTTGAAGAGGCTCTCCGAGGAGGACTTGCACAAGGCCCGGCAGCTTCTCGGCCGGCATTTCGGGGGCGATCATTTCGCCGGCCCGGGATTCGATCAGGCGCAGAAGTCCTATGTCACGCTGGTCGGGCTGCGCGGCGCGGGCAAGAGCACGCTCGGACGGCGCCTCGCCAAGCACCGCGGGGTACCGTTCTTCGAGCTCGATCGCGAGATCGAGCGTGAATACGGAGCGACGCTGGGCGAGATCCTGCAGCTGCACGGCCAGCCTGGCTATCGGCGCTTCGAGAGAGAGACTCTCGAGCGGGTGATATCGAAGAATCGCGCCGCAGTGATCGAAGCCGGGGGCGGCCTCGCGGCGGACCCCGAGACGCTCGCGATGCTGCTCGAGCGATCGCTCGCCGTGTGGGTACGCGCCTCGCCCGAGGAGCACATGCAGCGGGTGATCGACCAGGGCGACCTGCGCCCCATGGCACGCAGCCGCGAGGCCATGCGGGAACTCAAGGATATCCTGCGCGCGCGCGAGCCCTACTACCGGCAAGCGCATCTGCACCTGAACACCTCGGGCAGAAGCGCCGATGAGAGCTTTCAAGCGCTGATCGAGATGCTCGAGCGGCAAGTCGGGTAGCTCGACCGGAGTTTGCGCAGGCGCGGGCGCGCAGAGCGCTTCACTATTTTACGACAGGGGGGTTATCCTTCCCCTCCCGCCCGCGCCAGAACAACAGGACATGGCCGCGCCCAAGTACCGCGCCTTCATCAGCTACAGCCATCGCGACTCGCGCTGGGCGTCCTGGCTGCACGCCACGCTCGAGAGCTACCGTCCGCCCAAGCCGCTCCTCGGCACGATCACCGAGCGCGGCCCGGTGCCGAAGCGCCTGACGCCGATCTTCAGGGATCGGGACGAGCTGCCGAGCGCCGTGGATCTCGGTGCGCTGGTGAATGCGGCGCTCGAGGATTCGGCCTGTCAGATCGTGATCTGCTCGCCGAACTCCGCGAAATCGCGCTGGGTCAACGAGGAGATCCTCGCCTTCAAGCGCCTGGGCCGGGAGGATCGGATCTTCTCCCTGATCGTGGCCGGCGAGCCCAATGCCACCGACATGCCCGGGCGCGAGCTGGAGGAGTGCTTCCCGCCGGCGCTGCGCTTCAAGCTCGGGGCCGACGGCGGCATCGGCGAGCTGCGCACCGAGCCGATCGCCGCCGATGCGCGCCCCGGCAAGGACGGCAAGTACCGGGCAGCGCTCAAGCTGGTCGCGGGTCTGCTCGGCGTGGGCTTCGATACGCTCAGACAGCGCGAGCAGCAACGCCGCAACCGCCGGCTGGTCGCCTTCTCCTGTGTGGCCATGGCCGGCATGGTGATCACCAGCGGCCTCGCCGCCTTTGCGGTGGTACAGCGCGACCGGGCGCAGCGGGAGACGGTCATCGCCAAGACCGAGGCGCGAACGGCGCAGGAGACCACGCGCTTCCTGGTCGATCTATTCAAGGTCTCCGACCCGAGCGAGGCGCGCGGCAACACGGTGACGGCGCGGGAGATGCTCGACAAGGGCGCGGCGCGCGTGCAGGGCGAGCTGGCGAGAGAGCCCGTGATTCAAGCGCGCCTCATGGACACGCTCGGCACGGTGTACATGGGGTTGGGTCTTTACCCCCAGGCCCGGCCGCTGCTCGATCAGGCGGTGGCGACGCGCCGGCGCCTGCCGGGCGTGGACTCCCTGGAGCTATCGGACTCGCTCAGCCATCAAGGCAGCGTGATGTGGCGGCAGGCCGACTACGCCGCCGGGGAGAAAGCCTATCGGGAAGCGATCCGCCTGGATGCCGCCCGGCCGACGGAGCGCCAGGCGCAAATCGAGCTCGCCACCTCGCTCTATGGTCTCGGTACGCTGCTCGCCTCGGAAGGACGCTATGCGCAGGCGCAGAAGAATCTGCGAGCCGCACTGAGGCTGCAACAGGACGTGTTCGGCAGCTCGGATCCGGCGATTGCGCGCACGATGAAGGATCTCGCCCGGGCGGTGGCCGACGGCGGCGATCTGAACGGCGCGATCCCGCTGATGCGACGCGCGGTGGCCATGCAGCGCGCGCTGTATCACGACCAACCGCACCCCGATCTCGCCGAAGTGCTCAACGACATGGGACTGCTGCTCGATGAGCGCGGCGATCTGGATGAGTCGGAAAAGTTCTACCGCGAATCGCTCGCCATGTACCGGCGGCTGCTCGGCGACAAGCACCCCTATGTGGCCACGGCGATCGAGAACGTGGCGCTCATCTTGCAGGACAAAGGCGATCTCGCCGGGGCCGAGGCGCTCTTCATGCAGTCGCTGCAGATGCGCGGCGAGCTGGTCGGCAAGAGCCACCCCGACTACGCGCTCACGCTGTTCAATGTCGCCTTGCTGCAGTATGACCGCGGGGAGACCGAGCAGGCATTCGCCAACATCCGGCAAGTGCTCGCCATCTACCGCAAGGCGTATTCCGCCGACCAGCCCGAGACGGCGCGCGTGCTCAACACCCTCGGCTTCTGGTCGACGATGGCGGGCGATACCGGCGAGGCCGACCGGTATCTCGAGGAGGCCCTCGCGATGCGCCGCCGGCTGTTCGATGCGCACCACCCCGACGTCGCCTCGAGCCTCATGATGCTCGCGATTCTCAGAGTCTCGGAACAGAGATACCCCGAGGCGCTGCAGCTCGCGCAGAACGCGAAGAGCATCTATAGCGCGGCGCTCTCGCCCGACCATTGGCGCACGGCCATCGCGGAGAGCGCGGAGGGGGCGGCGCTCACCGGCCTCGGCCGCTACGCCGAGGCGCAGACCGATCTTACGCATAGCTACTCCATCTTGAGCAAGGACGGCGAGGCACCGCTCGTGTATCGAACCCTGGCGCAGCATTACCTCGAGAGCCTGCACCGGCGCGAGCGTCATGGGGGCGAGGAGCTCTCGCGCAGCGCCGCCGCGGCCGCGGCGCCCGCGAAGATCGCGGTGGCCTCGGCGCAAGAAAAAGGCGGCGCCATCAAGCCGATGAGGTAGCACTCCTTGCGGTCCTTGTGCTAGCGTCGTTCCGCCGTGCGATAAGACCGCCGATCGCCCGGAGGCGCTCAGTGAATTCCCCGGTAACCGCTGACTCCCCGCAAAGACTTCCGGGGCGGGGATGCGAGCGCGCGGGTTTTACATAACTTCATCGAAGCGCTCGAGCGCCTCGAGTCGAGAGAACGAACAACAATTTCTGGGCGGCGTGCGCGCCGCCCGCCATGTCGGGAGCTGCGATGGGATGCAAGTTATTGACCGGGCTTTCAGCCGCCGGACTCGGCGTCGCTCGATGTGCCGCCGGGGCCATGGCGCTCCTCAGCGTCGTTTCGGCCGCGGCGGCGCCGATCACCTCGCAGCCGCTCACGGTGGCCGCCGCGAACGCCCTCGGCAATTCCATCTACGATCTCACGCTCACCAGCAACGGCAGCACGGCGCTCCTCAGCGGGTCGAGCAGCCTCAATTCGGACGGCGCCCGGCACGGCATCTTCGATGCCCTCGTCTGGGTTCCGAACGCGAAGAGCAACACGCTCGACCTGGTGGCGGCGGACCTGCTGAACGGACAGCTGGTGCGATATGCGGGTCCCGACTACGGCACCTCGACCGTGATCAGCAGCTGGAGCCGAAATGCCGGCAGCCCGCAGCCGACGACCCCCGTCGGGCTCGCGGTCGATGCGGCCGGCGACCTGTTCGTGATCTCCCCGGTCGGGCCGTCGGTTGCGAAGCCCGGCCTGTGGGTGCTGCCCTTCAACAAGAGCACCGGCGCCTATGGCGCGCCGCTCCTCATCGACGACACCTTCGGCGGAACGCACACGCTGGCGCTTGCGGAGCTGCTGGTCGCGGGCAGCAGCGCGACGCCGGACGGTGCCGCAGCGGCCGCGTGGAACGCGGGCGATCTGGTGGTACTGGTGGGCGACACGAGCCAGGCGCGCGTGATCGTGTATGCGCAGGCGGCGGTCGCGAGCGTGATCGCGGGGGGCGGTGCGCTCGGCGGCCCGACATCCACCGCGGTGGCTCAATCGATGTTCCAGGGCGTCGATGCGGTGCCGACGGGCATGGACAGCTGGCCGAGCGATGCGACCCACGGGGTGAGTTTGCTGTTCACCACGGTCGACGGGCGCATCCTGCGCTTCGACTCGAGCCGCGGCGAATTCGTCGGCAACTTCGCGAGCGGCCTGGGTCTCGGCCTGGAGAAAATCAAGGTCGGCACGTACGCGAGCACGCCCTATGCTTTCGTCACGCAGCTCTCGCTGCTGGGCGGGGCGATACTGCAATTCGGCGCACCGCCCGCGAGCGGGTCCAATGCACCGCTCGCCACCTTCCGCCACGGCGTGCTCGAGCCGGTGGGCCTCGCCATCACGAGCTCGGGGTCGGCGCCGGCGAGCAGCTGCATCGGACCACCCGGCTGCAGCCCCGTGGGCAATCAGACCAATCAGCAGTTCAGCGGGCCCGGCACGAGCAACATTCCCGCGGGCGCGAGCGTGCTGCAGCAGATCTGCGTGGTGCCGGCCGATCCGCGCGTCGCGATCACCAACGGCACATGGAGCTGTCTCGGACCTCAGATCAACGTGTGCCCTCCCGGGCAGACGACCAACTGCGTGCCCCCGACGCTCGACGTGTCGCAGTTCTGTCCGGGATTTCCCACCACCGTGCTGCCGCCCTATCTGTGCGGACATTCCGGGCCCACCGGCACCGGACTTGCGGTCATGGAGGAAACGGCGATCGCGGTCGATGAGAACGCCAACAACATCTTCATCCAGACCGGGCTCAACGCCGATGCAACGGTGCCGGGACCCTACAACCTCAGCTGTGCGCAGGTTCCGCTGACGGCCTGGGCGCCGCGCTCGGACTTGCCGACGGTGGAGGGCGTGATCCCCGAGGATCAGAGCCTCGCCAACACGTTCATCGATCTGACGGCCTACTGCGAGGACCCGGGCAGTCACTCCCACTCGGCCTCGATGTATGCCTACGGCATTGCGCTCAACAGCGCCGCGAGCGGGCTGGGGAGCGGGCCGAGCGGAGGCCTGTTCGGTTTCGTCACCAACAAATTCACGTACCTCTCGACGACGCTCGACAATGCGATCAACGAATCGCAAGTGAACCCCACCGTCGCCTCCACCCTGCAGGGCTACGTCAGCCAGAGCCAGGCCTACTTCAACAGCGGTTATCAGAACGATGCCCCGGGCGGCTACAGCTGCGCGCTCAATTCGCTGGCATCGACCGAGAGCTACCTGCAGGCGAATGCGAACGCCAGCAACTTCTTCTACGTGCAGCCGCCCGCCGGCAATCCGAACGTCGCGGGCGACCTCGATGGGCGGCTCGGCAACCTGTTCCTCACCATCAACTCGGATTTCCTCGACCAAGTGCCCAACACGAGCTGGCCGACGACCAACGTGCCGCCCTGCATCACGCTCGCCGCCTCGCCCGCCACCGTGGTCGCGGGCAATGCGGCAACGCTGAGCTGGGGCGCGGCCGCTCCCACCTATCCCTTGTCGTTCCCGCCGGCTCAATGCTCGCTCTCGGCGAGCGACGGCACCTTCCAGCTGCCGAGCCCGGAGGGCCCGACCGGCACCGCCGTGTCGACCGGCACGCTGACGATCGTCGGCACCTACACCGCATCGCTCGAGTGCACCGGCAGCTCGGCCGACACCTTGCCGGGACTCGCGACCACGGTGGTGACCGTGCTGCCCGCGCTCACCGGCATCACCGTTTCGCCCGCCACCGCATCCGCCACCGTCGGGGCGACGGCGCAGTTCGCCGATACCGGCAGCTTCGCGAACGGCACGACGGGCCCCATCACGGCGAGCTACCCACCGGTGGTGTGGAGCTCGAACAGCGCCTTCGCCTCGGTCACGGCGACCGGGCTCGCCACTTGTACGGGGCCCGGCACGGCGCTGATCAGCGCGACCAGCGGCACCATCGCGGGGTCGGCCACGCTCGCCTGTAATGCGGCGGCGCCGGTGATCATCTCGGTGACGCCGGCGGCGCCGGCGATCGGCGATTTCCTCAATGAGCAATTCACGGCGACCGGGATCTATGCCTCCGGACCCACGCAGAACATCACCAGCGCCGTCACCTGGAGTGCCGTGCCGGGCAACATCGCGACCATCTCGGCGAGCGGCCTCGCGTTCTGCGAGGCGACCGGCTCGGCGACCATCACGGCCACCAGCGGCAGCGTGAGCGGATCGACGACCCTCACCTGCCAGCCGGTGGTGAGCAGCTTGAGCACGTTCACGGCGGGCGGCGTCACGCAGATTGCGGTGGGCGGCACGGTGCAGATCACGGCGCGCGCCGCCTACACCGACGGATCCGTGGCCGACGTCAACAACACCGCCACCTGGCTGTCGAGCAATCCGAGCGCCGCCGTGGTATCGAACG
>Ga0335073_10011288_pt1 | contig 12539 bp, 15 predicted proteins | sample Lox_Sample_22_FD_207093 | JGI IMG/M metagenome (GOLD analysis project Ga0335073, IMG submission 207093) | Soil microbial communities from Loxahatchee National Wildlife Refuge, Florida, United States - Lox_Sample_2.2 | ecosystem: Environmental > Terrestrial > Soil > Wetlands | place: USA...
CGGCTTTGTGCTGTCGGCGACGGACCCAACCACTAGAGTGCCATCATGCCCGAATTCCAGCTACCCATTTGCCCGCCCAATCCCGTGCTCGAGGACCTCTTGGTGTCGCTGATCCGCGCCGCAAGGGCACCTTCAACCCGCAAGGCTTACTCGAAAGACTGGGCCATCTGCGAGCGGCATTGTGCAAGTTTGGGCCACCCGTAACTGCTGTCCATGGCGAATGCGTCGCACTGTTTGTCGCCAAGTGCGTTGCCGAGGGCCGGGAATCTCGACAATTTCTCGCCGCCTCGCCGCCATAACCGCACGCCACAAGGCCGCCGGAATCCCACTATCGCCGGCATCGACCCGACATTCCGTCATCGGCGAAGGTCTCAATTGGCCGCGCCGTGCGCGCGCAATTGCCTATGTTCAAAAGACTCCCTTGGACACCTTGGGCCTCGTAAAGGTGATAGATGTGTGCCCCAAAACAGCACTCGGGATCCGGGACAAGGCACTCCGTCTGATTGCATTCGTCTCCAGTTGCGGGAGGTCGGAGCTTGTTCAGATCGACCATGAATCACTCAGATGGTCGGCTTCGGTGACGACGTGTGCATTGGGCGCTCGAAAAAACAGCAGGAGAAACAGGGCAGAGTTGTCGCCAGTCCGTACGGTCAGCGCGAGGAATCTGCGCCGTTCGGGCACTGGAAAACTGGTTGGCCGCCGCGATAATCTCCTCTGGACCGGTGTTCCCGCCAGTAGATCGGCACGGAAATGGGTCGCCTCAGCACCTCTCGGCGGACAGCATATCTATCATCCTTCGCGTGGCTCTTACGCGCTCCGGCAGCAAATGGACGGATACGCGTCGCATTCCTTCCGAGCTGGTCTCATCACGACCTGCCATCGAAATCGGATTTCCGAGCCGGATTTAGCCCGCCGATCCGGTCGTCGATCGGTGGCAGTTTTGCGCCAGTACATCCGAGAGAAGGGTAGGTTCTCGAATAATCCGGCGGCGGCTCTGGGGCTCTGATCGCCCCGGCGCCGGTGACCAAAGTGACGGAATCTGCCCCCGGAGAACGGGCGATTATCAGGGGTCAGATGAAGCCGGAAACACGCGCGACCGGTCTTCCCAGCACACCAGTCGCACACCGATTGCGACGAGACCTCGCGGAAAAGCAGTCGGAATCAGGCCAGCTAAAACGTCTTCATCGGAAAGCGTGTCTCCCCACGATCCCACTGTGCCGAATGGATCCGATCCAGCGCCAGAAGCACAAGTGTCCGGTAGAGTTCCAAGACGATTTGACGATTGAGAGCGAGTTGCGATTGCATTGGGCAACTCCTGAGTTACGCTATTGATTAGCGTTGCCCAATGCCAAGCTCAACGGCCTGTCAGCCAGGACGAGGCCGGAACTTGGAGAAGTCTCTTCCGTGTGCCGATATTACAGCCAAGAAGGAGTTTGTGACTACAGAACTTATTAATCTCACCCGCTTCACATCCCGCTCAAAGAATATAACGCGCGCGCGGAGATGATGTCCGCAAATCGGGTGTGAGGAACTAGCGGTACCAGCTTTCGCCGAACGGAAGTATATATAGATGCGATGGCGTTCGTCGTCAGCTGGCGTTGGAACCGTATTGGCCTCAGCTAACTAAGCCTCACCCAAATGAACCCATCTTCTTTCGGACAAGCCGCGGAGAAACCTGCCTATTTCGTCGAGCTGGCCATGATCGCGCGCCCCTTCAATGTGCTCTTTGAATCGCTGTTGTTTCTCTATCGGCATCGTGCAATGCCAACTAGCCAGAATCAGTGGAGCGGCTGGTTCCCATCCCCCTTGAGGTTTTTGACGCAAATCCCTGAGCATCGCGTCAAGCTTTGCCCATTCTGGGGGTATTGGAACAAGACGCTTCTCCGCGGTACAGTACTGCCAAAGCGTAACCGTGTGGTGATCCCCTCTTGACTTTCGGATTGTGACCGGTCGCAGAGATCAGCGAAGTGTCCACGTATTTTTAAGTGGACACTTGCGGCGAGTGTGATTCAGGCAGCTTGGGAAGTGCGGGTCTGGAGGTCGGCGGCCAGGTTCCAGGGCAGCAGATCAGCGATGCGATTAACTGGGTGATCGGCAACTTGGGCGAGTACGGTGCGGAGATAGTGTTCCGGGTCCAGGCCGTTGAGCTTGGCCGAACCGATCAGAGAGTAGATCGCGGCGGCACGCTCCCCACCGGTGTCAGATCCCGCAAAGAGATAGTTCTTTCGTCCCAAGGCGACGACGCGCAAGGCGCGTTCGGCGCTATTGTTGTCGATCTCCAGCTGACCATCATCGATGTAGCGCGTGAGCGCGCGCCAGCGCGAGAGCGAGTAACGGATGGCCCCCGAGGTCTCGCTCTTGGGCGACAGTTGCCGCGCGGCCTTCTCCATCCACTTGTGCAGCTCGTCGATCAGTGGCCTGGCACGTGACTGGCGAACCTCGCGACGATGTTCGGCTGGCTTGCCGCGGATCTCGTCTTCGATGGCATACAGCACAGCGATACGGGCCAGGGCTTCGGTTGTGGTGGGCGAGGCGTGGATGGCATGGATCTCGTGGAACTTGCGCCGGGCGTGCGCCCAGCAGGCGACCTCGTAGATGCGGCCGTCTCCATAAAGATGGTGGAAGCCTGCGTTATGTGCCGCATAACATAACGCCGGTTATGTTGCGAACACAGTTATGTTGCGAAATGGAAATCCAGGTACGCAGGGATGTGAGTTGGGCTGCGGATAGGACACATAATTTTCTCCCAGGACTTCAGAGCGTTTTCAAGAACGCCAATAGCGTAGTGTCGCTGCGCCATGGCTTCGTGCGTTTTTCTGCTTCGATCCCGCAGCGGGCGAGTGCCTTCGCCTTCATCTCCAAATCGACTTCTGCGTAGATGTTGGTGGTATCGATGGAGACATGACCGAGCCAAGCGCGAATGGTGTTGATGTCAACGCCCGCTCGGAGGAGGTGAACGGCAGTCGTGTGCCGAATGATGTGTGGACTGATCCGTCTTGATCGGAGTGTTAGACCGCTGGAGGATGCGCGCAGCCCAGCTTTTTGTACTAAACGGTATATCCCGAATCGAGTCAGTGATCCTCCCCGCATGTTTTGGAAGAGGCAATCATCATCAGCCCGTCTGGCGATCAGAAGCTTGATGATCGCCGCAGTTTGCGGCCATAGTGGGCATATCCGAACCTTGTTGCCCTTTCCATGGATCCGCACCGAAGGGGATGTGCCGAGAGACAGGTCAGCTACGCGCACTTGTGCGGTTTCATCTGCGCGTGCACCGGTGTTGTAGAGAAACAGGAGAAGCGCATAATTCCTGTACCCGAGAGCAGTCTTGCGGTTAAAGAGCCGCAAGATAGCGTCCATGTCTGCTTTTTCCAGGTAGCCGATGTTGGGCTCTGCAGTCTTCTTGAACGGAATGGCGCGAACTTCAGTACTCCAGGCAAGATGCTCTGGATTCCGAAGGCCGATAAATCTCGCCAAAGAGTGAATCGCGGCAAGTCGCTGGTTACGAGTTGCCACGCTGCAAGACCGAACGGACTCGATGTCGGCAAGAAACAGGCGCACAATCTGCGGCGAAACGTCTTCGATTTAAAGGCGACCCGGAGGTCTTTTGTAATGAGCATGCATAAACTGAAGCGAGAGGACCAGGGTATCGCGGTAGCTTGTCTGGGTGTTGTGGGACAGGTTTCGTTCGCTGATAAGGTGTTCGAGGAGAAAGCGTCGGAACCATGGGCCAAGCAACGATCGATCATGCATGCTTTACCTCCAGATCGACGTAGTTCTGAAATCGGAGGCAGGCTTGTTCCAATAGCTCGGGTGTCATGCTCAAGTAGTGCTGCGTACCGCGCAGGTCCTTATGGTCCAGGTAGGTCGCCAGCGGCGACAAGAGATGCTGCACATCGGCGCCGTTCCGGTACCAAGCGATGATCCTGTGAACAGCTGCGGTGTGACGAAGATCGTGCAGTCGTGGCGGATAACTGGATCCCTCGTCGCGCTGTATGCCCGCAGCCTTGCGGACACGTTGAAACAGGGTGATGACGTGCTGATAGGGCAAAGCGCGACCGGTACTGGATGCGAAGAATGCGGAACTCTCCAGTTGTGGCATCGGAAGGGCGCTGCGACGTTTTCGAAAAACCACCAATTCGGCGGTGAGCTGTGGACCGAGAGGGACGAGCCGGGACTTGAAGAACTTGGTGTCTCTGATCGTAAGTACTCGGCTGTGCAGGTCTGCGTCCTGCAAGGACAGACGCAGTGCTTCGCCAACGCGCATCCCCGTGCCGTAGAGAATGAGCAGAAGCGCCCGAAATGTTAACGACTGCATCGGATTACGCGCGGACTTCAAGACGCTGGTTGCAGTCAAAAGGGCAGAGAGTTCACTGGTGGAATAGATGTGCGGTCGGAATGGTGGCAACGGAGCAGGCGTACAGTCGGGCAGAGGCGATCGCCTGAGATAGCCACGAGTGATAGCAAACGAAAACAGCCCGCGAAGCAACTTGTAGTTGAGAAACCAAGTGTTCGTGAGGGGCCTGTCGCCGTCGAGGAACGCTCTCACTGCCTGCTGCGTGACATGACAGACATCAATATCGCCGAGGACTCTTGAGAACCGGCGAAGTATGCGTGGCTGGGTTCGAAATCGCATCCCCAGAGAATGCTTGAATGCCACATAGGTATTAACCAGTTCCAGCAGCTTCATAGCAACCCCCCGAGATCAAACGCGGCAACTTCCCGGAGAGCTGTGAGGTTCACCTTCGCATGGATACGTGTTACGGCAACGCCATGATGGCCGAGGTGATCTCCAATCTCCTTGAGCGACAACCCCTCGGAAACGAGCCGCCCTGCACATGCATGCCGCAGCGAGTGCGGAGCAAAACGAGTGGTTCGCGCCCCAACTCGCTTCAAACCAGTCGCAACAATATGACGTATGGCGCCCTGACTGACTGGCCCATGCGGTGAGTTGAGGCCAAGAAACAGTTCTCTCCGCTTCGATGGCGGACGGATCTCCCGCAAGTATCTGGCGATCGCCGTGCCGACGGAAGCGAGCAGTGGGTACGTCTGAATCTTACGCCGCTTCTCCCGCCGCACATACAGGAGGTCTTGCTCCCAGTCGACATCCTCCAGTTGAAGCGTCCTGACCTCGCCGGCGCGGAGACCATAAATGGCAAGCAGCATAAGGATGGCACGACCCCGCACATCCCGCGGCCAGTCTGTGTCGACACTTCTGATCAGATGTTCAACGTCCGACCAAGGCGGTCCCATGGGCAGCGATTCATCCGAATACACACGCGGCCCTTCAATGCTCTCGGCCAGATGTTTACGACACCAACCCCGATCTCCAGCAAAGCGCACGAACGATCTCAATGCCTTAACGACGTTGCTGATCGAACGGCGGGAACAACCGTCCGCGGCCAAGTGTGCAATGTAGGAATCAAAGTCAGAGGCTTCCAGATCGCGCAAGCAACGACCTGTGCTACTGCACCAGATGAGAAATCTTCGGGCGCATCGGTCCCAATACGCGATGGTTGAATCGCACAATCCGCGATCCGAGCTCATCCAAATGCAGTACGCCTCGCGCCGTTCGCGCCATGGGTCAGGAGCGATACAGCGCTCCCACCAACCCAGATAGCGCAGCCATGGCCGCACGATGTTCTCGAATCGCTCCTGAATCGACGACGGGGCGCCTTGCTGACCAGTAGTGCGTCGCACCGCAAGAGCATGCAGGGACTGCTTGTTGAATGCGAATCTGGGCTCGTTCTCAATCAGACGAGCAGTCCAAAGAAGCTCTCTACACTTAAGCGCAATCGTGAGAGGTGTTGATCCTCTCTCGATGCAATGCTGGATGTAGCGAGCGCGTTCCTCTGCCAATGGCGCATCCCTATGACGCGCCAATGCAAGTTCACTCTTGAAGAGACCTTCGAACATGGTTGTTCCTCCCTACAGACATCTTGGAGCACAACCAACCTTCGGATTTATGTTGCCTCAATCTCGGGAACGTCTAGTTCAAAAGCAGCGTCTAGAGATCAACGCAACATAACTGTGTTCGCAACATAACCTGCATAGGCGTCAGCCTGCAGCGCACCGATGAAGTCCTTCAGATGCCGCCGTGGATGTTCGCCTTTACGATCTTCCGAGTATGCGAACCAGACGGCTGGCGGACTCTGTTCGCCGGCAGGACGATCATCCCGCACATACGTCCACAAGCGACCGGTTTTGGTCTTGCCGCTGCCGGGCGCCAACACCGGAACCGGGGTGTCGTCGGCGTGCAGCTTGCCGGCAGACATGACGTGCTCGCGCAGTGCCGCAACGAGGGGCGCCAGCAACTCACTCACTTGCCCCACCCACCCAGCTAATGTCGAACGGTCCAGATCAACGCCTTCGCGGGCGTAGATCTCGGCCTGGCGATAGAGCGGCAGATGATGGCCATACTTCGACATCAGCACATGTGCCAGCAGTCCAGGTCCAGCCAGTCCACGCTCGATCGGGCGGGAAGGCGCAGGCGCTTCAACCACCCGCTCACAGTGGTTGCAGGCGAACTTGGGCCGAACGTGGCGGATGACCTTGAAGGTTGCCGGAACGCGCTCCAACTGCTCGCTGACATCTTCGCCGAACTTCCGCAGCGCGCCGCCGCAAACAGGGCAGCAGTCGTGCTCCGGCATGTGCATCACAACTTCGCGTGGCAGATCTTCCGGCAGCGGCTTGCGCCGAGGACGTTTACGCTGGCGGCCGGCAGGCCGCGTCTCAGTGTTCTTCTCTTCCGCGGCTTCTTCGGCTGCTTCGCTGGTCTCCAGTTCTTCCAGCCGAAACTCAAGCTGTTCCAACTCGCCGGTGAGCTTCTCACTCTTCACCCCGAACAGCATCCGCCGGAACTTCTCGATGACCAGCTTTAGATGCTCGATCTCAAGCGCGTTCGAGCGACGCTCCCGGATCAGCAGCGCCTTCAGCGTCTCCTTGTCGAGTGAGTCGAGATCCGCCGGCGCCGCTTCGGTCATGCGCAGAGTATGGCATGATCTGCTGTGAAACACACGTCTAAAACCCGCATGAATACAGGTGATTATTAGACTTCACCTAAACAGCCATCGGCGGTGCGAAGGTGCGCTGCGGCCGTCGCCAATCGATGCCTTCGAGCAACATCGACAACTGCGCACGGGACAGAGACACAGTACCCTCCTGGGCTTGCGGCCAGATGAACCGTCCCCGCTCCAGACGCTTCTATCTCACCCAAGAATGCAGAGAGTTCAATCACAGCCACACGTCTTGTGCGCGTGACGCATCCGTTTCATCCGTTCAGCGGACGGCAGTTGGCTTGCGTAGGCGAGCGATACAACCGCTTTGGGATGAGGCTGCTGCTCGAACTCGATGATGGGTCGGTTTGCTCGGTTCCGCCGCAGTGGACGGATGTTGTAGCGCCCGATCCCGAAATCGTCATGGGCGGACAGCGGGCGCTGTTCCGCGTGGGCGATTTGTTGGAACTCGCCGGCCTTGTGGCTCGGTTGAGCGGGCGCGATGAGTCGGAGAGGTGAAAATGGTTCGTAAGGCAAATTCCGCCGCATATGTAAGTGGAAATATGCCGCATGCGTGCGGAATGCGTGCGAATGAATCCGATATTTGTGTCATGGAACCAAAATACACAATATATTGTTCTGCTGATATGTGCGGAAGATGCGGCATAATTATAGACACGATAAGTAAGTCGATCTGTGGAGATCATGGTGCCCGCCAAGAGCTACAGCAAGCATCCCAAGGTCCGGGCCCTTGTCGAAGAGGGCACGCTGAATCCAGCGCCGGGGAAAGTCCAGGATCCGAAATTCCTCGACGGCGAGTTCTTCGACCCGCGCGACATCGTGCAGGTCAAGTACGAGATGCTGCGCCGCGTATCGGTGGAGAAGGCATCGGTGACCGGCGCAACGGTAGAATATGGCGTGTCCAGGCCCACCTACTATCAGACCAAAGCCAGCTTCGAGGAAGCGGGACTCGCCGGGCTGGTGCCCAGGAAGCGGGGCCCACGTGGCCCGCACAAGGTACGGGGCGCAGTGCTCGAGTTTATCCAGGAGCAACTGGTCACGGGCGAGCCGATTCGAGCACGCCAATTGGCCAGGCAGATTCGAAAGAAATTCCATCTCGATGTTCACCCGAGGACGATCGAGCGAGCGGTGGCCGTAAAAAAAACCGTGCGGTGACGCCACCTGGCGAGGGCGCGGAGCGGTTATCACGCGTTGTGGCGCAATACGAAGCCCTCCGCAAAGCCGCCCTTGGCGATGCGCTGCCGCTCGAGGCTCGTTCGGGGCTCTTGCTTTTTCTTCGTCGCGGCCTGTGGGGGTGGGCGCAGGGGATGGCTACGGCCGGGGTGAGCCCGTCGCCGCAGCCGAGGTGTGGAGCGCCGTTGAGCTTACCCGCTGCGGAGGAATCCACAGCCATCATTCATATCTTCGCAGCCATGGCCATGGGCGCTGAGCGCCGAGGAGCAACTCTATGAGCGAGTCCATGAAAGTGCAGCCTCACCATCTTGAGCGGGGTGCGTACTTGTATGTTCGACAGTCTTCGATGCGGCAAGTCATCGAGAACGTCGAGAGCACGAAGCGCCAATACGATTTACGCGGCCGGGCCATCGCGCTGGGCTGGCGCGAGGATCAGATCGCCGTCGTGGACAACGATCAGGGTGAATCGGGCGCATCGGCGGCCTGGCGCGAGGGGTTTCAGCATCTGGTCGCCGAGGTGAGTATGGGCCGCGCGGGCATCGTGATGGGACTGGAGGTCTCGCGTCTGGCACGCAACAACGCAGACTGGCATCGCTTGCTGGAGATCTGCGCGCTGGCCGATACGTTGATCCTTGATGAAGATGGCGTCTACGATCCGACGAACTTCAACGACCGTCTGCTACTGGGTCTAAAAGGAACCATGAGCGAAGCCGAGCTGCACGTTCTGAAAACCAGGCTGCGCGGCGGAATCCTGAACAAAGTACGGCGCGGCGAATATCGTTGCCCGCTGCCCACGGGTCTCGTTTACGACGACGCTGGCAACGTGGCGCTCGATCCCGACATGCAAATCCGGGACACCATCGCCCATTTCTTCGAGACGTTCTCGCGCGTTGGCTCGGCATGCCAGACCGTGAAGGTATTTCACAAGGAGGGCATCAACTTCCCATCCCGGCGCACCGGCGGTCAAATAACGTTGTTCCGGCCGCTGACCGCCTGGACTGCGCAACGCGTGCTCACCAACCCGCGATACGCTGGCGCCTACGTGTATGGACGCCGCCGCTATCGGCGAACTGGCGACGGGAAGAAAATGGTGCAGACCAAGCACGACAGCAATGAATGGCTTGCATGTATACCAAACGCCCATCCCGGCTACATCAACTGGGAACAATATAAGCAAAACCTCGAACTGCTTGCGTCCAACGGAAGAACATACGAACTGGCACGCAGGTCGCCACCACGTGAAGGCGCGGCTCTACTGCAGGGACGCGCGGTATGCGGTCGATGCGGCAGGCACTTCCGCATTCGATATCGCTCAACGCGAGGCAAGCAAGAAGCTTGGTATATCTGCGATCGTGGGCACGATAAGTTCGGTGAGCGGGACTGTCAATCTATCGCAGGGCCGGCAGTCGACGAGGCAATCGGGGCTCTGGTCGCCGAGAGAATGACGCCCGCCGCCGTGGAGTTGGCGCTCGAAATTCGGCGGGAGATCGAAACCCGGCGGGAAGAGGCCGACCGGCTGCGCTGCCGCGGCATCGAGCGGGCGCAGTTCGAAGCCGATCTGGCGCAACGCCGCTTCATGCTGGTCGATCCGGGCAATCGCCTGGTTGCTGATACGCTGGAGGCGGAATGGAACGACAAGCTGCGTGCGCTGGCTCAGGCACGGGAGGAACGAGAACACGCGCGACAACAGGACCAACTCCTGGTGGACGATGCGATCCGCCAGCGGCTGCTTACGATGACGACAGACTTTAAGAAGCTCTGGAACGATCCAAGTACACCGAACCGCGAACGCAAACGACTGCTCGCCCACATCGTCGAGGATGCCACGTTGGTTAAACTGCCGGCAGAAGGCATCACCAGGATCCACATCCGATTCAAGGGCGGCAAGACCGAAATGCTTACGGCCTTGAATCCCAAGACCTCAGGCCAGCAGGTGAAAACACCCGCCATGATCGTCCAACTCGTCGACAAGCTCCTCGACAATCACATCTATGACGAAATCGCCGGCATCCTCAACGAGCAGGGGCTTCGTCCTGGCGGATCGGCTCGACCGGGGCGCAGCAATACTTGCTTCACCTCATTGCGCGTTGCCTTCCTCGTCCATCGATACGCGCTGCGCTCTCGCTATGATCGGCTTCGCGACCGCGGTATGCTGACCGCAGCAGAAGCGGCAGCTCGCCTCGGCGTCCACGAGGCGACGGTTGTGCACTGGGCGCGATATGGCTTGATTACAAGGCATGCCCACAATGCGCATGCGTACCTTTACGAGTTGCCCAAGTCGTGCTTACCGGCCAAGCATAATAGTCGATGGGACCGGCTCTCAGACCGGGCAGCGGCCTTCAAAGAAGGGAAAAATCAAAACCTTCGCATCCAATCGAAAGAGGCGCAGTGTGAAGCCAGGTAGTTGGCGAACAGGCACAATCCGTCGCCGTCGAACCAGAGAACTTTAACCAGGTCGCCGCGCCGCCCGCGAAACACAAATACGTGGCCGGAGTAGGGCTGATGTTCCAGGACCGTCTGCACCTTCGCACTCAGACCATGAAAGCCGCGCCGCATGTCGGTGACACCGGCGGCCAGCCAGATCCGTGTCCCCGCGCGCAGCTCAATCACGGCTGAAGGCTCTCCAGAATCGTGCGAAGCAGGGCGCGGTCTGCACCGCGCTCCACGCTGATCATGGCCCGGCCAGGAAGTTCGATATGAATCGCTCCTGAAGGCTCTACCGGACCGGCTTCGACCGGTGCAGTCTCTGCTTCCGACGCAATCTCCGGGGCACTGGATCCGTCAGATCCAATCACGACCGGGAGCAATGCCGATGAACTACAGTCGAACCGAAGCTCTCCGTTCCGGTATGCCCGCCGCCACAGAAACAGCTGGTTCGCGTTCACGCCCTCAGCCTGCGCCACTCGCGCCACGCTGGCACCAGGCTCCAGCGTCAGCTCCACGATCCGACGCTTCTCCTCCACTGACCACCGCTTGCGACCCATACGGCAAGGGTCAGGCTTCACGCTGCGTTCACGCCAGAGGGGAACTTCGAACGCTTACGCCAAAGCAAATCAAAGGTTTCTATTGTTTCCATGGAATGACGTCTCCGGTTTCCAGTCCGAGACTCCCCTCACGTGATTACGAAAGATCGAATGATCCGACCGCTTGAGAGAAGCTTCGCCGTCATGATTTGACCTTGTACCCCAACCGTTGCGCTTCTTCCAAGAGCAGGGCGCCGTATTTTACCTGCTTCTCACTTGCTTGCTTTCCTTTCGCAGTCAATAACCCAAGACTAAATGCCAACGACCGCTGGTATGGTTTCAAACAGTCGTGCTGTTTTGCCCATTTGGCAATTGCAAACCATTCGTTCGCTGCCACTCTCTCGAAGAGTTTCGCGCATGTGTCGTTCTTTGCGCCTTCATCCTGCTCATCGCGGCTCTCGTGCTGAGCTGATCGTGCCATGTTCATAGAACTCTGTGGATCAGCAATTGGTCCGGTCGAGATATCGTGCTCCCTGCGATCAAGCGATCTATCGCCAGGCGTGCATTCGAAGAGAGTACTCTGGAATTTCATTTCTGAGCTTCGGGAATCTGCGCCACCCCTTTCAGACGAAGCTGGCCTAACACCACGCACAGCGCTTTCCGCGTACTCAAGATCGATGTCCTCGAACAACGCATCTTCAGATTCGAGGGAAGCGAGATCTTCGAATGCCTCGTCGTCTGCGTTCACCAATGCATCTAATTCGTGGACAAGAGCCATGTCGCTCGATGGGGCTTCACCGTCGTTCGCCACGGGCGGAATTCCTAATTCGATGAGCTTTGTAAAAACCGCATCCATTGCGTGATCTGGATTTCGATAGAACGCCGTACCTCTTATCCGAACAAACTTCCAACCGAGACGCTCAAGAATTGCCTGCCGTTCGACATCCTCTGCCAACTTCTCGATCGGATGGTACCTATCACCATCACACTCGAGTGCAAGACGCTTCCCGTCCCCCTCTACGACCATATCTATCCTGAAGTATCCGACCTGCCATTGGGTCTTGACACGAAAACCGGCATCTATCAATCGCTTGAGAACTTCTTTCTCAAATGGCGACTCCGCTCTCCGGGCCTCCCTATCGAATGCGCGGATCGCAGCAAGCGGGTCATTGACGTGTTGTAGCAGACGAAGACGCAAATCTCCGGATTTGAGGTGCAAGTCAGGATCAAAGGAGTGGACCACCCATAACTGGTCCCTAGCGCGGCTGACCGCGACGTTATAGCGTTTCTTCGTGAGTTCGAACGCTCCCTCGCCCGTTGTACGCAGCAGCCCTTCTTCGCTTTGGCTATCGACCATGGAAAGGAACATGATGTCACGTTCATCGCCTTG
>Ga0335073_10011290_pt1 | contig 12537 bp, 11 predicted proteins | sample Lox_Sample_22_FD_207093 | JGI IMG/M metagenome (GOLD analysis project Ga0335073, IMG submission 207093) | Soil microbial communities from Loxahatchee National Wildlife Refuge, Florida, United States - Lox_Sample_2.2 | ecosystem: Environmental > Terrestrial > Soil > Wetlands | place: USA...
ACCACGCCCGAGCCAGCATCGTCGCCAGTGGTACCGCGACCGTCGAAGCCGCATTGATCGGCAACCCCTTTGTCGTGGTATACCGGATTTCACCCCTCAGCTACGCTGTTGCGAAGCGGGTGGTCGTCGTTCCGCATGTTGCTATGGTCAATCTCATCGCTGGCAAACGCATCGTCCCGGAGCTCATTCAGGGTGACTTTAAGGCCGCTGATGTCGTCTCACACCTGAGATTGCTGATGGATGACGGGGAGCCGCGGACCCGAATGCAGGCAAACCTGCGGCGAGTGGGCGAGTTGTTGCGCGGCGAACAATCCGCTGTTGGCCGAGTCGCCCAGATCACCATCGAGATGCTGAACCCACGATCCACGCCGGAAGAAAGACTGAGCCAGGTTCAATGAAGTCAGGTTCAATGAAGCATTTTCCCCCCGCCCACGCGCCAAAACAGCACCGCCTCGCGCCTCTTGTCGCCGCCTGTTTCGTAATCGCCGCCGCATTTCTGCCCCCGCGGCCTTCCGCCGCGCAAACCGTTGCCCCCAAACCCACGCTCGACATCACGGCCTACAACATCAACGTCGCGATCCATCCCGAGGACCACTCGCTCGACGCAACCACGCAGGTCACATTCACGCCGCTCGCCGACCTCCCCTCCGCAATCTTCGATCTCCACGGTGCCCTCCTGGTCGACAAAGTCACCGACTCAAGCGGCGCCACTCTCAATGGCCAGCGCGGCCCGGGCGCGACCCTCGTCGTCACTCCTTCCGCCACCCTGACCAAAGGCCAATCCCTCACCTGGACCTTCCACTACTCCGGCAAGCTCGAATCCGACGCCGGCGGTCCCGTTGAAGGCCTCAAGCTGGCCTACGTCGGCGACCCCATCACCTACCTGCTCTACGCGGGCCGCTGGTTTCCCATGACCGGCTACATGACCGATCGCTTCACCGCCGAGATTCACGTCAAGGCCCCCTCCGGTTACCGCGTCATCGGCAGCGGCAGCGCCGGCAAGCCCACCCCCGCTGCAGGCGGTGAAGAGCAATGGACATTCAAGTGGGACAAGCCCGGTTTTCCCGGCACTATCATCGCGGGCAAATATGATGCCCCCGTCTCCGGCGCCGCGCCCAACATTCACGTCTACACCACTCCCGCGCACAAAGCCGCTGCCACCGATTACGCCGGCACGGCTCTCCGCGAATTCGCCTACTTCACCAGCTCCTTCGGTTTGCCTGAATCGACCCAGCTGAACATTGTCGAGTTGCCTGACGACACCGTGCCTGTCGCCTGGGGACCCGAGATCGCCGCGGTCGCCGGTGCCCACATCGGCGGCAAGAACGACTTCCGCCTTCTGGCCAACACCATCGCCCACCAGTGGTGGGGCAGCCAGGTGAGCCCTGCCACACTCAATGACGCCTGGATCGTCAACGGCATGGCTCGCTACAGCGAGCTGATGTACCTCGAAGACGACGCCGGCCACGGAGCTCTCCAGACCGCCTTGCCCGACATCGCGGCCAGCGCCCTGGCCTACGACACCATCCCTCTTTCCAGCGCCGGCACTCTCGCGCCTTACTCCCCCCAATTCCAGTCCATGACCCTCGACAAAGGCGCCATGGTCTTCCACATGCTTCGCTGGGAAGTCGGGGACGAAAGCTTCGAGAAGATTCTCCGCGCCGCCCTCGCGCAGTACAAAGACAAAGGCGTTCGCACCGGCGAATTCACCCGCCTCGCCGAAGAGCAGTCGCAGCAGCAACTCACTCCGTTCTTTTCCGAGTGGCTCGACGGCACCGGCGCTCCCGAATTCACCAACAAATATGCGGTCTACCGCCTCGGAAACAACAAAGGCTTCCGCACTATTGGCGAGATCCAGGGTGACATGGACCTGTTCAATATGCCCGTGGATCTGCGCGTTGAAACCGAAGGCAAGACCGTGGACAAGCGTGTCGACGTCGTCGGTACCGACTCCCAGTACGTACTCGATACCTTCGGCCGCCCCCGCCGCGTCACCATCGATCCCCAGGACTGGGTCCTTAAGAACACGCCCGACCTCGAGGTTCGCGTCTCCATCCTGCGCGGCCAGCAGCTGGCAGCCCAGGGCGACACAGGCGGTGCGCTGGCCGAGTATCAGAAGGCGCTCAAGGCCAACCCGCAAAGTTCTCTGGCCAGCTACCGCATCGGCGAACTCCTCTTCAGCATGCGCAACTACCAGGCCGCCGTGAATGCCTATCGTGACGCACTGAACGGCGACGATGAGCCGAAATGGACCGAGGTCTGGAGCCACATCGCCATCGGCAAGATCTTCGACCTCACCGGTCAGCGCGACCGCGCCGTTCAGGAATACCGCCAGGCCGTCCAGACCAACGACAACACCGCCGGCGCCCTCAACGAGGCCCGCCACTGGATCCAGTCGCCCTACAAGAGGCCCGATACTGAGTAAGAATGAGTAGAGCGTTAGAGGGCTCAGGTAATGCGATTCGCCTTTATTGAATTAGTCATCCGGAGAATGAGACGGCGGCGCGCGATCAAACGTCTGCACAGATTGCGCTGCCCCTTACCTGCGAACTTCAAATTCAACCGGCAAGAAGCGAACTCGCGTTAGAAATAACTACAGCCCCTTGTAACTCCCACCGTCCACCAGAATCGTCTGCCCCGTGATGCTTGCCGCTGCTTCCGAAGCCAGCCAAACAATCGTCTCTGCCACTTCCTCCGGAGTCGCCATCCGGCCAATCGGAATCTCTCTCTCCAGATCCCCAAGAACCTGCTCGTACGTCACACCGCGATTCTGTGCCCGTGTCTCCAGCAGCCTCCGCGATCGATCCGTCGACGTGAAACCCGGCCCCACGTTATTAACCGTGATCCCGTCCCTCCCGAACTGTCCGGCCAGCGAGCGCACCAGCCCCATTACTCCCGCGCGAATCGTGTTCGACAAAACCAGCTCCGGCACCGGTTGCTTCACCGTGTAAGAAGTCAGCGTGACAATCCGCCCCCAGTGTTGCTCCTGCATATAGGGCAACACCGCCTGCGCGAAGATAATCGCGCTCCGCAGATTCAGCTGCCACGCCCGTTCCCACTCCTCCAGGGTCGTCTCCAGGAACGGCTTCGCCGGAGGCCCGCCCGCATTCGGCACGCAAACATCCACGTGCCCAAACTTCGCGTGCGCCGCTTCAACAAAGGCATGCACACCAGCCGGATCGCCCACATCGAACGCCTGCGTGAACGTCTCCACACCAAAGCGGCTTCGGGCCTCGCTGGCCACCCGATCCACTTCCGTCAACCGCCGCGCACACAGCGCCACATGGGCGCCCTCCGCCGCAAACGCCAGTGCCGTTGCCCTGCCGATTCCGGCGCTGGACCCCGCAACAATCGCCACTCTGCCTTTGAGTCCGGTTTGCATGCGCCCTATGATAGTCGAGTCAAATTTCCCAGGTCCTTATTCCACTGTCTCCGGAGAAACCGACGTGGCCGACACCAGCCAACTGCATTACACAAGCTTTGACAGCATCCCGCTCGAGCACCTCAACCCCCTCATCGATCGCCAGTTTGTTTATGGAGAACGCACCATGCTGGCGCGTGTCCTTCTGCGCAAAGGAGCCATCGTCCCCACCCATAGCCACGAAAACGAACAGATCACCTATATCCTCGCAGGCGCCCTCCGATTCACCATGGGCGATGGACGCGTCCTCACAGTCAGTGCCGGTCAGGTGCTGGTGATCCCCTCCAATATGCCTCACCAGGCCGAGGCACTTGAAGATACCGTCGACCTCGACGTCTTCTCCCCACCTCGCGCCGACTGGATCGCCGGTACCGACGCCTACCTCAGAAAATAAGTGCTGTAGCCGCGGCAAGAGTCGCTCGGCCTGGTGTGGTAATCCCGCATTCCGCAAAGAATCATCGGTGCTGGTTGGGCAGGGCACAGCTTCAGCTCTGCCATAACTGGCGTAAGAATGAATCCGGCTTCAGCCGGTGAGGGACGGGTGTCTTGTCTCCTCGATTCGCTAAGCCGGACACCACACTAGTTGCCTGTCGCGGTCAAAGCGTTAGTGGTTTCTTTCTTTGAGATTCCGTTGATTGTCATCCCGAAGCGAGCGCCGTGGGGCCCCATCGAAGATGGGGTAGGCGAGCGAGGGACCTGCTGTTTCTTTGGCTGGTAACGTTTTCTCTGCGACACCACACTAGATCGTGAAGTCGGACACTGTCTCCGGCGGCATAGCCAGCTTGCAGCAGTTCCGCCCGTCGGCCTTAGCCGCATACAAAGCCACATCCACTTCGCGCAGCACCTCCTCCCGCCGCGGATAGCCCCATTCCCGCGCCGGCAACACGCCAATGCTGATCGTGAGAGGCAGCGGACCACCTGCCGTCGGTATTGGCGTCTCCTCGATACTCAGGCGAAGTTGATCCGCACGCGCCAGCGCTTCCTGCGCTCCGCATCCGCCCAATATCACCAGAAATTCCTCTCCGCCGAGCCGCCCCACCAGATCGTAAGCGCGCACCGCGCGCAGAAAACGCCTCGCCGTCTCACGCAGGACCTCGTCGCCTACCGGGTGTCCAAAACGATCGTTGACGCTCTTGAAGTGATCCAGATCGGCCAGCAGCACCGCGGTCGCGGCATGTTCGCGCGACCCGCGCGCCAGCTCCCGCCCCAGCATGTCGAGAATCGCTTCTCGATTGAACAGTGATGTCAGGGAGTCGTGTGTCGCCCGGAAGTGCAGGTTCTCCCGCGCTCGCTTTAGTTCCGCCTCGGTCTCTTTCAGAGCCGTAATGTTCCGGCCAATGCCGATGATTCCGATCGTCTGCCCGTCGGCATCCCGGAAAGGAACCTTCGTCGTCAGCAGCCAACGAATACGGCCGTCGCGCTCACGCAGATGCTCATCCTGGCTCACCAGCGCAACCCCGGTCTGGATCACTTTCTGCTCATCCTGGTAAAATCCGGCTGCCAGTTCACTGGAGTAATAGTCAAAATCGGATTTACCGCGAAGTTCTTTCCCCGACGTGGCCCCCATCACATCCGCCGTCCCCTGATTGGCGAAAAGAAAACGGCTATCCCGGTCCTTGGCATAGATAAGGTCCGGTACGCTGGCCATCACCGCCCGCAGCAACTCCAGCTCGCCAGGAAAATGCTCTCCCGGCCCGTGCAGGCGGCTCCTGGCAAAGCGCCATGCCCACACACAGGTGCCCGCAAGAGCCACGACCATGAAGAACAGCAGCACCCATCCCGTAAGACTCACGGGATAGACCGTCGCCGTTGAACTGGGCAGAGCCCTGATGTGGCTGCCGGCTGCTATAGCAGAATCGATCGCTGGTTTCATCGCTGTCCCGGGACCGCGGCGCGATGGTGCCGGCGCGCGACCGTCGGGCGAACCCGGTAGGGAGCCGGGTTCTGAAGGGGTTTCATGTCACCTTCAGACCGCCGAGACGCATTCTAAACCATCAACAGTTCCTTCTCAGAGGAACACCTGTCCTTTTCGCCCTCGCTCACGCGAATTGCGACAGTAACCCTCTCAGATGGGTCTGTTGCGGCCGATTCAGGCGCAAACAGGACTTCTACAGGCGGCTCCGCAGACCTCGGGAGTCACCCCAAAGCCCCTCGAATTACCGCCCGTCATACCTGCCTCAACCCGGACTACTTCTTTGCGTTCTGCGCGGCCTTTTGCTTTGCCCAGCGCCGTTTCTGCGCCGCTGCAATGCGAGCCCGAGCTTCCGCGCTTAATACTCGCTTTTTGCGAGGCTTATTGCCAAAGGAAGACGAGGAGATGCGGGAGCCTCCGGTGCTGAGGAGCAAGGCACGAACTTTCTCGAGGCGGCTGATTTCTTCATCGACTGCAGCTACTAGTTCTTCGCGTGTCATTCTTTTTTCTCTCGTTTGGGTTAAAGCCAGTTATCCAGGGAACGGATACAACACCGCCTACCATAACAAATTAAGGGATTTGTTACAAAAAAAATGCTTCTCCCGTGTCTCACCACAGGTACCCCAGTCAGGCTGTACTGAAACGGTACATTCACCTGGAATTTGCACTCTTTTCTTTCCACTGTAAGCTCTTGTTCTTCTTACGCGCCCAAGATAAACGCGTGCACACCCTTAAATTTCCTGTAGTTCAGCGCCGGCTTGGCCCCGGCGTCGGTACCTCCGTGGAAATTCAGACCGGTGGCCGGGTACCTCGCGCGGATACCTTTTCCCCCCTTGCCCCGCATATTTCCCTCGTACTGGGAAAATACGAGATTCGGCTCGCCGAAACGCTTGCCGAACGTGAGGCTGCCTGCCGGCTCCGCTTCAAAGTCTTCAATATCGAGCTAGGTGAAGGACTGGAGTCCTCCTACCACACCGGACTGGACCAGGACCAGTTCGACTTATTCTGTGACCACCTTATTGTCGAAGACCGTTCCCGCCGCGAGGTTGTGGGTACCTACAGAATGCAGTCTGGCATTACTGCTGCTGAGAAATTGGGGTACTACAGTGAGCAGGAATTCGATTTTGCTCCCTATAAAGCCATCCGGCCTGAGGTTCTTGAACTCGGTCGCGCTTCCATCGATCGCGAACATCGTACCAGCGAGGTACTCACCTTGCTGTGGCGTGGCATCGCTCAGTACGCCCGCTTCTATCGCCTGCGCTATCTGATCGGTTGCTCCTCCCTCAATTCCCGCAACCCTTCCGAGGGTTGGTCTATGTATCGCCAGCTCGAACCTTTTCTCGCGGCAGAGCCACTGCGCACCAATCCAACCCGCTCCTTTGAACTCCCCGAGCCGGCCGCCGACTTCTCCAGCGAGGTGAAGGTTCCCAAACTCCTGAAGACGTATATTGCAGTGGGAGCCAGAATCTGCGGCGCACCGGCATGGGATCGCGAATTCGGAACGATCGACTTTCTGACTCTTCTCGATCTGGCTCAGCTCTCGCCGGCGGCCCGCAACCGCTTCATGCCCGACTCAGCTTCCTCGAGTTCCTCCGCGCCAGTCTGCGCTTACTGATTCTGCTCTGCAGCCTGGCCGAAGTTGCCCTTCGCTTCCTGCTGCTGCGCCTCCGCCATCGGTCCCACCTCGAACTCTGGCATCGAGCCCAGTGGCTTCACCTTGCATGCACCATCATCCTCCGCCGCCTCGGCATGCGGCTGGAGGTTCGCGGTCTTCGCCCCGCTCAGGGGCTGATCTGCTCCAATCACCTTACCTATCTCGATATCCTCGTCTGCGCGTCAGCAACTCCCTGCGTCTTCGTCTCTAAACAGGAAGTTCGCCGCTGGCCCGCCTTCGGATTCTTCGCCCGTTGCGGAGGTTCCATCTTTCTCGATCGTCAGAGCCGCGCCGGCGCCGCGAAAGCAGCCGCCCAAATGCTCTCGACACTCGAAGCCGGCGTCCCCATCCTGCTCTTCCCCGAAGGCACCAGCACCGATGGCTCCCAGGTTCTGCGCTTCCATCCATTCCTCCTGGAGCCGGCCGTACAGCTCGGCCTCGAAACGACCGCCGCCGCCGTCGCTTATCGTGCCGGCAATGTCCAGGAGCGCGACCTCTGCTGGTTCGGCGACGCCCCGTTCCTGCCCCATCTGTTCCGCACGCTGAGCCGTACTTCAGTTGCCGCAGAAGTGGAGTTCTTCCCCGATCGCCTCGCGTATTCCGACCGCAAAACCGCCGCGCTCCAGCTCCGCGAGCAAGTGGAAGCCATGCGCAAGCGGATGAAACGCAAGCCCGTCTAACTCCTACCCCCTACCCCCTGTCTTCTCCGCCAAATCCTCCAGCTGCTTCCGCCAGTCCAGCGACTCGACAAACACTCGCGAATCCCTCCAGTGTTCGCGAACCAGAACGTGCAGCTCCAGATACACCCGCGTCCCCAGCAGCGCCTCGATCTCCTTCCGCGCTCCCGCTCCAATCTCTCGCAGCTTGCTGCCGCCTTTGCCGATCAGGATCGCCTTCTGCCCCTCCCGCTCGCAGTAAATCGCCGCCGAAATCCGAGTCACGGGGAGCGGACCCTGCGGCCGGCGTTTCTTTTGCGGTTGCGGCGCCGGCTCCTCAAACCGCTCCACGATCACCGCCGAGGAGTATGGCACCTCCTCGCCCGTCTCCATCAGAATCCGCTCCCGAATCAGCTCAGCCGCCAAAAATCGCTCCGGCTGATCGGTGAACTGCTCCTTCGGAAACCACCGCTCGCCCTCCGGCAGATACTCGGCAATCTTGTGCAGCAATACCTTAAGGCCGTCCCCGGTCTTCGCCGAAACCGGAATCACTTCTGCGAATTTGTGCAGCCCGCTCAGTCCCTCGATCAGCGGCAGCAGCGCGTCCTTCGAGACAAGATCGATCTTCGTGATCACCAGAAAGACCGGGCAATCCAGTTCCCGGATCATCTCGAACGCCAGCGCTTCCTCGCTCGCCCGATCCAGCTTCAGAATTCCATCCTCGACCCGCGCCGCCTGCTTCCGCACCGCATCCACCACCAGCAGCACCAGGTCCCGTGTCGTCAGTGCCTCGTGGATCTCATGCATCATGCTGCGATCCAGCTGCGACGCCGGCCGGTGAATCCCCGGCGTATCCACAAACACTACCTGCGCAGGTCCATGTTTCCCCTTGCGCTCCGGCACCTCCGCAATGCCATGGATCCGCGTGCGTGTCGTCTGCGGCTTCGCCGTTACGATGGCGACCTTCTCCCCGATCACCCCGTTCAGCAGCGTCGACTTCCCCGCATTCGGCCGCCCGATAATCGAAACAAACCCCGACCGCATCTTCATACGTTAGTGTCGTCTTTCCAAAATTCCTTCACCTGTCATCCCGAAGCGAGCGCCGTGGAGCCCCATCGCAGATAGGGTAGGCGAGCGAGGGACCTGCTTTTCTGTATGGGGGCAAGAAGGAGCTTTCGGAAACACAACGCTAGCTCGCCGCCGCCAGCCGCGAAACCCGCAGCCGGTTCACCTTGCGGTCCGTCGAGGCCAGAATCTCAAACCGCAGCCCGTACCCCTCCACCACCTCGCCCGACTGCGGAATGCGTCCCGCTGTCTCGCTCACCAGGCCGCCCACACTCGTCGCCTCCACATCCTCCGGCAACTCCACTCCTCCCAGAATCTCCTCCACTCGCGCAATCTCCAGATTTCCTGGCACCACCCACGTCCCGCCCGGCTCCCGAACAACAGCGGCGCTCTCCTCCTCGTCATGCTCGTCGCGAATTGCCCCCACCAGCTCCTCCAGCAGGTCCTCAATCGTCACCAGCCCGGCCACGCCGCCATACTCGTCGATCACCACCCGCATGTGCTGCTTCTCGCGCTGCATCTCGCGCAGCAGCTCATTCACCTTCTTGGTCTCCGGTACAAACGCCACCGGCCGCTGGATCGACGCCACCGTCTTCGATCGCGCCTCCGCATCCGAAATCTGCAGCAGGTCGTGCGTAAACGCGATCCCGGTCACGCTGTCCAGTGTCTCCCGGTACACCGGCACCCGCGAAAATCCCTGTGCGCGAATCAGCTCCAGAAACTGCTCCAGCGTGATCGTCCCCGGCACCGCGAACATCGCCGGTCGTGGCGTCATCACCTCGCGCACCACCTTATCGCCAAACTCCACCGCCGACCGCACCAGCTCGCGATCGCTCTCCTCAATGATTCCTTCTTCTTCGCCTGCCTCAATCAGCGCTTCCACCGCCTCGGCCGCCGTTGTGTCCCCGTCCGCGCTGGCTGGCTGCTCGGCCAGCGCCGCAATCGACAGCAGAAACTGCACAAACAGCGTGATCGGCAGCACCAGCCAAAGCAAAACCCGCAGAAACCACCGCCAGCGCACGATCCACGCTCCGCGCGTGCGCGCAAAAAACGCATACGGCAGCAGCCGGTTGAATACGATGATCACCAGCACGATGCCCAGCACCACCTGCGCGATCTCCGGCACCGTCGCCCGATCGCCCGCCCTCGCCCGCTCGAACAGCAGCATCCCAAACACCAGCGTCAGAAACGCCAGCGAAAGGTGCATCAGGATCGCCGCCGACAGCGTGACACGCTCGCGATTCATGCCCAGCCGCGGCTCCACCCGCTGCTCCCACAAATCGATGTTTTCCTGGAACTCCCGCGACAGGAATTTCCCCATCTCTGCATACAGCCGATCCACGTACGACGCCAGCGTCAGCACGACCAGCAGCAGCACGATCAGCAGAGAAGCCGTGATGTTCATCGCCGGCCCCTTCGCCGCCCCGAACCCCCTCCGGCTGCCCCATCCGTGTCGCTCCGTTTTTTGAGCGACAGAGTGGGTTCGCTGTTCCGTTCAATCAGCCCTGCCGCCAGCCCAAACCGCCGTCGCAGAGCCGCCTCCTTACGCGCCATCTGCCCCTCATCCGCCTCGTGATCGTACCCGCCCAGGTGCAGCAGCCCATGCAGCACCAGAATCTGCAGCTCCGTTGCCAGCCCGTGCCCGAGGTCCTCGGCCTGCCGCGCAGCCGTCTCCACCGACACCGCCAGATCGCCGCCCATCCGCTTGTGCCCATTCACCCCACCGGCTGCCGGAAACGACAACACATCCGTCGCCTTGTCTTTTCCCCGAAAATTCCGATTCAGAGCCCGAATCTCCTCGTCGCCGGTCAGCAGCACCGACACGCCCCCGTCGATTCCGGCTGCTGCCGAAGCGTCCCTCACAAACGCGCTCAGCGCCCGCTGCCGCACCAGGCGGCCATATTTGGCTTGTATCGTGGGCTCGATCAGGATCATGGTCCGGTGCACGCAGCCCTGGATCAGCTCAGTGCACAAAACAACGGTGGGAGGGCCTCAACCCTCCCACTTCGATGGTACCTCTGAATTCACCCCTTTTGCGCCAGGCCGCCCTGCCTGGCGATTCTGAGCCCTGAGCCCTGCGACCTGAGCCCTGTGACCTGAGCCCTGTCCTTATTGCGGCTTCGACACTCGCACTTCGTCCTCGCCATCGATCGCCAGCGGCAGTTCCTGTTGCTGGCGTCCAAACCCCTCGTAAGCGCGAATGATCCGCTGCACCAGGTGGTGGCGCACCACGTCCCCGTCCTCGAACCGGATGAACTTGATCCCATCCACGCCATCCAGAATGTTGATCGCCTCCACCAGCCCCGATTTCCGCGGGTTCGGCAGATCGATCTGCGTGATATCCCCCGTGATCACCGCCTTGGCGTTGTTCCCCATGCGCGTCAGGAACATCTTCATCTGCTCGCTGGTCGTGTTTTGCGCCTCGTCCATGATGATGAACGCATCGTTCAGCGTCCGCCCGCGCATAAACGCCAGCGGAGCCACCTCGATCACGTTGCGCTCCAGCATCTTGTCCACCCGCTCCGGCTCAATCAGGTCATAGAGCGCGTCGTACAGCGGCCGAAGGTAGGGATCCACCTTCTCCTGCAGCGTCCCCGGCAGGAAACCCAGACGCTCTCCGGCCTCCACCGCCGGCCGCACCAGCACGATTCGGCTGATCTTCTTCGCCAGCAGAGCCGATGCCGCCATGGCCACCGCCAGATACGTCTTTCCCGTCCCGGCCGGCCCGATGCCGAACACCATGTCCACCTGTTCGATCGCTTCGACGTAGAGCCGCTGGTTGATCGAACGCGGCTGCACCATCCGCTTGATCCCCGCCGAACGCTGCTTCCCGCTTTCCGCCAAACTCCGCAGCGATACAGCTGAGTCCGCCGTCACCAGGCGCAGCATCCCGTTCAGTTCGCCGTTCTGCAGCAGAATGCCCCGCTGCCGCAGCGCCTCATAATCCTGGAATATTCGCTCTACGCGCGCAATGGACTCTTCAGGTCCCTCCACCATCACCGCATCGGATACCAGATCGATGCGTACGCGGAGAGCGTCCTCCATCAGTCTCAGATTTTCGTCGCGGGTCCCGAACAGGGGCTCAAGATTGGGAGTGATCTCGAGATGTTTTCTCATCTGGCGAGGGAATGACCTCCGAACGTGGCGCGGCCTGCTCCACGCGGCTGGGATTGAGTTGTGAGAAGAATTGCCGAAGGCTGCAACCGGACTCTCTCCACACTGATTGGATGCTCCAGGCAGGGTGGGCGAAACGGGTTGGGGATCGGCAACAAATCGGTCGAAGTTGGGCCCAGAGTAGCCCCGCCTAACAACGCAGTCAATACACCCTGTTGAATATTTCCCCAATTCTGAGCCGACCTGGTACAGCCCCACCCGACCCATCCTGGATCGCTTTCGACCAGGTGCTGCGCCAACACGCCGGTTCGGCGCCGTGCCAACACGCCGGCAGGAGTCCCACCGTCAATTCCACCAGGAACAACATCAAGTGCTGCGCAGCAGCACTACGGTAAAAGCCCCGGCCATCAGGCCGGGGAATAAAAGGCCCTTAAAACGGGGGCCTTCAGGCCCGGGCCTACCGAGCCCCCACCGCCATCTTCTCCGCCAGATACTCCTGCACCACCCCCTGGAATTTCGCCAGCCATGCCGGATGCGCCGGCCACGCCGGAGCCGTCACCAGATTCCGATCCACCACCGCGGCCGTCATCTCCACCTGCGCGTAGCTTCCCCCGGCCAACTGCACCTCCGGCGCGCACGCCGGATAGCAGCTCACCTTCCGACCCTGCAGCACCCCAGCCGCCGCCAGCAACTGCGCCGCATGGCAGATCGCCGC
>Ga0335073_10011291_pt1 | contig 12535 bp, 9 predicted proteins | sample Lox_Sample_22_FD_207093 | JGI IMG/M metagenome (GOLD analysis project Ga0335073, IMG submission 207093) | Soil microbial communities from Loxahatchee National Wildlife Refuge, Florida, United States - Lox_Sample_2.2 | ecosystem: Environmental > Terrestrial > Soil > Wetlands | place: USA: Florida...
TTCAGCCGCTGTGGCAGCAGCATCATCTTGCCATTGTGCACGCCGCGGGATCACCGGACACCACGCGCTCGCACTTCGATGCCCAGGACTACATGGAGTCGGGCACCCCGGGTGTGAAGTCCACGGATGATGGCTGGCTGAACCGTTCGCTGCACGCCATGCCGGAGAGCGGAAGCTCGGCCTTCCGCGCGATCGCCATGGGACCGTCGCTGCCTCGCATTCTGAGCGGCCACGAGCCTGCGGTCGCGATGAGTAACATCAACGATTTCACTATCGGCGGACGCAGTCCGAAGGCGCCGGCGGTGGCAAGCGCGTTCGAAGCGATGTACGACAACTCTTCCGACACGGTGTTGCACAGCACTGGAGAGCAGACTTTTGACGCCGTGAAGATGTTGAAGGCCGCTGATCCCGCGAGGTACCAGCCCGCGTCCGGCGCCAACTATCCCCAAGGACGCTTCGGCGACGACCTGCGGCAACTGGCGCAGCTCATCAAGGCGAACCTCGGCGTGCAGGTGGCGTTTGCCGATATCGGTGGCTGGGATCATCACGTAAACGAAGGCGCAGCCGAGGGTCAGCTTGCCAACGTGCTGGGCGAGTTTTCCCAATCGCTGAGCGCGTTCTGGAACGATCTGGGCGATCTCGGGGAAGACACCGTTGTTGTCACCATGTCGGAGTTCGGGCGCACGGCGCGTGAAAACGGCAACCGCGGCACAGATCACGGCCACGCGAACGTGATGTTTGTGCTGGGCGGACCCGTGAAAGGCGGCAAAGCTTACGGTCGCTGGCCGGGACTCGATCAGTCACAACTGAATGAAGGCCGCGATCTCGCATTGACCACGGACTTCCGCCAGGTGCTGGGCGAAGCTGTGGCACAGCATATGGGGAATAAAGATCTGGCGGCAGTGTTCCCAGGGTATGAGAATCAGCCGGGGAAGTTCCTGAGACTTCTCGGATAGGGCGCGGAAGTCTCTTCTTGTTACTCTTTCGTTGATCCTGGACAGAACACCCGCAGAGATCCTTCGGCGGTGCGGGGGTTCGTTTCACGAACGCCTGCTTCACTCAGGGTGAGAAGGCATGCTGGCAGTCCACCATCACATCGCCATTCTCAATCCTCAGCGGATAGATCGTGACCTTCACCTTTGGATCCTGCGTGGCCGCGCCAGTTTTCACGTCCCACTCCCAGCCGTGCCACGGGCAAACGACCTTGTTGCCTTCGATCATCCCCTGTCCCAGCGGGCCGCCGCGATGCGGGCAAACATTGTCCATAGCGCTGAACTCAGCGTTCACGTTGGCGATGCAGATGGTTCTTCCGCCGCAGGGAAACTCGCGGGCTTCGTCGGTGGGCGGAAGCTCGGTCGCGCTCGCTAACTTGGTGAAAGGCATAATTCAGATATTGCTGTAGGGATCCTTCGACTTCGCCTTGCTGCCGCTCGGGCTTCGCTCAGGATGACAAGCTTGCGAGCCGCCCCGACGGTATAGAGTTTCGCTCGGCTGGACGGGCGGGGCGCCCGTCCCCACACGAACTCATTTGGGTTGCAGTGTCTGCGCGATCATCACCTGTTTCTTGAAATTCTCCACCATGTTGGGGTCGAGCCTCACTTCGGTGGGCTTCCTGGCCAGTGTCATGGTATCGATCTTGTCCTGCAGCTTGAGCAGGGCGTAGAACAGATTCTCCGGGCGCGGCGGGCAGCCGGTAACGTACACGTCTACAGGAACGATCTTATCTACACCCTGAAGCACCGCGTAAGTATTGAACGGCCCGCCCACCGAGGAGCAGGCGCCCATCGAAATTACCCACTTCGGGTCCGGCATCTGGTCGTAGATGCGCTTGACCACCGGCGCCATCTTCAGCGTGACCGTGCCGGCCACGATCATCAGGTCGCTCTGCCGCGGGCTGGGACGGAACACCTCTGAGCCAAAACGCGCAATATCAAAGCGCGAGGTCGAAGAAGCGATCATCTCAATGGCGCAGCAGGCCAAACCAAAAGTCATCGGCCACACTGCTGACTTGCGCGCCCAGTTGAAGACGTAGTCGACGGTGCTGATCAGGAAATTTTTCTCGAACTTGTTTTGCAGCCAGCCCATGCGGGTTTGCCCCCGGAAACTCGATTATAGTTGTTCGCCCCTCATAACCAAGACCAAATCGGTGTGCCTCGACAATTTGGTTGGTGGAAGCTACCTGCGAGAATGTTCGACTTCGGCAGAGCCATCCAACCAGTGCACGCAATATGCCGTTTCGGGGATTGCTTCCCATTGCGTAAGCGGCCCCATGCCCGCGGGACACACCGCCACTACGAGCTTCGCATGTGCCTGGGAAAAAAGGTCAAACACATGCTGCTGCGTCGTTACCGACGATCTCCAGAACTCCGTTGACCCATGACCAGTGTCCATAATCTCGGCAACGATGCGCAATTTCGCCAGGTGCGCCCAATAAGCTCCCGTTCCGTCCATGATCACCGCTACTTTGTCTCCCGGCTTCACCCCCATCTGCCAGAGTTTCCCGGCGGCAGCGATATCCGGTAACGTCGAATTCGGGCCGCTGCCTGGTATTGCCAGGTGATGCGCTGCCACGCGCACCGTGTAGTCCGCCGTTGCCAGCATCATGCTGCAGAACACGGCAAACGCAACGTATCCCGCCGCCTTTTGCGCCTCCGGCCTCAGACGCACAGCGGCCAACAGGCTAAGATAGAAAACCAAAACAAACCCGCCCAGGTAACGGTCGTTCTCCACAAGGGGAAGATAAAGCGCCATCCCGATCAACGAAAGAGCCACCAGGGGCCACAGTTGCCGCAATCCTCCCGGCCAAAGCTTTCCTGCAAGCAGTGCCAGAATCAGCACACCAGTAAACAGCTCAGGGCGGGAACGCAACAACAACCGCGCCTCGCTCGGAACGGTAACGGCCAGCACTCTAAGTTGGGCCTTTAGATTGAAGTGCCACTGCAATCCCTCGTTCCAGTAAGAAGGATCTGTCCATGGAGGATACGTTCCCACGACAGGACCATCGAATTCGAATAGCGGGGGTTGCCGCAAAAGCTGCCTCGTGGGATGAACCGGCGTGCCGCTGCCTGGAATCTCGCCCTGCCAGTTCCTCGGGCCTATCTGTGGAGAAAGGGCCCAGGCATAATTCAACTTTCCAGCATCCCCGAAGGTGAAGCGTCCTTTTTGCCGGGAAAGCAAAACAGTCAGAGGTGCCGCTATGCAAAGAAACATAAGGCATGCCGCCAGCATGCCTCGCCCCCACTGGGGACTTTGCCGCCTCCACCAGTAGCCAAGCGCGAGGGCGGCGAAGCCGATCGGAAGCAGGATTGACTTGGTCCAATAGCCCATTCCCAATATCAGGCCAAAAATTGCGAACCGCCAGGTTCTGTTGGTTCGCCGCAGGCTGAGCAACATTGCCGCGATCAAACAAAAGCACGCCAGTACCGCCAAATCCGGCGTCACATACCAAAGCGGGTCCACCTCCAGAGAAATCCACAAAAATGTGGCGTAGGCCAGGAGCGTCAGCGCCCACTCTGGCAGCGGCTTCGAACCGCTGATACTTCTGTCGGGAGACGATTGACGGCCAAGGATAATGAACTCCCGCAGCAGAGTCCGAAAAGCCAGCAGGGCCAAAACGAAGATGCCAGTGTTAACAATTTCAGCGAAGGGCAATTCCCATCTGGGCGATGGCTTAGTAACGCCTAGAAGGACTCCAAGCGTCCACGGATACAGAGGACTCCACCAGGCATTGATGGCGTGAGCCCAATCGCCCTGATAGAAAGACCGGCCCACGTCCAGGTACGACATGCCATCCGGATTGAGAGCGTAACGAGCAATCCACGCGTGAAAAATACCAAGGGCCACGCTCACCAGCGCCAGAGCCGGTTCCAGGGCGGAGAACTGGAGCAGCTCCCAGAAGCTTCGAAGTTGTTGCCCAGCCTGCACCGCACCCGCGATAGACGCGACGTTGTCTTCGGCTGAGCCGTGGTTGACGACGGGAGAACTGCTCATATCGGAAAGACTCTGGCAGAAAACGCTCGCGGGCAGCAACGCGGTCGTGACCCGGAATTATACCGGCGCGCCGAGTTGCCCGCCAGCCCACACTCAGCTACAAATAAAACTTCATGCTTCCAACTCAGTCGACAGCCAAAGAAACGGATACAACCGATCAATACATGCGGCGTGCCCTCGGTTTGTGGCGCCGCATGCGCACCTCGTTCTTCTGGATGGTCGTGATCGGCCTATTTCTGCGGGTGGGCTGGATCATCGTCGGCCACACTTACAAGTTCAAGCCTATCGACAACAACTTCGGGTTCGGCTGGGAAATGGGACGAATCGGGGCGGCCATCGCTTCGGGACGCGGCTTCAGCGATCCCTTTGGCGCGCCGACCGGACCCACGGCCTGGGAATCGCCTCTTTACCCGTATCTGATTGCCGGCGTCTTCAAAGTCCTCGGCATTTATTCGCTCGCCTCGGCCTTCGTGCTGCTCAGCATCAACAGCGTATTTTCTGCGCTCACCTGCATTCCCATCTTTTTGACTGCGAGGCGGATCTTCTCGGAAAAAGTCGCGGTCGGTGCAGCCTGGACCTGGGCCTTGCTTCCCTATGTCATGTATTGGTGCACGCGCTGGGTCTGGGAAACAAGCCTTTCCGCGCTTTTGGTGGCAGTGATTTTCTGGATTGCGCTGACCATGGAAGAGCGTGACGGCCCTTTGCCGTGGATCAAGTTCGGCCTGCTTTGGGGGATTGCCGCGCTCAACAGCACTGTGCTCGTAGCTTTTCTGCCGGCTTCGGGCTTGTGGGCATGGCGCCATCGCGCCAGATGCGGGAAAAAATCGCTGGCGGGGGTGGCCCTGGCCTCAGCTGTGTTTTTCGTCTGTATCGCCCCCTGGATGGTCCGCAATTACCGGACATTTCATAAAGTCATTTTCATCCGTGACAATTTCGGCGCGGAGTTGCGCCTGGGCAATGGGCACGGCGCCAACGGCACATGGATGGAATACATCCACCCCACGCAGGATGTTTTCGCCATGCGACAGTACACCTCCATGGGCGAAATCGCCTACATTGCCATGCGCAAGCGGCAGGCACTGGATTACATCGAAGCCGACCACGGCCGCTTCGCAATACTCTGCCTGAAGCGGTTCATTTACTACTGGGCTGGCCCGCCGCGGCTGGCGGCCATCTGGTGGCTGGCGGAAGTGAAGAATTCGCTGTTTCTTGCCTCTTCAGTCTTGATGTTCTGGGGCCTGGGCCGCGCGCTGCGCCAGCGCAAACCCGGCGCCTGGCTGTTGTTTTGGCTGATTCTGTGTTACCCGTTCGTGTATTACATCGTTTATCCCAACCAGCGTTACCGCCATCCGATCGAGCCGCAGATGACCGTTCTTGGCGTATATCTTCTGACCGAAGCGAAACTTAGACAAGCCGGGGAAAAGCCGTCGGGCTCACGCGGGTATCAGTAAATCGTATATCCGGGGGCCGGTGTGCGAAGATCTGGCTTTGAAGCCATCAGCAGCAGGGCTCCTTCGCGCTTGAATGCCCGCAGATCGTCCAGGCTGCGGAACGACTTGGTCTGGTAATCATCCGGGGTCGGCGTGTCGTCGGGAATGCGGCGCGCTTCGACGTTTTCGAACGCGTGCTGTTTCAGCAGTTCCACGTACTCGTCGGCTGACCGCACGTGCACCGGAACTCTCAGCTTGTCCACCCACTGCAAGGAGTACTGGTTGTCCTTGTAGAGATTGATCAGAATAAACAGCCTCCCTCGCGGCGCCATCACGCGAAACAATTCCATCAGCGCCCGATTCTGATCCGGATAGTAATAAAACGACTCCACCGACAGAACTTTGTCGAAAAAATTTTCTTCCCAGGGAATCCGCTGCGCCGATCCCCACACGTAGAGAATGTTGTCGAAGTCTTTGGACGCTTCCCGCGCCAGCCGCACCATCTCGTCGGAAACGTCAAGGCCAACGACTTGCCCGAATCCCTCCGGCCCTTCGCCGACCAGGCGTGCGAGCAGCCGCGTGGCCCACCCCGAGCCGCAGCCGAGATCGAGTACACGCTCGCCAGGGCGAAGCTTCATCAGTCGCAGTGTTTTTTCCGTGATATCGAGATGGTGGTTCTCCATCTTCGGGCCTTCGCCAGCCAGGGCCCACCGGTTGAACTCTTGCTGCAGTTTGTCGTCGGGAGTGAGAGGTTGGTTGGGCACGGACTTAGTCCTTGGGACGGCGGCTCTCTGGGCGGAATCATGCCGCTCCATTAGCGACATTGTATTCGTAGCGGGCGAGGTTTGGATCACGCCGCAAGGGCGAAGCGGACAAGGTCAGAGGTCGCGATGAATGTCTCAGGCCCCGACAAGCCTACCCAGGGGCTGCTTATCCGCGCGCGGTCTTGAGCACCAACAAAAATCTCGCCCGGCAACGGGAATACGTTGCCGGGCGAGATATCTTGCGTGACGGTCCGCGAATCACGTTTCATCAACCTTCAGATCAAACGTGGATGCCGCGCGACCTGCCAGTGTTTACTCGATGATCGGTTGCAAAATTTCAGGTTCCGCCGGCGAGCCGCAGCTGCAAATGCCGTGGCCGCTGCCAACTACAAGGATGGAGGTGCACTCGACACCCAGTCGGATCACTTCGGCGGTACTGAGCGTGGCGTCTTGAGAAGCCGTTTCAGTCTCAGCGAAGTTGCTGTTCTGGATGTGAGTAGTCCAGGCCCGTACTGATGGCTCGATGCCATAGACTGTATTCCGTATAGCTACAGCGGTGCCCTTGGCCTTAGCAGTGCTGGCTGCCGTCCCAGTTAACACCGGTCCGACTGACAGGATCTTGATCGCGCCCGTGGTCAGCGGGACGCCGGTTAACGGGTTGCTGGTCAAGTCTGCATTCACTGACATTGTTTGCAGATCATCTGGCGTCTGGTTACACGCACAACACTCACTCATCTCCTGCTCGGGGTCGAACACGAAGAAGAGGGCGATGACGTTTCCGCCGGCCGTTCCGGGGTTGGACACGCGAAGAGTCCCGTCCGGAGCACCAGAAGTGTTAGCGTTGGAGAAATAGTCAACCTTCAGAACATCCGTGAGTTGCGCAAAAGCTGGTCCGGCACAGAGCACCAGAGCCAATGTACATACTGCAAGCATTGTGATGCGGCGCATTGGGTTTTCCTCCTTGGGAAGCTACCGGGCCAGCCTGGGGAGGATCGGCCTTGGCCGTTAGTAGCGCGTCCGTACACTACCTTGACTGTGCGCCCTTGCAAAGACTCTTTGTGGGCTAACCCAATTGCAGTAAACCTTGGAGACCCCGCCAAATACGGGCTATCTATCACCGAGGGAAGGAAGAATGTGGAGCGTGGCCTCTAATTCCCTCCCCGGGCAGCTTGTCCATGTGAAACAGAAGATTTTTACCAATTTTTGCTGCTCCGAGCTACTCCGGGTCCCTGAAACTGGAGTCCTTGCAACAAAGGATCTCGTAAAGATCGTTAGCCGTAATCTGATGATGGGTACTGTTCCTTCTATGCTACAGTTTTTCTCTTCATGGCAACCCGCCCTCAGAACCCCAGCCCGGAGCCAGAGCCGGGACCGCTCTATTGCCCTAACTGCGCCCAGGAGGTAACCGATCCCCTCACCTGCGGGGACTGCTCCTCGCTGATTTGCCGCCGCTGTGGGACACCGCTGGAAAATCCCGACGAACTCGGAATCGGATGATGGAATCGAGCACCGTCACGCCGCCCTCGGAGGTCTCGGCTACACCCTCGACTTCGCAACCCTCACTGATTCGCGGGCTCAGTCTGCTCGATTCCGTTCTGCTGCTGGTGAGCGGGATCATCGGCTCTTCAATTTTTCTCACCGCAAAAGATATTGCCGGGCCGTTGCCGCAGCCGGTGCTGTTTCTTCTGGTCTGGGTGTTGGGCGCGGTGATCTCGTTGTGCGCCTGCTTCGCCTTCGCCGAGTTGGGATCGATGTTCCCCGACTCCGGCGGGCAGTACGTCTACCTGCGCGAAGCGTATGGCGACCTGGTGGCCTTTCTCTACGGCTGGATGCTGTTCGCCGTGGCCAACGGTGGCTCGATCGCCGCGCTTGCCGTGGCCGCGGCAGCTTACACCGGTCAGGTTTTTCCGGCGGTTTCTGAGCAGCACGTGGTTCTGTCGCTGGGCTGGATCACCATCACACGGGCCCACATCTTTGGCCTTGTTCTAGTTGCGATCCTCACCTACGTCAACGTAATCGGCTTGCGCTGGGGTACGTTGCTGCAAAACGCTTCCACCTGGGCCAAGTTCCTCGCCATGGCGGCATTCGTCGTGCTCGGATTTGCGATCGGAAAAGGCGACTGGTCGCATTTCAGCTCACACGGAGCGATCCTGAGTCTGGGTCTGGCACCCGGGGCGCTGATCTCGGCCCTGGGCGTGGGGTTAATCGCAGTTTTCTGGGCATACGACGGATGGGTTTACATCACCTGGGTTGCCGGCGAAGTTAAGAACCCGCGCCGCAACGTGCCACTGGCAATGGTTCTGGGCGTACTCGTGGTGGGCGTGATTTATGTTGCGATGAACCTCACTTACATGTACGCCATGCCCCTCAACGAAATCGCGAAACATGAGACCATCGTTCACGCCGCCGCGGAAGTGCTGTTTTCTCCCCGGGCGGCGCTGTGGCTTTCGCTCATGATCGCTCTTTCCTGCTTCAGCGCAGCCGCGACCTGCACGCTCTCGGGCGCGCGGGTATATATGGCGATGGCTCAGGACGGTGTTTTCTTCAGGAGCATGGGCGTGATCCATCCCAAGTGGCGCACCCCGGCGTTCAGCCTGATCGGGCAGGGAATTTGGGCGGGCGCGCTCACTCTAAGCGGCCGCTACGACCAGCTCTATACCTATGTGATTTACGGCATGGTGCTCTCGTATACCCTGACCGTCATCGGATTGTTCATTTTGCGCGGGAAACGGCCCGACATTCCCCGCCCCTATCGGTGCAGCGGCTATCCCTGGCTGCCGGCAATCTATGTGATTGTCGGCGCTGCCTGGACTTTGAACACGATTATCACCCGTCCAACGGAAGCGTTCTGGGGCAGCGTGATAGTGTTCATGGGCGTTCCGGGATATGTCTATTGGAAACGCGTAAACCGAAAGGTGGCCTGCCAGTAGAAGTCTATAAAGAGCTCTGCCCAGGTGTGCAACTTTTGTCATGCACATTTCTGACCCGGCGGCATGATGCTCTGGAGGCGGGACTACCGGCTTTTCGGCAGTTTCTGGCGGTGACCGCCGCGGCTTTTTTTGCTACCCTAAAAGGCTGGATTTTGCTGGTGATTGTCCTAAATTAGATCTTTCATCCCGTGCCTCGCGAAGTCCTCTCGGGGAGGAATCATGCGCCGTTCCACCGTTGTTCCCCTGCTGCTTCTCGTCTCGCTCGTTGCCGGGTTCTTCACCGCTTGCACCCGCGATCCCAACGTGCGCAAGCAAAAGTATCTGGAGAGCGGTAACCATTTCCGGGAGGACGGCAAGTTCCCCGAGGCAGTCATTCAGTATCTGAACGCGATTCAACTCGATCCCCGCTTCGCCGAGGCCCACTTTCAGCTGGGCGAAACCTATCTCAAGATGGGAGATCGCTCTCGCGCTTTTCAGGAACTTTCCCGCACCGTCGAACTGGTCCCGGACAACTTTCAGGCTCATGTGGATTTGGCCAATATCCTGGTTTCGGCGCGGAATACGGATGGCTCTGCTAACTCCGACTACCTGAAACAGGCCCTTCCGCATCTCGAGATTCTGCGCCGCGAAGAGCCGAACGATCCCAAAACGTTTGAGTCCTGGGCCGACTATTACGCCGCCCAAAACAACCTGGGAGAAGCCATCCAGGAGATGCAGAAAGGCATCGCCGCCGATCCCACGCGCTGGGAGTCCTACCTGAACTTGGCGGTCTTGCAACTGCGCTCTAATCTTCCCGATCAGGCAGAGGCCAGTTTCAAGAAGGCGGCCGAAGCGGGGCCGGATGCGATGACTGCCCAGTTGGCGCTAGGCAGCTTCTACCAAACGCGCAATCGAATGGCGGAGGCGGAACAGCAGTTCAAACACGCTGTCGCAGTGGATCCCAAAGATCCGGCCCCACGCGCCGCCTATGTTCGCGTCCTCATGGCTCAGGGCAAGAAAGCCGAGACGGAAGACTTTCTCAAGCAGACCAAGAGCGACCTGCCCGACAATCCGGAAGGCTATCGAATGCTGGGCGATTACTACTTCGCTACCGAGCAGATCGACAAGGCGACAGCTGAGTATGGGTCACTCTATCAGGATCATCCGCACGATCCTGTGGTCAAGAGAAACTACATTCAACTCCTCATTCTCCAGAACCGGCTCGATGAGGCCACCAAGTTGAACGACGAAATTCTAGAGAAAAATCCCAACGATGTGGACGCTCTGGTGTATCGGGGCCAGATCCTGCTGAGACACAACGACGCCAACGACGCCGCCGATTCTTTGCAGCAGGCCATCAAGAACGATCCCAACAATGCTGTCGCCCACTACCAACTGGGCCTTGCCTTCGACATGCAGCGCGACGATGGACGCGCTGAGTCGGAGTGGCGCGAAGCAATCCGTCTCCGTCCCGATTTGACTGACGCCGAACGGCACCTCGCTACGATGGAAATCCGTCACGGAAGCTTCGACGCCTTGGTTTCGACCTCTGAGCAGATCATCAACAACCAGCCTTCCGCAGCAGATGGCTACATTTTCCGCGCCCTGGGGGAGATGAACCTGCAGAGATACTCCGAAGCCGGACAAGATCTGACCAAGGCGCGAGAATTAGCTCCTGACAGTGCGGTGACTCTGGTGCAGACCGGCAACCTGGCTCTGCTCCAGAAACAGTACCCTGAAGCGCTTAAGTCCTACCAACAGGCGCTCGAAAAGGACCCGGCGTCAACCGATGGATTGCAAGGCGTAATGAATACGTATCTTGCTGAGAAGCTGCCCGACCAGGCCCTCGCTGCAGCCCAATCGCAGATCGCCAAAGCGCCCAAGAACAGTGGATTCTATGATCTGCTGGGCACGGTTTTGTTTCAGAGCAGGAAGGACCTGAAAGGAGCCGAGGCCGCCTTCTACAAGTCGGTAGAACTGGATTCGAGCAATTCCGACGCCCTGTTAAAGCTCGGCGAGGTCCAGGCGGCGGGAGGCTCTGTCGATCAGGCCCTCGCCACTTACCAGCAATCGATCAAGGACCATCCCCAGGAGATCGGCTTCTATATTCTCGCTGGGGAGATGTACGCGTCCGAAAACAAGTGGGACCAGGCCAAGGATATGTATCAGAAGGCGCTCTCCATCCAGTCGGATAATCCTCTTGCCTCGAATAACCTTGCCTACATCATGCTGCAGCAGGGGGGGAACGTGGATGTTGCCCTCGCCATGGCGCAAACCGCCCGCCGCGGCATGCCCAATTCGTCGAATGCCGCCGACACTCTCGGCTGGGCCTACTATCAGAAGGGGGTTTATCACTCCGCGATTGAGATGTTTCAGGAAGCCTTGCGCCTGAGCGAGAAGAGCGGTGGCGCCGACAATGCTACCGTCCACTATCACCTCGGCCTCGCCTATCAGCACACGAAACAGATTCAACAGGCTCGTCAGGAACTCGAACGCGTGCTTAAGCTGGATCCCAACTACGCCGACGCTCGCAAGGCTCTGTCCGAGTTGCGCGGCTAGCACGGAATCGCGGTATGGACTCCTTCCGTAACGTGACATTTAAGGGTCTGGCGGCAGATTGGGATTGACGTCCCTCTCCGACTTTGCTTGACTCGAATCAGGGCGGTTCACTGAGACGCGTTTTCTCTAGTGAGCCTCGAAACGATAGGGGCATCGGTTCGGGTCGACAGCTTTGGAAGGCGAGGTCTATGCTCGGTTCGCGATCTCGCCTTTGTGGAAGTGGATTCTCGCATTATCCCGGTGTGCGGCCTGGATGATGGCTGTCGGGAAAAAACGCCAGGAGTATGTTGTTTATGGCGTCCGCAAATATCGGTGACACAAGTACTGGACCTTCCACGGTGGCCGGACGGGGTTCTCTGCCCGGCAGCCGCCGGCCGAACCTGTTGCGGCGCATTGCCCGGCTCCGCGGCGCCGTTCCGAGTGATAACGAGCCTTTCGCTGAAGATGCAGCTCGTGACCGCCTGCGAACTGTCGAGCGACGCGACTGGTGGTTGTGGCTCTGCGCCGTACTGATCACTCTGCTGCTCACGGCTGCCATTCTCTCTTTTGTTCTTCCCGAACTTCATCCTCACTGGTCCGAGTTCAACTCTGCGCCCATCAGCGACACCGTTCTGGGCCTGGTCGGCCTGGTTCTGCTTTTTGACATCTACACCGTGTATCAGCATTTTCAGATTCAGGCGGTGCGCAAGCAGTTGTTGGAGCGCGATGAGTTGTTCCGCCTCATTACCGAAAACGCGGCCGACATGATTGCCGTGGTCGACATGAAGGGGAACCGGCTCTATAACAGCCCCTCCTACGAGAAGATTCTGGGTTACACACCGCAGGATCTTGAGGGTTCCTTGGCGTTCGATCAGATTCATGCCGAAGATCGCGAGAAAGTCCA
>Ga0335073_10011293_pt1 | contig 12534 bp, 10 predicted proteins | sample Lox_Sample_22_FD_207093 | JGI IMG/M metagenome (GOLD analysis project Ga0335073, IMG submission 207093) | Soil microbial communities from Loxahatchee National Wildlife Refuge, Florida, United States - Lox_Sample_2.2 | ecosystem: Environmental > Terrestrial > Soil > Wetlands | place: USA...
AACGCTACGCCCGGCACACCAGTCGTCCCCTTTGAAGTTATTCTGGAATGCCGCTTAGCGAGAGCAGAAGATGGGACATCTATGTTTGTAATCCTCTGGGAGTTTGAAGTCAAGGCAGGAAGTGAAGACCGCTTTCAAAACGCCTATGGACCCCTTGGTCCTTGGGTTCAGCTGTTTGAACGCGACCCGCGCTACCGGGGCACTCTCCTCCAGCGGGATCCCACCCGCCCTCTCTTTTACTTCACCATCGACTTCTGGGATTCCGAAGCCGCTTACCATGCTTTCCTCGACGCAAGTCGGCTCGCTTATGTAGAACTGGAACGCGACAGCGAGCCACTCACGTCACACGAGCGGCATATTCTCTCTTTTACTCTGGACCCGGCGGCTCATACAAACATGCCGACCAGCCCATCCGGGGCTAAATCCGGCTGAATGATCTTCTTGGGCGTGCCGGTAGTTCTCAGTACCGCTTCCGCAGCCAAATAGCCACTGCGCACCGCGCCTTCCATCGTGGCAGGCCAACCCGTGTCGGTCCAATCACCGGCCAAAAACATGCGCTTTACGGAAGTCTCTTGTGTTGGACGCCAGCGATCGACTCCAGGTTGCGGAGAAAATGTCGCCGCGGCCTCTTTTATCACCGTAGCCTTCATCAGCTTCGCATCGCGCGCTGCGGGCAAGGCCTGGCGCACCTCGGCCAGACAAAGGTCGATAATCTCCTGACGCGGTTTCTGCAACAGTTCATATGACGCGCTGATGACAAGTTGGAGATACTGTCCTTTGGCCGAGTCGCTACCGTTTCTGCCCGAATAGAGCGCGCTTTTGTTGAAAATCCACTGTGTGGTCGTCTCCAAAAGGGTGACAAACGGCTCCTTCATCACCTCGCGGTCGAACCAAAAATGCACTCCGGTGATCGGTGACGTTTTGATCTTTTCCAAGTGTGCCAAACCAGGCTCCAGCTCTTTGATGCTTGGCGGCAGCAAATCGGATAAAGCTTCGTGAGGTACAGCCAGCACAAAGGCATCTCCGGATTCGCGACGGCCTTCGTCAAACTCAACACTCGCCAAGCCGCCCTCATCAAAATGCAGCGCCCGCACCGGCATCCTCAGGTTCACTTCCCCGCCTCGGCGCTCAACCGCGGCCTTGCAACCGTCGTATAGCTCGGCCAGTGGCACGGCCGGAACGCCCATTCGGTAGCCGCTGCGGTTCGACAAAAAACCCTTCCAGAAAACGTCCACCCCGAACCGCGCATCCGTCTTGTCCAATTCCTCATCCAGAGCGCTGACCAGCACCACCCGCCAAAACCGTTCGATTGCTCCGGTTGTCTGTTTTCTCTTCCGCAGCCATTCCAGCATCGAAACACCACCCGGCGTATCCAAATCTGCCGTATGCCCCTTCCCCCGAATAATATCGAGCAGGGCGCTGGCGATGCACTTCTTGTCCGCCGGGCTCAGCGGCGCAAACGTCAGAAACGATCCGGTCATGTGTAGGGGAGCCGGCAGCAGCCCGGCCTGCATCGTGCCGGTGCGTCCCTGCGGATCCTGAAACAATAGTCGGTCGAAGTACTTAATCTTGTCTTGCGCGCCAACCCGCCGGTAAAAATCTTCCAGATTTGTGCAGCAGCCCAGCGTCACGTGCTGGCAGTTGTCCACATGCTCGCCGTCCGGCAACACATATGAGGTTGCCCGGCCACCCAGAAATGGACGCTGCTCGAACAGCCGCACGCGCCAGCCCGCTTCAGCCAGCGACACGCCCGCTGACAGCCCCGCTAGCCCGCCGCCGATCACGATCACGTTTCGCAAGAATATTCTCTTTCGTGTGGCGCCCGAATCGCGCTTTGGCCACCAATTTTAGCTTTTCCGCCTTGGTCAACCGCACCCGTCCACCAAACACGGCAAAATCCGTAGACTCGATGCGCGCCAGCAACGCGCTATAGGTATGCACAAGGAGCCACAGCGTTGCGCGACTGTCTTCTTCAATCATTCCCAGGAGCTGCGTTCCTTCTTCGTACAGCTTCCACGCGCGATCCGCCTCAAATCGCAGCAACTCGCGAACTCCCAAGCTCTCTTCCTTGCGTCCAAGGTCTTCGCTCAGCACGCGATAATGCAGCAAATCTTCCTCGGGAAGATATACCCGGCCCAACCCGTAATCTTCTTTCACGTCACGAATGATGTTTGTCAGCTGAAACGCCAAGCCCAGCTTTTCCGCCATTTCCAACGCCCGAAAATCGTGAACTCCAAAAATATGCGTACACGTCAGTCCCACCGTCCCAGCCACCCGATAACAATATTCCTTAAGCCGCTCAAATGTGGCGTACCGCTGAATGGTCAGATCCATCTCCGCACCGGAAATCAAATCGTGCAAATAGCGCGAAGGCATCTTGTACCGTTCAATCGTATCCACCAGCGCCGGCAGTATTTCCGATGCACCCTTCAGACCAATGAACGGCGAGGCAATCGCCGCCGAACCATCGACCACCTGTTGTTGTTTCGTAACTACCTGGTCCAGTGCCGCGCGCCACTTTGCCAAGCCCCGCTGCTTCGCGGCGAGATCCGCGCCCTCGTCGCTAACGTCGTCAATGCGGCGCATAAACGCATATAGCGCCACAATTCCATCTCGCTTCGCTTTTGGCAGCAAGAAAAATGCCGGGTAAAAGCTGCTGTTTGCCTCCCGCGCGATGCGGTGGCACTCCTCGTACGACCTGGGAATTTCCAGCAATTCCCCCGCTTGCGTATTGCTCTCCGCATGCGGTGTGTGCGCCGCCGTAATAGGCGTCGGCGAACTTCCCCACATGTGCGCGACGATGGCTCGTCCCAACAATCTAACTTGCTTCCCCTTACCGACTTCCGGTCTCTGATGCAGCGTGTCGTAGCCGATCTCCTCAATCGCGTCCAACACCGCCATACCCCCACGGCTGAACATCGCCAAGTCCACACTGAGCTTCCCTGCCACCATTTTCGATAGCGGCATTCCTTTCTCAAAAAGGTTCCGCGTGTATTCGATCAGTTCCTTCATCAGCGCAACGTAGCGCGGGTCGAATTTTTTCTCCACGATCTCGTTTTCACTTAAACCATGCTCTGCCGCACGGTCCAGCGGAATGTAAATTCGCCCTTTCTCCAAATCCCGCGAAACATCCTGCCAGAAATTGGCCAACTGCAACGCGGTACAGGTCGCGTCCGACAGCCACTGCCGCTCTTCGTCCCGGTACCCGCACAAATACAGCACCAATCGTCCCACCGGATTGGCGGAGTACACGCAATAATCCAGCACCGCATCCCACGTCGCGTATCGCCGCATCACCTGGTCTTGACGAAACGCTTTCAGCAAATCCGCAAATGGCTGCTTGGGCACATCCTTCGCGGTCACGGTTTCCCGCAACGCCACAAATACCGGATGCGAAGGCCGCCCTTCGTAGCAAGCGTCCAATTCCGTTTCCCACCAACTCAGCAGCTCCAGTGCGCGATGCTTGTCCGGAATTTCGTCGCCCAAATCGTCGGCCCATCGGCAGTAGGCGTACACGTTGTAGAAATGCTGGTGCAGTTCCTTTGGCAGCAGCCACGAAACCACGTTGAAGTTTTCGTAGTGGTGCGTTGCCAGCCACCTGGTATACTCCTGCGCCATCTTCGGAGTACACCCGTTCCCCGGCAACTTCTCCATCAATGACAGTTCACCCGGGCGCAGCATTATGAGAAGAGTTTCCGATTCCTTCGTTTCAAGCGGACTGAGCGCTAACTGGCATGGCCTTCACGATTTGAAAGCTAACAAACACCAACCGCGCCCTTACGGCCGCACGGCCAGCTTGATTTCGCCACTGCGCGCCTTCATACGCGCAAATGCCTGCGGTAGATCTTCCAATCGAATCTCTTCGGTCACGAATTCTTCGGCGGAAACATCCCCGCGGCGTACGGCTTCCAAAGCTTCGCGAAAAAATCGTGGCGTGTGGTGGAATGGCGAGACTATCTTGATTTCTGAGTAGTGGATGGCGGCCGGTTCAATCTCAACACGGGTTCCCGACGGAAGCCCGCTGAAGAAGTTTACCACTCCTCCGCGGCAGACCATTTTTAACGCTTGTTGCCATGTCGCCGGATTTCCTGCGGCTTCGACCACAGAGTCTGGTCCGCGCCGGTCCTCGGTCAAGTCTCTCACGGCACCAACTACATCCGGAGTTTCCGTGACGTTAATGGTTACCGCTGCGCCGAGTTTCCGTGCAATCGCCAAGGGACCTTCGCGGCGGGCCAGCGCGATCACGCGAACACCCCGCCGCGACAACATCCTCACAAACTTCAACCCGATGGGTCCGCAACCGATCACCGCGGTAGTATCCCCCGTGCGCACTTCCATCTCATGGATTCCCCGCAGCACGCACGCCAGAGGCTCCACGAAGGCCGCGCTATGGTCGTCCACCGAATATGGCACTTCCAACATATTTTCCCGGACAATGCGCCCGGGAATCCTCATGTATTCGGCATACGCACCGTTATTGAACAACAAATCGTCGCAAAGATTTTCTTGGCCGCGCCGGCAGTGGTAACAACGGAAGCAGGGAGCCGAATTCGCGGCAATGACCCGTGTGCCCAAGCGCCATTTCGGGTCCACGCGCTTGCCCATGGCCACAATTTCGCCCACCACCTCATGCCCGAACACCGCTGGCGGCTGGATCATTTTGGCGTGGTAGCCGCGCTTATAAACCTTCAGATCGGTCCCGTCAGTTAGCGCGAGCCGAACGCGCAGCAATACCTCGTCCGGCGCCAGTGTCGGCACTTCGATCTGCTCAATGCGCAGATCCTCGCTGCCGTACAACACCGCCGCCGTCATTCTTGAAGGAACGCTAATTCGCGCCGGTACCGGAATTTCTTCCAGTCCCGCCTCGGTCTTCTTTGTGGACGTTACTCTCATGCGTGCGTTATCAAAACCTTCAACGAATCTTCTGTGGGGCGGTTCGCCAGTTCCAGCCCTTCCTGGATTCTAGCCAATGGAAACCGATGCGTGACAATCTCCATTACCGGGAGTTTCTTCTCCAGCACCAATGCCGCTGCACTATCTTGGATGTCCACAGCCGCACTGTAGCTGCCCAAGATCTCTTTCTCGTCGATCCCCACTGCTGCTGCTGGAAACTCAATCTTTGTTACGGGGTCGTTCGCGGCAAATAGCAGAACTCTTCCCCCCGGTCTCGCCGCTGTCAGCGCTTCCACCACCACAGCAGGATGCGCCACAGCTACGAGGACCGCATCTGCCCCGCGCCCCCCCGTGCGGGCCCGTATTTCTTCCACAAGCTTACCACTTAACGGGTCAAATGACTCTATCGCACCAAGCGCAAGGCTCTTCGACCTACGGGTTGCCATGGGATCACTTGTATAGATGCTCGCGCCCGCCGTTTTGGTAACCATCAGCAGCTGCAACCCGATTGGCCCACACCCAATGACTAACACCGTTTCGCCCTGAATTACTCTGGCTTTCTGTACGGCCTTGACGATTGTGTTGATCGGTTCGATGAACGTAGCTTCTTCGAAGCTTACATTCGTGGGCAAACCCACAATTCCGTGCTCCGCCACCCAGGGCATTGCCTTGACGTATTCGCCGAATCCTCCGCCATTGGGTGTGAAGCCGCCCGTGAGCCCTGTGGTTTTGTATTGCTGGCATTGAGAAAAGAGCCGGTTCTTGCAGTAGAAGCAGTCGCCGCAAGGAATGTGGTGGAAACTCATCACGCGATCCCCGAGCTTCCATTTCGTAACGCCCCCGCCAATCGCCACCACCGTGCCCGCCAGCTCGTGTCCAAGAATCTGTGGTGGTTCCACGTACCGCTGAAAAATTTTCTTAATGTCTGTGCCACAAATCCCGCAGGCCGCCACTTTGATCAAAACTTCCCCGTCGCGCACTTCGGGCACCGGGACCTCTTCCACGCGCACCACACCCTTGTCTCGATACACACCAGCACGCATCGTCTTCGGTATTGGCCCCAGTGTGCTCACATGTTCCATAATCGTCCCGCCCCGCTCATCGTGCTACCGCCTGTTGCTTTAAGTGGCCGGGATCAAGAGCACTCAATGCCTGTACATATTCATCGAGAAAATTCGCCAGTCGCTGCGCGGCGTACCGGCTTTGCTTCCCAAATCGCAGCAAGCGGGGTAATACGAATGGATTTTTCGCCAATTCCATCACCACTTTCACAACACTGATTTGGTTTTCCTTGGAAATCGTACGATTGAAATCGATCGGTAAGTCTTCCTCGGCGAGGTCGCTTATGGCTCGAAGCACTAACGTCCTCGCCCCCCACTCCTTCGCCTGTTTAACGATCTCGAAACTCTCCATGTCCACCGATTGTGCTCTAGAGGCGCAGATCTGTTTTTGCTGAGCCTTCACCAGCACTTTTTCTGTCGTGAATAAGCAATCGGAGCAAATGGCTCCGGTGCCAAGTGCGCGCTGGCGCAAATCATCATCTACTCTCAACGGATCGGAAGTCAGATCCGCATGTGCCCGTTCCGCAAGAAGAACTTGCGGGGCAATGATGTCGCCGGTATGCAATCCTTTTTTCAAAGCCCCCGCCAGCCCACTCGAAATGCAAATATCGAAGTATCGATCCTCGTCCGCCATGCTCATCATCAGTCCCATGGCTTGCGCGGCAGCCTGCGTGCCAATGCCGGTTACCAGTGCGGTAATCTCCACCCCTTCGCTGCTCGTTTTCCATAACCGAAGGCCATCGTAATCAATGGAGCGGAAATGCCGCATTTTGCGCCAAGGGGCAAATTCCTCGTCCACCGCAAATGTAACCAACACCCGCATCCTCTACCTCATTTACTTCCAATGCTTGCTCACGTCCTTCTCAGGCTGCCAGCCTCATTTTCTTCACCCGCCCAGCCTTGACGTATCCATTCGCTTGATACCATCGCACTGCACGTTCCAGTGCCGCAGACACCGGGCCCGCCTGGAATCCCAACTCCCTCTGCGCGCGCGAGCAATCCACAAACATTTTGTGCTGCGCGATCTTCACTCCCTCTACGGGAATCTGTGGCTCTTTCCCAATTATTCGGGAAAACGCGGTTTCCACATATGCAACACTTAATGCAATGCCGTGCGGAATTTTCATTGAAGGCGACGGCAATCCCGTGATTCCCGCCAGCACGTCCAGCAACTCCTTGAGCGTCAAATTCTCCGCGCCCAGCAGGTACCGCTCTCCAATCCGGCCTCGCTCAGCCACCAACAGATGACCGGCCGCGCATTCTTCCACACCCACAAAATTCAGCCCGGTGTCCACATACCCCGGCATCTTGCCGTTCAGAAAATCCAGAATAATTTTCCCTGTTGGCGTGGGTTTCCAGTCCCACGGCCCCACCGGCGTGGTTGGCATCGCGACGATCGCGGGAAATCCTTCCTGCGCAGCTCGCAGTACTTCCTGCTCCGCCATCCACTTCGACCGCTTGTAGTGGCCGATCATCTCATCCAGTCGGGAATCGGTCGATTCGTTCGGCAATTCCGGACGATCCACAGCAATTGTCGCCACTGTGCTCGTATAAATGAATTGCTCAATCCCCGCCGTCCGGGACGCAGCCAGTAGGTTTTTCGTGCCGCCCAGATTCGAGTCGTAAATTTCTTGTGTTTTCTTCGCCCACAATCGGTAATCCGCTGCCACATGAAACACGCGCTTCACGCCGCTCATCGCCCGTTCCAGCGAAGCTGCGTCCCGCAGGTCTCCGGTGACATACTCCAAGGGTAAATCGCTGATGGCTCGGTTGTTGCTTGAAGGCCGCATCAATACGCGCACCGCTTCTCCACGCGCAACCAACTGGCGTGCCACATGGCTGCCCAAAAAGCCCGCCGCTCCTGTAACCAGCGTGGTCATGGTCTGTGTTTACCGTTACGCCTTTCGCCCAAGCTTCCACTGAATTGCCATGCCAGCATCTTCCAAATGTCCCCGGCTTTCGGATTCATTCCCAGTAATGCTGCGGTCTCAAAGCCTGCGTGACACTGGCAATTTTCACATCGCGGGTTCAAACCCCGTCCGTAATTTTCCCAAGCCGTATTCTCCACCAACATCTGGTAGCTTTCCGCAAAGCCAGTATTCACAAAAGTGCAAGGACCGTACCATCCTTGTGGCCCATACACCGGCCCGCCCCACACGCTGCAATCCAGCTCTCTTTCGCCTCGCAGATATTCCAGGTAAACCGGCGAAAGCAGCAAGTTGTAACCGCCCAACCTGTCGCAAGCCTCCCGGAAACGCTGCCGCATCCGCTCATGAAACGTCGCGCTGCTGTCACGGCACATCCTTCGCTCCGGGTAGTGCGGCGAAAACAGGTAACCATCGACGTGCATTTCGTGCAGCCGACCATACAGCGTCGCTACATCATTCACGTCGGTGTCCGGGTAAATGGTCGTACTCACCACAACAAAAAATCCGGCATTCTTCGCCGCTTTGATTCCATCCAGAGCTTCCGCGAACAACCCGCTCCGTTTAGCGCGCGCGTCATGAACGTCCCGCGTTCCATCCAGCTTCACATTCCAAAAAAAATTGGTATACGGCGGAATCATGTGCAAGCGGCGCCGGACCAAGGCTCCGTCGGTGTACAGAAATAAGTGCCGACCGCGCTCCAGAATCGCTCGTGTTAATGATGCAATTTCCGGATACTCCAACGGTTCTGCTCCACAGATCGACACAAGCGGGGTTCGGCACTCGTCAACCGCTGTAAGGCACCGCTCCACACTGAGCGTTGGTGAATTCTCGTGTTTGCCCACGCTGTGATTTCTACTTCCGTTCGCGGGCAAAGCACATCCCCCTAACGGATCCAGCCACAACATCACCGGGAATCGTCGATTGCCGCGCAGTTTTCCGCTTGCAAGGTGTTTGAAGGAGTCGAAAACCAGTCCGATGGGATACCGCATTTGCTTACTTAGGAGGCGCGCCGTTCGCGCGCCGTATACATTCCGCTTCGCAGCCGAAAATCGGCCGGATTGAATTTCGCAGCGCAATATTCCGTTGCGCGCCGCGCTTGATTCCGGTATCGCGCCAAGGCATAAACCGGAAACGAATTCTTATACAGGTGATATTTCAGGTAGAACACACCTGGGAAGCCTGTTCCCGTAAAATCCTCTTCGCTCCAGGAGCCATTGGCATGCTGTTGCCCGATCAAGTAAGCGGCAGCCCGCGCAATCGCCGGGTCATTCGGGTCGGCTCCCGCCAACAATCCAATCAATCCCCAAGCGGTTTGCGATGGTGTGCTGTTGCCTTGCCCTTTGCTGGAAACCGTTTCGTAGCTCGCCAGCGACTCACCAAAGCTGCCATCCGGCTTTTGAATCTGTCGCAGCCAATTCACCGCACGCACACAATACTCTTGCGCGGTCATCGAAACCGTCTCGAGTGCCCGCAGCACTCCGCTGGTGCCGTACACGTAGTTGACGCCCCAGCGTCCGAACCACGAACCGTCCTTGCTCTGATCTTTGGTCAGGAAGCCCACGGCTCTACGGATCACCGGATGCTCCGCGGGCCAACCAAATCTGCCCAGGCACTCCAGCACGCGCGCCGTCACGTCCGCCGTGGAGGGATCGATCATCGCGTTATGGTCGGCAAACGGAATATTGCACAGCAGTTGCCGGTCGTTATCCCGGTCGAAAGCGCCCCAACCGCCGTCACGGTTCTGCATGCTCAACAGCCACTGAATCCCGCGTCGCATCGCGCCGCCCATGCGCTTCTCATCGGGAAATTTCACGCGCTGAAGCGCCATCAGCACAAATGCGCTGTCATCCACATCGGGATAAAAATCGTTACGAAACTCAAACGCCCAGCCGCCCGGCTCGGCATCTTTGTTTTTCACTTGCCAATCGCCGCCGCCCAGAATCTGCTTGGACAGCAGCCAGTCCGCGGCCTTCACCAATGCCGGATGATCCGCCGGAAGACCCGCTTCCTCCAGCGCGACCATCGCGATGCAGGTGTCCCACACGGGCGAAACACAGGGTTGCAAGCGAATCGTGTCGCCCTCTTCAATTTCAAAACGGGAAAATTCTTTGATCTCACGAAAAGTCAGCGGATCATCCGGACCATGCCCTAGCGCCATCAACGCAAAAATCGAATTCATCATCGATGGATAAATTGCCGCCAAGCCTTCGGTGCGCTCCAGGTGCTCCACCATCCATTGCTTGGCTTCCCGGATAGCCTTCTGCCGCAGCGGTTTCCACGGCAACTTCTCGTACAACTTGAATCCGCGATCGATCGCCAGGAAGAAATTCTTCCATGACAGAATCTGCTTGCTCCAGTTGAATGCCGCGCCCTTTTGTGTCGGATCCTTAAACAGCTCGTCGACGCGCGCGTGCTCCGGCAAACGAAATTCCGGCCGCAAGGAACACAGAATGGCCATAGGGATCACGATTCCGCGCGTCCAAGAGGACATTTCGTAAATGTTGAAGTAGAACCAGTTCGGCAGGAGCATTAATTCCGGCGGAATCGCTGGTACCAATTCCCAACCGACCGCACCCACCAGAGCCAAATAAAAGCGCACATAGGAGTTGGTGTGTTCCAGCCCGCCCAGGCGGTGCACCGTTTCCCGCGCTTTCACCATATGCGGCGCGTCCGGAGAATCACCCGCCAGCTTCAGCGCAAAGTATGCCTTCGTGGTTGCATTCAGTTCGGAAGGACCACCGGGATAAATCGGCCAACCACCGCTCTCCAACTGTCGGCGGCGCACATAGTTCGCAAGTTTCGTGATGCGTTCCGGTTGAGCTTGCCCCAAAACGTAGAGATAGTAGATGTAGTCGGACTCGAGTGTGGTATCGGCTTCCAGTTCCCCGTGCCAATACCCTTCTTCCGCCTGGATCGACAGGAGGTACTCCGCGCCGTTTTTTACCGCCGTTTCGACGCGTTCTGCCCAATTTTCCTGCCGCCATGGCGCAGGCGCGGGTGCAACCGGCAGTTCCTCTCCCACTCGTACAAACGACGCCATTTCTGCTCCTTAGCAGAAGTACTCTGAGCCAGCTTAAGTACACCCCGAACTCGCGGGCCCGAAAAATCCTCTAACTTGCTTATTGCATTACACTTCCGTGCGAAAGTGTGCCAATCGTGCGAGCTGGGATACCCCCAGTACCTTTTTATTATCACCGCACCCCCGAAGAGGGTCAATGACTAAGATGCCCAATTGGCTATACGGCGATGTCGGCATTCTAGATGCTAGCGCCGGGCGGCCCCTCCACAATTCGATGCACCAACTCCCACAACGGTTCGGGCAACTTCTCCCCTTCTCTTTGCAGTACCGAAGGCTTCTCGCGCATCAGTTGTTCGGGCAGTTTCATCCACAACGGCGCCGGTGAAGCGTCTGCCCCAAGTTCCCCGCGCATCACCAAGGCCTGAGCGCGGTCCAGCGCCAATTGCACCGACTCCTTAAAATCTTCCTTCAACGGATCAATCACCGCGAAATAGAGTGATGGCTTCACAAACTGCATCAATGAGTTGCTCTCCACGATGACCGCCAGGTTAGCGTCAGCCGAATGTTTCGAGGAGCCAGTCGCTATTGCTGTTAACGCTTCACGCAGCAGCGGCAATCCCTCCGCTAGATAACCTTGTTTGGTGCGCAGCCAGAATGACCGTTTCGCCCCAGCCTGCAAAAAACGTGCGCTATCCGTGCCCGTATCCGACTGCGTTTCCCAATCCAAGGCGCAAACATGCTCCGTTGGCGCACAATCGCAATTCTCTCCATTCCGCGCACATACGCCGTGGCCATACTGGGTGATTTTTCCGGCAACCCATTCCGTCCTCGGAAACGCCCGGATCACATCGCACACCAGTTGGGTCTTTCCAATGCTCCGCGTGTGTCCGCCTACTACAATCAGCCTGAACAGCGGTTTCTCCTTCACAAAGGCCGTGCCCATATCCATCTCCGTTCTCGAAATACCTCCCATCAAGTATCCTCCGATCTTTTCTTCGTAGGGGCGCAGCACGCTGCGCCCTGGGTCCGCTTCACGCGCCCACGTGGAATACAGGCTTCAGCCTGTAACACCGCCAGCCAACTCAACTTTTCTCCTCCAACTTCTTAATCCTTTCACCCAACTCTGGCAAACGCGCGAACCACGCATAAGCCTCTTTAAATTTGTCTAAGGGCCGCGCCGGCGTTCCCCAAACGGTCTGCCCGCTTCGTATCGTCTTCCCCGTCGGTATTCCCGCTTGGGCTCCAGCGATCGATTGATCTTCCAATGTGCAATGGTCCGCGATCCCCACCTGTCCGCCGCATACCACGTGGTGCCCAAGCCGGCTTGAGCCCGAAATACCGGTCTGCGCGGCGATCACCGTGTGCTCTCCAATTTGTACGTTGTGCCCCACGTGCACCAGATTATCGATTTTCACTCCCACGCTGATTCGCGTGTCATCCAGGGACCCTCGATCGATCGTAGCATTCGCACCAATTTCCACCTGATCCCCGATCTCCACGATGCCCGCCTGGGGAAATTTCCAGTACGCGTTGCCGTCGAACGCATATCCAAAGCCGTCTGCGCCGATGACCGCGCCGGAATGAATCTCCACGTCATTTCCGATGCGCACACCGGCATAAAGGGTCACGCGTG
>Ga0335073_10011295_pt1 | contig 12533 bp, 10 predicted proteins | sample Lox_Sample_22_FD_207093 | JGI IMG/M metagenome (GOLD analysis project Ga0335073, IMG submission 207093) | Soil microbial communities from Loxahatchee National Wildlife Refuge, Florida, United States - Lox_Sample_2.2 | ecosystem: Environmental > Terrestrial > Soil > Wetlands | place: USA...
CCCGGGCGTTCAGGGCCCCGAGCACGTCATCCTGGAGCAGGGTGGCCAGGCGCAGGTTCGCGGCGGAGAACGGCCGGTCGGCGTCGTAGCCGGTGACGCACCCGGCGTTCCACCGCCGGTGAGTTCGGCGCGGGTCGGCTGGAGCGGTCGACCTGCCGTGCGGGTCGTCCGTCAGCGCGCAGGACGGCCGATGCCGTAGAGGCGCTTCAGCAAACCGACCATGTGGGGGCAATCATCGTGCTCGCCGTCCGCGCAAAACACAGACTGGTCGGCCTGCCCGTTGCGCATGCCATTACTGTACGGGCGGTGCTTGCGGCGCGCGGGGCGTCCACGGCGGGCACTAGATTTGCCTTAGGAGCTGGCTGGTCATCGTCGACTAAGGAGCAGATCGACATGTCTTCTCTCTTCCAACGGGCCCACGACATCCTCTCGGCCAAGGCGAACAAGGCGCTGGACGCCGCTGAAAAGCCAGACGAAATGCTCGACCTGTCCTACGAGCAGATGCTCGACCAGCTCACCAAGGTCCGCCAGGCGCTGGTGTCGGTGGCCGCCTCGCGTAAGCAGCTCGAGCTGCAGGAGCAGCAGCTGCAGCACTCGGTGGACCACCTGCAGGACCAGGCCAAGCAGGCCCTGGCCATCGGCCGGGAGGACCTGGCCCGGGAGGCGCTGTCCCGCAAGGCCGCAGCGCAGGCCCAGATCGACCCGATGGAGGCGCAGCACCAGCAGCTCACCGAGCAGGAGCAGAAGCTCGAGCAGACGCTGACGGCGCTGCAGGACCGGGTCAACAAGTTCCGGACGCAGAAGGAAACGCTGAAGGCCGAGTACACCGCGGCCAGCGCGACGAGCGCGGTGAACGAGAGCGTGGCGGGGATCTCCGGCACGCTGTCCGATTCCGGTGCCGAGCTGGCCCGGGCCCAGGACAAGATCGCCCAGATGCAGGCTCGTGCGGGCGCGCTTGACGAGCTGTTGCAGTCCGGGGTGCTCGAGGACGTGGGCGGGCAGACCGACGACGATATCCAGAAGGAACTCGATCAAGCCGGCGCAGATGCCGACGTGGAAAGCGAGCTGACGGCGCTGAAGGCCCAGATCGGTCCGGGCAGCGCGCCGCAGGAGCTGCCCAGCGGCAAGACTGACAGCTGATCGGGGCCGGCCTAAAGCTTCAAGAAACTACCAAGTCCACCAAATTCGCTTAAAGCTCTTCTCCTCCGGGAATTTCGCCGCGTTACGCTCACCGAGCGTCAACCGACGGCGACCCCTAGCTAGCCCGACAAAAGGTGACACGATCCGTTGCGTGCATGACCTGCTCTTTTGCGTCCCCGCCTCGGGCTACCGACACCCGAGGAGACTGAATGCTACGACGATGGTGTATCGGCCTGGCCCTGGCGGTCCTGACGGTGGGCACGGCCCTCACCGCGACCAGCGCGTCAGCCGCGCCGGCCTCCCGGGATTCTTCACCCCCGGCGGGCCGATCCACCTGGTGAGCTCCGTTCCGGCCCACGTACAGGGCCTGAGCCACCAGGCGGAGAGCACGAACTGGTCCGGTTACGCGGGAACGACGGGCACGTACACCAGCGTCTCGGCCAGCTGGACGCAGCCGGCCGGCATCTGCAGCCGGGGCGACCAGTACTCCGCCTTCTGGGTCGGACTGGACGGCTACAGCAGCACCTCGGTGGAGCAGACCGGCAGCGAGGTGGACTGCGTCGGCCGAGGCCATCGTCGAGGCGCCCTGCTGCACGTTCAGCGGCGGCATCCTCCCGCTGACGGACTTCGGGACGATGAGCTTCACCAGCTCAGATGCCAACGGCTCGGCCATCGGCAACGCCGGCGGGCTGACCGAGATCGTCATGGTGGACAGCGCCGGACGCGACAAGGACAGCATCTCCTCGCTCAGCGGCGGGTCAAGCTTCAGCGCGACCTGGCTGCCCAGCAACTAGCTGATCGCATCGGCCCGGCCGCCTTCGCGGCGGCCGGGCCGATCTCGGTGCGGGGCGCGTACCGCTGGCCCGGTCTTGGCCCGGTCTCCCGGATCGGGGGTGCTGCCTGCGTCGGCTGCGGACGCGGGCCGGGCGCCTTTGGCCTCTCACGTCACGTCCGCACCAGTTGCGTGGTTGATTTTCGCGTCGCGGTTGACCGGTGGCGCTGGGACACCACCGATCCACCGCCACGCGAGGATCCACCACCATAAATTCGGGGGTGTGTGCGCCGGGCCCGCTGAGCGGTAACGTTCCCGGAACGATCGGGGCTTAGCGTGAGCTCCGTGGGAGGGGTGCAGCCTGCGGCAGGGCGGGCTCAGGTGACTGCGGGCACGGCGGGGCGTCGTTCCCAGCTGGCGGCGCCGGCCGTGGCCGCGTGGTCGCTGGTGGGGCTGATCATCGTCCTGGTTGCCGTCGAGACGCCGCTGGGTTATGCGACCCAGTGGGCGGGGACAGGCTTCGGCGAGAATCTCGCGACTTTCATCGCTTTGCTGCCGGTCGTACCCGTTGGGTTCGTCGTGGCGCGGCGCCAGCCCGGTAATCCACTGGGCTGGCTGTTCCTCGGGCTGGCTGTGCTAGCAGTGCTGAGCGGTGCCGGGGCGGACTACGCCTGGCTCAGCTACCGGCTCGGTCATCACCTGCCGCTGGCCGCGGTGGGCGCGGTCCTCGGCCCGGCCTGGTGCCCGCTGCTGGTGACGCTGCCGCTGATGATCCTGCTGTTCCCGGACGGCCGGCCGCCCTCGCCCCGGTGGCGACCGGTGCTGTGGGCTTACCTGGTGGTCGGCGCGTCCTGGCCGGTGAGCGTCTACGCGGTGACGATCGGCGCTGTCGCCGCAGGAGACATACACCTCGTTCCCGGCGGCGACCTGCGGGCGGTGGACGCCCCGGCGGGCAGCTCGGCGTGGCTCGGCTCGTTCGAGGGTCTCATCTTGCCGGTGCTGGCGGTGTTCTGGCTGGCGTTCGTGGCCAGCCAGGTGCTGTCCTGGCGCCGCGCGTCGGGGGAGCGCCGCCAGCAGCTCAAGTGGCTGATGAGCGGGGCGGCGGTGTGCATGGCCGCCGTGGCGGTCACCGCCGTCGTGGGGACCCTTGACGAATCGGTGTCACCCGCCCTCGCGGCGATCCTCAACGTCGTATCGGTCGGCATCGCGGCGCTGCCCGTGTCAGTCGGGGTGGCGATCCTGAAGTACCGGCTGTATGACATCGACCGGATCATCTCCCGCACGCTGGCCTACATCATCGTGACCGGCCTGCTGATCGGGGTCTACGCGGGCCTGGTGCTGCTGGCTACCCAGGTGCTCCGCTTCCACAGCACGGCGGCTGTCGCCGCCGCCACGCTGGCCGCGGCGGCCCTGTTCAACCCGCTGCGGCGGCGGGTGCAGCGGATGGTGGCCCGGCGGTTCAACCGCGCGCGGTACGACACGGACCGGACGGTGGCCGCGTTCGCGGCCCGCCTGAAGGACGCCGTGGACCTGGACTCGGTCCGCGACGACCTGACCGGCGTGGTACAGCAGGCCCTGGAACCGGCCCACGTCTCGGTGTGGGTCAGTCGCCGCTCCTGACGGGGCCGGGGGTGCGGAGCCAGGCGGCGGTGTCGGGCGGGAGCAGGCCGTCGTCGAGCGGGCCGCTGGCCAGCAGGACGGCGGTGTGGGCGGGCAGGGCGACCGGATCAGCTGACAGGTTGGCCACGCAGGACAGGTCGCCGCGGCTGAAGGCGAGCACGCCGGCCGGTGACGGTAGCCAGCGCATCGGCCCGTCGCCGAGGGCGGGCTCGGCGCGGCGCAGGCGCAGCGCGGCGCGGTACAGCTCGAGCATCGAGTCCGGATCGCCGTCCTGCACCTCGACGGTCAGCTCGCGCCACTCCTTGGGCTGGGGCAGCCAGGGCTGAGCGGTGGCGGTGTTGGCTGGGCCGGCTGTGCCGGCGGGCGGGGGCGAGAAGGCGAAGGGCGGCTCCAGGCCGGCCCAGGGCAGCGGGACCCGGCTGCCGTCCCGGCCCGGGTCCGCGCCACCGGTGCGGTACCAGATCGGGTCCTGGCGGCGTTCGTCCGGGATGTCCTCGACCTCCCACAGGCCCAGTTCCTCGCCCTGGTAGACGTAGACCGAGCCGGGCAGGGCCATGGTGAGCAGGGCCGCGGCCCGGGCCCGGCGGGTACCGAGCTCGAGATCGACCGGCTGGCTGTGGTCGCGCCGGTCCAGGCCGAACGAGGTGTCGGCGCGACCGTACCTGGACACCTGCCGGTCCACGTCGTGGTTGGACAGGACCCAGGTGGCCGGCGCGCCGACCGCGGCGTGGAAGGCCAGCGTGCTGTCGATCACTTCGCGCAGCCGCGCCACGTCCCAGGGGCAGCACAGGTAGGGGAAGTTGAACACCGTGTGCAGCTCATCCGGGCTCAGGTACCTGGCCAGCCGGGCGGCGTCGGCGAGCCAGACCTCGCCGATCAGGACCCGGCCGGGATACTGGTCGGCCACGGTGCGCCAGGCCCGGTAGATGTCGTGCACGTCGTCGCGGTCGGTGTAGGGCGCCGGGTCGCCGGGACCGGTGTCGGGCAGCAGGAGATCCTTGGTCAGCAGGGCGGCCGAGTCGATCCGGATCCCGTCGGCGCCCCGGTCGAACCAGAACCGCAGGATCGCCTCGAACTCGGCTCGGACCTGCGGGTTGGCCCAGTTGAAGTCCGGCTGCTGCGGGGCGAACAGGTGCAGGTACCACTCGCCGGGCGTGCCGTCCGGCGCGGCGACCCTGGTCCACGCGGGACCGCCGAAGATCGATTGCCAGTTGTTGGGCGGAAGATCGCCGCCGGGACCGCGGCCGGGCCGGAACCAGAACCGGTCGCGCTCGGCGGACCCGGGCGCGGCGGCCAGCGCGGCCTGGAACCACACGTGCTGGTCCGAGCAGTGGTTCGGGACGATGTCGATGATCGTCTTGATCCCGTGCGCGTGGCCGTCGGCGATCAGCGCATCGGCTTCGGCCAGGGTGCCGAAGGCCGGGTCGATGGAGCGGTAGTCGGCGACGTCGTAGCCGGCGTCGGACTTCGGGGACGGGTACCAGGGGGTGAACCAGATCGCGTCGATGCCGAGGCTAGCTAGGTAGGGCAGCCGCGCCCGGACGCCGGACAGGTCGCCCAGCCCGTCGCCGCTGCCGTCGGCGAAGCTCTGCACGTACAGTTCGTAGATCGCGGCGCCGCGCCACCAGTCGCCACCCGTGATGCCGTGCAAGGGGTACCTGCTTTCGTGTGTTGTGTACCGCGCAGTGCGGGTTTGCCTCAGCCCCTGATGCCGCCGGCGGTCAGGCCGGCCAGGATATTGCGCTGGAAGATCAGGAAGAAGATGATCGTGGGCACGGCGGCTATCGCGGACGCGGCGAGCACCATGTTCTCCGGCGCGGTCTGGGATGCCGTCCAGATGCCGACGTTCAGCGTCTCCCTGGGCGGATTAAACCCGCCTTCGACGAGCAGCGGCCACAGGAAGTCCTTCCACACCGCAACCAGCGAGAAGATCGACACGACGGCGAGAATCGGCCTCGAGATCGGGATGACGATCGACCGAAGGATGCGCATCGGGGACGCGCCGTCGATGGCGGCGGCATCGGTGAGCTCTTTCGGGATCGAGTCGAAGAACCGCTTGAGCAGGAAGATGTTGAACCCGTTGGCGACGCTCGGCAGCCAGATCGCGGCCGGCGAGCCGATCAGGCTGATGTTCACGATCGGCAGGTGCGCCACCGTTATATAGAGCGGGACGATCAGCACCATGGCCGGGATCATCAGCGTGGCGACCATCAACGCGAGGATGACGTTGCCGAGTGCTGGACGGAGCCTGGACAGCGAGTAGGCCGCCGCCACGTCGAAGACCAGCTGGAAGGCGAGCGCGCCGAACGCGTAGTACAGGGTGTTGAGGAGCAGCCGCCCCAAGCTGAACTCACCCCACGCGCGCGAGTACGAGCCCGGGTGCAGCGCGTGCGGGTAGAGCGTGGGCGGGGCCGCGATCGCCTCCTGCGTCGACTTCAGCCCGTCGGTGAACAGGAAGTACAGCGGGCCGATGAAGACGAGGGTGAAGATCACGATCACCAGGGTCAGCACGATCCGGTAGATGATCTTGCCGCGCGCCCGGTTCAGCTGGACGCCGGAGATCAGCGATCGCGCGTACGAGTCAGCCACACGTAACCTCCGGAGAACGTGGCGAGCACGACCAGGAGCACCACGCCGAGTGCTGCCGCGCTGTTGAAGTTGCTCGCGCTGCTCATCGCGAACGCGTACTGGTAGATCAGGTAGACCACGGACTCGGTGTTGTTGTTCACGCCCTGGCCCCCGTCCAGGATGAACGCCTCGACGAACATCTGCATGGTCGCGATGATCTGCAGCAGCAGCAGCATGGACAGAACCAGCCTGGTCTGCGGGATCGTGACGTACCGGATCTTCCGGAACAGCCCGGCGCCGTCGATCTCTGCGGCCTCGTACAGCTCGCCGGGGATGTTCTGCAGCGCGGCCAGGTAGATCAGCGTGGCACCGCCCATGTTCATCCAGGTGGCGGCGATCACCACCGAGATCATCGCCATCGTCGGCCACCTGGTGCCCGGCGACAGCACCCACTGCGAGGTCGGCAGGTGCAGCGTGTGCAGGATGTCGTTGAACAGGCCATAGCTCGGGTCGTAGAAGTAGGAGAACAGCAGCAGCGCGCTTGCTGGCGGCAGCATGACCGGCAGGTATACCAGGCAGCGCAGGTATCCCTTGGCATGCCGCAGCTCGTTCAGCAGGATCGCGACGAAGAACGGCACTGCGAAGCCGAAGAGCAGCGCGAGGAGGGTGAACTCCAGTGTGTTCCGCCAGGCCGTCCAGAACGTCGGGTCGTTGAAGATGCGCCGGTAGTTGGCCAGGCCCGCCCAGCTGGTCACGCCCAGCTGGGTCTTCTGGAAGCTCATGATGAACTCCCGGACCATCGGGTACCAGGAGAAGAGGGCAAAGCACACCACGCCGCCGATCAGGAACCCGTACGCCGAGAGGTTGCGCCGGAGCCTCGGAGTGAGTGAGCGCGGGCTGCTCCTGCGGGCGCCCCCGGCCCCCGCCCGGCGCCGGGCCAGGCGGGGGCCGGGGGGCTGCAGCGTGACTAGATCAGCCACCGCTGCTGTTCGCCAGGATCTGGTTCACTGCGGTCGTCGCGCCGGCCAGCAGCTGCGGGATATTGGCGTTCGGGTTGGTGAGCACGGAGAGCATAACCGGGTCAAGCGACTTGTAGAGCGCCTGATCGTCGGCCGGCTGGCCGTCGGGCTTCTCGTTCGCGTTGACGAACGTCGAGTAGTAGGACTCGTTGATGGTCGTGTACTTGTCCAGCAGGGCCGTGTAGGCGGTATTGGTGGCGCCCTGGAACAGCTGCGGCTCGTAGAAGCCGACAGGTATGCCGTCGGCCTTGAGCCGCGCAAAGTTGAACTGGCCCTGGCCCAGGGTCAGGTCCTCGAAGTTGATCCACTTGATCCCGGCCTCGATCTGGGCCGGGGTGTCCCGCTTGGCGAACAGGTAGGCGTCGCCACCGGACAGCGTGCCGGCCGGGGTGCCGCTGACGCTGGGCAGCGGGCCCATTCCGAAGTCGTTGATGTTACCGCCGTCGATCGGCACGATCACGTCGTAGATGTCGTCAGGTGCGGCGATGTACATGCCCAGCTTGCCGGCCGCCATCTGCTTCTGCAGCGTGCCCCAGGCCAGCCCCTGGCTCGCGCTCATCGCCTTGTCGGTGAACCGCAGGGTGTGCAGCGCCTCGAGCACCTGCATGCCCTGCGTGGTGTCGAAGCTCGCGGTAGTGCCGGCGGCGTTGGTCATCGCACCGCCGTTGGCATCCAGCTCAGAGGTGAAGTGCCAGCCGCCGTTGTTGCCGGCGCTGTAGTCGCCGTAGCCGTAGATGCCGTTGCCGAGCTTGGTGATCGCGGCGGCGTCGGTCTCCACCTGAGCCCAGGTGGTGGGCGGGGTGTTGGGGTTCAGGCCGGCCTCGGTGAACAGCTTCCGGTTGATGACCAGGCCCTGGGTGTAATTGAAGATCGGTATCCCGTAGAGCGTCTTGCCCGCGGTGACCGGTGCGATCGCGCTCGGCACGATGTCGTTCCAGACGGGCACCGTTTTCGAGTTGACGTACTGGGTGATGTCGGCGGCCTGGCCAGCGTCGAGCGCCTGGTTAAGGTCCCCGAAGTAGGTCTCATAGACGTCCGGTTCGGTACCGGCGGCCAGCTGGGCGGTGAGCGTCGCGGGGACGTCGCACTGAGCGGAGTAGATGCTCTGGATGGTGATGTTGGGGTTAGCCTTCTCAAACGCAGCCACGTCCTCGTTCCACTCCTTGTAGGGAACGGGCGAGGACGAGGGTGGAGCGCAGAAACCGCCGACCGTGACGTGGCTTGTGGTGGAGGCGCTGGACCCTGAGGTGGTGCTGCTCGAGCACGCTGCGACGGCGGCGAGACCGAGAGCCGCGGTGACGGTGACCCCGGCTACCTTTCGGTAGCCGGCCCGTCCGTGGAGCCGTCTGTGCATGGACGATCCTTCCTGCTACCAGGGGCATGCGATACATCCGGTGGAAAATATCGATGACTCAACATACTTTTGAGCATTATTTATTGCAATATCTCTACGAAATATTGCAAGGACACAACTTGATTACAGGATTCGCGAACTGGGGCCTGGCCTGGGAGTTCGCTGTTTAGTTGACATTTATTGCGTCGCTTTTGCGGAAAGAGGGAGCAAGCACGCCGGTCCGTTCGGAAGAAAATTGCTGAATCCGGCGGGTAAGATCTTGCAAAATCTTGCGATCCATGTCGTATATTTGCACCATGACGCGGACACCTAGCAGGCGGCTGGCCGAAGTGGCCGCGAAGGTCGGGGTCAGCGAGGCTACGGTCAGCCGGGTGCTCAACGGCAAGGCCGGCGTGTCCGGCAGCACGCGGGAGGCCGTCCTGACCGCGCTCGACGTGCTCGGCTACGAGCGGCCGACCCAGTTGCGCGGCGAGCGGGCGCGGCTGGTCGGGCTGGTGCTGCCCGAGGTGCAGAACCCGATCTTCCCGACGCTGGCCGAGGCGGTCGGCGGAGCGCTGGCCCAGCGGGGGTTCACGCCGGTCCTGTGCATCCGCACGGCGGGCGGGCTGTCCGAGGCCGACTACGTGGCCATGCTGCTCGACCAGCAGGTCTCCGGGGTGGTGTTCACCGGCGGGCACTACGCCGAGCAGGCCGCCCCGCACGAGCACTACCGGCTGCTGCGCTCCCGGGGCATCCCGGCGGTGCTGTTCAACGCGGCGGTCGAGGGCCTGGACTTCCCGTGCGTGGCCACCGACGACGTGACCGCGGCCGGCCAGGCCTATACCCACCTGGCCTCGCTCGGTCACCAGCGGATCGGCCTGGTCGCCGGTCCGCAGGATCACATGCCCTCACGGCGCAAGCTGACCGCGTTCACCGAGCACTCGCGGCGCGGGGCGGGGCCGGGGCCGGTCGAGCACGCGCTGTTCTCGCTGGAGGGCGGGCAGGCCGCGACCGCGCGGCTGCTGCGGCACGCGGTCACCGGCGTCATCTGTGCCAGCGACGTGCTGGCGCTGGGCGCGATCCGGGCCGTGCGGCGCGCCGGCCTATCGGTCCCCGGCGACGTCTCGGTGGTCGGGTACGACGACTCGGCGTTCATGAACTGCACCGACCCGCCGCTGACCACGGTCCGGCAGCCGATCGAGTCGATGGGCAAGGCCGCGGTGGCCCTGCTGGTGAACCAGATGGAGAACGTCTCGGTCTATCCGGAGGAACTGCTGTTCGAGCCCGAGCTCGTCGTGCGCGGCTCGACCGGCCCGGTACCGCCGGCGGCGCTCACACCGTGAGCGCTGGTCGATTGCCGCTTAACCTGCCATAGGCCTGTATACGCCACTACTGTAGGGAATCGGCAGTCGGCCGTTTCACGGGCTGCCGCTGGGTATGTGTTATTCGCTGGCGCGTCGTCGGCCGCGAGTGGGGGTGACCAGGTTGGCTGCGTTGCAAGCCGACGATCCGCCGCGGGTGGGGCCGTACCTGCTGCTGGGCCGGCTCGGCAGCGGCGGGATGGGCCGGGTCTACCTGGCCCGGTCACCGGGCGGGCGCCACGTGGCGGTCAAGGTCATCCGGGCGCAGCTGGCTGAGGACGAGGCCTTCCGGGCCAGGTTCGCGCGCGAGGTATCGTCGGCCCGCAAGGTGGGCGGGCTGTTCACCGCGCAGGTGGTCGACGCCGACCTGGACAGCCCGGTGCCCTGGCTGGTCACGGCGTACGTGCCGGGCGCATCGCTGGCCGAGGCGGTCGAGCAGCAGGGGCCGCTGCCGGTCGCGACGCTGCTGGCGCTGGCCGCGGGGCTGGCCGAGGGCCTGAGCGCGATCCACGCGGCCGGGGTCATCCACCGGGACCTCAAGCCGTCCAACGTGCTGCTGGCCCCGGACGGGCCGCGGATCATCGATTTCGGGATCTCCTCGGCGGTGGACGCCACCTCGCTGACCGGCACCGGGCTGATGATCGGCTCGCCGGGCTTCATGTCACCCGAGCAGGCCGAGGGGATGCCGGTCGGACCGCCCAGCGACATCTTCAGCCTGGGCGGCGTGCTGATCTTCGCGGTCCGGGGAGAAGGGCCGTTCGGCAGCGGGGACACGGCGGCCCTGTTGTACCGCGTGGTGCACGGCACGCCGAACCTGGACCAGCTGCCGGACAAGTTGCGGCCGCTGGTCAGCCGGTGTTTGTCCCGGGGGGCCGCGGGCCGGCCGACCGCGGCTGAGTTCCTCGCCGAGCTAACGGCGGCCTACCCATCGGCGGCGGACCTGACCGACTGGCTGCCGCCCGGGATCGTTGAGCTGTCCGCGCAGCGTCTGGCCGAGACCGACCCGCACCCGTCGGCGGTGGGTGCGGCAGGGCTTGCCGCGGCGGCTACGGCGGAGGACGTGAAGCCCGCGGCTGAGGACGTGAAGCCCGCGGATGACCCCGCCAGGCCGGCGGCTGAGACGGTGCAGCCTGTGGCGGCTCAGGTGGGGTTCGCGACCGGTGGCGATGTGATGGGTGCGCCGACGCAGACGGCCGGGTCGCCGATGCCGCCCGCGACGCAGCCGGCGCCGCAGGGAGTTCAGGGGGCACCGAGGTACCCGGCACCGCAGGGGAATCAAAGCCCTGCCGGGTACCAGGAACCGCGGGGATACTCGGGCCAGGCAAGCTCTGGTGGTCAGGGAGGCGGAGCACCGCCAGGTGGCGGGCCGCAGGACTCTCCCCCGATGCCGTACCCGAGTCAGGCGCCTTACGGGAGCGCGCCGGCGTACCCGGGTCAGATGAGCCCGCAGGCCAATCAGTGGTATTCGCCGCTCATCCAGCCTCCGCCGCAGCGGCACAGGCGGTGGCCCTGGGCGGTGGCCGCGGTGGCCGCGGTGGCCGCGCTGATCGCGGTGGCCGTGGTCCTCGCGCTGCGCCCCGGCCATCCCGCCGCGCCGGCCCAGCCCACCGCCAGCTCACGGCCCAGCCCGACGGCCACGCCGACCGTGGGCGACCTTCAGCTGAATGAGCTGAAGGCCGGCGACTGCCTGACTGGGGCCAACATGGAGCTGAACACCACCAACCCGTGGCCGAAGCTGACCCTGGCCGTGCCGTGCAACCAGCCGCACACCGCGGAAGTCTTCTTCGCGGATAACAGTTTCTGGCCGAAGAACAGCCCGTTCCCCGGCAGCAGCGCGATCACCAAGGACGGTAACGCGGCCTGCAATAGCGCGTTCCGCTCTTACGTCGGAATCGCTTATTCGAGGTCCATATACACCTGGACCAATATCATCCCGGATGCCGCGACCTGGCCCACCGGAGACCGGGCGCTGCACTGCGTGGCCTACTATTCCACGCCCCAGCAGCGGGCCGGAGCGACCTTGACCCACTCCCTCAAGGGAGCCCGGAAGTAGGCGGATTTGCCTGTGAATTGGCTTAGTCACGCGAACGGCCCGCCCCGGATTAGGTGATCCAGAGCGGGCCGTAAATCCTACCGGAGAGCTTTACCTACGACACGAAGCGTAGGGCGATCCGGAGGCGATGAGTAGATGCACCTGCACGCAAGTTGCGGTTACCATAAGCGAGGCTTTGCCAGCGGCCGGGTCGATGACTCACCGTACATACTCTTGCGGGGACACTGAGTCAGCGACCCGGCATCGAGGAGTAGCGGCCGGCTGCTCGCCGCCGGGGAAATGGGATGAATCGGGGCAGAATGTCACAGTAGCGCGCCACGCCGGAAACGCAGGTTGGTTTCGGAGCCCTCACCAGAACGCGGTTCCTATTCACGATCCTTGGTGAACCGGGCCCTCTCCGGCTGGTGTTCGCCAACGAGCCCATCGAGTGATTCGGTGACCTGCGGGCCCGCTTCGACGACGCGCTGGGCTGACCTGAGGCCCGGCTCGCTCCAGGCGTGACCGGAGGCGTGCACCCATGTCCCGTTCGGATAAATCGGTTTTAGAGGGAACCGGGGCGGCGGGATGCAGGTGAGCCGGGCTGATGTCGGGGACCTCGCGGATGCCGAAGATGTCGCGCAATGCGGTCAGGGCGGCGAGTTCGCCGCACCGGCCGTGCACCCCGGGG
>Ga0335073_10011296_pt1 | contig 12533 bp, 9 predicted proteins | sample Lox_Sample_22_FD_207093 | JGI IMG/M metagenome (GOLD analysis project Ga0335073, IMG submission 207093) | Soil microbial communities from Loxahatchee National Wildlife Refuge, Florida, United States - Lox_Sample_2.2 | ecosystem: Environmental > Terrestrial > Soil > Wetlands | place: USA: Florida...
GACGATTATGCCCACGCCGAAGTTCGGATGACGGACCTTGCGGCCCAGCATGGGATTCGCATCCGCGCCACGCCGAACGGCAGGCCTGCCAAAAGAGCTTTCGGTTCGAGCCTGCTTTGGCTTTGCTGCCGCCGGTTCTGGTTTGCCGCGCACTCGCCGCAGAAACTCGTCTGGCGAGTACGAATATTCCGGGTCCGGCTCATAGCGGCGAGTTTCGCCAATCTCCGCCATCGAGCCACGAACAGTTTCCACCAACTCACCGGGGATCTCCGCCAAGAAGCGCGAGGGCAGGGACGCGCGCAACTGCTGTTCGTTGCCAAAAATGCGACGGTAAACGGCCCGTGTCAGCGTAAGAGAGGTGCGCGCTCGAGTCATCCCCACGTATACCAAGCGCCGCTCCTCTTCAATTCCTTTTTCTTCATTCAGGGAGCGCCCATGGGGGCAGATGCCTTCTTCCATGCCCGTGAGGAAGACGTGATCAAACTCGAGCCCCTTGGTACTGTGCAGCGTGATCAATGTTACGCCCGGCTTGTCCTCGAACGAGTCTGCGTCGCTCACCAGAGCGGCCGCGTCCAGAAAATCGGTAAACGTCTCGCCCGCTTCCATGCTTTCCGCAACCGCTCGCGTCAACTCCTCTAAATTCTCCAACCGTGCAACATCCTCGGGTGTGTTGCGGTCTTTCAACATGTCCATATAGCCGCTCTCTTCGAGAACAGCGCGGAGAAATTCTGCCGGTTCTTTATTAGCCAAGGCTTCCCTCAGTTTGCGAATCAAGTCTTGAAATGTTCGCAGCGGGGTTACGGCGCGCCCACCCGCAGCCCCGGAAACAAATTTTTCAATCGCAAGCCAGAGGGAAGATCCATCCACGCGGGCCACCTCGCGCAGAGTGTCCACGGTGGTTTTGCCGATGCCCCGAGGAGGCACATTCAGCACTCGCAACAACGAGATGTCGTCTTCGGGATGCATCGCCAGCCGCACATACGCCAGCGCATCTTTCACCTCGGCCCGATTGTAGAAGCTAAATCCTCCGACCAGCTTGTAGCGCAACCCCAGCCGGCGGAAAACCTCCTCAAAAGCGCGTGATTGAAAATTTGTCCGGTACTCGACGGCACACGTTTGCGCCGAGTCGTCATTCAAAATACGTTCCAGCTCTCCCGCAACAAATTCCGCCTCAGCTTGCGCATCGCGCGCCTCGAAGTAGCGCAGATTCGCCCCTGAACCCTTGCTTGCGCTGAGCGATTTGCCGAGCCTGTCCGGATTGTTCGCAACGACCGCTCCTGCCGCATCCAAGATGTTCTGCGTGGAGCGGTAGTTCCGCTCAAGCTTTACAACCCGCGCGCCAGGAAAGTCCCGCGAGAAGCTCAGCAAAATCGAAACGTCAGCGCCGCGCCAGCGATAGATCGACTGGTCCTCGTCGCCCACGACGCAAACATTTTGCTTGGGGCCCGTCAGCAGACGCAGAAGGTCGTATTGCACCCGGTTCGTATCCTGATATTCGTCGACAAGGATGTACTGAAAACGTGCTTGCCATTTCTCGCGCACCGCCGGCGCTTCTCGAAGCAATCGCACCGAGCGCAGGAGGAGATCGTCAAAATCCAGGGCGTTGCTTTGCTGCAAAAGCTTCTCGTAAGCTGCGAAGACATCGGCCGCCCGTCGTCCATCCTGGCTGATCGCCTCGCCGCGCATCATTTCGGGCGTCTTCCCATGATTCTTTGCATAACTGATGAGGCTCAAGATATTCCGCGGCGTCAGGCTGTCGTCATCGATCGCCAGCTTAGCCATTGCGAGCTTCACAGCGGCAAGCTGATCGTCATCATCATAAATCGCGAAGTCTCGCGGGAGGCCCGCGTTCGGCGCTTCCCGCCGCAAAAGCCGCGCGCACAATGAGTGAAAAGTAGAAAGCCATGGCTGCGCGGGCGGTACACCAGAGCGCAGGAGCAGATCGGATACGCGCGTTCGCATCTCTTGCGCGGCTTTATTGGTGAACGTAACAGCGAGGATCGCTTCGGCCGGCACGCCCCTTGAGATCAAGTTGGCCATGCGGAAGGTGATCGCGCGCGTCTTGCCCGTTCCCGCGCCGGCAAGAATCAGCACGGGACCTTCGCTTGTTTCTACCGCTTGGCGTTGTTCCGGATTCAGTTCGTCGAGGAGATTCAACATTTACCTGCGATGGTCGAGGATGCGATGCCTTGTGATGGTAGCCGAGTGCGAGCGCTCGCGCAAACTGCCGAATTTCTGTTCGCTATTCAGCGGCAAACGTGTGGCAAGGGATCGCAGCCTGCCTTCATCCTAAAGTTCATCGGCTGAGGTCAATTTCGAAATACAACAGGGGCTGATTTTTCTCTAGCGCTCGTATGTCGGGGATATAAAGATGCGCCGTACCAAGCAGGTCGTACTGGCCTTGCAAATCGAAATAGAGCAGTCCTTCCATCGCATGATGAGGAGCCACGACGCTGCCCGGAATCGCGGCCTCAGCTGCCGCTTTTTGAACGGCTGCCCAATGTTTGTCCCGGCCTCCTTTTGGCCCGCTGGAAGGAAGCGGAAACGGTAATCTGCGCATCGCCGTGGGATCCTTCCTTCCGGTGTCCATTACTACGTCAGCTACGTCGTCGGGCGTTAGCGAGCGCAACGCTTGGCGGTTGTCCTCGGAAAGCGTGACATTCAATCGAATTTGATCGAGATCGATGGCCATGCTGTCGTCCGAATCGTTCCGAAAGGTCGTGTCGATGGCCACAATACCCGCCGCAAACGGCGACTTCTTCCCAAATTTTGGTTTGTAACTAGCCGCATCCGTCCAGGGTTGAGCGGAGATGGTCACGCCTTCATGCGATTCCATCGCGGCCCCTTTCATCGTGGCTTGCGGAGGCTGGGCCACAGGTCCGTCCGAAAAAAGCGCAGCGGCGAGAAAGGGAACTATGATGGCCAGGTTTCGCATCGGGTTATAATAGTCCTTTCTCATCTCGACGCCTTCGATTCCTGGGGGAAGTGCAAGGTTGCCCGCACCGCGCACCGCCTGCTCGCGGCAGTGCGGAAGAGAGACCGGAGCCACGTTTCGTGTATTTGACCTATAGCCTGTGTTTGGGCCTCGCCGCCCTCTTGCTTATGCCCTGCTGGCTGTGGCAGGGAATTCGCCACGGCAAATATTTTTCGAATCTCGGCGAGAGGCTCGGTCTTTCGTTTCCTTCGCTGAGCAAACTTTCTGAGAATCGCCATGGCGCTATCTGGATTCATGCCGTTTCGGTTGGCGAGGCACTTTCTGGAATCAAGCTCGCGCGCCAATTGAAGCAGGCCGATCCGGAGCGCCCCATCGTCGTTTCCACCACCACGTTGACCGGGCAGGCCTTGGCTCGCGAACGCCTGCCATTTGCTGATGCGATCTTTTACTTCCCGCTGGATTGGACTTTTTGCGTTCGGCGGGTTCTGCGGGCAGTGCGGCCGTCGATCGTCATAGTTCTTGAGACGGAAATCTGGCCTAACTTTCTTCGCGAAACGCACCGCCGCTGTGTGCCAGTTGTGTTTGTCAGCGGACGCATTTCGGACCGTTCCTTCGCTCGCTATCAACGTTACTTCGGCCTTTTCGGATTTTTTCTTCGTCCGTTTCTGCGGAGTGTTCTTGCGAATGCCGCAGCATTTCTCATGCAGAGTGAGAAAGACGCCGAGCGGATTCGCGCTCTGGGCGCGCCGCCAGACCGCGTGCAAGTCAGCGGCAATCTGAAATATGATTTGGAGCTTCCCACGCCCACGCCGATTTCGAACTGGCTCGCCTCGGAAGCGCAGCGTCGCGGGCGTTCGCCCATCATTGTTGCGGGAAGCGTCGTCGCCACCGAGGAACCCCTCGCGCTGATCGCTTTCGGCACGCTACAAGGCGAGCATCGCAATGCACTTCTCGTTTTGGCGCCGCGCAAGCCGGAATGTTTTGAGTCTGCGGCCCAGTTCATCGATGAATCGCATCGCAAATTTATTCGCCGCTCGCAGCTGCCGGTTCCGGGACCATCGCAAAATGGCGCTCCACACAGCGAATCTTCGATTCCCGACGACGTAACGGTCATTCTGCTTGATTCCATTGGCGAACTCGCCTCGCTTTACCGCGTGGCCGATGGCGCTTTTGTTGGCGGCTCGCTCGTTCCCAGCGGCGGACATAACATCCTCGAACCCGCCGCGTTTGGCAAAATTCCCGTGTTCGGTCCCTCGATGGAAAATTTCGCCGATATCGCGGCGCGATTCAAGGCGGCCGGAGCAGCGGTGCAGGTTGAGAGTCCCGAAGACGCTGGTGTAGCTTGGATTGAGTTTCTGCGCGATCCTGAAAGAGCTGCACGCATGGGCGAGACCGCTCGTAACCTCGTCGAAAGCAGCCGCGGCGCTACCGATCGGGCCATCGCGGAGATTGCGCGGCTGCTTGACGTTGCTGCGCGAGAGGACGGATGAACTTTCCGCCGCTGGTGCGACTTCTCCTTTGGCCGCTCTCTGTCGTCTACGACGGCTATGTTCGGTTCCGCGCATGGCTTTATGGAAAGGCTTGGCTGAAGCAGAAGAATTTGCGCGGCAAGGTAATTAGCATCGGCAATTTGACGGTCGGGGGTACGGGTAAAACGCCGATGGTCTTGTGGCTCGCGGAAAAATTTCTCGTCGAGCGGAAGCGCGTCGCGATTCTCAGCCGGGGCTATCGAGGTTCGGGCGGCACGAGTGACGAGATCGAGTTGATGAAACATCGCCTCCAGGGACGTGTCACGTTTGGAGTAGGTAAAGACCGTTATGCCGAAGGTCGCCGCATCGAACAGCAGCAGGATATCGACATTTTCTTACTCGACGATGGTTTCCAGCATCTCCCGCTCGCGCGCGACGCCGATATCTTGATGCTCGACGGTTCGCACAAGCTCAAAAACCAGTGGCTTCTCCCGTCGGGAGCGCTGCGCGAACCTATTTCTGCCTGCCGTCGCGCTGACATTTTGGTGGTGACGCGCAAGTTTGAGCGCCCCGACATCGAAGCCGGCGACGCTCACTGTTATTCCATCTTCTACGCGGAGACACGCTTATTGGGTTTTCGGCGCTACGGCAGCCATGCGGAGATTCAGGATCTGAGCGAGATTGGCCACGGGCCATTCTTCGCTTTTTGTGGTATTGGCAATCCTCAGGCATTCTTTAATGATTTGAGCCGCTGGCATGTTCCTGTCGCGGGAGAAAGCATTTTCCGCGACCATCATCGGTACACGCCCGCCGATCTCAAACGATTGGAGAAAGCGGCTCGGACCGCAGGGGCGATAGCCTTTGTGACCACAGAAAAGGACGCGGAAAACCTAGGGGATGAGACGAGCACGGCGATTCCCATCTTCATCGCGGCGATCGATTTTGTGCTCACCGCAGAAAGTGAATTCATGGCCACTTTAGAAAACAAACTGCAGTCGTCCCGTGGAACGCCGGCATGAAAATTCTCATTCGCGCCACAAACTGGATCGGCGACGCAATCATGGCGCTGCCCGCGCTGCGTGCTGTGCGCAAGCGCTTTCCGGAGGCCGAGATAACGATTCTTGCGCGACCCTACGTCGCCGCTATTTATGAGGATCAGCAAATTTGCGACAACATAATGCACCTGGACAACAAAAGCGAATTGGTTCATGAACTCCGCATGCAACAATTCGATGTGGCGCTATTACTCCAGAACGCCTTTCAAGCCGCTTGGCTTGTTTGGCGCGCCGGAATTCCTGAGCGGATTGGCTACGCGCGCGATGGCCGGAGCCTTCTTCTCACAAAAGCCGTTGCTGTTCCGAAGATCGGCGAAATTCCCACTCACGAACAGTGTTACTATCTCGAATTGCTTCGCCGAGCCGGCTGGCTGGACTCTTTGCCGAACGAGTCTTTCATCAAACTGAACGTTCCTAAAGAAAATTGCCAGCACGTTGCTGAATTTCTACTTTCTTCTGGCGTGTCGGCGCAAAGCCTGCGTATTGCCATCGGCGCGGGCGCCTCCTATGGCTCAGCAAAGTGTTGGCCTCCGGATCGTTTCGCCGAATTGGCGAATCGACTCCAAGCGAATCCCGGCGTTGAGATCATTTTATTCGGCACACCTGCCGAGGCTGCTGTTTCGTCCGCCATCGCCGCAGGCATGCGCCGCCCGCCCATCGATCTCACCGGAAAAACCGCGATCGCCGACCTGCCAGCGCTACTCTCGCAGTGCCATCTCTTCATTGGAAACGACTCCGGCGCCATGCACGTTGCCGCCGCCGTGGGTCTCCCTGTTGTGGCGGTCTTTGGGCCAACCGATCCTTTCGGCACCGCGCCCGTTACCCCGCGCTGCACAGTCGTTCAAGAAAAACCGTACTGCAGCCCATGCTTTCTCCGCCGCTGTCCCACGGATCACCGCTGCATGACGCGCATTACGCCGGCCGCCGTGGAATCCGCCGCCCGGCAATGGCTTTCCTCGGCGGAGGTGCGCCCTGGCTGAAAGGACCTCATTACGCCCCGCCGTTTTTCTCGATCGCGATGGCACCATTTGCGAAGAAGTCGGCTACTTGAATCATGTCAGCCGATTTCGTATCTTGCCGCATGTCGTGGAGTCTATCCGCCGCTTGAATGAGGCTAGGTTGCCCGTGATTGTCGTCACGAATCAGTCCGGCGTTGGCCGAGGCTATTTTCCAGAGTCGTTTGTACAATCTGTCCACGAACTCATGATCCAGCAACTCGCTGCCGCCGACGCGCATGTGGAAGCCATTTACTATTGCCCACACGTTCCGGATGACAACTGCGATTGCCGCAAGCCAAAAACAGGTATGCTTGCACGGGCAGCTCGGGAGCACGCCATCGATTTGCTTCGATCCTTTGTCGTGGGCGATCGCGACATCGATATGGAGCTGGCGCGCCGCGCCGGAGCGCAAAGCATCCTGGTGCGCACCGGTTATGGGGAAATCGAATATCTGCGGAACTCCCCGCAGTGGGAGTTTCAACCCGATTTTGTCGCGGCCCACCTTGGCGATGCAGTTCATTGGATCTTGAGGCCGGCAAAATGAAGCGCGCTGCAAAAAAAAATGCGCCATCCCCGTCCGTCGATTTGCTTGCGCTCGCGGATTGCGTTGAACAATTCTCTTCAAAGACGATTGTTCTCTTCGGCGATTTTGTAGCCGACGAATACCAGTTTGGCGACATCTCCCGCGTCTCGCGCGAAGCTCCTGTCCTGATTCTGCGCCACCGGGAAACGCATTTTGCTCCGGGCGGCGGCGCCAATGCCGCGAATAATTTTGCCGCTCTTGGTGCCCGCGTGGTGCCAATCAGCGCGGTCGGCGACGATCCCGCCGGCGATGCGCTCATCGCGTATTTCCGAGCCAAACGCATCGATGTTTCCGGTGTCCTCCGTCTCAAAGGGTGGACGACTCCCACCAAAACCCGCTTCCTTGCTGGCTGGGTTCACACCGTCGGTCAGCAAGTTCTTCGTGTCGACCGCGAGCCGCAGTCGCCGATTCCGGAAGCCGCGCACAAAAAACTTCAAACAAAATTGCAGTCCAAACTTCGTTCCGCGCACGCGCTGGCCGTATCGGATTACGGCTTTGGCGTCGCCTCGCCCGCGCTCGTCCGTCAAGCCATTTCTAAACAGAAGAGCCCGGCACCGGTTACGCTCGACGCACGCCACAACCTTACCGCTTACGCCAGAACAGGCATTACGTCGGCCACCCCCAACGAAGCCGAACTCGAGGCTCTTCACCACGTCTCCATTGGGCAGAATCTTCCTGAGTTGGCGCGCTGCGGCTCAGCGACGCTTGCCGAAATGAAACTCCGCGCCCTCCTCGTCACTCGCGGACGCGATGGCATGGCGCTCTTTGAACCCGATGACCGGCTGACGCAGATATCCGTTTATGGAAGCGACCAAGCCGTTGACGTCACCGGCGCAGGCGACACTGTCCTTGCTGCCTACACGCTTGCGCTTGCTTGCGGTGGTTCTCCGCTGGAAGCCGCGCACATCGCCAACGTCGCCGGAGGCCTTGTTGTTATGAAGCGCGGCACCGCTACCGTTACACGCGATGAACTTCTCGCCGCCATTCGCCACCAAGCTGGCGGGTCCGCCTCCTAGGATATGCGTCGCGCCGCGTCGAAAATCGTCCAGCGAGAATGGCTCCGCGGAAAATTGGCGGAAGACAAGCAGCGCGGTCAGCGCATCGTCTTTGCCAATGGCTGTTTCGATGCGCTCCACGTCGGTCACGTTCGCTATCTCGAGGGCGCGCGCAGGGAAGGGGATATTCTCGTGGTCGGCGTAAATGGGGATTCGGGCGTCCACGCATTGAAAGGTCCCAGCCGTCCTATTCTCGATGAAAAAGCTCGCGCTCGCCTTGTTGCGGCGCTGCGTGCCGTCGATTACGTCGTGCTTTTTGATGAGCCGAGCGTCGAGTCTTTGCTTGAAGAGCTTCGTCCCGATGTTCACGCCAAAGGAACCGACTACACGCTGGACACAGTGCCCGAACGTGCCACAGCCGCGCGTTTAGCCATTCAGGTGGCCATCGTTGGCGATCCAAAGGATCATTCCACTCGCGAACTTCTCGAATCGGTCCGCAAGGTTCCGCATGTCTGAGCCGCGCTTCTTAGTTCTGCGTCTTGGCTCCCTTGGCGACATCGTGCACACTTTTCCCGCCGTTTCGGCTTTACGTGAAACCTTTCCAAACGCGGATATCGTTTGGCTCACACACCCACGGTGGAACTTTTTGGTTGAAAGCAGCGCCCTCGCTTCCCAAGTTTGGGCCACCGAGACCCGCTCGATTCATTCTCTTCGCAAGATTATCAAGGATCTCAGAAGTGCTCGATGGCAGGCTGCGATTGACTATCAGGGCCTATGGAAGTCCGCCGCATTGGCATTCTTTGGCGGCATTGAACGCCGAATTGGTTTCTCCTCGGAAACGATTCGCGAATACGGTGTCCCTATTCTGTATACGGACCGCGTTCACTGCGCGACGACCCACATCGCCGATCAAAATGGTGAATTGTCCCTGCGAGCGGGCTCAGGCAAACCCGTCGCGCCTTTCACTTTACGCGTTCCGCAAGAGGCCGAAACCGAAATCCAAGACTTTCTGAAGAAGCTTGGGCTCGATGGGTTTATTGTATTGAGCCCTGGCGGCGGCTGGCGTTCGAAGTGCTGGCCTCCCGAACGCTTCGGCCAGCTGAGCAAAATGATTCGAGACTCTCTTGGCCTGCGTTGCATCGTAAACCATGGTCCCGGCGAGGAGGATCTCGCGCTTGCCGTCCGCGAGTGCAGCGGTGACGCGGATCCGGTGCCTTACAATGGACCGCTTGGTCCATTGATGGCTCTCTTGCGCAATGCGGCGTGCATCGTCGGCGGCGATACCGGCCCGCTCCATCTCGCCGTCGCTCTTGGCACTCCCGCCGTGGCTTTGTATGGTCCCACGGACCCAGCACGCAACGGCCCCTATCGCACGGACGATATCGTTTTGCGTGCTCCCGGCGCTGTCCGAACGCACAGCCGCGTGGATCAGACCCACCCTTCCATGTTGCAAATTCAAGTGAACGAAGTTTTCGACGCCGTTCGTCGCCGCCTCGGAGTTCCTGAGTGAGCTCCGCCGGTGCTTTCTTTTCCCGCTGGCGCGTGCGACTCAGTTATCCTCTGGCTATTCTCGTCCTGTGGTTTGCCCACCCAACTCCCCGCAGCATTCTTTGGGCTGTGCCCATCGGTTTGCTCGGCCTCTTCCTCCGCGCGTGTGCTGCTGGCCATCTTCACAAGCAAGAAGTTCTCACTGTCACCGGGCCTTACGCCTACACACGCAATCCGCTGTATTTCGGCAGCGCTATTCTTACGCTCGCCGCGGCGACCGCCACTCGCTCGTGGATATCCGCCCTCATTCTCTGCGCCTACTTTGCGCTTTTCTATTCGATCGTCATGCGCCGGGAAGAAGAAGAACTCCGCCGCCATCACGGAGGCGCATTTGAAGAGTATGCCCGCGCTGTCCCTCTATTTTTTCCACGGCTCACACCAGTGAGGCCTTCTGCTGCCTCTGGGGGCGGCGTTTTTTCTTTTGCGCAATACAAGAAAAACCACGAATATCAAGCCGCCATCGGTTTCGTGCTGCTGCTCGCGGTCCTTTTGTTAATTTGGTGGCTGCGTCTGCGCTGAAGGTGTTCCCCCAGTTTTGTCCGGGCACGCCACGAAGCAACTCACCTCGATATCTTTTCCGTCTGTCAAAACATGTACGGCTCCGTCTTGGTCCGTCCGCAGAATGCGCACCCCGGCGTTTTCAAGCCGTTCCAGCAACTCCGGGTTTGGATGCCCGTAGGGATTGTCCTTCCCCGCGCTAATCACCGCGACGATCGGGTGCATTGCCGCCAGAAATGCTGGAATCGTTGAATTCTTGCTTCCATGATGACCGACCTTCAATATATCGGCCCCCAGTGCCCCTTCGCTGTTATTCGCCAGAATCGAACGTTCCACTTGTTTCTCCGCATCTCCCGGCAACATCATGGTGCGTTCTCCATACTGCATTCTTAACACCAGCGAATCGTTGTTCTGCGGTGAAGGCCCGACATCCTCTGGCGGAGTCTCTGGCCACAGCACTTGTGTTTCAACGCTGTCCCAAGAAAAAGGCTTTCCGTGCATTTCGTGTACGATTGGAATTTTCTCTTCGCGAGCCAGCTTTTCCAGATTTGCAAGCGCCTCTGAACGGACTTCCCGGCCAATCCAGAGCGTGCCGACTCGAAAATTCTCGAGAATTGCTGTCAATCCTCCGATGTGGTCCTGATGGGCGTGCGTCAATGCGACGACGTCTAATTTCTGAAATCCGCGCGACCACAAGTACGGCGAAACAGCCTCTTCGCCTGGGTCAATTCCGCTGTGCTCTGCATGTCCGGGAAAGCCGACGAACGCCCCACCCCCATCGATCAAGAGCGTTCTGCCATTCGGCGACACCACAAATAGCGAGTCGCCCTGCCCTACATCCAGCACCGTCAGTTCCAGTTTTCCCTTCGACCATCGCGGCCCAAAGGGATAGATCGCGATCAAAAGCGCGCTCAAGGCCAGGACACCAACGCCGCCCCTACGTGCCCATCCGTGCCACAAGTTGGAATTGCGTGCTGCTATCGCCATAAACACTCCAGCCGCCAGAAACACCACGATAAGCCATACGGGTGGACCCGGAATGCGATAACTCCAGCGCGGAAATTGCGCGAACCACTGCACGACATAGAGCAGCAGCAGAGTTGCCCACCCCAGCGGCGCTGCCAAGAGTTTCCCCAAAGCTGGCAAAGCCAGCCCGCTGCCAAGTGTCAGAAATCCCAGTGGCACAATCATTCCAGTCAGAGGAACAACCGCCAAATTCACCAACGGGCCGCTGAGTGTGACGCGGTGGAAGTCCTGCGCCATCAGGGGCAGCATTCCAATTTGCAGCGCCACGGTGATCACCAGCATTTCCCAAACCCGAAGAGAAACGCCGACGCCTCGCGCCAGTCCCTCACCCGCCGCATTTCGCAAGCGCGCGGGTACGCGCGAGCCAATCCATCTCGCCGTCGTCCGCAGATCGATTCGAAACTGTGCCGCCCGCGGCTCGTGCGAGACATCCCGTGTGACGTCCCGCCAGCCGCGCACAGCTCTCACATAAGGTTGAATTGTTTTCGCCAGCCACGGCGCGGCAAGTCCAGCGATGCAGCCAATCGCCAAAAATGTCAGTTGAAAGCTCGAATCGCGAACGGCCAGCGGCTTTGCAATCATCAAAATCAGCGCCGCCACCGCGGCGGAGTTCAATAAATCCAGTCGCCGGAAAAACAATCCGCCTAATAGGACGATCGCTGTCATCAACGCCGCGCGCAACACGGGTGGTCTTTGTTCCACCACGGCTACATAAGCAAGAAGAAGTGTTAGCGTAGTTAACGCCGTCCAAAAGGGCGTGAACCTCAGCACGCGCCCCATCCAGAACAGAAAAACAGCCAGAGCTCCGACGTGCAGTCCCGCCACAACCAGAACGTGAAACACGCCTGTCTTTTGAAAATCAGTCGACTCCGAGCGCTCCACGAAACTTCGGTCGCCTAGCAGCATCGCGCGCAGGACGCCGTCGACTTGTGGACGGCTCGCGAAAAGCGCGTCCACCTCGTCGCGCAATCTTCGTCGAGCGTGCGCCAGGAGCGTCGCGGCTGTCGTGGGAGCCTTTGCGATCCGCTCCATCAGTTCTGGAGCGCGAAGTGTCGCGGTCAAATCAATGTTCTGCTGCTCAAGATACGCTCGACGGTCAAATGCTCCGTCGTCCCGATAAACCTGAGGCAACCTCGCTTGCGCAACGACGACAACTTCGTCTCCCGCATGTAGGTCGGGCAGTGCGGCGTGTGCTTCGCCGGGATTCTCCGAAAAGCTGACGCGCAATCCTCCTCGCGCGGGCACCAGCGCCCCCTCATATCCGACTCCCGTCAAATCGATCTCATAGCCGTAACCCCACGGCAATCGTGCCGGTTCTTCCCGCAGTCGCCCGTGCCACCGCAACGGCGTCTTCAAATTCACACGCCCTGAGTCAACAAGCGATAGCACATAATCCGCAGGTCGCGGCTGGTTTGCAATGCCCGCG
>Ga0335073_10011297_pt1 | contig 12533 bp, 11 predicted proteins | sample Lox_Sample_22_FD_207093 | JGI IMG/M metagenome (GOLD analysis project Ga0335073, IMG submission 207093) | Soil microbial communities from Loxahatchee National Wildlife Refuge, Florida, United States - Lox_Sample_2.2 | ecosystem: Environmental > Terrestrial > Soil > Wetlands | place: USA...
TGACGAGCAACGGCACAGCGCCGGTGGTAAACGGGAAGGCGGAGGCGAAGTAGTCGGGCTTGCCGAGCGTCAGATCGGGCGGCGCGGTGACGTAGGGATAGATGGGCTCATCGGGCTGCTTGGTGCATCCGGCAAGGCCGGCCAGCGCCATGGAGGCGCCCATGACTTTCAGGAAGCTACGGCGGGAAACGGGATCGATCCACTCGGAAGCCTGGGAGGGAAATTCCTTGTTCACCAGCTCGGCAAAGTCGGGCGAGTTTGCGAGTTCGTCGACCGAACGCCAGAACTTTTTGCCTTTTTGGTTCGCCAGCTTCGCCCGGACATCGGCGAGGGTTGGCTTCTTCGACTCAATCTGCACCAGGTTGTCGCCCATGGTTGGTCCTGCATCCTGCGCTTTGAGCTCGCCCTGAACGTGGTTGTTCATCGGTGACAAACCTCGCAACTGGTGAGCTCACGCGGATTGCGAATGTCGTAGTGCTGCTCCAGGAACTTGCCCAGCGCCTGCTGGTTGGTGAACTTGGCGTAGTGCATTCCGGCCGGCAGTTGTACCGGATTCGTATCCTCGCTCCCAATCGCCGTTGCCGTCTGCAGGTGCAATCCCGCCGGAGGCCGGCTCAAAGCAGCCACCTGAACTCCGCCATTCATCTCCGGATTCTCTTCGGTGCAGGTCACACCGCCTGCCGTTGGCGATCCGGCCGGAACCTCTTCGGCGGCGCACCAGACGGGGCGCAGCTCCGATGCCCCCTGCCAGGCCATGTTGTAAATCTCGCTGGTTGGCCGCAGATTCTTCGCGGGATTGCGGTGGCAGTTCAGGCACCACTCCATCTGCAGCGAGTTCTGCATGTACATGATGGGCATCTCGTCCACACGGCCGTGGCACGACGAGCACCCGATGCCCTTGTTCACGTGAATCTCGTGATTGAAGAAGACGTAGTCGGGCAGGTCGTGGACGCGCATCCACTGGATCGATTCGCCCGTCGCCCAACTCTGCCGCACCGGCTCCAGCAACTGCGCATTCGTCCAGATCTGCGCGTGGCAGTTCATGCAGGTCTTTGTGGGGGGAATGCCCGCGTAACTCGATTTTTCCACCGAGGTGTGGCAGTACTGGCACTGCAGGCCGAGGCCTTCCACGTGATGCTTATGGCTGAAGGGAACGGGCTGATCGGCTCGCTGCCCCTGACGCGTCACCCATGGCGACCGCTGCAGTTCGTCCAGTGTCAGCCCCAAAGCTATAACAATCAGTCCCGTTAAAATCAGGCTCATCCGGGCCAGCGCGTTCGAGCTGCGGTCAAAGATCTGCGCCATGAATGCGTCCTGCGTCTCCTCGTTGCTGTGAAGCGATGGTTCGCTGCGGTCGATGGCTTGAAGACTGCGGAATCAGGTCGCCGCGATCACGCGCCAGGCGGCGGCCTCAGAAGAAGCGGGCATGTCCTGCGGTTGTTCTGTTGGTGCCAGTGCGCCGTCCTCTGTTTTCCGGCAAGTCCCTGCGCTCTGACGTTGTGCTGATTGTGTTTTGGATCACAGCCGAATGTGACCTACATCACATTATTCAGGTAAAGAAAAACTATAGCGGCACAACCACCGCTATGCAAGCCGTGCCCCCATGTCTGCAAATATTTTTGTTAACCAGAAATCAACGCACGCCCTGCGCTGCAGACGCCAATCTCTGCCAGGCGTACGCTGCAGGCAGGATGCGGTGCGATCGCCTGTCGTGCTTTAACTGCGTGGCGGAGTGGCTGTAGGCTGTCTCTCATGATCGATGGACGCCGCGCTGTTCGCTACGACGCCGACCTGGCCTGCAGGACTCTCGCCGCCGTGGATCCCAAACTCGGCCAGCTCATTGGGCGGGTTCCCTTCACGCTGAAGCTCAAAAGCCAGCACTCTCCGTTTGAGGCTCTGCTCGAGTCGATCATTTATCAGCAGCTCCATGGCAAGGCGGCTGCCGCTATCCTCAAACGCCTGCTCACGGCATTCGGCGAGCTGCACCCCTCGCCCGAACACCTGCTCCAGGCGCCGGACGAGATGCTTCGGGCTTGTGGGCTCTCTGCGTCAAAGACCAAAGCTCTGCGCGATCTCGCCGCGAAGACGCTCGATGGCACCGTGCCGACGCTGGCTGCCATCCGCCGCATGCCCGACGACGAGATTGTTTCCCGTCTCACCGAGGTGCGCGGGATCGGCACGTGGACGGTGGAGATGCTGCTCATCTTCCGCCTCGGCCGGCCGGACGTTCTTCCCGTCACCGATTACGGCGTTCGGAAAGGATTTGCGCTGACCTTCCTGCGTCTGCCGAAATCCAAACCCTTCGACGCCACCATGCTGGCCAGCGCCGACCAGATCGAGCGCCGCGCGGAAAAGTGGCGCCCCTGGCGCTCGGTCGCCAGCTGGTATCTGTGGAGGGCCTGCGATCTGGCGGGCAAAGCGATGGTGCTGCCGGACTGACGAAAAAAGGGCCAGCTCCTGCGAGCTGGCCTTCACCCACAATCGTTGCTCGATCCAGTCGCTGGAACAATCAGGCCACGGCCCCGGCGCTGCGCCCCACACGGATTTCCGGCCGAGCCGGGGTGCGCCGTGCAGCTGAGACCTCGCGTCCTCGATCCTCATCCACCTTGAACCGCGTGACCAGCGCATCCAGCTCTACCGCGAGCTGGTTCAGCGACTCGCTCGCCTGCGCCGACTTCTGCGCGCCGGAGGCGAAGTCGTTGGCGATCCTGGCAATTTCGTTGATGTTGCCGTTGACCTCATCGGTGGTGCTGGCCTGTTCGGTTGCTGCGGTGGCAATCTGCGCCACCATCTGCGCCGCGCCATCGGCGCCTTCGATAATGCCCTGCAGCTTCGCGCCGGACTCCTCGGCGGCTTTAACACCGTGCTCGACTTCCTGGGTGCCGCGCACCATCGCCTCAACGGCGCCCCTGGTCTCCTGCTGGATGGAAGCGATCATCGAGGCAATCTCCTGGGTGGCTTTGGTGGTTCGCTCGGCGAGATTGCGCACCTCACCGGCAACCACGGCAAACCCGCGACCATGCTCGCCGGCGCGAGCCGCTTCGATGGCCGCGTTGAGCGCGAGCAGGTTGGTCTGTTCGGCGATCTCATTGATCACGCCCACGATGCGCCCGATCTGATCGGACCGGCTGCCCAGTTCCGCTACCTGCTTGCCTGCACGGTCGACCGACTCGGTCACCCGGCGCATCATCTCGATGGTGCGCGCCATTACTTCGCCGCCGGCCCGCGCGTTCTCAGCGCCGTCGCGCGCCCGCTCGGCGGCCGAGTTCGAGTTCTGCGAGACCTCCTGCACGGTGACCGACATCTCCTGCATCGCCGTCGCCACCTGCGCGGTCTGCATCTGCTGCGCTTCGGCTCCGCGCGCCATCTCGCCCGACGACGCTGAAATCCCTTCGCAGGCCTCGGCCAGCTGGTGGGCATTCTCCTGCACCTGGCGAATCAGCGTCTGCAGCTTATCGAGAAACATATTGAACGACTGGCTCAGCTCCCCGATCTCATCCTGCGTTGCCACCGGAATGCGGTTGCGCAGATCCCCCTCCGCGACCTCGCCCATGTGCATTCCGAGCCGGTGCAGGGGCGCCACAATGCGCGCCTGCGTGACCCACCATGCAAAACCGCCGCACAGCAGGACGAATCCCAGCATGATCAGTCCCGTCAGCCGGCTGCGCACCGACCACGCATCGACCGCGTCCAGTTGCTTCTGGAACGCCGCGGCGATGTCTTTGTCCAGAGCGTTCATTCCGTCGGTGAGAGCGATATTCTGCTTCCCCAGATCGCCGACGCGGCCCATCAGCTCGTCGCTCGGGCCGCCGGAGCTGCCGAGCAGCGCCGTGTACGTTTCCCGATCCTGCGCGCGCAGCTGGGCAAACTGCCGCACCAGCGTGTCCGCCTGAGAACCCAGCTCCGGCACCGAGGCCAGCGCATCCCGCACCTGAGAGAGGCCCTGAGCCGTTGCCTCCGCGTCGGTCTCCGCTCCGCTCAGCGACTTCTGGTCCTGCAACACGACGGCATCGCCATAGTGCTTCTTCATCCGCTCAAACGCCGCCTTCGATTCTTCGATCTGCAGCGCCGCCGGAAACAGCGACGTCGATATCTGCGACATGCGCCGGTGCGTGGCCGTGGTGGAGAGGTGCACGGCGCCCAGCAGCAAAACATAGCCCGCACCCAGCACTCCCAGCACCGCGAGAAGGATCGTCCTGACCTTCATCCGCCGAAACATTGCCTTCACCTCACTTCCAGGACTTTGACCCCGTCATGGGGCGTCGCTTTGGCGACGTATCCGATCGCGCCGGCGTTGTGCGCTACGTAGTCCACCATCGCACTCTCGGTGTCCAGTGTCTTCGGCATCGAAGCCTGACCGGAAAACACCAGGCTTCGCCACCCGGCTTTGAAGGCTCCGTCCGACTTCCCGATAAACTCCGACAGGAATGCGTCGTTGGCGGGTCCGCCCTTCAGCAGCACCGGCGTGACGTGCGATCCCGCCAGACTGCTGGAAGCGCCGTTGAATACGTCGCGCAGATCGCTCTTCGAAACCTGCGCCGACTTGACGCTCGGGTTCGCGATCACGACCACCTGGGCCTCAATACCGTTCGCGAACACTGCCGTGGCTATCGCGAAAAGAAAGATCGAAATTAGCTTCTTCATGTTCATTCTCCTTTCGCGCGGCTAGAAGCTGACGCCGATTTTCAGGGCCGTCAATTGTGAGCTGGGCTTGAACGCGGTATTGTTCGCGGCTTCGAAGCTGAGCGATGTGCCTTCGATGAAATGCTCCTCGGCCTTGAGGTAGAGAAACTCGTTGATGTCGTAACGGGCTGCTACGGTCCAGTCCTTTGTGTATCGATCGATCCCGAGGGGTGCCTGGCGATCGACGGCCTGGCTGTCATAGACGCCGGCCGTGAACCGGGGCGTGACCTTATACGTGGCCATCGCGTACCAGCCGCGCGGATCGTCCGGCTGCGGGCTGGGCGCCTCACCGGGCAGGTTGAGGAAGCCCGTCGCCGCCTGGCGGTTCCACTCCGCGGCCAGCATGATCTTGTTCTTTTCGTACTTGCCGAAGTACGACAGGTTATTCCATGGCGCGAAGTAGTCGGTTCCGCCTCCATCGAGGTCGACCGTGGTCCGGTTCATCTTGCCGTCCGATGCTCCGAGCATCAGACCCCGTACCGGCGTCAGCCAGTGCAGGGCTCCCCCAAACGTCACGTAGGTCATGGCGTTCTGAGGCGCCTCGCCGTCGTCGATCAGGTCGGCAAACTGACCGTCGTCTTTGGGAATCAATTCCTCGCCGCCCCAAATCCGGTAGCTGAGTTTGCCCGCCTTCGCGCCGAGGCTCTCGCTGCCGTACAAAACTCCGCCCAGATGGGTCAGGTCGGCACTGCGCGTGGTGATGTCGTACACGCTCTGCGGCAGCAGGGCCCACATATACGAGGGGTCAATGTCCTGAGTCTCGTTGAACAATCCCCAGGGAGTCTTGACCTTTCCGAACCGGATTCCCCACCGGTCGCTGGCGGCAAAATCCACATTGGCCCAGTCGAGCACGATCGCATTGCCCGAGGTGCCCAGCAACTGATAGCGTCCCTGGACGCCGACCCGCAGCCTCGCCGACGGCTGCGCCGTCAGATTCACGACCGCCTCGGTCCACGCCGGGCTGCCGTCGCTGGAGTTGGCGTAAAAGATGTTCATCCGGGTGGTGTACAGAAATCCCTGAGTCGCGTAGCCGTGAATCTGAATGTTCAGATCGTCCAGGCTCTGCGCGCTGACCACCGTCGCCGCAGGGCAGAACAGGGACGCGGCCAGGATGATGGCAAAACGGCGCATACGTTCTCCTCGCACTTGCGGACATCCGGCTTCCGATGACTGGGGGAGCCGGGTCCACTTTTGTTCATCGGAGGGAATGGCGAAAACATGAGAGCCGCGCCGGCGTATCTTTTGGTTTTCCAGCTCGATGGCCTTTGCGCGGCTCACCTGGCGAACACACGTGTCGCCTTCTCCCGCAGCAGGTCCACGGCTCTCGGGCGCGACGCCCAGGTCCACCCCACGGTGAACTGCTGGCGCGGGGACCCGGCCGTCCAGGCGCGTGTGTAAGCCGTGTCGAGCACCAGCCAGGGGCGGACCGTCCACTGGGCCCCGAGCAGCGACTGCCCGAGGCGGTCCGCCGTTCCCGGCTGCGACCCACCCACCGTTTCCAGCAACCACGTCATCCGCCTGGTTGCCGGCGCAGACATCACCAGTCCGTAGAGCAACGCGGGGTCGTGGCCGTCCGGACAGCCGGCAAGGGTGCCGACGGAATTGAAATCCAGGTGCAGCTTCCGGACATTGCGGCTGGCAATGAACGCCAGCTGATGATCGACGTAACCGGTGCCGAATCCCTTGGCCGGATTCGCCGTTGGAATCTTGAAGCCGTACCCCAGCGCCATGGCCGGTACGCGGGTTCCCTGCTCCATGAAGCGCCAGGTCAGACTCACTGTCTGGTCGCTGACTCCGGTTAGGTCCGGCGATTCTCCGCCGCTCTGAACCAGGTGCGCGGGTATGCCCCAGCGCACATCCAGCCGTGGCGTAATGCCGTAGCGCACGCTCATTGCAGTCGCCGTCTGGCGCACCCCGCCGCCCATACCCTGCCAGAACCAGCCGTAGTCCGTCTCGAGGCTGCCGCACTGGGTGGTCTGCGCACCCGCGGTCCATACCGGGCGGCTGGGTGCGGCGGTCAGTTCATCGAGTTCACACGGATTGGGCGCAGCCAGCGGCACACGCTCGATCGCCGCTCCCTCTCCCGGATCGAATGCCGCGCTCGCTACCGGGCCGCTTCCGTGCCCCGCCGCGTTCGCGTCGCGCGCGCTGAGTGCCTCCTCGCCCAGCGCCCATTCGGTCAACAGAACAACAGAAACGGCGAACCCGAATGTCCATCCTCGCGTCATGACATAACCGCCCGGCCGGCCGAAGCTGGCCCACAGAACGTCATCGGCGAAAGTTAGATACTTCTAATCTGTGCTTCCAGGTTTTGCTTCCCCGGGACATCGCGAAGGTCACCGCGTGATTTGAAACAAGACACCAGGTTCGCGCCCCATGATCCGGTTTTTCATCCCCCGGCAATTCATCTCTCGCCAACCTCCGGCCGTGCTTTCCTTGTTATTCTGAAAATTGCTATGACAACGAAACACGACCTCCTCACCCACCCCGTCCGCCACATCGATATCAAGCAGCACAACGTCGTCGCTCTGGTCGACGCGATGCAGTCGATGGCTTACAGTTCCCGTGATCTCGCCCGGGCCTCCTCCATCTACGAGCGCATGTTGCGCGATCAGGACTGCGGGGTGATCCTGTGCCTCGCCGGCTCGCTGATCTCGGCCGGACTGAAGCAGATTTTCGTCGACCTGATCCGCAACAACATGGTCGACGCCGTCGTCTCCACCGGCGCGAACATCGTCGATCAGGACTTCTTCGAAGCGCTTGGCTTTAAGCACTACATCGCCGATGACCTGTACAAGTCCGGCACCCAGGACGGTGAGCTGCGGGAGCTGATGATCGACCGCATCTACGACACGCTCATCGACGAGGAAGAGCTCCGCCTGTGCGATGAGACCACCGAGAAGGTCGCCGACTCGCTCGACCCGCGCCCCTACAGCTCGCGCGAATTCATCCGCGCCATGGGCGCCTGGCTTGAAGCCAACGGCAAGACCCCGGAGAAGGGCGGCGCCGACTCCATCGTCTATTCGGCCTACCAGAAGGACGTGCCGATCTTCTGCCCCGCCTTCAGCGACTGCTCGGCCGGCTTCGGCCTGGTCGCGCACCAGCATAAGCGGCAGGACAAGCCAAAGGTTTCCATCGATTCGGCGAAGGACTTCTACGAGCTGACGCAGCTGAAGATCGCGAACCCGACGACCGGCCTGCTGATGATCGGGGGCGGCGTGCCCAAGAACTTCGCGCAGGACATCGTGGTCGCCGCCGACATTCTCGGCAACGAAGCGCCGATGCACAAGTACGCCATCCAGATCACGGTGGCCGATGTTCGCGACGGCGCGCTTTCCTCGAGCACGCTGAAAGAAGCCAGCTCGTGGGGCAAGGTCGATACGACCTTTGAGCAGATGGTGTACAGCGAAGCCACCCTGGCTCTTCCACTCATCACCGGCTATGCATGGCACAAGAAGGCGCAGGCCGAGCGGCGCGAGCGGCGGTGGAGCCGGATTCTGGACCCGGTAACGGTGTAAGTCGCAAACGAGGGGTCAGATCGCGGGTCACAGGTCACAGGTCACAGATGTGACTCAGGCGGTCCCGGCCAATCGACCGGGATCCTCTGGAGAAACCGGCCTTCAGGTAAAAGCAGGTCCTTCGCTCGCCTGCCCCATCTTCGATGGGGCCCCAGAGCGCTCGCTTCGGGATGACCGGCAAAGGAATTTTGGACACACGGCACCCGATGCGCTCGGTGCCCTGTGCCTGCGTCCTGCGTCCTGTCGTGGCTGACATTCGTAACACCAAAGTGGGATTGCTGAGGGTATTCGCTGTGGATTTTCCTGTCGGAACCCCCAGGGCTTCCCCTATACTGAAGCCTCGAATCCCTGTCGAAATATTGGGGAAATCCATAATCCCGTCTTCCACGGAATCGAGCCGTGCCCCGATTCAGTCACTCCCGCACCGCCACGTCGGCCTTCATGATTGCGCTGGCGTTCTCCCTCATCGGTGCCATCATCCTGGCGCAGTATGGCAGTCCGCCCGGGCAAAACCACCCCTGGATCTTCTGGTTTGCCAGCTTCTGGACGCTGGCCCTGGCCCTGCTCGTGGGCATCGCGGTCTCCAGCTTTAAAGCTTCTGTGCGGGAGCGCCAGGCCGAACGCCAGCTGCAACGGGTGGCGCGGCTGCATCGCAGCATCCTCGACTCGGCCGGCCCCATGATGATTGCCTGCGACCTTACCGGTCGTATCAATCTATTCAACCCTGCCGCCGAGCGCATGCTGGGCTACCGCACCGCTGAGGCGCTCGACAAGCTGTCCGCCCCGGAGCTTTTCCCGGAGAGCGAAATGGCGCGTGTCGGCGAACAACTCGCCGCCTCCATGCCCACGTTTCGCGCGCATCCTGAAATTCCGCCTAACACCGCGCCGCCCCTTCTTCCTTACGTGCGCTATGTCGCCACCTTCCCGGCGAGCCGCGTCCGCGGTTTCGAGATGCGTTATCGCCGCCGCGATGGCAGCACCTTCCCCGCCATGGTCTACCTCTCGGCGGTGCGCTCTTCGGCGGGAACGGTGGAAGGCCTGATCACCATCGCCGTCGATCTGAGCGCAACCCGACGCGCCGAACACGCTCTGAGGGAAAGCGAAGAACGCTATCGCGACCTGTTCGAAAACTCGCCCGAGATGATCGCCACGCTCAGCCCACGGGGCCGTTATCTCTACGTCAATCCTTCCTGGCAGGCTCTGTTCGGCATGGACTCGGCTCAGTTCGAGTCCCTCATCGGATTCGAATCTCCGTTCCCGCCCGAAGTGCAGGCAGAGGCCGCCGCGCTCTTCCACAAGGCCCTGCACAATGTTCGGGTCGAACAGCATCCGCTGCGCCTGCAGAGCTCGTCCGGCGAGAACGTCGAAGTCGAGGCCAGCCTCAGCTGCCGCCGCGAAGACAGCGGACCAGTCTCGGTGCGCTGCATCTTTCGCGACGTTACCCAGCAGAACCGCCGCGAGCGCCGTCTCCGCATCCAGCTGGTTGTCAGCCAGATCCTGGCCGAGACCACCTCTATCGATGAAGGCCTCACCCGCGTGCTGGAAGCCCTGTGCCAGACCTTCTCCTGCGAGTTCTCCACGCTGTGGAGCGTCGACGAGGGCCAGCACTCGATCCGTCCCCGCACCACCTGGTTCCCCAAGGGGCGTCCCAGTGAGGAATTCCGCCACGAGACCGAATCGCTGATCCTCTCCCGCGGCCAGGGTCTGCCTGGCGGTGTGTGGTCCCTGGGCAAGGCGAGCTGGATCCCGGACCTTCGCCAGCACCCGTCTTTCACGCGCCGCACTTCGGCGCGTATGAACGGCTTCACCTCCGGATGGGCAGTGCCGGTGCGCGTCGGCAATCAGGTCATTGCCGTGGTTGAGTGCTTCTCGCGGCAGTTCATGCGCGAGGATCCCGATCTGCTGGCCACCGTGGAAACCGTCTGCGGCTCTGTCGGCCAGTTCATGGCGCGCGCCGGCCAGGAAGTCCGCTTTCGCCAGCTCGACCGCCAGAAGGCCGTCATCCTGAATTCTGTCGCCGACGGGATCATCGGCGTCGACTCCACGAACCGCATCGCTTTTGCCAACCCCGCTGCCGCCCGCATGCTCGACTGCAGAGAGTCGGAACTGATCGGCCTGCGCGTGCACGAGCTTGTGCATCCGCCCGTCGCCGGATGCGATTCCGCCTGTCTGACCCGCCGCGCTTTCCTCACCACCGATGGCGCGTCCGGCCAGGACGTTTACTTCCGCGCCAACGGCCGCAGCTTCCCCGTTGAGTTCTCCCTCATGCCCATGGTCGAAGATGGCGAATCGGTCGGAAGCGTGCTCAGCTTCCGCGATATCAGCCAGCGCTACGCGCTCGACCACATGAAGGACGAGTTCATCTCCACCGTCAGCCACGAGCTGCGGACCCCGCTGACCTCCATTCGCGGCGCTCTCGGGCTTCTCTCCGCCGGGCTGCTGGGCGACGTGAGCGAAAAAGCCACCAGCCTGCTGCGCATTGCTGTTGCCAACTCCGACCGCCTCGTCCGGCTGATCAACGACATCCTCGATCTGGAGCGCATGACTTCCGGCCGCGCGCCCCTCAGCTTCCGCCGCCTCTCCCTCGACGACCTCGTGCGCCAGGCCATCGAAACCATGCAGCCGGTCGCCGACGCCGAACAGGTTTACCTCGCCAGTGACTGTAACTCCGTTTTCATCGAGGCCGATTCGGACCGCCTCACCCAGGTGCTGACCAACCTGCTCAGCAATGCCATCAAGTTTTCTCCACAGCGCTCCACGGTGCGCGTCGTTGCCGTGCGCGCTTCCGACGGCGTCACCATCAGCGTCATCGATGAGGGCCGCGGCATCCCCGCCGACAAGCTGGAATCCATCTTCGACCGCTTCCAGCAGGTCGATGCCTCCGACTCCCGCCAGAAAGGCGGCACCGGACTGGGCCTCGCCATCTGCCGTACGATCGTGCAGCAGCACGGCGGCCGCATCTGGGCCGAGCAGAACAACTCACGCGGAGCCATCTTCCGTTTCTTCCTCCCCGAGCGCGCCTCCATTTCGCCGCTTGCCGAAGAGGCCACTCAGAGCCAGTTCGAGCAGAGGCTCGGCTAAAATCCGCCGCGCTCCTGCTCCACTTCTCCGCCTGTTTCCTGTGTGCTCTCTGTATCGTCTGAGTTGGACCTGTTGTCGCACAATCCGAGTAACCGCCCGGCAGTGTCCGAAAACAAGACCGGACGCCGCAGCCCTGGCACCGTTTGGTAGAACCTCCGGGGGATGGCCGGATTCTGCAATTTGATTTAAAACTTGAGTCGGGAATTCGAACGAAAAATGTCTCGACGTGTTTTGATCATTGACGATGAGGAGGATATTCGCGAAGTCGCCGCGCTCAGCCTCGAAACTGTTGCCGGCTGGGATGTCCTGGTGGCTGGCTCCGGTGCCGCAGGCATCGCCAAGGCTCGCGAAAATCGCCCCGACGCTATCCTGCTGGACGTGATGATGCCCGGCATGGACGGGCCCACCACTTTCCGCGAACTCCGCTCCCTGCCCGAAACCGCAAACATCCCCGTCATCCTGCTCACGGCCAAGGTCCAGGCCGCCGACCAGAAACGTTTTTCCGACCTGGGCGTCGTCAAGGTGATGTTTAAACCCTTCGACCCGCTCGTCCTCGCCCAGGAAATCGCCGCGACTCTCGGCTGGCAGGAGATGTAACCTGACTGCATGAGGGAGGATGCAGCTGCAAAAATCGCTGCACGACTGACCGAGCTGTGGCGCACCAGCCGCCCCACCATCGTCGAGCGCATGGACGTCCTTCAATCTTCCTGCGACAGCCTCAGCCAGAATCCTCTCAATACCAATGCCCGCGCCGAAGGCCTCGAAGCCGCGCACAAGCTCTCCGGCGTCCTCGGCGTTTTTGGATTGCCGCAAGGCAGCGAGGTCGCCTCATCCATTGAGTTCCTGCTCAAATCCGGCGAACCCCTCACCAGCGACGACCTCGCGAGCCTCCGCGAAAGCATCGCCACTCTTGACGAGATCATCGCTTCCCGAGGCGACAGCTGAAGCCGCACTTCCTGCTAGACAAACACAAGGCACTGCGGCTTATCGATCGCGAAATCCTTCGCGGTCTCCGCCAGCTTGCCCGTCTTCTCATCTCGCGCGAAGACCGAGATGTGGTCGGACTGCTCGTTTGCCACCAGGAGCCACTTTTCTGTCGGATCGAGCGTCAGGTGCCGCGGAATTTTCCCGCCGCACGATCCCCGCGCAAGCATCGTCAGCTTGCCGTCTTTGGGATCGACCGCGAAGCTGACCAAACAGTCGTAGTCGCGATTCGCTGCATAAGCAAACCGTCCATTCCGCGTGATCACG
>Ga0335073_10011298_pt1 | contig 12533 bp, 14 predicted proteins | sample Lox_Sample_22_FD_207093 | JGI IMG/M metagenome (GOLD analysis project Ga0335073, IMG submission 207093) | Soil microbial communities from Loxahatchee National Wildlife Refuge, Florida, United States - Lox_Sample_2.2 | ecosystem: Environmental > Terrestrial > Soil > Wetlands | place: USA...
TGGTCCGGGGCGGGCTGTTCGGCCCCTGGGACCAGCCCGAGTTCCACGGCGACACCATGATCGCCGGGATGCGCCCCGGCGGTCAGGAGCGGGTGGGGGTGGCGCTGTTCGAGATCTGGCCCAACTTCGGGATCCAGCTCTGGGAGCGGGGCTGGTACCACACGTACCAGCACTGGCCCACCTCCCACGACACGCACGTCTTCGAGTGGAACCTGTACTTCGCTCCACCCCGCAACGCCCGGGAGGCGATCGCCCAGGAGATGACGGCGGTGTCGTTGAAGGAGTTCGCCCTGCAGGACGACAACCTCATCGAGTCGGTCCAGTTGACCCTGGGATCGGCCGGCCTGACGGAGTTCCCGCTCGGCGACCAGGAGATCCTCTGCCGGCATCTACACCGCACGGCGCAGGAATGGGTGTCGGAGTACACACGCGCCGAAGGGACGGCAAGGTGACGGGGTCCCCGGCGATGCAGGCCGACATGGGCTGGTTCGGTGTGCTCGCCCACCACGCCGGTCGGGCCCCGGCGAAACCCATCTGCCTGTTCGGCGAGGACACCGTCACCTACGGCTCCATGGCGACTCGCGCCGCCGGGCTGGCGGCCGGGCTGCACGAGCGGGGAGTCGGCGCCGGCGCGGTCGTGGGCCTCCTGTCCTACAACTGCCCCGAGTTCCTGGAGACCATTTTCGCCGCCAACTACCTCGGCGCCGTCGCCATGCCGATCAACTGGCGGCTGGCCGCACCTGAGGTCCGCTACATCCTCGAGCACTCAGAAGCGCGGGCCCTCGTGTGCGACGACTCGCTCCTCGATCTGGCCAGTGAAGCCACCAAGGGGATGGAGGCCGCACTGGTCCGGGCCTGCATCTCGCAACCGGCTGCCCCCGGATGGACGGCTTTGTCCGAGCTCCGGTCGGCGGCCGCGGTCCCTCGTGCCGGCGCCGCCGGCGACGACCTGCACCGCTTGATGTACACGTCGGGCACGACCGGGCGGCCCAAAGGCGTCATGATCACCCACGCCAACCTGGCCTGGAAGAACCTGGCCCACATCATCGAGTTCGGGATCACCGACGCCGATATCGGCCTGGCCTGCGGTCCCCTGTACCACGTCGGGGCCCTCGACCTCACGACCACCACCTTGATCGCGGCGGGCGCCACGACCATCATTCACCGGGCCTTCGACGCCTCTGACGTCGTCGACGAGATCGAACGGTCGCGAGTCAGCACCGTCTGGCTGGCGCCGGCGATGGTCAACGCCATCATGGCCCGGCCCGACGTCGAGGAGCGCGATCTCTCGTCGGTGCGATTGGTCATAGGTGGCGGAGAGAAGATGCCCATACCCCTCATCGAGCGTTTTCGGCGCGTGTTTCCGTCAGCCTGGTTCGCCGATGCCTACGGCCTCACCGAGACCGTCTCGGGCGACACCTTCCTCGACAAGGAGAGCACGCTGTCCAGGCTCGGGAGCGTGGGCCGTCCCTGCCTCTACCTCGAGGTCGACGTTTGGGACGAGCACGGAAAGCAGCAGCCGCCCGGTGAACGGGGCGAAGTGGTGCTTCGCGGTCCGAAGGTGTTCAAAGGTTATTGGCGGGACCCCGAGGGGACCGACACCGCCTTCGCCGGAGGATGGTTCCACACAGGGGACATCGGCCTGAGGGACGAGGACGGGTACCTGTACATCGTCGACCGGCTCAAGGACCTGATCCTGTCGGGCGGCGAGAACATCGCCGGCTCCGAGGTGGAACGCGTCCTCTACGAGCACGACGCCGTGCTGGAGGCCGCCGTGGTCGGCCGGGCTGACGATCGGTGGGGCGAGGTCCCGGTCGCGTTCGTCGTGCTGCGGCCCGGGACGACGGCGACCACGGAAGAACTCACTGATCACTGCCGCCAGCAGCTTGCGCGATTCAAGGTCCCCAAGGACATGATCTTCCTCGATGCCCTACCCAGAAACCCGTCCGGCAAAGTGCTCAAGCGCGAGCTGCGAGCCGGAGCCTGAACTGCGAGCCCCCACCCCATGACAGCCCGTGATCGCATACCACCGCTCCCGTACTCGGAGTGGGATGACGACGCCCGGACCATCCTGCCCCGGTACCTGCGCCGGCCCGAGCTCTACGAGTCGTCGGGAGGCGACCGCCCCATGCCCGCCTCCCTCGGGCACTACGCCCACCACCTCCGCCTCGGCGAGGCCTGGTTGAGCTTCAACGATGTCTTCGCCAAGGAGCCGCTCGTCGACCCCCGCTACCGGGAGATCCTGGTCCTCCGGGTCGCCTGGCGCACCCGATCGGAGTACGAGTGGTTCCAACACGTGCGGATCGCCCAGCAGTGCGGCCTCACACCCGAGCACGTCCAGGCGGCCATGGACGGCCCCGCAGCCGCCCCCTGGACACCTGTGGAAAGCGCTCTGGTCGCGGCCGTCGACGAGATGATCGACGGCTTCGTGGTCTCGGACGCCACGTGGAAACAGCTCCGCCCGCACTTCGACGACAGGCAGCTCACTGAGCTGCTGTACGTCGTAGGCGCCTATCTGTGCCTGGCCGTGGTGATCAACAGCGTGGGCCTGCCAGCCGATCCCACACCCGAGGTCGAGGTGCCGCCGCTCCCACCCTTAGAGACCTGATGCCGACCGGTGAGTTCGAGCTGTCCTGCGGGCTGCCGCCGGGACCGGACTTCGCCGACCTGGCCGCGCTGGCCGAAGAGCTCGGCTATGCCAGGGTGTGGATCTTCGATTCGGCGCCGCTGTGGGAGGACCCCTTCGCCCATCTGGCCCTCGCCGCTTCGCGGACGACCCGGATCGGTCTGGCCACCGCCGTTCTGATCCCCACCCAGCGCTCGGTTATGTCCATGGCCTCCTCCATAGCCACCATCGCCCGGCTGTCCAACGGCCGCTTCCGGGCGGGCTTCGGGACGGGCTACACGGCCCGGATGGCGATGGGCCAGAAAGCGATGCCGCTCGACCGGCTCTTCGACTACGTCGGCACCCTCCGGGCCTTGCTCGCCGGCGAGACGGTGCTCATCAACGGCAAGGCGGCCCGGATGATGCACTGGCCCGGCATGACCGCTGGTCGGCCGGTGGACGTGCCGCTCTGGTTGAGCGTGCTGGGCCCGAAGGGCAACGACCGGGCCCCCGAGGTAGCCGACGGCACCATCGGCCCGCCTCATTCGACGCTGCCGAGCGCCACCATGGTGTCGGGCACCGTCCTCGACCCGGGCGAGGATCCGGGGTCGCCCCGGGTGCTGGCCGCCATCGGCCCGTGGCGGGTAGTGGGCTGGCACACCGCCTACGCCGTGCGGGGGGCGCCAGCCGTCGACGGCCTGCCCGGCGGGAGAGAATGGCGGAACTCGCTCGAAGCCCTCGTTCCGGAAGAAGAGCGTCACCTGCTGGCCTTCGAGGGCCACGTCACCCATCTGCCCGACCGGGACGTCCCGCTCCTGGCCCACATCGACGCCGACACCATGGTCGGGGACGCCGCCACCATCGGCGCCCGGCTCGGCCAGGTGGCCGAAGCGGGCTTCGCCGAGGTGATGTACACGCCCAGCGGCCCCGACATAGAACGCGAGCTCCGGACCTTCGCCGGCGCCTACCGGGCGAGCTGAAAGCCTCTGGTTGTAGGGTTGGCCATGCCACTCTTCCATCACGTCAACCTCGGAGTACCGCCTGAGGATGTGGATGCCGAGATTGACTTCCTGACGCAGGTCCTGGATTTCCGCCCGGTGCCGCGCGATGAAACACTGAGCGCCCTCGGGGCGCGCTGGTACCAGGACGATGATGGGGCCCAGATCCACCTGAGCGCCGATCCCGACCACCGCCCGGCCGCCATGGCCCACGTGGCGATCGAGTACGGACCGGCCCTCGCCACCGTGGAGGGTCGTCTGCAGCAGGCTGGCGTCGCGTTCGACCGAGCCGAGCTACCCGGCTTACCGCCCGTGCTGTTGTGCCGCGATCCGGCCGGGAACCGGTGGGAACTGCGAGGCGAGAACCCCCCGAAGTGAAGCCGGCGGGAGCGGCCGAACCACGGGTTCCTTTTCAAGTGCTTGAGACCCCTCTCGGTAGCCTGAGACCATGGACACCAGTCGACGGCGGCGGTGACCGTGACTGACGATCAGGACGTCCTGCGGGCCCACGGCTACCACCGGCTGACGGTCAAACGGGTCGTGCAGGAGACCGATGACACCAGATCCTTCGTCCTGGACGTCCCCGAGGCGCTACAGGAAACATTCCGGTACCGACCCGGTCAGTTCTGCACATTCCGGGTGCACATCGGCGATGAGGACCACCTGCGGTCCTACTCGATGTCGAGCGCGCCCGAGACGGATCGTGACCTGACCGTCACCGTGAAGCGGGTCCCGGGCGGCCTCGTGTCTAACTGGTTGCTGGACCGGGTCGCGGTCGGAGACGTGCTCGAAACCACCAGGCCGGCGGGTGTCTTCTGCCTGCGAGAGCGCGCCAACCCGGTGGTGTCTTTCTGCGGTGGCAGCGGCGTCACCCCGGTCCTGTCGCTGACCAAGAGTGCTCTGGTGTCCACGGCACGCCCGGTGCGGCTGGTCTACGCCAACCGGAGCCGTGACTCCGTGATATTCGCGGACACCCTGGAGGACCTGGGCCGGACCTACCAGGACCGCCTCCATGTGCACCATCACCTCGACAGTGACTCCGGGTTCCTGGTGGCCGACGCCATCGCCGCCTTCGTCAACGACCCGGAGTCCGACTTCTACATCTGCGGTCCCGGGCCGTTCATGGACCTGGTGGAGTCCACCCTGCTCCAGATCGGGGTCGACCCTGACAACATCTTCATCGAGCGGTTCCTGGTCGGGGAGACCACCTCCCCACCTCCTGCCGGGGACGCCGAGGACGAGAACTCGGTCGTGCCTGAGACGGTCACCGTCATCATGAAGGGCAAGAAGACGGTGGTCTCCTACCAGCGGGGGGACACCCTGCTCGAGACCGCCCGTCGGGGAGCGCTTCGCCCGCCTTTCTCGTGCGAGGCCGGTGACTGCGCCACTTGCATGGCGATCCTGCGGGAGGGCTCGGCCACCATGCGGGTCAACAACGCCCTCACTCCCGAAGAAGTGGAGGAGGGATGGGTACTGACCTGTCAGGCCCTCCCCGTCGGACCGACCGTGACGGTGGAATACGAGGCCATGTAGCGGGCCGAGCCCGTTCACGCCGGTGGCTTCCGACGCCGGTCACCCCCGGCTCCGGGTCTATGGCAGGTAACGGCCCCACTCGTAGTTGGAGATCAGGTGGAACGGCGCGGCCAGGAGGGGCTGCGCCTCGGCGTCGGCCCAGCGTTTCTCGAGGTAGCCGCGCAGGTGTTGAGCCGTCTCCACCGGGTCTTCGTCGAGATAGCAATAGGTGATCTGCAAGCCCGAGTTGTCAACGGTCGAGTGCGGAGGCTCGAGCGGCACCCCGTTCATCCACCAGGCGCCGCCGACACCTGGCACCTCGGTGATCCCGGACGGATCCGCCCGGCCCTCTTCGACCAGCAGGTACACCCCTTGGGCCGGCCACCACGGCAGGACGTCGGCGCCGATCTTGAGCCGCGAAGTAGCGACCATGCCCGCCGGCTCGTACACGCCGCGCTCGACCATGGGCAGCAGCTCCGGGATCCGGCCCGCCGCCCGCAAGGCGTCGCTCAGCTGCAGGAACCCGTCGAGCGCACCTCGCTCGGCGAACAGGTACGTCATCACGTGGTCCACGGCGTCGAATCGACTGGAGCCGACCGCCCGGGCGGCTCGGCACGACGGGGTGGAGACCAGGCGCAACGACGTTCGCAGCGCAGACAACCGGTACTGCTCGGGGCGGTGGTCGAGAGAGTGCCACTCGATGTAGTCGGCGTCCCGGCGTTCGGGGTGGCGGGCCGACATGGATATGAAAATGGTGCTGATACTCGAACGGCCGGTGGCCAGGATCCCGGGTACGTCGTCGGACGGCGTCCCGACCAGCTCGGGCACCGGGCCTAAAGCTCCGCGCCGAGGGACGCCAGGAAGGCCTGAGTGCGACGACGACCCTCGATCCTGGACTCGCGATCGGCCCCGAACGGCACGACCCGCGCCGCCAGATCCGTCACCCCGGCGTCGCGAAAGCGGCGCAGGCGTTCCAACACGTCGGACTCGTCACCGGCCGCCATCACGTCGCCGACATCGGTCGCATCGCCGTGCTCGAGGAGTCTCAAATAATTTGGCGATAGCTCGGCGTGCCCCAACAGCCGGCTGGCGTAATCCCGGGCGGCCTGGACCTCGTTCTTGCTGCAGAGGGCGACCGGAACGCCGGCGACGATGCGCGGCGGCGGCCGGCCGGCGTCTGCGGCCGCCTTGGTGATGCGGGGCACCACGTGTTCGCCGATGGCCCGCTCATCGGCCATCCACAAGATGGTGCCCGACGTCATCTCGCCGGCGATGCGGAGCATCACCGGGGCCAGGGCGGCTATGAGCACGGGCGTCTCCGCCGGGTCGGCGACATCGAGCGGGCTGTGCACCCGGAAGAGCTCGTTCTCCACGTCGACCATTTCCGGCCCGGCCAGGGCGGCGTTCAACACCTCCAGGTACTGCCGCATCAGGTGGGCGGGCCGGTCGTAGGGCAGCCCCAGCTGATCTTCCACGATCCAGTGGTGCGACGGGCCGACGCCCAGCGTGAATCGTCCCTGGCAAGCGATCTGCGTGGTCAGGGCCTGTTGAGCCATGGCAATGGGATGGCGGGTTTGCACCGGCACCACGGCCGTTCCGATCTCGATACTCGTCGTCGCTTCCCCCATCACGGCAATGGCCGTCATGGCATCCAGATAGCCAGGTATTTGCGGCACCCAAAAAGAGCGAAAGCCGTCGCGTTCGGCGCCGCACACGTCCTCGGTCAAACCCGACAGCCTCCCGCTTCGCTGCCTCTCCTTGTCGGAGCCGATCATCAGTCCGATCCGCATCCCGGCCCTCCCGCGAGTAGTAAGTACTTGATTCTCCAGCCTAGTGTCTGCGCCTCTTCGGATACACCCCGGCACGGCGGCGAGGGGCTTTCGAGCAGCCGTCTCCGCAGCGCGGAGCATCACTACCGGAGACCCTCAGTGGTAGGTTGCTTCGGCATCGCCCCTCGCTCGGCCCCCAACTCCAGCAAGACGAGACGCAAGGTGGAACCGCCGGAGTATCCACTGTGGCTTTTGAAGCGCGCCTTCCATTACGGGCACCGAGCGGTGAACGACGCCATCCGATCATTCGGCGTCACCCCCACCCAGATGGGCGCCCTGAACCGCCTGGTGCAGGAACCGGGACTCTCCGGCGCCGAGCTGGCCCGCCGGCTGCTCGTGACGCCACAGGCGGCGCAACTGGCCATAGCGGCCCTCGAGGAACGGGGGTTGGTGGAGCGCCGAGCCGACGCCAATCACGGCCGCATCGTTCGCACCTATCTCACCGATGAGGGGCGGCAGGTGGTCCGGGACTGCATGGTGCCGGCTCTGCAGGCCGAGGACGAGTTCCTTTCGGTACTTACCACCGATGAGCGCGACACGCTCGTCGACCTGCTCCGGCGACTGGCGAAGCAGTAGAGGGCGCCGCTCGCAGACCGGGACTCAGGGAACCGGCTCTGAGACCAGATCGAGGTATACCGCCCCGGTATCGGGGATCTGGGGCTGGCCCCAGCATTCCACCGGGTACGAAACCATGATCATGGAGTACAGCAGGTGCATCAGGTTCAGGACGTCGTCGGGCAGGTCATCGAGAGGGAACCGGTCGCAGTAGGCGATGGCTTCCTCGGCCCGGGGGGTGATGGCGTCGTAGAAGGACTGCATGTCGGCCATGGTGCTGGCCATGCGCTCGGCGAAGCGCTCCCGCTCGGTGCCCAGGCACCATCTGGCCGCGAAGGGCTGCAGGTCGGCGAACTGGCTGGGCAGCATCGGCTCGGCCATCAGACCCTGGCTCCTTCCTTCTCCAACCGGTAGTCGTTGACCCACTCGGTGGCGACCTTGTGCAGATGACGGCAGAGGACCTCCTGATCCATCAGGGGGAATCGGGTCACCGCTCTCGACTCGAGCATGGTCTGGGTGGCCTCCAGGGTGTTGGCATCCTGCAGCCCGTACTCCTTGAACATGGTGGCGGTCATCTCATGGGCCAGCCTCTCCCGGGCTGTCTGGGCGGGCACGAAGTACAGAGTTCCTTCGAAGACGTGTGAGTTGAAGGCGGTGGGCCAGTAGTGGTACGTGAGATACCAGCCCTGAGCCCAGATCAGGATCACGAAGTTGGGCCAGATCTGAAACGAGTCCAGCCCCCAAGGGTTGGCGTTCGACGGGTTCAACCCGGGCGGCATGGGCGGCAGCGGTGGCTTCTCCCAGGCCCCGAACAACCCGGAGCGGGTGAGGTCCTCCATCGGCCGGCGCTGGTCTTCCTTCAGCTCCCAGGGCCGTATCCCGGCCGTGCTGACCACCCGGTGCGGGCCCTCGATCTTGTAATAGGGCGCCTCGAAGCCGGCCTTCTGGGCCGGTACCGACCACTCCGCCGGTGTCTGGTGGGCGTGCAGAACCGGGGCGTGGTAGAACTCCTGAAAGGCGTCCATGTACAGCTTCCAGTTGGCCTTGACCGGTCCGCGGTAGAACCAGCGCTCGGTCATCAAGTCGAACGGATAGCCCTCCAGGGCGGTGACCATGGGGCCGAGGAAGTCTCGCAGAGACTGGGCCGGCTCCTCGGCCAGGTTCACGAATATGAAACCCTCCCAGACCCCGCAGTGCACCGGCACCAGACCGAAGTCGGACTTGTCCAGGTCGAAGAACTCCTCCTCCTGCTGAACGAAGTTGAGCGAACCGTCGAGGTCGTAGCGCCAGCCGTGGTACTTGCACACGAACTGACGGCACACCCCCGCCGTCTCCTCCTTAGGAAAGTCGTTCCATACCAGCTTGTTTCCCCGGTGCCGGCAGATGTTGTGAAAGGCTCGCACCTCGCCCTGCTGGTCCCGCACCACCACTACCGACGTGCGGGCCACCGCCAGCTCCTTGGTGAAATAGCTGCCGTTGCGGGGCAACTGTTCCACCCGACCCACGTTCAGCCAGGACCGCTTGAATACCGCTTCGCGCTCCAACTCGTGGAACTCGGGCGATATCGAATCCTCGTACGACACCGGCGCCGTGCCCAGGTCGTAATGCGCCGTCCAACTGCCCTCCGGCGGCTTGGGATACCGAGACATGTCACACTCCTCCCACACGGTCTCGCCGGCCGCGCGGGGTCGGCGTCGACGGGTCGAAGCTAGCTGTCGACCCAAATAATGTCAAGTAGTAGATACGATCAGCCGACGCCACGGGACTCCTCCCTGGCCGCCCGAACGGCGACGATTCCGCGCCGCGCCGCCACGCCGGCGGGGGCCCCGCAGTAGGCGGCGATCTGAAAGAGCAGCTCGTCGATCTCCTCGTCGGTGACACCCGTCTGAGCTGAGCTGCCGGCATGCAGGCGGAACTCGTCCATTCGGCCCAGGGCCGCGGTCATGGCCATGACGAGAAGACTGCGGTCCCTAGTGGTCAGTGTTCCTTGGCGCGCCCATACACCCCACGCCATCGATGTCAGATAGTCCTGAAACTCCTGGGCGGCCGGATCGGCGTTGGCGGTCATGCTGTCGACGTAGGCGTCCCCGAGCACGGACCGGCGCATGGCCCGGGCGGCAGCCAGCTCAGCGGTCTCTTCCATGTATACCTCCTGGTGGATTCCGGTTGAAAAAAACGGCAGTCATAAGCGGCTCTCAGGCTGCCACGCCGCTCCCGTTCACTGCGCCGGAGCGCCGGCAAGCCCCCTAGTGTGGCAAGCCGGGAGAGTTGAGAACGGGAAGCGAACCGGCGTGGCCCGGGCCAGCGTTGTCAGGGTGGCCGAAGGTGACTAGCCTTCATTTATCAAGGAGTTGAGACTTACATGGATCAATCACAGATCTCCGACCTAACCGAGATCGAGCAGTTGCTCGCCCGCTACGCCGTCGGGATGACGAGGGACGACATCGAGGCCGTCATGGACGTCTTCACTCCAGACGGTGCCTACAGCGCGTTCGGCGACACCTACACCCTGAAGGACTTCCCTGCTCTGGTCGCCGCCGCTCCGAAGGGGCTCTTCCTCACCGGCACCCCTTCCGTCGAGCTGGACGGAGACGATGGCACCGGTTACCAGCCGCTGTGTTTCGTCGATCAGACCAATCACGACATGCGGATCGGTTGGTACTCCGACATCTACCGCCGAACCCCTGTTGGATGGCGTTTGCACCGCAGGTCCATGACCTTCCTGCGGCGAAGCGGGGCGCGTGACTCAGGCCGGCCCCACGACCCCACCCGGCCGGAACCGACGGCAACCGCTGAGGGCTGACCCGGCGATGGACCTCGGCGCCTTCCGCAAGGGACTGGACGACTGGCTGGATCAACACGAGGCGGAGCTGGCCCCTGACCACTCCGGGTCGGGCACTCTGGTCCAGCACCTGGAGCAGCTGGCCAAGGTCAAACGGGCCGGGTTCGAAGCGGGCTGGATGAGATGGGGGTGGCCCGAGCGAGTTGGAGGTCTCGGTGGCTCCGCCATACTGCGGGCCTACCTGGGCGAAGCGCTGATGGCGCGAGATCTGGTGTCCGCGGGCGGTTATTCGATGACCGAGGTGCTGGCGCCGACGATGATCGACTTCGCTCCCCCGGAGCTGGCCGCGACAATGGTCCCCCGTCTGCTTCGCGGCGACGAGATGTGGTGCCAGGGCTTCTCGGAGCCGTCCACCGGGAGCAACCTGGCCGCTCTCAACTGCCGCGCCACCCCTACCGACACCGGCTGGAGGGTCTCCGGCCAGAAGGTCTGGACCAGCTACGCCCAGTTCGCAGCCCGCTGCGTGCTGCTCACGCGCACCGGTCCGGCGGAGTCAGCTCACCGGGGCATCACCGCGATGTTCGTCGACATGGACAGCCCGGGGATAACCATACGACCGCTCACGACCATGCACGGAGTCGAGGAGTTCTGCGAAGTCTTCTACGACGACGTCCTGGTGCCCTTCGACCGCACCCTGGGCCAGATCGACCGCGGTTGGGCGGTGGCCATGGACCTGCTCCCATACGAGCGGAGCACTTCGCTCTGGCACCGTGGCGCCTTCTTGCAGCGCCGGATGAACGAGATGCTCGCGGCCGTGCCGACCGGCGCCTTGTCGGCCGCCGAGGTGGGCGAGGTGGCCCAAAACCTGTATGCCTTTCGAGCCCGCTCGCGCGCCACCCAGCGCCGCATGGCGGCGGGCGACCGGCTCGGGCCCGAGACGTCCGTGGACAAGGTACTGGTGGCGTCGGCCGAGCAGTCGGTGTTCGACCTGGTGGCCGCCGGCCTCGCCGCCGAGGTCATCGGCGGCGACGACGGCGCCAGTGAACGCTGGAGATCAGAGTTTCTGTACTCGAGGGCGGCGACGATCTACGGGGGAAGCGCAGAGATCCAGCGCAACATCATTGCCCGTCGGCTCCTGGAACTGGGAGACGACCGGTGATTCAAGGAAGCGACCTCGAGATGTTCGAGCGCAGTCTCCGGCAGGCCACTTCCCGCCACACCGGCGTCGCCCTGGACGCCGCCCTGGTCGACCTGGGCTGGCTCGATGCCCTCGAAAGCGACGCTCACACCGCCATCGCACTGCTCTTCCCGCTGCAAGGCGGGGCCAACGCCACGTCTTTCGCCCTCGACCGGGTGCTGATGACCGGGTTAAACCGCGGTTGGGCTCTGGAACCAGCAGTGGTCATGCCCCCGCTTGGAAGTTGGAGGGCTCCCGCTCAGCTGATGGGCGCCGGGCTGAACATCCATGGACTGGGGAGCTCCGCCCTGGGCAGCCACAGCACCGCCCTGGTAGTCGCCCGAAGCAGCGATCCGACTGTCGACACAGTCGTCGAGGTCGCGACGGCCACCTTGACCCTGCGGTGCGTCGAGGGGATCGATCCCGACTTCGGACTGGTCGAGGTCTCCGGCGAATCCGTCGACTGCGCCCACCTCGGTGATATCGCTTCCACCGAGTGGGATGCTTCCGTCGGCCTGGCTCAGGTGGCCCTGGGATACGAGTTGGTCGGAGCGGCCCGGACCATGCTGGAACTGGCCCGTGACCACGCCCTGAACCGGGTGCAGTTCGGGCAGCCGATCAGCCGCTTCCAGGCCGTACGCCACCGGCTGGCCGAGACGCTTGTGGCCATAGAGGCGGCCGACGCCGTCCTCGCCGCCACGGGAGAGGATCCCTCGCCCCAGCTCGCGGCCGCGGCCAAGGCCTTGTCCGGTCGGGGGGCCCGCACGGCCGGGCGTCACTGCCAGCAGGTCCTGGCGGGCATCGGCTTCACAGCCGAGCACCCCTTTCACAGGTATCTGAAGAGGGTTCTGGTCCTCGATCAGCTCTTCGGCACGTCACGGGCGTTGACCGAAGGGCTGGGCAACGAACTGCTGGCCGGCCGGCGCATGCCCACCCACCTGCCGCTCTGAACGACCGCCGGCGGTCCCGCGGCGGGTCCTGTCCGGCGCCCCCTAGGGTCGGGCGATGCCGAGATGGTCGCGCAGCGTGGTCCCGCGGTACCGGTCGCGAAACAGGCGCCGGCGCTGGAGTTCGG
>Ga0335073_10011302_pt1 | contig 12532 bp, 4 predicted proteins | sample Lox_Sample_22_FD_207093 | JGI IMG/M metagenome (GOLD analysis project Ga0335073, IMG submission 207093) | Soil microbial communities from Loxahatchee National Wildlife Refuge, Florida, United States - Lox_Sample_2.2 | ecosystem: Environmental > Terrestrial > Soil > Wetlands | place: USA: Florida...
CTTTGCGTCTCATGCCACCGCGTCGCAGTTCAGTGCCAATGAGGACTGCTGCGACGTTCGGATCGCCGACAATCGTTTCTACGGAGATCTACACGATTACGGGATCCACGTCGCGCACGCCGACGTGACGGTGGATGTCGAACTGAAGGGCCAGGTACGGCCCTGGCGCCACGGCGCCGGGCGTACGTACTTCGGCGAGCACGATGAGCACTTCTTCGCGTGGCTCCCGTCGGTGCCGCAGGGTGCCGCCTCGGTCAAGCTGCGCGTCGGCGGCCGCACGGAGCGGCTTACGGGCGTCGGCTACCACGACCACAACTGGGGCGACACGGCAATGCCCAGACTGATCAACCACTGGTACTGGGGAAGAGCTCAGGCGGGCCCATACTCGATCATCGCCACCTACCTGACCGCCGAGCATCGGTACGGCTACGCAGAGATGCCCACCTTCCTGCTCACCAGGGGCGGAACGATCGTCGCCGACGATGCCAGCAACGTGCGGTTCCACCTCGAGGGCGAACACACCGACGGGCACAGCGGTAAGCCAATCGCCGATGTCGTCGTGTACGACTACGACGATGGTCGGGATCGGTACCGGGTGAGCTTCCACCGTGCCGAGACGATCCTCGACCGCAGGCTCATCGACCAGGTCTCGGGCGTCAAGCACGTGCTCGCTCGGCTCAAACACTTCGATGGCGCCTACCTCCGGTTCACCGGCAGCGTGCAGGTCGAGCACTTCGTCGATGGAGAGAAGGTCGAGGACGTCAGCGATCACGGCATCTGGGAGCTGATGTACCTCGGTCACACCACCCCGAACGATGACGCATCTCGCCACCACTCCTGAAGGAACCGCGCCGCACCGCGTGGTGATCGTCGGCTGCGGGTTTGGCGGGCTGTTCGCCGCGCGGGCGCTCCGACGCGCCCCGGTTCAGGTGACGGTGATCGATCGGACCAACCACCACCTGTTCCAGCCGCTGCTCTACCAACTCGCCACCGGGATCCTGTCCTCGGGCGAGATCGCGCCGCCGATCCGGGACGTGCTGCGAAAGCAGCGCAACACGAGGGTGCTGCTCGGTGACGTGGTCAGAATCGATGCAGATCGGCGATCGCTCGCCGTCCGGACCCTGGGATCGCGGTGGGAGCTCGGTTACGACAGCCTGATTGTCGCCGCCGGGGCGGCGCAGTCCTACTTCGGTCATGACGAGTTCGCCGCGGCCGCGCCCGGGATGAAGACGCTCGACGACGCGCTGGAGATCCGGGCCCGGATCTTCGGCGCGTTCGAGCTCGCCGAGCGGGAACCCGACCCGGCGCAGCGCTCCCGTCTGATGACCTTCGTGGTGATCGGAGGCGGCCCGACCGGCGTGGAGATGGCAGGCCAGATAGCCGAGCTCTCACGCCGCGCGCTCCGGCACAACTTCCGGTCGATCGACCCCGGTGACGCCCGCGTCGTGCTGATCGACGGCGGCGACCGGCTGCTCGCGTCCTTTCCCGAGTCGCTGCAACGCCGCACGGCGCAAGATCTGAAGCGACTGGGTGTGGAGATCCACCTCGGCGTGCGGGTGACCGACGTCGATGCCGATGGAGTGCACACCAGCAGCGCGGACCCAGCCCTGGCGAGAATTCCGGCCGCGGTGAAGGTATGGGCCGCCGGCGTGCAGGCGTCGCCGCTCGGTCGGAGCCTCGCCGAGGCCACCGGAGCGGCGGTGGACCGGGCGGGACGGATCCAGGTGCGCGATGACTGCACCGTGCCCGGACATCCGGAGATCTTCGTGGTCGGAGATCTGATGGCCCTGGACCAGCTGCCCGGCGTGGCCGAGGTGGCGATGCAGTCGGGTATGCACGCCGCCCGGACGATCACCCGCAGGCTCCGCGGCAAGGCACATAAGCCGTTCCGGTACCGCGACCTGGGGTCGATGGCGACGATCTCGCGCTTCCGGGCGGTGGCAACTTTCGGTCCGCTCCGGCTCTCCGGCTTCCCCGGCTGGCTCGCCTGGCTGCTCGTGCACCTGGCGTTTCTCACTGGATTCAAGAACCGCATCGCGACCATCGCCAGCTGGACGATCGCGTTCATCGGCCACGGGCGCCCCGAGCGAGCGATCACCGCCCACCAGGCGCTCAGGTCTGGAACCGCACCAACCGAAGGCGCACGCCGGTCGTGACGACCCGGCGCCGCGAGCTCGCGCCGTCCACGTCGCTAGGTCAGCGCCGTGCCGGGTCGGCGAACGTCAGGACCAGATGCGTATTGGATGGTTCCGCCTCGAGCGTGTTGACGGTGAGCGTGTATCGCTGTCCGTCGTCGGAAAAGCGCCCGTCCGATAGGTTGAAGCCGGCCTTGTCGCTCGGCGGGTCGACGCTCACCGAAGCCAGCGACATCGACGGGTGGGCCAGATCGACCGTGACGCGCCGCTTCTGCGCCTCGCCACCGATGGCCACCATGGCCTTGCACGAAGCGGCCTTCCCCTGGCACCGAACGCTCTCCTCGCTGGTGTTCAGCCGCTCGACGGAGGTCGTGGGCGTGGCGTCGATCGTGAACGGCCCACTGGGAAGATCGATCGTCTGATCGGTATCGGGGTTCAGCAGCTTCACCGTGGCGCCGTCCGGCACGACCGCGACGCCCGTGATCACGGGGCCCGAGACCCCAAGCCACTCCGACACGTTCCCATACAGCGCGCCCCCGCTGGCAGCGGCGTCGACCGACACCGCATAGTTGCGCTGGAATGCGACCGTCCGAAACCCTCCGTGCCTCGACTGGGCAAAGCCATTCGAGTTGGATGTCACGCCGCCGGTGTAGACCACGTCGAGTGAGCTGCCCGCTGGCATGTTGCTGATCTGGTAGATGAGTTCGGTTGAGGGTTCGCTCGGGGCCGCGACTGCGGACCCTGTGCCGGCCAGGGCGACTGCCATTGCGGAACTCGCGACCAGGGCGAGGATGATGTTGCGGATGACAAGCGCGGTCTTGTGGCGTGTGTTGGGATGGTGGCTCATTTTTGCTGGGTGGGGTTGAAGCGGGACAGGGACGGTTCGGGGACTTGGAGTTTGGGATCGATGTGGGGAGTGGTGGTTCCTTGCTTGGTGAGGGGGCTGTAGTTGGGGGCGTAGATACTGCGCCAGTAGTCGACCGCCAGGTGAGGGATGTTGGTCCCGGGGCTGTGGGTCGCGATCGGCTCGCCGCGCTCGTTGTAGACGTCGATGTGGTAGTCGTTGGCGCCGGTGCCGTTGCCGGTGAAGTACAGGGCGTAGATCTGAGAAGCCCCATCTACCGCCAAGTCGAGGTACGTTCCCGCCGAGGCCAGCTCGCGGGTGAACTGGTCTTGCTCGTGGCCGAAGTAGCGGACGGGGTTCAGATTCAAATCAAATGCTGATATCTGACTGCTGCCCGCCTCGAGCACGAGCACGACCCCGGGGTTGGTGATCGCGAGCGCAATCGGGGAGTGAAGCAATCCGATCTCGCTGCCCTGCCCCGCCCCGTACGCGGCCAGTTGCGCACGCGGGGTGCGGGCTGGGTCGAGGCGGGCGAGGCGGCCGGTGTCGGTGTTGATCGCCACGACCAGTCCCGAGGAGTGCAGCGCCGCCGCGGACACTGGCAGAGTGAACGTCCCCAACGAGATCGACGGATCCCAGGAGATCGCGCCGTCGTGCGCATCGAGCGTCACCGGGCGGGCGTGATATGCAGGGGAGCTGTGGTCGGGCTCGAGCAGCACGTGATTGCCCTGATCGCGGGCCTCGACGAACGAATCCAGGAGCAGAAACGGGCGGCGCTCCCACCCCTCGTGGCTGCCGAGGCCGAGCTTGATCGTTGCGCCGTTCTGCGCCAGTGGGACGCCGCGCAGGAAGTAACGGTCGTCCTCCTTCCAGATCATCCCGGCGACGCCGGCCAGGGTCGCGACTGCGGCACCGGTCACGTCTTGGACCCCCGCCGAGTGAGCGGTTCCGGACACTGAGACTTGATCGGACCAGGTATACCCACCCGCCTGGGGGCTGTAGGTGGTGGTCGCGGCCCGCTTGAACACGGTCCTATCGCTGATCGTCGCCGGGAGCTGCGTGATCGAAAATGACACCTCGGACGCCGGATGGTTGGGATCGTTGTTCGGATACTGCGGCGAGACACCGCTGCCGACCTGTCTGCCGTCCTCGTCCAGGAACACCGCGCTCCACTGGATCGACTTACCCCCGAACGGTGCGGTCACGGACAGCGCCAGCTGATCGGACTGCAGCCGCCCCCCATCGTTGATCTGACCGGTGATCGGCGCCGGGCCTGCCGCCCCGTCGACAATTGCCTCGAGCCGCCAGGAACGGGCCGTGGCCGGGAAGGTCGATGAGCGCGGATCGCGCGCGATTGTCACCGTTGCCGGATAGGTGAGCGAGACCTCGTTCTCGATCACCCACGGCGAGACCACCGTCTCCGCCGCCACCTCGGCGAGCGTCGCCACGTCCCCCACCGCCGACAATATCCCGAACCACTGACCGATCAGGGGCAACGTGTCAATCACCCTTGAGCCGCCGATCTGCGCAGCGATCATGTGACCGATCTCGGTCCAGGTCCTGAACTTATCGCTGCTGAAGACGAAGCGCGGGTTGAAGAGGAGCTTCGGGATCACGCTGGCGATTTCCACGATCAGGCTCCACATGTTGTGGAGGTTCTCCCCCCGGAACACGATGTCTTTGATGAGCGCTCCGCCGGCGATGAGGCCAACCGCGATCGACTCCGCCACGGTCAACTTGAGAACACCATTGATGAAGACTCCGAAGGTGTCCAGCTGCGCGGGGGTCATCTCGGTGAAGAACTTCTTGACCCCCTTCCACGTGACCGCGATGTCGATGTCGGTGGCTAGAGCGAAAAGGTTCAGGCCGATGGTCATGATCCCAGTGGTCAGGGCCGGGATCAGGACCTCGTCCTCGGGGCCGACCTTCCCCGGATAGGCGTCGTCGGGAAACCATTGCCGCCAGCCGCCGCCGTAGATGTCCGATCCCATGCCGCAGTAGAGCAAACGAGCGGTGTGTGCCTCCGGCGGGAAAGCGAGCGTGAACTCGACCGTGTTGGTGTCCCACAGGGGAATGCCGAACATGGTGAACACCTGCGGGACGACGCAGACGCCCTTGGAGTATTTGGTGTCGGGGAAGGTAGGGCTCTTGTTCGCGGATAGGTTGGTGCCGTCGGTGCCGAGGTATTGGACGTACACCCACATCCAGCGGACGTAGTTGTTGTAGAGCTTGATCGGGACCTTGCCGCCCGAGTATCCGCCGCGGAGCACGGTTCGGGTGCCGTAGTTGAATCCACTCGTCTTGAGCTTGGCCTCGACACCAGCCTGCACTTGGAGGTGCTCGCCATAGGGCTGGGGTTGCGCGACGATGCCCTGGGGCTGGATCCACGTTTTGGTGGACGCGCCGGGGTCCTCGTCGAGTGGCTGGTCGATCACCGCGCCGAGGTCGGGCTCGTCGCGCACGCCTCGGATCCCGGCCGAGACCGCCGCGCGGGTGTTGCGCTGGAACTTCGCGTCCGTGGTGTTCAGGCGGATCGTCGAGAACGTCGTGCGGATGTCGCCGACCTTGATCTCCGAGGGGGAGCCGTCGGGGTCAACGGCCTCCTTCAGCGTGGCAAAATCCCGGCCGGTGCGTTGCATCTGACCGATGTACGTCCCGAGCGTGGTGACCTCGCCGGTCTGCCCGAGCAGCGCCTTGGTGGTGGCGGTCGCGTCCGGGTCGATCGTCGCGATGTTGGGATGGGTCATCGTCAGCGCAGCCGCGGTCTGGTAGCTGTCGCCGATCGTCTCCAACTGGGCGATGGTTCTCGCGCTGCGCAGATCTGCCCGGTCGAGCCCGAGCGCGTTCAGCCGCTGGTTAGACCCGGCCACGTGCCTGAGCGTGCCGGTCAGCCGTTGCGAAGCCTCTGCGAGCTTGAGGGTGGCCTGGGTGGGGGTGTGCCAGACCTCGGCGACGACGACCTCGTGCTTGCCGCGGTGGCCCTGCACCCGAGCCAGGGTCGCGCGGTGTGCCGGCAGCCGCACGCCCTCGACGTAGTGCGACAGGGCCGCCAGATTGATCGATCGCCACAGCCCGCCCCGCGCTCGGAGCGCCGACCGTGACCGGCTCGTATGGGCGCGGAGGTCGACTCGTTCCCCGTTGGCGATCAGGATGAGGCCGGAGACGTCGTCGAGCTCGTCGAGCGCGAACTGCAGCGCGACTGACACGGTGCGCTTGGACTCCAGCTTGCTGGCCGCTGCCGCGGCCGCGGCAGCGGGACGTCCCAGCAGCCCCGCCGCGAGCGAACCGAGTCCGGCCTTCAGCACCCAGCGGCGGCCCACCGGTGTGGACCAGAGTTCCTCGAGCGTTGCTTGCAGGTCTGTGTTGTCGTCTTGGTGGTGGCTCATTTTGTTCGGGTGGGGTTGAAGCGCGACAGGGACGGTTCGGCGACTCTGAGTTTCGGATCGATGTAGGGGGTGTTGGTTCCCTGCTTGGTGAGTGGGGTGTAGTTCGGGGCGTAGATGCTGCGCCAGTAGTCGATCGCGAGGTGGGGGATGTTCGCCCCGGCACTGTGGGTCGCGATCGGTTCGCCGGTCTCGCTGTAGACGTCGATGTGGTAGTCGTGAGGGCTGCCGCCGTTTCCGGTGAAGTAGAGGGTGTAGATCTGAGACGCGCCGTCGACGGCGAGGTCGAGGTAGGTGCCGGGAGAGACGAGCTCCAGCGTGAAGTCATTCCGAGAGCGGCCGAAATAGCGGACCGGGTCCAGGTTCAGATCGAAGGCGGACAGTTGGGTGCTGCCGGCCTCGAGCACGAGCACGATGCCGGGGTTCGTGACGGCGATCGCAAGCGGCGAGCGCAACAGTCCGGGCTGATCGCCTTCGCCCGCCGCGTAGCTGGCCAGCGTCGGGCTGGGGGTCCGCGCTGGCTCGAGCACGGCGAGTCGCCCGGTGTCGGTGCTGGCGGTGACGATCAGCCCGGAGGAGTGCAGCGCGGCCGCGGACACGGGGAGCGGGAAGGTCCCCAGCGAGATCGACGGGTCCCAGGTGATCGAGCCATCGCCCGGGTCCAGCGTGACCGGGCGGGCGTTGTAGGCAGGGGAGCGATGATCGGGCTCCAGCAGCACGTGGTTGCCCCGGTCCTTGGCGTCGACGAATGGGTCTAGGAGCAGGAAGGGGCGGCGTTCCCACCCTTCATGGGTGCCGAGCCCGAGCTTGATCGTCGAGCCGTTCTGAGCCAACGGCACGCCGCGCAGGAAGTACCGGTCGTCCTCTCTCCAGACCAAGCCGGCGACGCCCGCGAGGGTGGCGACGGCGGCACCGGTCACATCCTGAATCCCGGCCGAGACGGCCGTGCCCGTCTCGCTGACCTGATCGGACCAGGTGTACCCACCGGCCTGAGGGCTGTAGGTGGTGGTGGCGGCGCGCTTGAACACCGTCTTGTCGGTGATCGTCGCCGGCAACTGCGTGATCCTGATCGACACATTGGAGGCCGGGTGGTTCGGATCGTTGTTCGGATACTTGGCCGAGATGCCCGTGCCGACCTGTGCCCCATCCTCGTCGAGGAAGACCACGCTCCACTGAATCGTGTTGCCGCCGAACGGCGCCCTCACGGACGTCAGCGCCACCGGGTCTGACCGCAACCGGCCAGACTGATTGATCTCCCCTGTGATCGGTGCCAAGCCGACCGCCCCGTCGACCAGCGCCTGCAGGCGCCACGAGCGGGCCGTCGCCGGAAACGTCGAGGCTCGCGAATCCCGTGAGATCGTCACCGACGCCGGATACGTCAAGCTGACCTCATTCTCGATCACCCACGGCGACATCATCGTCTCCGACGTCACCTCCGTCAGCGTCAGCAGATCGCCCACCGCCGCAGCGATCGCCGTCCATTGACCGAGAAACGGGATCGCGTTGACGACCCTGGCCGCCGAGAGCTGGCTCAGTATCTTGAACGCGATGATGCCCCAGTCATGGTACAGCGCGGGGTTGAAGATGATTTTCGGAATCACGGTGGCGATCCGCGAAATGACACCCCAGAGGTTGTCGAGCGTCTCGCCCCGAAACACGATGTCGTGAATGGTTGCTCCTGTCGAGATCACGGCTACGGCGAGGCTCTCCGCCGCGGTTAACTTGACCGTACCGTTGAAGAGCGGAGACATATTCACGTAGACGACATTGGGAACCGCGAAGTACCCCCTGAGCTCCTTCCACAGGAGGGCGATGTCGACATCAGTCGCCAGCGCAAATACGTTCAGACCGATGGAGACGATGCCGGTGGTGAGGGCCGCAAGCCACACCTCGTCCTCTGGGCCGAGCTTGCCCGGGTAGGCGTCGGGGGGGAAATACTGTCGCCACCCGCCGTCCGTGACGGTCGCCCCCAGGCCGCAGTAGAGCAGGCGGGCCGTGTGCGCCTCGGGAGGGAAGTCAAGGGTGAACTCGACAGTGTTCGTGTCCCACCACGGGACGCCCAGTGTGGTGAACACCTGGGGGACGATGCAAACGGCCTTTGAATACTTGGTGTCCGGGAACGTGGGACTGGAGTTCGTTGAGAGGTTCGTGCCGTCGGCGCCGAGATACTGCACATACACCCACATCCACCGGACGAAGTTGTTGTAGAGCTTGACCGGGACCTTGCCCTCGTTGTAGCCGCCGCGCAGCACGGTCCGGGTCCCGAACTGGAAGCCGTCCTTCTTGACCCTCGCCTGGATCCCCGTCTGGGCCTGGAGGTGCTCAGCATACGGTTGGGGTGTGGCGACAATGCCCTCGGATTGGATCCAGGTCTTGGTCGAGGCAGCGTGGTCCTCGTCGAGCGGCTTCGCGATGGTCGCCCCGAGGTCGGGATCGTCGCGCACGGCCGTAATCCCGGCCGACACTGCCGCGCGCGTGTTGCGATGAAACCTCGCGTCGGCATCGTTGAGACGGATCGTCGAGAACGTCGTGCGGGTGTCCCCGAGCTTGATCTCAGCCGGCGTCCCGTCCGGATCGATCGCTTGCTCGAGGGTGGCGAAGTCCCGCCCCGCGCGTTGCATCTGGGCGATGTATGTGCCGAGCGTGGTGACCTCGCCGGTTTGGCCGAGCAGCGCCTTGGTGGCGGCGCTCGCGCCGGGGTCGATCGTTGCGATGTTGGGGTGGGTCATCGTCAACGCGGTCGCGGTCTGGTAGCTGTCGCTGACGGTCTCGAGTTGCGCGATTGCCGCCGCACTACGGAGATCTGCTTCATCGAGCCCGAGAGCGCGCAGTCGATGGGGGGAGCCGGTCGAGTGCTCGAACGTTCCCGTGAGCTCGCGCGAGGCGTTGGCCAGCCTCACCGTGGCGTGCTCAGGCGCGTGCCAGATCTCCGAGACCACCACCTCGCGCGTCCCGCGCCGGCCTTCGACCCGCAGCACGCTGGCGCGATGTGCGGGCAACCTGACGCCCTCCACATAATGCGAGAGGACGCCGAGGTCGATGGCTCTCCACAGCCCGCCCTGCCCGCGCAGGGCCAACCGCGACCGCGTGGTATGAGGGCGCAGGTCGATCCGCTCGCCGTCGGCGATCAACCTCAGGCCTGACACCCCGTCGAGCTCGTCCAGCGCGAACTGAAACCCCACCGACACCGAACGCCTCGATCCAGGGTTGCTCGCCTTCGCGGTGGCGGCGGTCGCCGCGGCCGCGGTGCCGGGTCGCCAGGTCAGTCCGGCAACCAGCGAGCCGAGGCCGGCCTTGAGCACCCAGCGTCGCCCCACCGGAGTTGACCATAGTTCTTCGAGTGTCGTCCGAGCATCTGTGTTGCCTTCGTGAGTCATTTGCTTTGAGTGGGGCTGAAGCGGGACAGGGAGGGTTCGGGGACTTTGAGCTTGAGATCGACGTGGGGTGTGTGGGTCCCCTGTTTGGTGAGAGGGCCATAGTTGGCGGCGTAGATGCTGCGCCAGTAGTCGACGGCCAGGTGGGGGATGTTGGTGCCGGGGCTGTGAGTGGCAATCGGCTCACCGTTCTCGGCGTATACGTCGATGTGATAGTCGGCGGGCTTTGAGCCCGTGCCATTGAAGTACAGGGTGTAGATCTGCGAGGCGCCGTCAACCGCGACGTCGAGGTATGTGCCGGGAGAGACGAGGTGGAGCGTGAAGTCGTACCGACGACTGCCGAAGTAGCGCACCGGGTCGAGGTTGAGGTCGAACGCCGATAGCTGCGCGCTGCCGGCCTCGAGCACGAGCACGATGCCGGGGTTGGTAATCGCCAGCGCGATCGGGGAGCGGAGCAGGCCGATCTGATCCCCCTCCCCTGCCGCGTAGCTCGCCAGCTGGGGCCGGGGAGTAGCGGCAGGCTCGAGGACTCCCAGCCGGCCGGTATCGGTATTGGCCGCTACGATCAGCCCCGAGGAGTGCACCGCCGCCGCGGACACGGGCAGCATGAACGTTCCCAACGAGCGAGCGGGATCCCAGGTGATCGCGCCATCGGCTGGGTCAAGCGTGACGCGGCGGACGTGATAGGCGGGAGAGGAATGGTCGGGCTCGAGCAGCACGTGGTTGCCCTGATCGCGGGCGTCCACGAACGAATCCAGCAGCAGGAACGGACGCCGCTCCCACCCCTCGTGCGTCCCCAGCCCCAGCTTGATCGTGTCCCCGTTCTGGGCCAGCGGCACCCCGCGCAGGAAGAACCGATCCTGCTCTTTCCACACCATTCCAGCCACGCCGGCCAGGGTGGCCACGGCTGCGCCGGTGACATCCTGAATCTCGCCCGACAGCGCGGTTCCCGCCTCGGTCACTTGGTCCGACCAGGTGTACCCGCCGGCCTGGGAGCTGTAGGTGGTGGTCGCGGCGCGCTTGAACACCGTCTTCTCGGTGATCGTGGCCGGCAGCTGCGTGATCCTGATCGAGACGTCGGAGGCGGGGTGGTTGGGGTCGTTGTTCGGATACTGCGTTGAGACGCCCGTGCCGACCTGCCTGCCGTCCTCGTCCAGGAACACCACGCTCCACTGAATCGTCTTCCCCCCGAACGGCGCCGACACCGACAGCACCAGCGGATCAGACCGCAACTTGCCCACCTGGTTGATCTCACCGGTGACCGGCGCCAACCCCACCGCCCCATCTACCAGCGCTTCCAACCGCCACGACCGAGCCGTCGCCGGAAACGTCGAAGACCGAGAATCTCGCGACACCGTTATCGACACCGGATACGTCAACGACACCTCATTCGCGATCACCCACGGACAGGTCGTCGTCTCCGCCGCCACCTCGGCCAGCGTCAGCAGATCCCCCATCACCGACAAGATTCCAAAGATCTGACCGATCAGAGGCAGCACGGCAACGGTCTTTGAGACCCCCAGATCCTTGATCACGGACCGTCCGATCTCCGGCCAGATCGTTTTGACGAGCTTGGGGTTGAACAGCAGCTTGGGAATGACTGTCGCGATGCCCAACAGCAGGCTCCAGAGGTTCTCGCCGCCCCGCACGGCGTCGACGATCGATGCGCCTCCAAACAGGAACAGGCGGGCAAGCCCTTCGGTGACGGTGAGGCTGATCGAGCCGTCATAGAGAGCCTTCAGGCTCTGTGTGATCTGCTTGCTCCACGCGATGGCGGCGTTGAGATCGCCGGGGGGGCCGGGTTCGAGGAGCAGTTCGCGTATGTCTTTCCAGGTGAGGGCGATGTCGAGGTCGGTGGCGAGCGCGAACACGTTCAGGCCGATGCACAGGACCCCGGTCACGCTCGACGGGATCCAGACCTCGTCTTCGGGGGCGACCTTGCCCGGGTAGGCGCCGGGGGGGAAGTAGCGGCGCCAGCCGCCACCGTTGACATCCGCGCCCAGTCCACAGTAGAGCAGGCGGGCGGAGTGAGCCTCCGACGGAAACGCGAGGGTGAATTCGACGGTGTTGGTGTCCCACAGGGGAGCGCCGAACACGGTGAACACGGGCGGGACGACGGACAGGAACTTTGAATACTTGGTGTCGGGAAAGGTGGCACTCGTGTTCTCGGAGAGGTTGGTGCCGTCGGCGCCGAGGTATTGCACGTAGACAGACATCCAGCGGACGTAGTTGTTGTAGAGCTTGATCGGGACCTTGCCGTCGCTGTAGCCGCCACGCAGCACGGTGCGGGTGCCGTAGTTGAATCCGCTCACTTTGAGCTTGGTCTGCACCCCGGCTTGGGCCTGGAGGTCCTCGCCGTATTGCTGGGGGTGAGCAACGATTCCCTGGGGCTGGATCCACGTCTTGGTCGACGCGCCTGGGACCTCGTCAAGTGGCTTGTCGATGACCGCTCCGAGGTCTGGGTCGTCACGCACCCCTCTGATCCCGGCCGAGACCGCCGCCTTGGTATTGCGGTGGAACTTCGCGTCGGTGGTGTTCAGCCGGATGGTGGAGAACGTGGTGCGAAGGTCCCCCACCTCTATCTCGTACGGTGAGCCGTGCTCGTCCACGGCCGTCTCGAGGGTGGCGAAGTCGCGGCCGGCGCGTTGCATCTGGTTGATGTAGCTGCCCAGGGTGGTGACCTCGCCGGTTTGACCCAGCAGCGCCTTGGTGGTGGCGCTTGCGTCGGGGTCGATCGTGGCGATGTTGGGGTGGGTCATCGTCAATGCGGTTGCGGTCTGGTAGCTGTCGCCGACG
>Ga0335073_10011303_pt1 | contig 12531 bp, 12 predicted proteins | sample Lox_Sample_22_FD_207093 | JGI IMG/M metagenome (GOLD analysis project Ga0335073, IMG submission 207093) | Soil microbial communities from Loxahatchee National Wildlife Refuge, Florida, United States - Lox_Sample_2.2 | ecosystem: Environmental > Terrestrial > Soil > Wetlands | place: USA...
CGACCCAGGGTCTGATCGAGGGGCTGCTTGCGCCGGCGTTCGGATCGGAAGCCTTGAACGAGCTTGCCGACGCCGCGACGATCACGCTTGACGGCGCAACCCTCGCCTTCACCACCGACTCGTATGTAGTCAAGCCGATGCGCTTCCCCGGCGGCTCTATCGGTGAGTTGGCCGTCAACGGCACCGTCAACGACCTCGCCGTGTCAGGTGCCAAACCGCTGGCGCTCAGTCTGTCGCTGATCCTCGAGGAAGGGCTCACGGCAGAAGATCTGAAAGCCGAGATCGACGCGATCGCGCGGGCCGCGCGCGAGGCCGGCGTCGAGATCGTCACCGGCGATACCAAGGTCGTCGAGCGCGGCCACGCCGACGGGATGTATGTGTGCACGACCGGGATCGGACGCCGCGACCCGCGCGCGCGGCTGAGCCCGTCTGCGCTGCGTCCTGGCGACCGGATTCTGTTGTCGGGGAGCGTCGGCGAGCACGGCACGGCGATCATGCTCGCGCGCGGGGAGTTCGAGCTCGACGCCGAGATCGAGTCCGACACGCGATCACTATGGCCCATAGTCGATTCGCTGCTCGAAGCGGTCGGCCCAGACCTCCGGTGCCTCCGCGACGCCACTCGCGGAGGAGTGGCGTCGGTGCTGAACGAGCTCGCCCGTGCGTCGTCGGTGGCCATGATCGTGCGCGAGCGTCAGGTCCCGGTGCGACCAGATGTGGCCGGCGCGGCCGAGATCCTCGGGATCGACCCGATGTACGTGGCCAATGAGGGGAAGTTGGTCGCGTTCGTCGCCGCGGACGCCGCCGACCGGGCGCTCGAGGCAATGCACGACGTGCCCGGGTGCGAGGCGGCAGCCGAGATCGGGGAGGTGCGGACGGAGCCGCCCGGGATGGTGCTGGTGGAGACGAGTTTTGGCGGCAAGCGGGTCATGGATCAGCTGGTGGGGGACCCGCTGCCGAGGATCTGTTAGTTAGCGAGAGGAGACGGAATGTCGGCGTTGGCGAATCCGTACGCGAAGCAGAAGGAGACCGAGGCCGTCACCGCGCACGTCCTGTGGATGACCACGGGGCTGAGCTGCGAGGGTGATTCCGTCGCGATGACCTCAGCGACCAACCCCAGCCTCGAGGACATCATCCTCCAGGCGATCCCCGGCATGCCGAAGGTCGTCGTCCACAACCAGGTGGTCGACTACGCCGTCGGCCAGGAGTACGCGCAGGCCTGGTTCGACGCCGAGAAGGGCGAGCTCGACCCGTTCGTGCTCGTGATCGAGGGGTCGCTGGGCAACGAGGAGATAAACGGCGACGGGCACTGGACCGGCTTCGCCGTGAATCCTGAGAACGGCCAGCCGATCACGATGAACGAGTGGATGGACCGGCTCGCGCCCAAGGCGGCGGCGGTGGTCGCGGTCGGAACGTGCGCCACCTACGGTGGCATCCCGGCGATGAAGAACAACCCCACCGGCGCCATGGGCGTGCCCGACTATCTCGGCTGGAGCTGGAAGTCGAAGGCTGGCCTGCCGATCGTCTGCATCCCCGGTTGTCCGGCGCAGCCCGACAACATGACCGAGACGCTGCTCTACCTCGCGCTCCACCTCGCCGGGCTCGCGCCCGCCCCCGAGCTCGACGAGGCGCTTCGCCCGAAGTGGCTGTTCGGACGCACCGTCCGCGAGAGCTGCAACCGCGCCGGCTTCAGCGAGCAGGGCGAGTTCGCCACCGAGTACGGGTCCGACCATCGCTGCCTGGTCAAGCTCGGGTGCAAGGGCCCGGTGGTCAAGTGCAATGTTCCGGTGCGCGGCTGGGTGAACGGGATCGGCGGCTGCCCAAACGTCGGCGGCATCTGCATGGCGTGCACGATGCCCGGCTTCCCCGACAAGTACATGCCGTTCATGGACGAGGATCCGTGGGGCAAAGCAGCTCAGCGGATCGTCCAGTTCTCCTACGGGCCGATCGTGAAGTTCATGCGTCAGCGCCACATCAAGCAGAACTACGACGTCGAGCCCGAGTGGCGCCGCCGCGGTCCCTCGCTGACCACGGGCTACGCGAAGCGCTGGTAAGCGGCCATCACCCCGACAATCCGATTTTGAGGAGACACACATGGCGACTGAGACGCCCCCGCAGCAAAGGGTGATGGTCAAGGAGATGTCCTGGGATCCCATCACCAGGATCGTGGGCAGCCTCGGAATTCACACCGAGATCGACTTCACCAACCAACAGGTGCTCAAGTGCTACAGCACGTCGATGATCTTCCGCGGGTTCGACATCTTCATGAAGGGAATCGACCCGCGCGACGCTCACTTCATCACGAGCCGGATCTGCGGCATCTGCGGTGACAACCACTGCACCTGCTCGTGCCTGAACCAGAACATGGCGTACGGGGTGAAGCCGCCGGCGCTCGGCGATCTGGCGTTCAACCTCGCCGAGACCGCGGACTACATCTTCGACCACGCGATCTTCAACGATTGCATGGCGAACGTCGACTTCTGCGAGCAGATGGTCAAGGAGACGAACCCGTCGCTGCTCGCGAAGGCGGAGAACACCCCGGCCCCGGGGCAGGACATCCATGGCTACAAGACGATCGCCGACATCATGCGTGCGCTCAACCCGTTCACGGGCGAGTTCTACCTGGAGACGCTGCACGTCGCACGGTACACGCGCGAGATGTACTGCCTGTTCGGCGGGCGTCACACCCATCCCTCGACGATCATGCCGGGTGGCTGTAGCGCCGATATCACCCATCAGACGTGCACGGACTACTACGTGCGCTTGATGCGGTACTTCGACTACGTCAAGCGCAGTGTGCCCATGCACGACGACCTGTACGACTTCTTCCTCCAGGAGCTTCCCGGTTACGACATGGTCGGCTTCCGCGAGACGAACCTCGTGAACTGGGGGTCGTTCGACGACCCGGACTACGTCGACTACGACTACCGCAACATGACGAACTGGGGTCGCAAACGCTACATCACCCCGGGCGTGGCAATCGGCGGTGAGCTCATCTCAACCGACCTCGTCGAGATCAACCTGATGATCCGCATCCTGCTCGGCAGCTCGTACTTCGACGGCTGGGAGGACGAGCCGACATTCGTCACCCACGACCCGCTCGGCAATCCTGTCGACAAGAACCACCCGTGGAACAAGGTCACCCTCCCGCGGCCGCAGAAGCGCGATTTCACCGACAAGTACACATGGGTGGTGTCGCCGCGGATCTACGACAAGCGGACCGACACTCACGTGTGCTGCGACACCGGCGGCGGCCCATTCGCTCGCCAGTGGTGCACGGCCAAGGCCGGCCTGGTCGACTTCGGTTACGCCAAGGCGACAGGTCACTCGATTCAGATGGTGCTCCCGCGTTCCCCGAACATGCCTGAGATGGAGCTCGAGTGGAACGTGCCCGAGAAGTCCAACGCCGTCGAGCGAGACCGCGCGCGGACCTATCACCAGGCGTACAGCGCGCTGATCGCGCTGCACAACCTCGAGCGCGCGCTGAAGGAAGTACAGGCCGGCCGGACCAAGAGCTGGAACAGCTTCAAGGTCCCCGACAGCGCGGTCAGCTGTGGCTTCCACGAGGCCGCGCGCGGCGTGCTCTCGCACCACATGGTGATTCAGGAGGGCAAGATCGCGAACTACCAGCCGTATCCGCCAACCCCATGGAACGCGAGCCCCCGCGATGTCTACGGGACGCCCGGGCCCTACGAGGATGCCGTGCAGAACACACCGATCTTCGAGGAGAACGGGCCCGAGAACTTCAAGGGCATCGACATCATGCGGGCGGTCCGGTCGTTCGACCCGTGCCTGCCGTGCGGCGTACACATGTACACCGGCAAGGGCAAGGTCCGGAAGGTGATGCACACCCCGACGGCGCTGGCGTAGCCGGATGGACACCGTCGCCAGTGGCGAGCAACTCGTCGAACGGGTCCAGGAGCTCCAGGCCGCGCTCGAGTCCAGCTCTGACTCGGCCACGCGAGAGCTGGCGGAGGAGCTGGTCTCCGCGGTCGTCCAGATGTACGGGGCCGGCCTCGAGCGGATCCTCGAGATGCTGCTCGCGGCCGGCGCCGACGGCGAGCGGGTTGCGGCTTCGCTCGCCGACGACCCCATGGTCGCGACGCTGCTGCTGATCCACGACCTCCACCCGATCCCGCTCGAGCAACGAGTCCAGGCGGCGCTCGACTCGGTGCGTCCGTACATGGAGTCGCATGGCGGCAACGTCGAGCTGCTGTCGCTCGAGCAAGGGGTGGCCCGGATCCACCTCCGCGGGAGTTGCTCTGACTGCTCGGCGTCGTCGGTCACGCTCGAGCTGGCGATCAAGCAGGCGCTCGAAGAGATGGCCCCCGACCTCGAGGGTCTGGAGGTCGAGGGGATCAAGGCCGAGCTCCCCATCCTCATGTCGGAGCCTGCACCCGCACCGGTATGGGTCGACGTCGAATCGGTCGCGGCGCTCGCGGACGGATCCATGGCCGCGGTCAGCGTGGCCGGCTCGGAGCTGCTCGTCGCCAACATCGACGGCAGTCTGCTCGCTTACCGAGATCGCTGCGCGAGTTGCGGCGCGGGCCTGCACGACGGGCTGCTGATGGCCGGCGCGCTGTCGTGCCCGGAGTGCGCGCGATCGTTCTTTCTCCCCCGTGCCGGCCGGTCGATGGATGACGATCGGCTCCAACTCGATCCGGTGCCGCTCCTGCGCGAGGACGGCCGGGTGAAAGTGGCGTTGACGCAATGAACGAAGGCCGCCGGCTGCTCGACGACGCTGTGGCCGCGCGGCGTCGGGCCGGCGTGGTCTCCGGACTCCGCGGCCTCGCCCGGCCAACCGCACGCACGCCACCGCCCGCGACCGCCGCAGCTACCGACGAGGTGTGCGATCTGTGCGGCATCGGCATCCCGTCCGATCATCGCCACCTGCTCGCGCTCTCGGAACGGCGGATCGTGTGCGCGTGCGAGACCTGCTGGGCGATGCGCTCGGGCGAAGGCGACTACCGGCCGACCGGCAACCGGACCGTGTGGCTACCCGGACTCGACGTGCCCGACGACCTGTGGGCGAGTTTCCAGATCCCGATCGGGCTCGCGTTCTTCATGGAGTCGACGGTCACGTCGTGCGTGGTCGCGATGTACCCGAGCCCGGGCGGGGCGACCGAGAGCGAGCTGCACTTCGAGACCTGGAACCGGATGCGTGAGCTCAACCCCGTGCTCGACGGGCTCGAACCGGATATCGAGGGCCTGATCGTCAACCGGCTCGCGGATCCGTCGCTCTACCTGATCGCGCCGATCGACCGCTGCTACGAGCTCACCGGGACGATCAAGGCGCACTGGGAGGGGATCTCGGGAGGCAGCGGCGTCGAGGCCGCGGTCACCGAGTTCTTCGAGGCGCTCCGCGCGCGGGCGGTCCCGGCGTGAGCATCGAGATCGACACCGGGTCGAACGGTTCGGTCGAGCGCGACGGCCCTCGCGACGTCGACTTCGAGGTCCTGGGCGCACGCCCGGTCAAGTACGCGGCCGCGCCGATGCTCTCGCTCGACCTGCAGGTCACCGAGACCTCGGGCGCGCCGGTGTATATGATCGCGCTCACGATCCAGCTCATGATCGAGCCCGCGCGCCGCCGCTACGACGACGGCACCCGCGAGCGGCTCGTCGAGTTGTTCGGCGCTCCCGAGCGCTGGGCGGTCACGACCCGCAGCCTGGTGTGGGCGAAGCTCGACGTGCTGGTGCCCGCGTTCACCGGGACGACCACGGTCACCGTTCCAATCGCGTGTCACTACGACCTCGAGCTGGCGGCGGCCAAGTACCTGCACTCACTCCCCGACGGTGAGGCGCCCCTGGCGCTCCACTTCAACGGGATGATCTACTACCCCGGCGACGACGGCGGCCTGCAGATGGCGCTGATCCCATGGTCGAAGTCGATCGACTTCCGCATGCCGGTGTCGATGTGGCATGAGACGATCGAGCATTACTACCCCGGCACGGCGTGGGTGGCCGTGCGCGCGCACACGTTCGAGGCTCTCCAGCGGGAGAAGCTCGCGCGCGGCCTGGCGACCCTCGACGCGTGTGTCAACGAGCTGCTCGAACATGAGTGACCGCCTCGAAGAGCTCGTCACCTCGCTGTTGTGGGAGGGGTATGCGTTGTACCCGTACACCCCCGGCGCGACCAAGAACGCCACCCCCACTCCGTTCGGAATCGTGTACCCGGCGGCTTACGCGAGTGAATGCCCGGGCGCCTTCGACCACGCGCGGCTCGAGTGCATCGCCGATCCGGCGCCGGACGCGGCGTTTACGGCGACGCTCCGTTACCTCGCTCCGAGCGGCGAGCGCCACCAGGCTTCCGAGTGCCGTGTCGAGCTCGGAGCGGTGCCGGTCGGCGGGCGTGCGACGACGCAGTTCGAGGGCGGGCGGCTGACCTTACGGTCGGAGCCTCGCGGCGACGGGTCCGCGGTCGTGCGCTGCTGCGTCCACAACACGCACGAGGTGGCGGCCGGGCTCGACCGGGCCGGGGCCCTCGCCCGTTCGTTGATATCCACCCAGCTGCTCGTGCATGTCTCGGCCGGCCGGTTCCGGTCCCCGCTCGACAGCGCCCCGACCAGCGTCAATACCTACCCGGTGCTGGCCACCGACGATGACGCCACCGTCCTCGGGACAACCTACGTCCTCCCCGACCACCCCCAAATCGCGCCCGAGAGCCGCGGCGCGCTGTTCGACTCGACCGAGATCGAGGAGGCGCTGCTGCTCCACGTACAGGTGCTTTCGGATGAGGAGCGAGCTGAGATCGAACGCTCCGATCCCGCTGTCCGCGAGATGATCGCGCGAGCCGCCGCGGCGACGCCCGAGGACATCATCGCGCTCCACGGACGCGTCGAGATCCGCGACCCGCTGACGCTCGCGCCACCGACGGAGCCGCCGGGATTGCCCGATCCAGCCGCGGGCCAGTCCGAGGCGATCGTCGACGGCGTCCGGTTTGCGCGCGGCGTGAAGGTCGTGATCCGCGCGGGACCTGACGCCGACATCCAGGCACGCATGCTCGACGGTCGGCGAGCCACGGTCGAGCGAATCCTGACCGACTATGACGGGCGCGTGCACCTGGGCGTGACCGTCGATGACGACCCCGGGCAGGACCTGCTGCGCGAGACCGGACGCCTTCTGTACTTCTTTGCCCCCGAGGTGGAGGTGATCGACACATGACCGAAGAGCCGCTGCGAAGCATCCTGATCGCCGGCGTCGGCAACGCCTGGCTCCGCGACGACGGCTTCGGCGGCGAGGTCGCACGTCGCCTCACCGAGCACCCGCTCCCCGCCGGCGTCGACGTGATGGACGCCGGAACCGGCGGGCTCGACCTCGCCTACGAGGTCATGCGCGGCTACGACGCGCTGATCATCCTCGACGTCTCCAAGCAGGGCGGCGACCCCGGCACGCTGTACGTGATGGAGCCCGACGAGGAGTCGGTCCCGGGCGCGATCGAGGACGGCGACATCATCAACCCGCACGGCATGGACCCGCAGACCGTGCTGAGGTTCGTCAAGTCGGTCGGCGCCTGGCCGGGCCGCGTCGTCGTGATCGCGTGCGAACCGGCGGACATCGAGGAAATGGGTTGGGGCTTGTCCGAGCCCGTCAAGGACGCCATCGAGCGAGCTGTGGACCTGGTCGTCGAGACGGTTGCGGAGCTGCGCGCCGGTGCACGAGCTCTCCCTTAGCAGCGCGATCGTCAACACGGTGGTGAAGCACGCCGGCGGCCGACGTGTGACGGTCGTCGAGCTTCGCGTTGGGAAACTGCGTCAGGTGATCCCCGACACGCTCGAGTTCTACTTCGAGTTTGTCGCGCGCGACACCGTCTGCGAGGGAGCGCGGCTCGTACAAGAGGTGATCGATGCCCGCCTAGCGTGTCGCGATTGTGGGCACGAATGGGAGATCGAGATTCCCGCGTTCAGGTGCCCGGAGTGCTCCGGCAGTGACGTCGAGATCGCCACCGGCGACGAGTTCGAGGTTGAGGCAATCGAGGTCGAGGAGGCCGAATGCATCGCACCAAGGTGAGGATCGTCGAGGACGCGCTCGACGCCAACAACACGATCGCGAGCGCCAACCGGGCGGACTTCGACCGCGCCGGCGTCAAGGTCGTCAACTTCATGAGCGCGCCCGGGGCGGGCAAGACCACCCTGCTCGAGCGCGTGGTCACCGACCTGCCCGGCGTGCGCGTGGGCGTGCTCGAGGGCGATGTCGAAGGGTCGATGGACGCCGACCGGCTGGCCCACCTGCACATACCCGTGACTCAGCTCAACACCGGCGCGGGGTTCGGCGGCGAGTGCCACCTCGACGCAAACATGGTGCGCTCGGCGATCCCCGCGCTGCCGCTCGACGAGATCGACTTGCTGCTCGTCGAGAACGTCGGCAATCTCGTCTGCCCGGCCGAGTTCCGGATCGGCGAGGACGAGCGCGTGATGGTGACCGCCGTCACCGAGGGCGAGGACAAGCCGCTCAAGTACCCGCTGATGTTCCGCGCGTGCGAGCTCGTGATCGTCAACAAGATCGACCTGCTCCCCCACCTCGACTTCGACCTCGAGAAACTGCTCTACAACATCGACGTCGTCCATCCCGACGTTGAGCGGATCGTGCTGAGCGCGCGGACCGGCGAGGGCGTCGAGGCATGGCGGGATTGGCTGCTGCGGATCGCGGCCCGCGCCCCGGAGGGGGCGGTTGCTTGACGGCTGTCGCGCTGCTCTCGGGGCGGACTGAGGCGAACGCTCGATTCTTCGACTCGGAGGCCGAGCGGCTGGCGCGACTGTGTCACCTGATGGCCGAGCGGTTCGCGCGCGGAGGTCGGTTGATCGCATTCGGCCGTTCACCGGCAGCGCGGTCGGACGCGCGCCACGTCGCGGTCGAGTTCGTGCATCCGGTGATCGTCGGCAAGCGCGCGCTGCCCGCGATCGGGCTCACCGGCGACATCGCTCTGATCGCAGCGCCAAATGACATCGTGATGGGCTTCGGCGAGGATAGTGACGACGTGATCGAGGTCGCACGCGAGCGCGGCTGTCTGACGATTGCGTTCGCCGTTTCGTCCGGCGCCGAGTGGGAGTTCGTGCCGCCGACGTCCGACCCATACGTCCGTCAGGAGCTGATCGAGACGCTGTACCACGTGCTGTGGGAGCTCGTGCACGTGTTCTTCGAGCACCGGGGGCTGCTTTCAGGGCGGACCGAGCGGCGGGCGCACGATGCGGGCGCGTCGAGCTTCCTGTACCCGTTCCTCGACGAGCGCGAGAGCGACCTCGACGCGGTCCTCGAGGACGTCCGCCGGTCGGTGCTGATGAAGGCCGAGGAGGTCGGGGCGCTGCGCGAGCAGACGCTGACCGACAACGAGACCGTGCTCGTGGACGCGGCCGCCGCGCTTCGGGGCAGCTTCGAAACCGGCGGGAAGCTGCTCGCGCTGGGCAACGGCGGCTCGGCCACCGACGCGATGGACGTCGTCGCCGACCTCCGCGCGAGTGGCCGGCCCGCGCTCGACCTGACCGAGGATCCTGGGATCCTGACCGCAATCGCCAACGACATCGGTGTCGATGCGATCTTCGCGCGGCAGGTGATCGCGTACGGGTCCGCGGGCGACGTGCTACTCGCCCTGTCGACCTCGGGCAATTCGGGCAACGTGATCGAGGCACTCGCCGAGGCGCGGCGCCGCGCCTTGGTCACAATCGCGATGGTCGGCTACGACGGCGGCCGCGTTCTTGGCGAGGGGCTCGCGGATCACGTCGTCGTCACACGCTCTGAGCACATCCCGCGGATCCAGGAGGCTCAAGCGAGCGCGTACCACGCGCTCGTGGAGCTGGTGAGATGAACGCCGTCGCGCGCCGGGCGCGGGTCCGCGTGACCGGCACCGTGCAGGGCGTGGGGTTTCGCCCCTACGTCTACCGGCTCGCCGGCGAGCTCGGGCTCGGCGGCTTCGTGCTGAACGACGCCCACGGGGTGCTGATCGAGGTCGAGGGCAGCGCCGATTCGGTCGACCGCTTCGTTGCGCGGTTGCCGTCCGAGGCGCCGCCGTTGGCCGTGCTCGAGGGAGTGGTCGTCGAGGACCGCTCGGTTCGCGGAGAGGCCGGCTTCGCGATCCGCGAGAGCATCGGTGGCGCAGTGCCCGACGCGCCGGTCACGCCGGACACCGCGACGTGCGACGACTGCCTGCACGAGCTGTTCGACCCCACCGACCGCCGTTTCCGCTACCCGTTCATCAACTGCACGAACTGCGGTCCGCGCTTCACGATCGTGCGCGGAGTGCCCTACGACCGGCCGCTGACGACGATGGCCGGGTTTGTGATGTGCAGCGAGTGCCGCGCCGAATACGAGGACCCGGCGGACAGGCGGTTCCACGCCCAGCCGAATGCGTGCCCGGTGTGCGGTCCCTCGCTCCCTCTGCTCGACACCGCCGTCGCCGCACTTCGTGACGGGGCGATCGTCGCGGTCAAGGGGATCGGCGGTTACCACCTGGCGTGCCGAGCGGACGACGAGCGTGCTGTGTCCACGCTGCGAACGCGTAAGTACCGTGAGGACAAGCCGTTTGCGCTGATGGCGCCGTCCCTCGCGGTGGCGGAATCGCTCGTCATGCTCGACGAGGAGGGACGCGAGCTGATCACCAGCCCGGCCCGTCCGATCGTGCTCGCGCCGCGCCGGCCTGGCGGCACGGTCTCCGAGGCCGTCGCGCCGGGTGTGCCGGAGCTCGGCGTGATGCTCCCGTACTCGCCGCTTCATCACCTGCTGCTCGCCGACGTCAGCGCAACGCTCGTGCTGACGAGCGGCAACGTGTCCGACGAGCCGATCGCCTACCGAGACGAGGACGCGCTCGAACGCCTCAAGGACATCGCGGACGTGTTCCTCGTGCACGACCGGCCCATCGAGACGCGGACCGATGACTCCGTCGTCCGCGGGCGCACGATCCTCCGTCGTTCGCGCGGGTACGTACCGGCTGCGCTCACCCTGCCCGGCGACGGCGCGCGACGCGGAATCCTCGCCTGCGGGGCCGAGCTCAAGAACACGTTCTGCCTGGCTCGCGGCGGCCGCGCGTGGGTCAGCCACCACATCGGCGACCTCGAGAACTACGAGACCCTCCGATCGTTCACCGAGGGGATCGAGCACTTTGGACGGTTGTTCGCGGTCGAGCCCGAGGTCGTCGCCCACGACCTCCACCCCGAGTACCTGTCGAGCAAGTACGCGCTCGACCTGGATGGTGTGGAGCTTGTCGGGGTCCAGCACCACCATGCCCACCTGGCCGCGTGCCTCGCCGAGCACGGCGAGCCCGGCCCGGCGCTCGGCGCGATCTTCGACGGCACCGGGTACGGACTCGACGGGACCGTCTGGGGCGGCGAGCTGCTGTTCGGCGACCTGCGCTCGTTCCGCCGGGTCGGGTCGCTGCTGCCGGTCGCGCTCCCGGGTGGGGCGCGTGCGATCAAGCAGCCCTGGCGCATGGCGTGCTCGTGGCTCGTGGCCAGCGACATCCAGCCGCCGGCGGCCTGGCGGCCGATCGCCGAGCTGGCCCGCTCCGGCCTCGCGTCGCCCTCGACAACGAGCATGGGGCGGCTGTTCGACGCCGTCGCCGCGCTCGCCGGCATCCGCGCTGAGATCAACTACGAGGGACAGGCCGCAGTCGAGCTCGAGGCCGCTTGCGATCTGCACGAGCGCGGCTCGTATCCGATCGCGGTGAATCCGGCGGCCGAGTCGCTCGTGATCGATCCGCGCGAGACGATCCGCGCGGTCGCCGCGGACGTCGCCGGCGGCGAGCGCGCCGGCGTGATCGCGCGGCGGTTCCATCGCACGATCGCTCGCGCCACCGTCGATGCGTGCGTGGCGTTGGCCGGCGCGCACGGCACCGAAGTGGTCGTTTTGTCGGGCGGCGTGTTCCAGAGCCGCCTGCTGCTCGAGTCCGCGTCGGCCGCGCTCACCGAAGCCGGCCTGCGCGTGCTCGTGCCCGAGCGGCTGCCGGTCAACGACGGCGGGATCTCCTACGGCCAGGCCGCGGTGGCGGCGGTGTCGGCGTGAGCGACGTCCAGCAGATCCTCGGGCAGCAGGTCTACATCGACGGCGCTAACCGCCCCTTCGGCTCGCTCACCCCCGACGAGGTCCGCTCCCGCGCCGACGAGCTGCGCGCCGCGGTCGGGTGGGGTCCGACGGCGCGTGTCGCCCCGGTGGCGCAGGCGTGGCGCGAGCTGGCGCTTGCGATGGACCGCGCCGGCGCCGCCACCGTCGGCGACCTCGACCCCGACGTGGTCGTCAGGCTCGCCCCGAAGCTGTGGGTGACGCTGCCGGGCTGACACTCACCTTGCGCCGCCGCCAACCCGGTCCGGAATCCCGGTTAACTCCGCACTCGCCGACCCGCCTGCGCCGAGTGAGGAGTTGTCCACGCTATAGGTGGCTGAATGTGCGTTCACCACTTGGGAGGGGGTCGAGTGCGCACTCTTCCGCCCTGAATTCCGGTGCATCGGGGCCGGGGCCGCGGCCCCAGTGCACGACCCGCGAGGAAAACGACCAGCGCGGCCGGTACGCCGAGGACGCCACCGAGCACGACGAGCCGCAGCGCCCGCGCTC
>Ga0335073_10011304_pt1 | contig 12529 bp, 12 predicted proteins | sample Lox_Sample_22_FD_207093 | JGI IMG/M metagenome (GOLD analysis project Ga0335073, IMG submission 207093) | Soil microbial communities from Loxahatchee National Wildlife Refuge, Florida, United States - Lox_Sample_2.2 | ecosystem: Environmental > Terrestrial > Soil > Wetlands | place: USA...
AGCTGCGCGCCCGGATCGGGCTGAGCTCGTCAGTGCTGGCGCAGCGGGTGCCCACCGATGAAGTGGTGCGTGACCTGGTGGTCTCGGCCGGTTATTCGGTGTTGGGCCGCTGGCGCGAGCGCTACGAGGATGTCGACTACCAGCGCGCGATCGACATGCTGGAGAGCCTGGGCGCCGAGCACCTGGCCGATCGCACCTACGGGACGCTGTCCGAAGGCGAGCGCAAGCGGGTGCTGATCGCCCGTGCGCTGATGACCGATCCGGAACTGCTGCTGCTTGACGAGCCCGCCGCCGGGCTGGATCTCGGCGGGCGAGAGGAACTGGTGGCCCGGCTGGCCGATTTGGCCGCCGACCCCGACGCTCCCGCGCTGGTCCTGGTCACGCACCACGTGGAGGAGGTGCCGCCCGGCTTCAGCCACTGCCTGATGCTGTCGGAGGGCGAGGTGGTCGCCTCGGGGTTGCTGCCCGACGTACTGACCGCCCAGAACCTGTCCGCCGCCTTCGGGCAGGAGATCGCCCTGGACGTCGTCGACGGCCGTTATTTCGCGCGGCGGGTTCGCAGCCGCGCAGCGCATCGGAGGCAGCTATGACCGAACCCGACGAACCCTGGACACCGTTGCCGACGCGGCCGGCCGCGACGGTGATGCTGGTCCGCGACACCCCGGCAGGCTTGTCCGTGTTCCTGATGCGCAGGCACTCGGCCATGGAGTTCGCCCCCGGCACGATGGTGTTTCCCGGCGGCGGCGTCGACGAGCGCGACCGAAACGCCGCCTTGGCGCGGGGGGCCTGGGCCGGGCCGCCGCCGTCGTGGTGGGCGGAGCGGTTCGGCATCGAATCCGGGTTGGCCGAGGCGCTGGTGTGTGCCGCCGCCCGAGAGACCTTCGAGGAATCGGGGGTGCTGTTCGCCGGGCCGGCCGATGATCCGGACGGCATCGTTGGCGACGCGTCGGTCTACGGGGACTCGCGCCGCGCGCTGGCCGACCGCACCCTGTCGTTCGCCGACTTCCTGGGCCGGGAAAACCTTGTGCTGCGCTCGGATCTGCTGCGGCCGTGGGCGAATTGGGTGACCCCCGAAGCCGAACGCACCCGCCGCTACGACACCTACTTCTTTGTCGCGGCGCTGCCGCAGGGGCAGCGCGCCGACGGTGAGAACACCGAATCAGACCGTGCCGGCTGGGTGCTGCCGCGGGACGCCATCGCCGACTTTGAGGGCGGACGCAACGTGCTGCTGCCGCCGACCTGGACGCAGCTGGAAGCGCTGGCCGGGCGCACGGTCGCCGATGTGCTGTCCGTCGAGCGCCAGATCTCGGCCGTGCAGCCGCTGCTGGAAAAGCGGGGCGACAACTGGGTGTTCGAATTCTTCGATTCCGACCGCTACCACCAGGCACGGATGTCGGGCGGCGCGATGGAATGGCCTCTATGAGCGCTGAGTTCGTCAGCATTGTGGTCAGCGACGGCTCGCAGGACGCCGGCCTGGCCATGTTGCTGGTGTCCCGGCCGCCCACCAACGCGATGACCCGCCAGGTTTACCGGGAGATCGCGGCGGCCGCCGCCGAGCTGGGCCGACGCGACGACGTCGCCGCGGTGATCCTATTCGGCGGCCACGAAATCTTCTCGGCCGGCGATGACCTGCCCGAACTGCAGACCCTGAGCCCGTCGGAGGCTGAGACCACGGCCCGGGTCCGCCGCGAGGCCGTCGATGCCGTCGCGGCGATCCCCAAGCCGACCGTGGCCGCGATCACCGGCTATGCGCTGGGCGCGGGCCTCACCCTGGCCCTGGCGGCCGACTGGCGAGTCAGCGGCGACAACGTGCGGCTCGGCGCGACCGAGATCCTGGCCGGCCGGGTTCCCGGACGCGACGGCATGGCCCGGCTGACCCGGATCGCCGGCCCGAGCAGGGCCAAGGAGCTGGTGTTCAGTGGCCGCTTCATCGACGCCGAGGAGGCCCTGGCGCTGGGCCTCATCGACGAGATGGTGGCCCCCGACGACGTGTACGACGCCGCGGCGGCGTGGGCACGCCGGTTCCTCGACGCGCCGCGGGATGCCCTGGCCGCCGCCAAGGCGGGCATCAATTCCGTCGACCGTTAGGCTTGGCCCCCATGACGAGGATTTCCAAAGTCCCCGCTGACGCCGCGCCGAACCCGCACGCCACGGCCGAACAGGTGGAAGCCGCGCGGCACGACAGCAAGCTCGCCCAGGTGCTCTACCACGACTGGGAAGCCGAGACCTACGACGACAAATGGTCGATCTCCTACGACCAGCGCTGCGTCGACTACGCGCGGGACTGCTTCGACGGCGTCGTGCCCGACGATGTGCTGCGCGAACTGCCCTACGATCGGGCCCTCGAATTAGGTTGCGGCACAGGGTTTTTCCTGCTGAATCTGATCCAGTCCGGCGTCGCGCGGCGCGGGTCGGTGACAGACCTGTCGCCCGGCATGGTCAAGGTCGCCACCCGCAACGGGCAATCGCTCGGGCTGGACGTCGACGGCCGGGTCGCCGACGCCGAGGGCATCCCATACGACGACAACACCTTCGATCTTGTCGTCGGGCATGCGGTGCTGCACCACATCCCCGACGTCGAGCTGTCGCTGCGCGAGGTGATCCGGGTGCTGCGACCGGGCGGGCGGTTCGTGTTCGCCGGCGAGCCGAGCAACGCCGGCGAGGTCTACGCGCGCACGCTCTCGACGCTGACCTGGCGGGTCGTCACCAACGCCACCAAGCTGCCCGGCCTCACCGGCTGGCGGCGCCCGCAGACGGAGCTCGACGAGTCCTCGCGCGCCGCCGCGCTGGAGGCCCTCGTCGACCTGCACACCTTCACACCCGGCGACCTGGAGCGGATGGCCGGCAGCGCCGGCGCGGTCGAGGTCCAGACGGCCACCGTCGAATTCACCGCCGCGATGCTGGGCTGGCCGCTGCGCACCTTCGAGTGCGCGGTGCCGCCGGGGCGGCTGGGCTGGGGCTGGGCGCACTTCGCGTTCAACAGCTGGAGGACGCTGAGCTGGATGGACGCCAACGTCTGGAGTCGCGTGGTTCCCAAGGGCTGGTTCTACAACGTGATGATCACCGGAGTTAAGCCGTCCTGATCTTTACCGCCGCTGACGTCAGGTACCTGGCTTCGGACGCGGGCGCCGAGGCGCTGGCCGCGGTCGACGAGTTCGAACTGACGGAGCGCACCCGGGTTGCCGATGTCGCCGCGGTGCGGGCCCAGTTCGGCGACCGGGCGCCGGTGTTGGTGGAGACCACGCTGCTGCGGCGTCGGGCCCTCGAGAAGCTGGGGGAGTTGCGGGTCTCCGGCTGGCTTTTCACCGACGAGGCGCTGCAGCAGGCCACCGCCGCGGCCGTGGCCCTGCACCGGGCTCGCCGCCTTGCCGGGCATCTCGTGCACGACGCGACCTGTTCGATCGGCACCGAGCTGGCCGCGCTGGACCAATGCGGGGTCCCTGCGGTGGGCAGCGATATCGACGAGGTGCGGCTGGCGATGGCGCGCCACAACCTCGGCGGGTCCGCCCGCCTGTGCCGGGCCGACGCGCTGCACCCGGTGACCCGTGACGCGGTGGTCCTCGTCGACCCGGCCCGTCGCCGCGGCGGGCAGCGGCGCTTCAGCCCGGACGGCTACCAGCCCGGACTCGGTCAGGTTTTGGATTCTTATCGCGGCCGCGATGTCGTCGTAAAGTGTGCTCCCGGAATAGATTTCGACGCCGTCGGCCGCCTCGGGTTCGACGGCGAGATCGAGGTGACGTCGTATCGCGGCTCGGTGCGCGAGGCGTGCCTGTGGTCGCCCGGGTTGGCCGGACCGGGAGTGCGCCGACGGGCCAGCATCCTGGATAGCGGCGAACAGCTCACCCAGATCACAGACGTCGAGCCCGACGAGTGTCCGGTGCGGCCCGCGGGGCGATGGATCGTGGACCCCGACGGGGCCGTGGTGCGGGCCGGCCTGGTGCGCCATTACGCGGCCCGCCACGGGCTGTGGCAACTCGACCCCGCGATCGCCTACCTGTCGGGGGACCGGCTGCCGCCGGGGATCCGCGGCTTCGAGGTACTCGAGGAGCTGGCGTTCGACGAGCGTCGGCTACGGCAGGCGCTGGCGGCGCGGGATTGCGGTGCGCTGGAGATCCTGGTCCGCGGTGTCGGGGTCGACCCCGATGCGCTGCGCCGGCGGTTGCGGCCCCGCGGCAGCCAACCCCTGTCGGTGGTCATCACTCGCGTCGGCGCCGGCCCCGCCAGTCACGCGGCGGCCTACGTTTGCAGGGCCTCACGATAGACCCCGGTACGCTGGCGGCGGTCATTCTCAAAGGGGGACGATGCGTTATCTCATAGCGGTCGCGGTGCTGGCTGCCGCGGTTCTGGTTGGCTGGCCGGCTGCCGCCGCGCCACCCACGTGCGCCAGCCTGGGCGGCACCATGCCGGACGCCCAGACCTGCCGCCTGCACACGCAGACCCCCACCTACACGCTGACGATGACGTTCCCCGCCGACTACCCCGACGAACAGGCGCTGACCGACTACATCACGCAGAACCGCGACGGGTTCCTCAGCGTTGCCCAGAGCTCCGGAAGTCCAACGGGGCGCGATCAGCCCTTCCAGATGGAGGCCACCACCGAGCAACACACCGCCGGCCAGCCGCCACACAACACCCGCAGCGTCGTGCTCAAGTTGTTCCAGGACCTGGGCGGATCGCGCCCCACCACCTGGTACAAGGCGTTCAACTACAACCTGGGCGCCAAGGCGCCGATCACCTTCGACACCTTGTTCGCGCCGGGAACGACGCCGATGGACAGCATCTTCCCGCTGGTGCAACGCGAACTGGAACGCCAAAACCCTTTGGGCGCAGCCATTTTGCCGTCGACCGGTCTTGACCCGTCGCACTACCAGAACTTCGCGATCACCGACGATCAGCTGATCTTCTACTTCGCCCCGGGAGAGATGCTGCCGGCCTTTGCCGGTGCCGCCCAGGCCGCCGTCGCGCGCAACGCGATCCCACCCTTGGCGGTCTAGCCTGTTCAGGAGACCGGGCCGGCCAAGATCTCCAGGCCCGCGGCGCCGGCGCCGAGGGCCAACAGCGCGGCACACCCGATGAGCGGAACGAAGAAGGCCGTCTTGCGCTGGACCAGGCGGCGGATGGCGAAGACGAGGTCGACGATCCCGACGGCGACGCCCGCGCCGAGCCCCACCCACATGGCCCGGTCGATCCAGGCCGGATCGCCGCACCGCTGGTAGTCGCACGGATCGGTGACCATGACCAGCAGGCCCAGCAACGCTCCTGTCGCCGCCCACAGGAAACCGTGAACTATCAGCAGCGCAATCGTCGCGACGATGTCCGCCGTCCGGCCGTTGCTTTGCGGCCCCTCGTCGATCGGCATCAGACGAGTATCGCCCGTCAGCCCGGCGAGAAGCCGTACACCTGGCCGTCGCTGGTGGCGGTCACCACCCGGCGATCGTTGGCCACCGACACCCCGATTGGATACCCGGTGGCCGCCGGCAGCGGATAGCTGTTGATGGTGTGTCCATTGGATGGGTCGAACACCAGCAACGACATGCCGGAACCGTCGCCGGAGACGGTGTAGCCGACGCCGGCGCCGGCCACGCTCGATGACGACAGGGGAGTGACGTCGTCGCGGCGCCAGACTTGCTCGGCGTGGTCGCCGGCGTCGCGGAACGCCGTCAGCCGGGTGTCGGGTCCGCCGCCCGCCACGATCAGACCTTGCGGCGTGACCGCGGGCGGCGTCTGCGCCAAAAACCCAAGCGGGACAGACCATTTCGGTTTGCCGTCGGCGGCGTGCAGCGCCCACAGGCGTCGGTCACGGCCATTGACATAGACGGTCGACCCGTCGGCGGACAACACCGGACTGGCCAGCACTCCCGCGCCGACGGCGTCGCTGGTCCAGTCGCGGGCCAGCTCCGTCTGCGCCGAGCGGTACTTCAACCCGACCAGCGTCGACGCCGGAGCGCCCGGCTGCCAGACGGCCAGCACCACCGTGCCGTTGGCCGGCGAGTAGGCGGGTGCGGCCGGGACCGGGCAGCCCTGCCGGGCCGGGCCGCAATCGGCCAGCCCGCGCGTCGCATCGGCGGGATCGACGCCGTCCACCAGATCGACCGCGGTGCCGACCACCTCGCCCCGATGCGCGTCGAAGATCAGCACCTGTCCCAGGTGGGTGGCGACCAGCAGGCGGCCGCCCCCCAGAAACCGCGGCGTGGACGGCATCCCGATCACCGGCTTGCGCCAGCGCGTCCACTGGGTCGGCGGAAACGACAGCAGGGCCCCCGGCTGGCCGACGTAGAGATTGTCGAAGCCGTCGAAGAGCGGCCCGCCGAAGCCGCCGCCCTGAACCAGCCGCACACACCAGCGTTGTCGCCCGTTGGCGTTGTTCTCCCACTCCATCAACGAACATCCGGCCGGGGTTTGCGCGTTGAGCGCGAGCCAACCACGCGACCCCAGCGCGGGTCCGACCGCCAGGCTGCCCTTGACCGAACGCGTCCACTGCAGCGTCAGCTTGGTGGCGCCGTTCGTCGTGGTGTAGCTGCTGTTGGAAGCGTCGGCGTACTGCGCGGGCCAGCCCTGCGCGGCCGACGCGTCGACCCAGGCGTCCGTGTTGCCGCAACCTGCCAGGCTGACCGTCAGCACAATTGCGGAAGCAATCGGCAGCAGTCGGGCAAGCACCGAGTGAGGGTAACCCGTCGCAAGTCGCGCGAACCTGATTGCCTGCGTGCCTCGCGCGCGCGTTAGGCTTTGCGGCCATGACGAGCATGTGGGGGGCGCCGCTCCATCGCCGCTGGCGTGGTTCCATGCTGCGCGACCCACGCCAGGCCAGATTTTTGACCCTGGCCTCGCTGAAATGGGTGCTGGCCAACCGCGCGTACACCCCGTGGTATCTGGTGCGCTATTGGCGGTTGCTGAACTTCAAGCTGAAGAACCCGCACATCATCACCCGCGGCATGGTGTTTCTCGGCAAGGGCGTCGAGATCCACGCGACGCCAGAACTGGCGCAGCTCGAAATCGGCCGCTGGGTGCACATCGGCGACAAGAACACCATTCGTGCGCACGAGGGCTCGCTGCGGTTCGGCGACAAGGTGGTGCTCGGCCGCGACAACGTCATTAACTGCTACCTCGACATCGAGCTCGGGGATTCGGCGCTGATGGCCGACTGGTGCTACATCTGCGACTTCGACCACCGCATGGACGACATCAATCTGCCGATCAAGGACCAGGGCATCGTCAAGTCCCCGGTGCGGATCGGGCCGGACACCTGGGTCGGGGTCAAGGTGACGGTGCTGCGCGGCACCACGATCGGACGGGGCTGCGTGCTGGGCTCGCACGCGGTGGTCCGCGGCGACATCCCGGATTACTCGATCGCGGTCGGCGCACCGGCCAAGGTGGTCAAGAACCGGAAGCTGTCCTGGGAGACGTCGGCGGCGCAGCGCGCCGAACTGGCCGCCGCGCTGGCCGACATCGAACGTAAGAAGGCCTCCCGCTAGTTGATTAGGGCGTCGGCTGGTCGTCGACCTTGAAGTCGAAGTTCACGTCGCCGGCGTCGACGTTGGTGACGGTCACCGAGATGCCGTACTTTTGGCCCTGGTCGTTGAGTTGGCAGCGCAGCGAAGCGCCCATGGTGCCCTTCAAGTTGTCCGGGCAGGTGACGGAATCTGGTTTGCGGCCCACCTGCTGGGTCAGCTTGTCGCTGATAACGCTGGCGACCTGGTTCTTGTCGACGGTTTCCACCATGTCGAATTTGACGTCGCTGCCGTTGACACTGGTGACCGTCACGTTGACGTTGAAGGTCTCGTTCTTGACCTTCATCTCGCAGTTCAGCGTTGCCCCGACCGCGGCGACCAGGTCGCTCGGACAGGTCACCGAGTCGGGCTTGTTGCCCTGCGCATCCGTCAGCTTCTGGGTGATCTGGTTGGCGACGTCGTTCTTCGGCACTGATTTGGCCCCGACCGAGCACGAACAGGCTCCGGCGCTGGCGATCAGCCCAACAGCGGTACCCGAAACCAGCAACGTCCGAACGATCGCGCGAGCCATATCGCCTCCCTGGCGTGTCGACAACTGTGAATCGGCTGATAATTGCATGCGAATGAACTTCGGGTATGCGATTTCCGGTAAATCGGACTCAGAGGCTGTGGTAGCGGTTCAACGCCTCGGTGCGCTCGGCCTTGTGGTCGACGATCGGTTCCGGGTAGTCGCGCGGCCGCTTGCCTTTACGCAGGTGCGGGTCGTCCGCCTCGCCTAGCTCCGAGACCCAGCGCCGGATGTAATCGCCTGAGGGATCGAACTTCTCGCCCTGCGTGATCGGGTTGAACACCCGGAAGTAGGGCGCCGCGTCGGTGCCGCATCCCGCGCACCACTGCCAGCCGTGCTGGTTGTTGGCCATGTCGCCGTCAACGAGTTGATCCAGGAACCATTCGGCGCCCCACTGCCACGGCAGGTGCAGGTCCTTGACCAGAAAAGACGCGACGATCATTCGCACCCGGTTGTGCATGAATCCCGTCTCGCGGAGTTGGCGCATCCCGGCGTCGACGATCGGGAAACCGGTCTCGCCGGCCTTCCACGACTCGAAGCGGCGTTTGGCGGCCGCGCCGGTGTCGGTCTTGATCGCGTCGAAGTCGTTGTTCCAGTTGCGCCAGGCGCTGGCCGGCCAGTGGTGCAGCACGTCGGCGTAGAAGTCACGGAATGCCAACTCCCGCAAGTACGTCTGCGCCCCGTGGCCCCGCAGGTTGAGGTCGGCGACCATGGTCCGGGGATGGATGTTGCCGAACTTCAGGTAGGCCGACATCCGGCTGGTGCCCTCGAGGTCTGGCCGGTTGCGGTCGTCGTGGTAACTGTGTAATCCATTGTCGACGAACGACTTCCATTGCTTCAACGCCGCGGCCTCACCGGCGGCGAGGTCGAGCGCGGGGCCGCCGTCGGGGATCTCACACGGATCGATCCGCAGCTGCGCCGGATCCAGCCAGCGCACTGAATCGCCGCCGGACCGTGCTGGCTTGCGCCACCCGGCCTCGCGCCATGCGCTCAGGAACGGCGTGAACACCTTGTAGGGGGACCCGTCCTTTTTCGTCACCCGGCCCGGGGACACCAGGTACGGCGAACCCGTCTCCACCAACGCCGCTGATTCCATTGCCGCACAGACCTTCTCGTCGCGGCGTTGACCGAACGGCGCGAAGTCCTGCGAGATGTGCACGGCCGATGCGCCGATTTCCTTGGCAATGCGCGGAATCTGGCGTTCGGGCTTTCCCCGTATCACCAGCAGACGGCCGTCCAGGTCGTCACGCAATTGCCGCAGCGAGTCACCGAGGAACTGCAGTCGACGCGGGCCTGAGGAGGCCTCCAGGCGCGGGTCGAGGACGAAGCAGGCGAGCACGTCCGCGCCGTCGGCGGATGCCGCGGCCAGTGCGGGGTGATCGCGCAACCTGAGGTCGCGTCGAAACCACAACAGTGTGGCCGTCATTCGCGGTTGAGTCGCCAGACGTGCGTGGCCAGCAAGGTCGCGAAGGCGCACCACAGCGCGTAGGGCGACAGCGCCAATCCGGACCGCGGGTCTGCCGCTGCGGTCTGGCGAACGAGGTCTGCGGTGCTGACCGCCAGCACGGCCGCGCCCAGCGCGGACGCTCCGAGTCTGTGGTAGCGGAAGAAGAGCCAGCTCCATCCGGCATTGATGATCAGGTTCGCGCATAGAGCGACGACGTAACGGCGCACCGCAGCGCCATCTCCGGAGGCGCGAAGTCGCTCGATGGCCACCGCGGACGTGACCGCGATGTCGCCGTAGAGCGCGGTCCAGACGATGGGGAAGACAGCCCCGGGTGGCTGGTAGGGCGGCTTGCGGAGACGCGAGTACCAGCCACCGGGACGCCCCGGGTTGGCGATGCTTCCGCTGCCGGCCGCGGCGGCGACCGCGATCGAAGTTGCTGCCAGAGTTGATTTGTTCACGTTGCGCTCCGTTCGTGGTTGGGTTGAGTGGGCCACCAGATGCGGTCTCCGATCAAAGCGAACAGCCCGGGGATGACCAGGGTGCGCACGATGAACGTGTCGAGCAGGATTCCCAGGCCGACAATGATGCCCAGCTGGGTGAGCACTATCAGCGGCAACACGCCCAGGACGCAGAAGACCGCCGCCAAAACGATTCCCGCGCTGGTGATTACGCCGCCGGTCGCCGACACCGCGCGCACCATGCCGTCGTGCGCGCCGTGGATTGCGGACTCCTCGCGGGCCCGGGTGACCAGGAAGATGGTGTAGTCCACGCCGAGGGCGGCCAGGAACAGGAAGGCGAACAACGGCGTCCCGTTGTCCAGCGCCGGAAACCCGAAGACGTGCATGCTGGCCCAGCTGCCGGCGCCCAAAGCGGCCAGCGCGCCGAGAATCGTTGCGGCCAGCAGGATCGGCGGCGCGAGGGCCGATCGCAACAGCACGTACAGGACTGCCAGGATGACGGCCAGGATTGCCGGGATCAGCAGCCGGCGATCGTGTACGGCGGCATCACGGACATCCAGCGCCTGAGCGTCGGCGCCGCCCACCAGCGCAGCGGAATCAACGGCTTTGACCGAATGCCGCAGTGCTGCAACGATATCGAACGATCGCCCCGATGACGGCCGGGCGTCGATGACGACGGACCACTTCGTCAGTCCGGTCGCCGAACGGCCCGCCTCTGACGTCGATACCACGCCGGGGGTGGAACCGATCGCTTGCTGGATGCGGGCGGCCTGATCGGTGGGGGCGACGACCAGGGTGGGACTTCCCATACCGGCCGGAAAGTGCTCGGCCACAACGTCATAACCGGATACGGAATCCGCTCGCACCCGGAACTGCTCGGTCTGCGACAGTCCGATCCGGGTTCCCAGCAAGCCGGTGGCGAGCACCGCGAGCACCGCGATCGCGACTGCCGAGACCACGGCGGGACGCCGCCCCACCCACTCGGCGACCCGGTGCCAGGGGCCGGAGTCGAGTGCTGCCCCATCGTCGGGGCGTGGGATAAACGGCCAAAACAAGCGCCGGCCGCACAGCGCGAGCACCGGCGGCAGCACGAGGAGAACGGACAGCGCGGCGACGACCAGGCCGCATGCGCCCAAGGCGCCGAGGCTGCGGGTGCTTGGCGTCGAGGCGAAGAGCAGCGTCAGCAACGCCAGCACCACAGTGGCGTTGCTGGCGGCGATGGCCGGCGCGCCCATCCGCACCGCTCGTCGCAGGGCGTCGCGGTGCTCTTGGTGGCGCGAAAGTTCCTGCCGGTATCGCGAAATCATCAGCAGCGCGTAATTGGTACCCGCCCCGAAGACCAAAACGCTGGTGATGCCGGCGGTGGAGCCGTCGAAGGTCAGCCCGGTCAGCGATGCCACCCCGGTGCCGACCGCCGCGGAGACCCGATCGGCGAACCCGATCACCAGCAGGGGCGCCAGCCACAGCACCGGCGAGCGATACGTGACGATCAGCAGCAGTGCCACCACCGACGCGGTGATGGCAAGCAGGGTGACGTTGGCGTCGGTGAACGCGTTGGCGATGTCGGCGCCGAATGCGGGGCCCCCGGTGACGTGGGCCCGCAGGGCGGCGGGTAGGCCGCGGTTGGCCGCGTCGCGCAGGCCGGCGACCTCGTCGTTGAGGGCCAGTCCGGACAGGTCCGCGGCCACGGAGACCACGCCGATGGCCGCTTTGCCGTCGGCTGAGACCGTCACCGGCGGGCTGCCCCCGGGTTGTCGGGCCCTTCCCAGCATCCGGTCTCGGGCCACGTCAGCGGCGGCGACGTCGGCGGGTTCCAATGCCGCGCCGTCGTTGCGGCTAATCACCAAGAGCAGCGGAACCCTGTCCCCACCGGGGAATTGGCCGGCCAGCGCGTCCACTTTGGCGGAATCGGACGCGGAGGGCACCGACAGCGGGGCCTGGCCCGCCGCCGCGTTTGCCCCGATCGCCACCATCAGGCCGATACCCACTAGGACCGCGACCAATCCGGGCAGCCAGCAGCGGCGGCCTGTCACGGCGCCGGCCAGCGCGTCCCACATCACATTCGGAAGCATTTCAGTCACTTAACCATTAATCAAATTAACAATCTCGAGCTGTCGCGGTATGCTTCCAGTCTGATGAACCCTGATCAGGGAGCCACCGAGCGGGTGGGGTTGGAAGCGCTGATCGTGGCCGACGCGCGCGCCCTTACCGCCGAATCCGACCAGATCAGTCGGGCCTTCGCCGCGATGCATCAGGTTCGGCCCAGCGACTTTCGCGCACTCCTGCACATCCTGGTTGCCCAAAACGCCGGAACGCCACTGACATCGGGAGAGCTGCGGCAGAAGATGGGCCTGTCCGGAGCGGCGATCACCTATCTGGTTGAGCGGCTGATCAATTCCGGCCACATCACGCGCGACTCCCACGCGGACGACCGGCGCAAGGTCCTGCTCCGGTACTCGGACCCCGGTCTGGCCACCGCCCGATCGTTCTTCAACCCGCTGGGCATGCACACCAACGCCGCGCTCAACGGTGTGACCGACGCCGAGTTGGTCGCCGCGCATCGGGTCTTCACCGCGCTCATCGCGGCGATGCGGCACTATCAGATCGA
>Ga0335073_10011305_pt1 | contig 12528 bp, 11 predicted proteins | sample Lox_Sample_22_FD_207093 | JGI IMG/M metagenome (GOLD analysis project Ga0335073, IMG submission 207093) | Soil microbial communities from Loxahatchee National Wildlife Refuge, Florida, United States - Lox_Sample_2.2 | ecosystem: Environmental > Terrestrial > Soil > Wetlands | place: USA...
AGCGTGAGCAGGGACTCGGATCGGGGGTCATCATCAGCGCGGATGGCTACATTCTTACCAATAATCACGTGATTGACAAAGCCACCGAGATCAAAGTCATTCTGTCCGACAAGCGTGAGTTTCCCGGTAAAGTCGTTGGGGCAGACCCAAAAACTGATATCGCCGTCGTAAAGATCAAAGCGACCGGGCTGCCCACCGTCACCCTCGGAGACTCCTCCAAGCTGGAAGTGGGCGACTACGCATTCGCTATCGGCAATCCCTTCGGCGTGGGTGAGACCGCGACCATGGGAATCATCAGCGCCACCGGCCGAAATGGACTCGATATCGAGGACTACGAAGATTTCATTCAGACCGATGCGGCCATCAATCCCGGAAATTCCGGCGGCGCTCTTTTGAACGCGCGCGGAGAAGTGATTGGCATCAATACCGCCATTCTTTCCGGAGGCTCCGGAGGAAATCAGGGAATCGGCTTCGCCATTCCCATCAACATGGCGAAATATGTCATGGACCAGATTCTCAAGCATGGCAAGGTGATGCGCGGCTACATTGGTGTCGGAATACAAGAAGTTACTCCGGAACTCGCGAAACAGTTCAACGTCCCGGCGGAAAAAGGAGCACTGGTCCGGGAAGTAGAGTCGAATAGCCCAGGGGCGAAGGCTGGGTTACAGACAGGTGACGTCATCACCGAGATGAACGGCCAACCCATCGCCGGACCAAACGAGCTAAGCCTGAAAGTAGGAATGATGACTCCAGGGACGACGGTGCATTTGAACGTCGTGCGCAACGGAGAGACTCGCGATGTGAACTTGACGCTTGGCGAGGCGCCTTCCGGCAAAGTCGCGGGCAAGACCACCGAAGGTTCCGCAGAGAACAGCCCGATGAAGGGTGTTCAGGTTGACGAGCTGAGCGGCGATATTCGCCAGCAACTTGGGCTTGGGCCCGACGTCAAAGGCGTTGTGGTCACAGACGTACCGGCGGGTTCTCCCGCATCCGAGGCAGGTTTGCAGCGAGGTGATGTGATTGAACAGGTCAATCGTCATCCGGTCGACTCCGTTGCGGAATATCAGCACCTGATTCATGAGGCCGGAGCACAGGCCCTGGTCTTGTTGGTAAATCACAACGGGAACACGGTTTTCCTGGTGGTACAACCGGAGTAATCGGTTCAAGGCTGGCTTGAGCAACAGGATGAAAGGGGCGCTTTTGGCTGTGCTCACGGGTGCGCTCCTGATTCCGGAGCTATCATGGAATCTGCAAGCTGGGACCATCCATCCCAGGCGGGTTCCTGCTGTTATCTTCACTTGGAGCTGGAGTAGCGCGAATCCTCCCTATTACTCCATCGCCATCACTCCGATGGGGAGTGTGACATATAAGTCGTTCCCCAATTCGGACCTGAAGACTGGGAGCCCATATGTGATCGAGTTTGAGGCTTCTCGGGGCGTCCGGACTCGCATCTTTGCCCTGGCTCAGCAGCTGAACTTCTTTCGGAATAAGTACAGAATTACTCAGAATTCGAATCCATCTGCTGTCTCGAAATCACTGACCTACAATACAGGCCTTAATCAGACCAGGGTCATATATACGACTACTAGTAGTCGCAGGATCAGGGAACTTACCGGTCTATTCGAGCGTATGTCATCGACTATTAATACCCGACGCCTTCTTGAGGCTATGCGTTTGAACGACCCCAGTGGTTTGGAGCCCGAATTGAAAGGCCTCGAAATCCAGTGCACAAGGAAGAAGCTGGTCGAACCGCAGATTTTAATCCCCGCTCTGCGACAAATTGCAGCGGATTCCTCTGTGCCCCAACCGGCTCGACAAGATGCCCAATCTATTTTGCACAGGAATGCATTAGCTCTGCACCTGAATTGACTCTCAAAGCCGTTTTCCCGCTTTGAGCAATCGCAGCCGGGGCATAGCTTTTGATTACATGCGGTCAAGCTTACATAATTACATTATTTTGGCTTGGACTCGCCCCCGAGAGTCTTGCCGTCCAAGTAACAAAGGTGTTTTTCTCTCGCAAGATCATCCATACTGACTAGGTGTTTTGGCCTATTAATCACATGAGTAACAGTACCGTAGTGTAGGCCGATTCGATGAAGATGTTTCGCGGCGTTGATTGGCGCATGTTTTAGCTTGTCCCCAGATCGCTAATCCTTTATTCCTATGACTTAGCTGCCTAATCTGTCGGACAGCCTATCGCAGAAGTGATGATCAGATAGACCCTGTTCCGCGAACAGGGCAGGAAGGCTTGAGTGCATGAATTCCGGGGGAGATGACAAACTAGACGTCGCATGCGCATGTGCGGCATTGCGCAGAGCGGCGCGAGCTGCCAACCAATTCTATGATCTCGTTCTTCAGCCCTCCGGGCTGAAAGCGACTCAGTTTTTTGCATTGAAGAGTATTGAGGAAGCCGGCGAAATTGCGCAGTGGAGATTCTCCCGAGAGAACGCAGTCGCGGTAGAAACTTTGTCGCGCCGCTTCGCTGCTCTCCGGAATAAAGGTCTGATTGCAGCACGAACAGGCAGGAATCACGGAGAGCGTATCTACAGCCTGACTGAAGCGGGCAAGGAAGCGCTGCGCCAGGCAACTCCCTTTTGGGAACGAGCGCAGAGTCGTCTACGTCAGACCCTCGGCGACTCCGATCTCCGCGATCTTTTGCGCGTGTGCGAGAGCGCGGTGCGAGCCGCGCAGAAAGCCGAGCAACTTCGCGTAATCAACTCTGCTGCAACGAGTGAAGGCGAGGGCCGCTTTCAGTCGCAGCCTCTCGACCCCGACTCGATTGCATCCTGATCCGCTGATCGACGGGTTGCGCTTTGTGCGGATGCAGAGCAGCTTAGTTCCAACTCGAAGCGGTTTGTCGCCCGGACATGTACCAGCGGCGCGGTTTCAAAGAAAAGTCGGGCAGCTTAGACGCGTTGCAGGTCAGCAACCGTCCGCTCGTTGACGACATTACCGGTATTCAGCGTGGAAGCCGGCTCGAACAGCACGACCCAACACTCTTCTTCGGCAACCGGACGGTGCTCAACCCCACGTGGAACGACGATGAATTCGCCTTCATTGATCCACTCCTGCTGCTCGCGGCCGTTCTGGTCCCGAGAGTCCATGCGAAAGCGGCCCTTCACGACCAGGAACATTTCATCTTCATGATCATGATGATGCCAGATGAATGGACTATCGAGTTTTACCAGCTTAACCATTTGTCCGTTGAGTTCGGCCGCAATGTGCGGCTGGTAGGATTCGGTAATCTTCACGAATTTTTCGGCGATGTTGACTTTTTGCATAATAGCCCACGCGTGTCGAATTGTTAGATTTTGTCGCCGTATGCCCGGTCGCAAGAAACTTCAAGCAGACTCACGCGGATGGAAGTGCGAGGCCGAACTGCGCCGTCTCTGGCCGAAGGGGCAGCGTCGCCACGGGAGGGCTAGAATCCCGGCCCTTCCTCAATTGATGAGGAATCGCGCAGTGTAACTCGCACACCGCGCTGCTCGTTTAAACGCAAAGTCGCGGGCCAATTGACCTGGTCCATCGTGACGACGCCTATCCCTCCCGACGTCAACGAGTAAGAAATGCGGCCCCCTCGGCAACTGTAGCCATTGACTGGAAGCAACGAGCCTGACTTTAGGGCGAACACTGGCATTCCGGGCACCGTAACAATGCCGTCCGGCAAATCCGAGTTGCTCGCGGCATAGGTCGTGTAAAAGGTGTACGGGCTGGTTGTTGTGACTTGAGGCGCTGGCATGGTGCTGAAGGGGGGAAGCTGCATGCCACTGGCGGGCTCGAGGTCGCGGCTAGGCGCAACACGATACGACTGCGGCGTCCGCTCTCCAAAAGAATGCCACAGAGAGCCAAATGTCTGCGCGGGAGCAAACGTCTGCGCGAGCTGAGGAATCTCAACATCATCCATCAGGCGCAGAGTCAGCAAGCTCTCGCCCTTGAGCTTGGGACGAGGTCCGCGCGCCGGCAGCATTACGATTTTCCAGGGCCACAAGGGCGGGAACATCCATTCGGCGACGTCGCGCTTGGCGTGGCCTTTGCCGCGAATCTTGCCTTCGCGGTCGACCCTGTACTTTCCCGCTGCGATGATCTTCGCGTCGAGCGGCATGTCGCCGCTGGGAACTCCGATGCGGTCGAAGTGCAGCTCAAGATATCCCTTGCCCACGAAGTGTCCGGGATTCTTTGCCGCCTCAAGGTGCCCCACCAGATAGCTTCCGCGTGGGAATGCTTGCTGCCCGAATTCCACCAGGCCGCGGAGATGGCATAGCACCGGATCTCCCACCGACGCGGTATTCGTCGAGAAATTCGGCTCGTTCAGAGTGCATTGCAGAAGAGTGCCAGCTGGCAAAACTGTATCGCGGGCACTGGCGTTGATTGTGAGGGCAAAGGCGGAGGCAGCCAGAGCGTACAGACACCACTTCATACGTCACCTCGTCGCATGTTCTTGGGGCCGTATACGAACTCGGGGGACCAGTTCGGCGAAAGTGAATGCCGCATCTCAGCATGCGCACCATTGCGGGTCAATCCGGAGATTCCGGCAGCCCGAATGGCTCCGGAGCCCAAGGAATCTATGACCTGCTTTGACAATGATCAAAGGACCCAATTATCGAAGGTGCCTCTTCGTCGAAGAGGTCCCCGACGCCAGCCGGCACCAGCGTATGCTTTAACGATGAACCGGGTGCTTCACATCGTGGATGGCGACTCGACTGGCGGGACGATCCGAGTTCCGGGTCTCGCCAGGAGTAAGGACATTCTTTGCTGGCGCGATGCGCTTTACACCGGGCCGGTTCCGGCTGGCCTCTCACTTCGTCAGCTCAGCCGGGTGCGATCCAGTTTTTGGACCAGCGGCAAAAGCTCGAGAGACCTCGATAAACGGGATGCCGCTCTTGCAAACCAAGGAAGATATGACCACGTTGTGCTATGGTTCGGGCCGAATTGCGTGCTTTGCCAATTAAGCCTGATGCAACTGCTGAGTTGGTTTCGCGAACAGAAGGTCTCACCCAGGCGGCTTTCTTGGGTTGCTCTCCATGGAGGCGAACTGCGGCCCGATCAGATTTCCGCAGCATTTCAATCGCGGCGGCCAATCATGGCAGCACAAATGCGCATCGCCGACCGAGTCTGGCGCGCCTTTCAGCAGCCTTCCCCGGAAGCGCTGGCCCGACTGCCGGATGCCGATCTCGGCGCCATTCCCCGGCTCAGGCGCCCATTGATGCGCATACTTCAGGAGTATCCCAGCATGCGCAACGGGCTCTCACGTCTTGAAACCCTGCTCCTGCGAGAGATTCAGAAGTGCGGCAGCGTCAGAGCAGCGGTTGCAGTTGGAGTGATCCTGCAAAAAGAACCAGTAGGTGACATGCTTCTTTTCGACATGCTCAGAGAATTTGTCGAAGCTCCCTATCCGCTTCTTCATCTCTCAAGCCCATTCGTTGGCAAAATCAAAAGCTGGCGATTTAATGGCTCAGCTCTAAAACTTAGTGACATCGGGGAGCGTGTTCTCGCCGGAAAGGCCGACGCTATCGAACTCAACGGAATTGACCGCTGGATTGGTGGAGTCCATCTCCAAGGAACGCAAGTTCGGTGGAGATGGAGTCCACGGTTACGAACCATAGCCGGCGCAGGTTGATTACATTCCCGGCGTCGCCGAATTCACCAGACCCGCATGCAGCGACAGGCGGATTCCCCGCTTGGCATTTACGCGAGTCGTTGCGTCCCAATTAACCTCATCAGTACTAATGACACCGCTCCCGCCGGACACCAGTGTGTACGTAAGCCGATTGTCCTGATATCCGTAGCCACTGACGGCCAGCACCGCCCCAGTATTCAGAACGAAGACGGGCATGCCTGGCAAGGTCACGAGATTGGAGTTGAGATCGTCATACTTCGCCAACGAGATTTGCGCACTCGCCGAAGCCTGGAACGAACCGCGAACCGCTAGCTGCGTCGGCGCGCTGCTCGCCTGTGCGTCGTCATACGATTCATTTTGGCGTTGGCCGAAGAAGTGCCATCCCGGCCCGAACGTTTGCGCCAGTTGTGGAACCTCAACGTCATCCATCAGGCGCAACCGGAGCACAGTTTCGCCTTTCAATTGCGGACGCGGCCCGCGCGCCGGCAGCATAATCACCTTCCACGGCCAGAGCGGCGGGATCATCCATTCGACGACGTCTCGCACAGCATGTCCTTTGCCGTCGATTTTGCCTTCTTTATCGACTTTGTATCCGCGGGTTGCGATGACTTTGGCTTCGAGCGGCATGTCACCGGCCGGAACGCCAATGCGGTCGAAAGTCAATTGCAGATATCCCTTGCCCCAGAAGTGGCCGGGATCTTTGGCCGCCTCGAGATGGCCAACCAAATAGCTGCCACGGGGAAAAGCTTGCTGGCCGAAGACGGTGACTCCACGCAAGTTGCAGAGTATCGGATCACCTACAGCGACGGTCTTCGACGACAGATTCGGTTCATTCAGCGTGCATTGCAAAAGAGTGCCGGCGGGCACGACTACGTCGCGAGCGCTGGCAGCAAGAGTGAGGGCGAACAGAAAAACAGGCAGGGAGCACCAACGGAGCTTCATACATCACCTCAGTCACGCCCCAAGAAGCGCCAACCAGGGGAAAAAGGGCGGTAGCGCTCTGCGCATCTAAGCACAGGTTCCAACCCTGGGTCAATCGGGAAGTTTCGCGGGGGCCCGGGAAAAACGAGTGGCAGCGGACACGCGCCACAGCATTTAGTCTCGCACGAGGCGGTCCAGTACTTCGCCTTCCGGACTTATAAGCTCGATGGCAAGCGGCATCTGGCCGAGGGCGTGAGTCGAGCAGCTGAGGCAAGGGTCGTAACAACGGATAACCGCTTCGACCCGGTTGAGCATGCCGGGTGCGAGCTTCTTGCCATGAACAAAATGCTTCGCCACTTGAAGGACACTGCGATTCATCGCCAGATTATTGTGTCCAGTGGCGATGATGAGGTTGGCCCAACGGATGAGTCCCTGCTCGTCGATTTTGTAATGATGAAAGAGTGTGCCGCGCGGGGCCTCGCAGGCGCCCACTCCTTCGAGCGCGTTGGGCTGCGCCTGCGCACGCACGTGTTTGGAGAGGATTTCGGGATCGCTCAGAAATTGTTCCATGCGCTCGACGCAATAAAGAATCTCAATCAGCCGCGCGTGATGGTAGTGGAATGAGCTCAGCACGGCGGTGCGCTGGAGTTCGTGAAATTCCGCCAGTTCCTGATCGGCTTTCGGCGTGCCGCACCGGTCGGCGACATTGAGGCGGGCGAGCGGCCCGACGCGGTAAATTCCGTCTGGAAAACCTTTGGGCTTGTAGTACGGAGACTTCAGATAGCTCCAGGGCTCGACTTTTTCGCCGATGTAGTCAAAGTATTGCGTGGGATCGAGGTCATCGGCCATAACGTGGCCCGTGGAGTCCACGATCCGCAGCTTGCCATCGTAAAAAGTCAGGCCGTTGTCTTTCTTCACGATACCCATGAAGAGCGTGGGGAAGTTGCCGAAGGTGGCAATCTCTTCGCGGAATCGCTCCATGATGCTCTTGAACCATTCCAAGGTTCGCTCGGCAATTGCAAGAGCCTCCGGAAGTGCGCGCAGGATAGCATCACGATTTTCGACCGTTAGCGGCTCGCTCACGCCGCCGGGCACGACCCACGCGGGATGAATGCGTTTCCCGCCCAGCCGCTCGATAATCTGCTGACCAAACTGACGAAGTCGGATGCCGTCGAGCGCCAGCTCAGGACTCTTCTCGGCTACGCCGAAGATATTGCTCTTCGCCGAGTCGGCATCCATGCCCAGCAGCAGATCGGGAGACGAAAGATGGAAGAAGCTCAACGCGTGCGACTGCACAACCTGCGCCAGACCGAAGATGCGGCGCAACTTGTCCGCGGTAGGCGGAATACGGACCGCGAGCAGGGAATCGCAAGCTTTGGCCGACGCGATGAGATGGCTGACCGGACAGATGCCGCAGATGCGCGCCATCAGCGATGGCATTTCGTAGAATGGGCGCCCTTCGCAGAGTTTTTCGAATCCGCGGAATTGGGTGACGTGAAAGTGCGCGTCTTCGACGCGGCCCTCGTCGTTAAGGTGCAGCGTGATCTTGGAATGGCCCTCAATCCGCGTCACCGGATCGATTACTAGAATCGTACTGTCCTGCTTCACGACGTCTCCCATCTTCGGTAGTCGATCAGTTTGGTTGTCATCCTGAGCAAGCTGCCGTTGCGCTGCGAAGGATCTGAGCGATCCGCGCGAAGTGTCGCGCAGCCTCTGTTAGGAAAAGCGCGACGCAACAATCGCGCATTTGGATCGCTTCCGTCTCAAACTGACCTACTACCCATCGTCGAACCGCTTACGAGCTTTCGTGGTGGCGAGCTAAGCGCCAAACCGAGTCTTCGGGCTCAAGTCGGGCTGCCGGCCTTCCAGTAATTCAGTGACCACATAAAAAATCGTGTCCGCCGAAGGCGGACAGCCGGGAACAAAAACATCCACCGGCACAAATTCGTGAATCGGCCGCGAAGTGGGCAGTAGCGCAGGAACGACTTGATTGGGAATGCCGGGATCGAAGCTCACATTTTCGCGATAGGCGCGATCGTACACCGGCTTCGTTCCGAAGGGATTGCGCATGCCAGGAACATTGGCCGTAACCGCGCAATCGCCCAGCGAAACCAGCGTTTTCGTGCGTTGGCGAACGATTTGAATCTTGTGCAGATCCTCTTCGCTGCTGACCGCGCCCTCGACCAGTGTTACGTCGACGTCCTCGGGAAATTCCTTGGCATCGACGAGCGGGCTGTAAACCAGATCGGCCATGCCGGCCACGGTGAGCAGACGTTCGTCCATATCGAGAAACGACATGTGGCACCCCGAGCAGCCGTCAAGCCAGACTGTAGCGATGCGCTTCTTCCCGTCCCGCGGATTCTCTTCGCTACTCATTCATTCTCTTTCCGCATCAGCGTCAAATAGGGCAGGAATTGACGGCGCTTAAGCATCTCGGCGACCGAGTGTCCTTTTTCGAACAGCGCACCCGTGGGACAGACGTGCACGCACTTGCCACAACTCGTGCAGGTTTCCGAGGTTCCCCACGGCTCATTCAAGTCGGTGATGACTTTGGCGTTGATGCCGCGGCCCATGACATCCCAGGTATGCGCGCCTTCGATCTCATCACACACGCGCACGCAGCGCGTGCACAAAATGCATCGGTTGTGATCAATGACAAAACGGTCGTGCGACGCGTCGACCTCTTCTTTGGGATAGCGATAGGGGAAATGAACATGCGTGATGCCCAGCCGCTGGGCCAACATCTGCATCTCGCAATGACCGTTAGAAACGCACACCGAGCAGACGTGATTACGCTCGGTGAAAAGCAACTCGAGAATCATGCGCCGGTAATTCTCGAGGCGCGGAGAATTGGTTGTAACCTCCATGCCCTCCTCGACCGTCGTGACGCAGGCGGGAAGCAGTTTGTTCTGGCCTTTGATTTCAACCAGGCAGAGCCGGCAGGCACCGACGTCAGAGAGCCCGTCCATTTCACAGAGCCGCGGAATAAAGATGCCGTTCTGCCGCGCCACATCGAGGATGGTTTCGTCGTGGCGTCCCGTTACGTCGCGCCCGTCGATGCTCAGAGTCTTGACGCTGGCGATCGGGCTCATACTCTTTCTCCCACGAGCTGCGCGTTGCAGACTCCCGCCGGACATTTATGGTCCTCGACGTGTGCGCGATATTCCTCGGCAAACGAGCGCAGCGTGCTGACTACGGGATTTGGCGCTGACTGACCTAATCCGCAGAGGCTGGTGTGCTTGAGCAGATCGCAGAGTTCGCGAAGCATCTCAAGATCCTTTTGCGTGGCCGACATATTACCGATCGCGGTCAGGATGCGATGCATCTGGTAAGTTCCGACGCGGCAGGGAATGCACTTGCCGCAGGACTCGGTCATGCAGAAATCCATGAAGTATTTGGCGACATCGACCATGCAGGAACTTTCGTCCATGACGATCATGCCGCCCGACCCCATGATCGATCCCGCCTTGGCCAAAGACTCGTAGTCGACGGGCATGTCCAGACAATCGGAAGGCAGGCAGCCGCCTGAAGGACCACCGGTTTGCACAGCTTTGAACTTGCGCCCTTCGGGAATGCCGCCGCCGATTTCAAACACCATCTCCCGCAACGAGATTCCCATGGGAACTTCGACGAGCCCGGTATTCCGCACGCGGCCGGCAAGCGCAAACACCTTCGTGCCTTTACTCTTTTCGGTTCCGATCCGCGCATACCACTCTCCGCCTTTTCGAATAATCGGCGGAATGTTGGCGAAAGTTTCGACATTATTGATCAGCGTAGGCTCGCCGAACAGGCCCTCCATGGCGGGATACGGCGGCCTGGGACGTGGCGTGCCACGCTTTCCCTCGACGGATGCGATGAGCGCCGTTTCTTCGCCGCAGACGAAAGCTCCGGCGCCCAGGCGAACGTCTATACGAAAGCTGAACCGCGTCCCGCAGATGTCCGACCCCAGCAGTCCCACGCGCTCGGCCTGCCGGATCGCCGTCCGCAGGCGCTTGATCGCCAGCGGATATTCTGCCCGTGCATAAATGAATCCTTCCGACGCGCCGACCGCGTAGGCGGCGATCAGGATGCCTTCCAGTACCCGGTGCGGGTCGCTTTCGAGCACGCTGCGATCCATGAACGCGCCGGGATCGCCTTCATCGGCATTGCAGATGACGTACTTTTTCGTGCCCACCGATTTTGCAACCGTGCTCCACTTCAATCCCGTGGGATATCCGGCGCCGCCGCGGCCACGCAGTCCGCTTTTTGTGACTTGATCAATGACTTCCCGCGGAGCCATTTCGGTGAGCGCCGTAATGAGCGCGGAGTAGCCTTCCGCCGCGATGTAGTCTTCGATGCGCTCGGGATCGATCACACCGGAGTTCTCCAGAACGATTTTCTTTTGCCGCTGGAAAAACGGAACGTCAGTCGGACAGACGAGATTCGAAACTGGTTCACCGGCGAGGCTGTCGAGAACCGCAGTCCCATCGGCGGCCTGCACCTTCTGATACAAAACGCCCGTGCTGGTTGAGACCAGCGGGCCTTCGGCGCACAATCCCATGCAGCCGACGCCTTTGATCTGGCAGCGATCTTTGATGCCGCGGCGATTTACTTCCTGATCGAGCGCATCTTTCACCGACTGGCTTTGGCAGGAGAGGCATCCGGCGGCGACGCAGACGTTCACACGTTGAGTGAACTGGCTCTGCGCGGCGCGTTCCGATTCAGCAATCTCGTCGAGTTCCTCAGGCGTCATGGCTGGCCCATTTCTTCAGGTGTTCGCGGATAGCAGAGGTCGTAACCTTGCCCGCAACTTCCTGATCGTAGACCGCCGCCGGCGCCAGCCCGCACGATCCCAGGCAACGCGCGGTCAGCAGCGAAACTTTCTTGTCGGTCGTCGTTTCGCCGGGCACGATGCCCAGGTCACGCTGCACCGTATCGAGCAACTGCGGAGCTCCCTTGATGTAGCATGCCGTCCCCATGCAAATGACGCAGGTATGCTGGCCGGCCGGCTTCAGCGTGAAGAAGTGATAGAAGGTCGCGACGCCATACGCGCGGCTGAGAGGCACACGCAACGACATGGCGACGTAGCGCAGGGCCTGTTCGTCCAGATATCCGAACGCCTCTTGAACCGTGTGCAGCGTCTCAATCAGACCGCGCGCCTGCTGACCCTGGCGGCGAATGGTGGCGTCGACCAGTTTCCAGCGCTTGTCCTGATTGGGAGGAGTTGGTTTTGCAACGTATGAAGACATGATGATTCACACCGGATACGGAAACCGATAAAGACAAAGTGTTTCTGCGGGCAGTAAGGCCGGCAATACTCAAAAAAATCGTGCATATATGAGAACAGTTGATTTTAGTCTTCGCCAAGATACCCGGCAACCGCAGCGGTCGCAAATTTGGTGTGTGAGTTCCAATTCGGGCACCCTCCCGATGTGACGAGAGCCCCGAAGGAATATCGACGCCTGGCTACCTCCTGGACCTGCTGCGCCAACCTATCTTTTCGCGGGATCACCGCAGGTCCGTAACATTCCAGTAAACTGTTAGACTCCATGCATTGCATTTTCGGCATCAACGCGGTAAGTGAGGCGCTGAAGGCACGCGGCCGCAAGTTTGAGTGGGTCGGCATGGCCAAAGAGCGGCACGACCTTCGGCTGCAACGCCTCATCGAGGATTGCCGTCGCATGAGCGTGCCAGTTCGGTTTGTGCAGCGCACGGAACTCGATCGCATCGCCGGCAACGCCGCGCATCAGGGAGTGGTCGCGGTCACATCCGCGAAGCAGTACAACGATCTCGATGATGTAATCGAGGCGAAGCGTGGGCAGTACTCGCTCGTTGTTATGCTCGATGGCGTGGAAGATCCGCACAATCTGGGCGCGATTTTGCGCACCGCCGATGCCGCTGGAGCTGATGGCGTCGTAATTCCAGATCGCCGCGCGGCCGGTGTAACCGGCACTGTGGCCAAGGCTTCGGCGGGAGCCAGCGAGCACCTGCCGATTGCGAAAGTCACGAAC
>Ga0335073_10011306_pt1 | contig 12527 bp, 11 predicted proteins | sample Lox_Sample_22_FD_207093 | JGI IMG/M metagenome (GOLD analysis project Ga0335073, IMG submission 207093) | Soil microbial communities from Loxahatchee National Wildlife Refuge, Florida, United States - Lox_Sample_2.2 | ecosystem: Environmental > Terrestrial > Soil > Wetlands | place: USA...
AAGGCCGCCGTGATCATGCTCACCGTCCAGTACGCCAAGGCGCTGGCGAACATCAAGGTCAACGTCGTCGAGCCCGGCTTCACCGCCACCGACCTGAACGGCAACCGCGGCCATCAGTCCGTGGCCGAGGGCGCGCAGGTCATCGTGAAGATGGCGGCGATCGGCGCGGACGGCCCAACCGGCACGTTCACCGACCGCAACGGCACGATGCCCTGGTTATACCGGCCGCAACGGAACGATGCCCTGGTTTACACCAGCCGCAACGGAACGAGGTCAGGGAAGCTCGCGGCGCACGAGCCATCGGGGCCTGCCGCCGCGCTGCCCGGAGGTCTGGCAGACGCGGCTGAATCCGTGCGCCTCGAACAGCGCGACGGTGCCCACGTAGCCGCTGGTCTGGTCGACGCGCCCGCTGCCAGCGTCGACCGGATAGCCTTCCACCGCGGCCGCGCTCATCGCCTGCGCATGCCCGACCGCGCCCTCCAGCAGCTCGTGCATCAGGCCGCGGCGGCGGAACCCCGGCCGCACGACAAAGCACACGACCGACCATGCACCCTCGTCCTGGACGTGCGGGATCGTCCGGGAGTTGACCAGGGCCCGATAGGTGGCCTTCGGCGCGACCGAGCACCAGCCGGCCACCGAGCCATCGACGTACGCCAGCACCCCCGGGCCGGGTTCGCTGGCGCACAGCGATCGCATATGCGCGATGCGGCCCGGCATGTCAAGGCTGGAATTTCGGTACACCACGCAGACGCATCCGCCCGCGCCCGGCTTGCGCGGCACCATGAACGACGCGAAGTCATCCCACCGCCCGGTCGCCGGCAGGACCTGGACACCCATGCGCCGAGGATAGGCGCTGGGCGAGGCCCGGTGCCGGTCTCGCAGCCGTCAGCGGTGCTCAGCTGAACTGGCCCGAACCCGGCGTGCCGAACGTGGCGAGGCCCATCCGGCTCGCGCGGTACTGCGAGACGAGCCGCTGCACGCCCAGGCTGACGGCGAGGTAGAGGACGATCGTGGCGGTGCCCACGCCGCCGCCGTCGTTGTGGCCGTGCGCAACCAGCGCGTCGTAGCCGAGGTGCACGGCGATCGCGATGATCCACAGTGCGGCCGTCAGCCAGTTGCCCTTGGACCACACCTGGCCATCCTGGCTCCAGATGCGCACCGTGCCTGCCCGCAGCACGCCGAAGACAGCGGCAAGCACCAGGCTGCCGGCGAGCGCTGCGTAGGTCCCCGTTCCGCCGTGGTACTTCTGCAGGTAGCTGACGGTCTCGATCACGCCGATGACCGCCAGGATCACCATCAGACGCAGCCCACGCGCGTTGATCGGCCGGGCGATCAGCTGCCGGTAGATCACCAGGCCAAGAACGAGGACACCAAGGATGATGTCGAGAGCCACGTTGCCTCCTCGGGCACTGCGGTGGCCGACCCGAACGGCACGCCGCACACCGCGTTTCTACGGTGCACCTTCAAAGCTAAGACGGCAACGGCATATGGGCCTGTGCGCTCCGTCCTGATCCGTCCATGACAGATGTCATGGGTCCGGTCAGCCGCCAGTTAGGGCACCGATGGCATCGTCGAGGTAGGCGCGCCGCCCGGCGCTGGTGGCGGGGAGGACGCCGGGGGTCGAACGGACGAGCTGGGCGTGCCCGCGGTAGGGGCTGTAGGCCAGGAGCGCGCGCCGGCATCGTGCCGCCGGAGCAGTACTTCACCGTCCGCAGCGCGCTGCGCATCCGCGGCTCGCGGACCATACGCGACCTCGTGGCGGCAGGCGGGCCGTCATCCGCGCGGGCTGTGCCCGGATGCTGGCCCCGCCCGCGGCCGCACCGATGAGTCCACGGGCGCACAGTCGTCTGCCTGTTATCCATTCGCTCATGTTGGCGGGGTACCGGTAGGTTCGGTAGACGGGGTGTTCTGGGCCGACGGCCCGTTAGGGGAGGAAAGTTGTCAGCTCCTGGTTCCAGTCCGGCGATTCTCGTTGAGGGCCTGACCAAGTCGTTCGGCGAGGTACGCGCGCTCCGCGGCATCGACCTGTCGGTGCCGCACGGGACCGTGCTCGGCGTGCTTGGCCCGAACGGCGCGGGCAAGACGACGGCCGTGCGGATCCTGACCACGCTGCTGCTCCCGGATGGCGGCCGGGCCCTGGTCGAGGGCTACGACGTCGTCCGGCAGGCCGCCGCGGTGCGCCGCACAATCGGCCTGTCCGGGCAGTCGGCAGCCATCCAAGAGGAGCTCACCGGCCGCGAGAACCTTGAGATCGTCGGGCGGCTATACCACCTGAGCTGGCGTGACGCGCGCCCGCGCGCCGCCGAACTGCTGGAGCAGTTTGACCTGAGCGACGCTGCCAACCGGCCCGCCAAGACCTACTCAGGCGGCATGCAGCGCCGCCTGGACCTGGCCGCGAGCCTGGTCGGCCGGCCGAAGGTGCTGTTCCTCGACGAGCCCACCACGGGCCTGGACCCGCGGTCGAGGCTGGGCATGTGGGACATCATCCGGTCTCTTGTGGCCGGCGGCACCACACTGCTGCTCACCACGCAGTACCTGGACGAGGCGGACGAGCTGGCCGACGAGATCGTCGTGATCGATCACGGCCAGGTGATCGCCGCGGGGACCTCGGAGGAACTCAAGGGACGTGTCGGCGGGGACGTGCTGGAGTTCACCGTTCCTGACCGCAACAGGATCACCGACGCGGCCGAGGCGATAGCCCGCATAGGGAAGGGGGAAGGGGAGGTGGGCGGGGAGCCGCATGTCGACAAGGAGACCGGAGTGATCAACGTGGGTGTCGGGGGCCGCGGCTCCGAGGCACTGGTCGAGGCGGTGCGGAGCCTGGACGCCGCAGGCGTGCAGACCCAGGGGCTCGCACTGCGGCGGCCGTCGCTCGACGACGTGTTCCTGGCGCTCACCGGGCACGCCGCCGAGGAAGAGGAACCGGGCGGCGGCAAACGGGGCAAACGGCGAGGCCGACGCTCCAGTGATAGTGACGCCGCGAAGGCGGTGTCGTCATGACCGCCGTCGCACCAACCGCCGGGGCCGGTGTCCCGCTCTCTCCGACTGGCCCGAGCCTGCTCACCCGCGCCCACTGGGCGGTGACCGACACGCTCACCATCACCCGGCGCAACCTGCTGGTCTGGATGCGGGTCCCCGCCTACATCATGTTCACGGTGATCCAGCCGGTCATGTTCGTGCTGCTGTTCCGCTACGTCTTCGGCGGCGCGATTCAGGTGCCTGGTGTCAAGGGCGGCTACGTCAACTTCCTGCTGCCGGGGATCATCGGGCAGACGGCGGCGTTCGCGACCTTCGGCACGGCCATCGCGCTGGCGCAGGAACTGCAGAAGGGTGTGATCGACCGGCTGAAGTCGATGCCGATGGCGCGTTCGGCAGTACTGGCCGGCCGGCTGGTGGCCGACACCATACGCATGTTCATCACGATCGTGATCGTGGTCGGGGTCGGGTACGCGGTCGGGTTCCGGTTCGAAAACGGCGTTGGCCTCGCCATCGCGATGATCGTGCTGGCAACCGTGTTCGGGCTGGCGATCTGCTGCATCTCCGCCTACACCGGGCTGGCCATCGGCGACGAGGAATCGGTGCAGGCGTTCGGCCTGGTCTGGCTGTTCCCGCTGACGTTCCTCAGCTCTGCGTTCGTGCCGATCCCGAGCATGCCGGGCTGGCTTCAGGCGTTCGCCAACAACCAGCCCGTCACCTACGTCATCAACGTGATGCGCTCGATGGCGCTCGGCGGCCCGATCGCGGCGGACCTGTGGAAGAGCATCGCCTGGCTGGCGGGCATCTTCATCGTGTTCGCTCCGCTGGCGGTCCGCGCCTACAAGCGCGCCAGCTAAGTCGCGCTCGCCCGCGGCTCACCGCGCGATCTCCGGGGCGGAGGTGGGCCACAAACCTGCGGCGCTGTAACCCTGTACCCCCGCCGCAGCACATGCAGCCCACAGGCACATCGTCCCCGGCCGCGCTGCCCAGCCGGGGGCCATCTGACACGAGCTAGACCGCAGGCGGGATGGTTCGGTCAGAGATCAAACTCGCCATGCTTGATGGCCTGGACGAACGCCGTCCATGCCCCGGAAGTGAAGGCGAGTGCGGGGCCGGGCTTGTCCTTAGAGTCGCGGACGGCCACGATGCCCGGTCGGTTGCTCGCCACTTCGACGCAGTCACCGCCGTTGCCGCTGAAGCTGGACCTGCGCCAGCGAAGATCGTCTATACGTTCCATTTCTCCTCAGCCACCTTCAATATCAGATCCCGGGACTGCGCGTGCGGCAGGGCATGCTGCCGTATCCGCTCGAAGGCTACCGCTGCCGCCCGGACCAGCGATCGTGACTCTGTGGTGTGACCCTCTGGGACAGCGTCGGTGTGCAGCACGTCAGCGGTGCCGTCAACGCTCGCCAGGCTGATGCTCCCGGACAGTCCGGCCGTCGCGCCCACAGCGGCAGGGACGACCTGCACGGACACATACGCGCGCCCTGACAGGTGCGCGACGTGCAGCAGTTGTTCGTGCATGATCTCGGGCGAGCCAACCATGCGGTGCAGCACCAGCTCGTCAATGAGCGTTATGACTTCCGGGGGGTCGCGCCGGTCCAAAATCGCCTGGCGTTCTAGCTTCGCCGTGACCAGCGCGTCTATCGCGTCGTCGCTCGTGTCTGTCTGAGCCGCCAGCAAGAGCGCGCGCGCGTAGTCGGCAGTATGGAACAGTGCCGGGACGATGATGGGTGACCAGTACCGGAGCATGGTTGCCCGGCCCTCGGCGTCCAGCCAGCTCTCGAACCACGTCGGCACCGGGCCGTCGGCACGCCTCGCCAGCGTGGCCAGGCGCCCGTAGTGTTCCGCGTCAAGCTGGCATGCCTCACACCACGCCGCGACGACGTCAGCGGTCGGGGCACGATCTCCGGTCTCCGCTTTGCCGACCACCGACCTGTCAAAGCCGAGCTTTGCCGCCAGAACTTCCTGGCTGCTGAACCCTGCGCTGATACGCGCACGCCGCAGTTCGGCGCCTAAGAACGCGGCCGCGTCGGTCTCAGGATCACGTCTGGTCATTGTGGCGAGTCTCCGGGGCAGTCGTGGCGAGACGGGGGCGGGTCGCCAGGCACGAGCGGCAGATCGTGGCATACCTGCTTGCCGCCTGGCTCAACGATGCCCCTGGCGATGAGATTGAGCAACAGATCAGGCCACGCAGTCAGGGCGGATAATCGGGAGGGCCGATTCCCATGAACGGCAGTACCGGCGCTATCGCGGCAGACTGCGATCAAGCGCAAATTACCGGTTCAGAGCGCGGCTGCGGCACCGGGACCGCCCCCAGCCCTTGGCCGTTGCGAACCCGGTTAGAGCTGGCGGCTCAGCCAACCGCGCCCGGCGTCGCGCGCGGGCATGTGCGGGCCGTGGCCTATGAGTGGGGCCTGGCGAGCCTGGCGGACACGGCCGAACTGCTGGCCAGCGAGATCGCCACCAACGCGGTGCTGGCCTCGCAGCGGTTAACAGCCAGAACGGATCTGGCCGGTCGTGCCGGTGATACGCCTCTGGGTCAGCTCGGACGGCGTTTGCATGGTCATTCACGTCTGGGACGCCAGCGATGAGATGCCCGTCGTCAAGGACGTTGCCGCAGACGAGGAGAACGGCCGTGGCCTGATGCTGGTGGCGGCTCTCGGCAGGGACTGGGGAGCATACCGAAAGTTCGAGGGAAAAGTGGTCTGGGTGATCGTTGCCGATCCGTGAGCCGGACCACATTCCCGGGGCAGGCAGCAAGCGGTTCCATGAGTACTCGACCGCGTTGCAGCGCGATCACCGGGGAGTGACGGTGAGGTTGTAGACGGTCATGCCGCCGACCGTCGTCGCTGTGAAGTGGGCCTCGACCCACGCGCTGATCTGCGCCTCGTCGGTGTCGCCGCCTCCGCCGAAGCCGCCGCCCCCGAAACCGCCGGCCCCGCGGTCGCCGAGGTTGCCGGCGCCACGGTCACCAGCGTCGGCGAAATCCCTGCCGGCGCCGGTGCCGCGGCCGCCGAACCCGCCGCCGGGGAAACCGCCGCCCCCGCCGCCGCCGAAGCCGCCACCGCCTGCGACGTAGTAGTGGATCTTGTGCGCAGCGACGAGCTTCTCGAACCTGGCCAGGCTGGGCGCCGGGTCGGTGCCGCGGAAGCCGCCGATCGCCATCACGGGGACGCCTCCGGTGGCCAGTTCCATCGAAGCGGCGCTGTCGGAGCCGTCCGTGGCCGCCGTCCACTCGTAATGGGAAGCGCCCGTCTCCAGCAGTTTGGCGAACGCGCTGCTGACCGTCGCATTCCCGCCGCCGAAGCCGCCACCGCGGGCCCGGCCGCCGGCGCCCTCACGGAGCCTGCCGTCGAGGCCGCCGCGGCCGAACCCGGCACCGCCGCCCGGACCGCCCCTGGCGGCGGTCAGCGCCGGGCCCGCGGACGGGCTCGCGCCGCTGTAGCTGCTGGCCGCGGTGTCCACGCTGAAGGCCAGCGGGCCGCCGAGGCCGGCGATCGCGGCGAGCGTCACCGTGCCCACAGCCAGCGCCGTTCCCCACCGGGCCGAGATCGTCCGCAGGGCGGGGACGACTAGGATCGCGCCGATCGCGGCCACCGCGGCGATCACGATGGTCACCCGCACCCAGGGGTACCAGCCGGGGCTGCGGCCGAGCAGCACCCATGCCCATGCGCTGGTGGCCGCGATCCCGGCGGCCATGGCGGCGCGCGCGAACCAGGTGTGGCGGATCCGCCACAGGCCCGCGGCGCCAATGCCGGCGAGCGCGCCGATCGGTGGCGCGAGCGCGATCGAGTAGTACGAGTGCGTGGTGCCAGACATGTAGCTGAGCACGAGACCGGCCACCAGCAGCCAGCCTCCGAACATGATGGCGGCGGCGCGGGTCCGGTCGGTCCTGGCAGACCGCCGCGACACCCACAGCATGACCGCGAAGGCGATCAGGGCGCCCGGGATCAGCCAGCTGATCTGCCCGCCCCACTCGGCTCCGAACAGGCGGGAGAGGCCGGACCCGCCGCCAAGCGCGCCACCGCCTCCTCCCCCGCCACGGCCGCCGAACCCGCCCGCTCCGCGCGGAGCGCCGCCGAGCCTACGCGCAGCGTCGCCCGCGGCCCCGCCGAGCCTACGCGCAGCGTCGCCCGCGGCCCCGCCGAGGCCGCGGCCCGGCCCTCGGCCCGCGCCACCGCCGCCAGGGCCGCCGCCACGGTTGCCGGTCAGCCTGCTGAGCCCGTTGTAGCCGAACGTCAGGTTCAGGATGTTGTTGTCGGTGGTGCTGCCGACGAACGGCCGGTCGGCTGCTGGGGTGAGCATGACGATCGCCACCCACCAGCCAGCGGTTGCCAGCAGCGCGGCGCCACCGATCAGGAGCTGCCAGACCCGCTTGCCGAGCTTGGCAGGCCCGCACACGAGGTACGCCAGGGCCAGCGCGGGCAGCGCCAGGAACCCCGCGAGCATCTTGCCGAGGAAGCCCAGGCCGAGCAGCATCCCGGCCAGGGCCACCCAGCGGGTGCGGCCCGATTCGATCGCCCGGGCGATGGCGTACGCGGCGAGCGCGGCCGTCAGCGTGATGAACGCGTCGGGGTCGTTGAAGCGGAAGATGAGGGTAGCGACCGGCGTCAGGGCCATGACGACCCCGGCGATGACCGCGGCGGCAGGCCCGAACCAGCGGCGCACGGTGGTGTAGAGTACGCCGACCGTGGCGATGCCCGCGAGGGCCTGCGGCACCAGCAGGCTCCAGTAGCTCACGCCGAAGATGCGCGCGCAAAGTTCCATGGGCCACAGGAACCCTGCCGGCTTGTCCACGGTGATGAAGTTGGAGCGGTCCAGCGATCCGAACAGGAACGCCTTCCAGCTCTCCGTTCCCGCCTGCGCGGCGGCGGCGTAGAACTCGTTGGCCCAGCCGTTATGGCTCAGGCCGACCAGGTAGAGCAGGCCCGTGGCCACGAGCAGGGCCAGCAGCGCTGGCCTGGCCCACGCGGGGTCGTCCGGGCGCGCACGCAGCACGCGGGCCATGCGCCCGGGACGGCCCGGCCGGGCTGCAGGCACCGGGCCGGGCTTTGTCGAAGTGGCGGTCACCGTTATTGGCTCCTCTTCGGATAGGTCAGGCAGCCCGGGCTGGACCCGACCCGGGCCCGCTGCGGGGCTAATTCGGGAAGGTCTGCTGCGCGGGCAGATCCGCGCGTGGAACCTCGGAACACCCAGCTGCGGTAGAGGCCGAACCGGACGATGGTGGCCAGCAGGTTCGCCGCGACCAGCACGGTCACTTCGGTGACACGGCCCGGCCGGGCGTCGGTGTGGTGCAGTAGCGCGAGCGCCCCTGACGTCAGCGCGAGCCCGATCCCGAACGCGATCAGCCCACGGACCTGATGCCGTCCCGCCTGCGCCCGCCCCCGGATCCCGAACGTGACCCGCCGGTTGACCGCGGTGTTCGCCACCGCCGTCACCAGCAGGCTCAGCGCGTTCGCCCCCTGCGCGCCGAGCCCACCGCGCAAGAGCAGAAACAGCGCAACGTAGACCGCCGTGCTGGCCACGCCGACCACGGTGAACCGGGCGAGTTGCCCCACCAGTTGGCGCCGGCGGCCGGACTGGCCGCTTTCGCGCAGGGAACCGGGCGGGGAGGGGTTGCCGAGCACCGGAACGCGGATCGTGCCCCGGGCCAGCCCACTGCTCAGGCGGATGATCCCGCGCAGGTCGGCCGCCGCGGTCGCAACCAGCTTGACCCGCGAGTCGGCGTCGTCGATCCAGTCCACCGGGACCTCGGCGATCCGCAAACCCGCCCGCTCCGCCAAAACCAGCAACTCGGTGTCAAAGAACCAGGCGGTGTCCTGCGTCAGCGGCAGGAGCACCCGCGCCGCATCGGCACGGATCGCCTTGAACCCGCACTGCGCGTCGGAGAACCCGGTTCCTAATGTGGCGTGCAGGAGCAGGTTGTAGCAACGCGAGATCACCTCCCGCCGCGGCCCCCGGATCACCCGGGCTCCGCGGGCCAGCCGGGTGCCGATCGCCACGTCGCTGTGCCCCGAAAGCAGCGGAGCCAGCAACGGCAACAGCGCGTTCAGATCCGTCGACAGATCCACATCCATGTACGTGAAGATCGCCGCATCACTGCACGACCAGACGGAGCGCAAAGCGCCGCCACGACCGGGACGCTCCAGCCGCACCGCGCGTACGCCCTCGAGCTCGGCTTGCAAAACCAGCGCCTGGGACCACGTTCCGTCATCACTCGCATTGTCAGCGATCGTGATCCGCGCCGAAAACGGAAACTCCGAACGAAGAAATGCGTGCAGCCGGCGCACGCTCGGCCCCAGATCACGCTCCTCATTACGAACCGGGATGACTATCTCTGCCTGGACGGCTGCCGGGCAGGACGCGGGCGGGGCTTGTGACGCCTGTGACTGCGCTGCAGATAAGTAGTCTGCAGGGAGCAGTGAGTCGAAGCTCCTCATGCCCTCAGGCTGTCCGGCGAGGTTGCGCCCTCACTGAGACGGCCCTTCGGAAGTGCTCCACGCTCAGGCCGAATCTGGAGACTCCCCGGACGGGCCCGGGACCCATGCCACGTCGGACGCTGCGATCACGCGCTCGCCCTTGGACTCGCTCCGCGCGCGGCGGGCGCTCAGGATAGCGCTGAATCCAAGCACACCCGCTGGCGGGAGTGTGACCAGCGCCGGGAGCTGGTAGCGCCACGAGAACTCCAGGACGTCGGGCACCAGCAGCATCGTCACGGCCGTGACGGTGAACAGCAGGCAGGCCAGGGCGAGCTGCCGGGTTCGGGGATTTCCCGCCCGGCGCAGCAGCGCCGTCACCGAGCCGACCACGCCCGCGAGCGTGAACAGGGCAAGCAGCGGTCCCGGCGTGTAGCCGCCACCGAGCTGGTAGGAGCGCAGGAACGCGGCGACCGGCCGGTCGACCTGTGCCCCGCCGAGCTTGCGGAAGCTGAAGCCGCCGAACGCCTGCTTCTGGACCCCGACGATGATCGCGTGGTTATTGCCGAGGCTCACCCACGGCGGGTAGACCGGGTAATGGCCCTGGAACTGCCAGCGCGCGATCGGGGTGACCGACTGGATGCCATCCCGGGTCAGGGCGAACAGGCGCACCGAGTCGCGGGCGATCGCCGCCACGACCCTGCCCGGCTGCTGGTGCTCGACCGCCGATTCCAGCGCGTTGATCAGCGCGTTCCGGTTGGCCCCGGGCGGGATGGCCGCCGCGTGCAGCGGCGACAGCTTGGCGTGCTCAAGCCAGTCCGGGCCGTTCTTCTGCTCGCTCGGGGTCGGGCACAGCGGCCGCACGTCGGCCGGCAGCTTCAGCGTGGCGCAGTCGGCCGCCGCGGCGAGCCGGCCGGCGGTGCTCTGCGTGCGCGCCAGCCAGAAGTGCCCGGTAGTGATGGCCGAGACGCTGCAGTAACACATGATCGGCAGCAGGAAGGCCCCGCACAGGACGCTGCCCAGTTCAATGACGCGGCGCCAGCCGCTGGCGGCGACGATCACGTAGGCCAGCGCTGGCACGATCAGGAGCTCGCCGACATCCCTGACGGTGGCCGAGGTCCCGAGGATCAGGCCACCCGCGGCCGCGAACGGCACGGTCAGCGCCGGGCGCCAGACTAGGAACGCGAGCCCGGCGACGATCATCGCGTCGAACCACACGTCCGGCATGATCGTCTGCTCCATCTGCACCTGGTAGGCATCGAGCAGAACCGGGAGGGCCGCCAGGGCCGCGAGCCAGCGGGACGCGCCACGCCGCAGTACCACGGCGTAGATGAGGACGGCCACGGCAATCCCGAGCAGGTGCTGCAGCAGCACGACGGCCCCGAGGTTGCCGAGCGCGAGCAGAACGGCCTTATACCCGAGCGGGTCGGCGCCCGGCGACGCGCCGTACAGGTACTTGAGCGAATCGACGTAGATCAGCGCGGGGCGGTACGCGAGCTCGCTGGCGAAGCGGAGCAGCAGGCCGGCGGCCGCCAGCACCGTGATCAGCCAGTGGCGGCGCAGCAGCGCCGCGACCCGGTCCTGCAGCGCCTGCTGGCGCGCGGCGACGGAGGGCGCGGGTTCCTGCTCAGCGCCCGCCGGCTTCGCGGGCTGGGACAGCGGAATGCGCACGCGGCGTGTCCTGAGCCCGCCGACGCGGGCGGCGAGGCGCGGTTCGGGCGTGCTTCCGCCGGCAACGGTCACTGGGCCTTCACCGGGCACATAGGCAGCGGCGCCGGACCGGGCAGCAGACGACGATGCTCGGGATGGCGCCGTGCAGCATTCCCTGACTCCTTCGGGTTTCCGACTACAGCCCACAGCAGCCAGAGCGGACCCGGTGGGCGGTTACCTCATTATTTGACAAGTCGACCCTACGCTTTACCCCCAAGTCCCTCTCTTGTTACCAAAATTACTGGTGAGCTATGGGGTTTTTGGGCCAGTCTTGAGGGATGACACCTCGCTCCCGGCGAGCGTTCCTCGGTTTAGCTGCTGCCGCGGCCGCGATACCTGCCGCCGCCATCGCGGTGGTGAAGACCACCGAGTCAGGCGGCTCCAATGCTTCGCCCGGCGCGGCGCGCCCGAAGCCTGCCCGGCCCGCGGTGCGCCGCAAGACGGTCAGCGAGAACGAGCTGCCGGGCGACCCGAACTGGTACCCGAGCTCGCTCGGCGCGCCGGACGAGATGATCGGATACGCCGGACAGTACAGCGTGCTGCCCGGCGAGCCGATCACGCTGTACGCGTCGACCACGGCACGAGAGTTCACGGTCAAAGCGTTCCGGATGGGCTGGTACAAGGGTGACCAGGCCCGGCTGGTGTGGCAGTCACAGAGTGTGCGCGGGCTGCAGCAGAGCGCGCCGACGGTGACCGCCGAGGTCAACACCGTGGAGACCAGCTGGGGGCCATCGCTGACCATTCCGACCGACGATTGGCCGGAGGGCGCCTACCTGCTGCGGATGGACTCCGAAAGCGGCGGGCAGCGGCTGGTTCCGGTCACCGTGCGGTCGGCCAGCACCGCGGGCAAGGTCGTGCTGAAGAACTCGACGTCCACCTGGCAGGCCTACAACACGTGGGGCGGCTACGACCTCTACAACGGGCCCGGCGGGCTGTCCGACTACGACAACCGCTCACTCGTGGTCAGCCTGGACCGGCCCTTCGACCAGAACGGCGCGTTCCTGTTTCTGGTGCACGAGCGCCCGCTGATCGCGCTCGCGGAGCGCATCGGGATCCCGCTCGCGTACGTCACCAGCATGGAGGTCGCCACCGAGCCGAACCTGCTGCACGGCGCCAGCGCCTTCTTCTCGCTCGGGCACGACGAGTACTGGACGCCAGAAGAGCGCGGGTACGTGACCGCCGCAAGGAACACGGGCACCAACCTCGGGTTCCTGGGCGCGAACTGCTGTTTCCGGCGCATCCGGCTGCAGGACGGCAAGCTGGGGCCGCGGCGGCAGGTCGTGTGCTACAAGACCAGCTACATGGAAGATCCCATGTACGGCAAGGACAACGCGCTGGTCACCAACGACTACCGCGAGCCGCCCGACCCGGACCCCGAGTCCTCGATGACCGGCACGCTGTACGAGTCCAACCCCACCAACG
>Ga0335073_10011307_pt1 | contig 12526 bp, 9 predicted proteins | sample Lox_Sample_22_FD_207093 | JGI IMG/M metagenome (GOLD analysis project Ga0335073, IMG submission 207093) | Soil microbial communities from Loxahatchee National Wildlife Refuge, Florida, United States - Lox_Sample_2.2 | ecosystem: Environmental > Terrestrial > Soil > Wetlands | place: USA: Florida...
TAGAAACAAACGTCACGGTGAGCTTCTTTTCGAACGTGACGGGCGGTTTCGAGCCGACGAGTACTTGGAATCTCGGACCCCTCGCCCCCACTCTTTCTGGGAACGGTTCGTACTCGTATATTCGCCCCGGGCTCGTTCGGGCCGAACTCGACGGTGTTGATCGGTACGGAGTGGAGGCGACGTGGTCCTCGACCTTTGATGTCGCGCTATTCGGGGTAACGATAACCGCTCCGACCGTGGTGGACGCGGGAAGTCCGACGACCTTGTCAGTGATTGCGAACGGTACGCCGCCCTACAACATTACTTGGTCGCGCACCGGCTCTACTTTCGCGTACGGCCCCGTCACCGCCGCGAACTTCTCCACGGTCGGCCCGGCTCAGTTGGGGGTTGAAGTGTCTGACGAGACCGGAAGCGTCGTCTCGATCCCGTTCACTATCTCCGTGAGCCCACCTCTTGGCGGCAGCGCCTCGTTCCTCCCGCCGGCTGTGGACATCGGATCTAGGATCAATCTTAGCGCCAGTGGCCAGGGGGGGACGCCACCGTACTCTGTGAGCTGGGCGCTTCCGAACGGGCGGTCCGCCTCCGGCGGAACGCTCTCGTTCATCGCCTCAAGTGTTGGGCAGCTCAAATTCACTGTCTACATTACTGACTCCGCGAACGGCGCGTGGTCGGCGGTCCGGCTACTAAACGTCACGAGCCCGCTAAGCGCCTCCGCTGGGTATTCCGGAGGGGGCCTGTTTGCGGGGCGAACAATTGGCTTCCAATCTTCGGTCACAGGGGGCCTTCCTCCGTACTCCTTCGAATGGTCGTTTGGCGACGGAACGTGGTCGAACCAGCCAGACCCGTCCCATTCGTACAATTCGGCCAGAGTTTACACCGCGCAGCTTTGGGTCAACGATTCAGCTGGAAGTTCGTTTCACCTCACCCTCAGTGTCGATCTCCCTCGGACATCTGGGGGCTTGCTCTGGAACCTACAAGGCTTCTCAGCTTGGGAATTGGCAGCAGCCGTTGGAAGCGTAGCCGTCGCGTCCGCCGTGACTCTGGTGCTACTTCGACGGCAAAAGTCTCGCGCCAGCACAGGAGGCCTCCGAGAACCGCCCCTCGCTAGTCCGCGCCCGTGAGCGGTGAAAGCGTCACATCCTGAGATTGAGCTTTCAGGCGTTCAGCGAGCGAAGGAGCGGATCTCCGAGTCCCGCGAGGGCGGAGACGAGGGTTCCTCGCCTAGAGCTGCGCGGTTTCGGAATACTACGGCGGTCCACTGGAGATTCTGGGCGAGCTGACACGTACGCACCTCGCCTGCTCGCTTCACTCGGGCGACGCTGAGACCAGACTACGGGATGGGCCTTTACCCTCTTAGCGCGTCGTTGGCTCAGTAGACTTCGAGGGCGGCGACCGCGGTCCCCGCCAATCTGCACGCTGGTCAGCTCAAGCACTCACCGCCGCGGTTAGTGGGCCCGGTCGGATTTGAACCGACGACCTCCCGGTTATCAGCCGGTCCGTCAGGGAATCTGCCGTTCGGAAGCCGACTACCCGATCTGGGACCCGGAAGACCCCCCGCTCGATGCCCTCGAGCGCTCGTTCGCCTGGCTCGCCGAGTCCGCGTACCTCGAGGTCGCTCGGTCCTCCACCGAGTATGACCTGGACCAGCTAGTCTAACCCTTTCCGCCCCGGGGGCACCCCCGGGGCGCCCTTCTTTGTTCACGGAGGTTGGCGCGAGGCGAGGCGCGGCCAGCCGCCATGGCTCAGTCGGTGGCTTTACCTCAGGAGCCGGCCCCGGAATGGGTCGGTCGTTCGTTTCGAGCCTTCGCCGAGCGCCTTCGCGACTATCCCCTCTCTCGTTCCTCCAACGGGTCGGATAGATAGCTAGTCAACCCATTCCGCCCCAGGGAAACCTGGGGCGCCCCTCTCTGTGGGAAGGTGAGAATGCCGGGTCCACCCGGAGGGGGGGGTCTGGTGGGACGACCACTATCCATAATCCGCGCGCCGGCCCGGCACACGCTTGACCGTTAAGGGGGGGAACTATATCGGTACGGATCCCCCCTGCCTCCACTTCCGGCTCGGGTGACCTTCTTTTGCCGAAAGAGCCTGGTAAGCGCAAAGCTCACGTGTCTACGGAGAGATTGTCGATGGTTCGGGCGAGGGATCCCTGCGGTCTGGACCGCTTCGAAAACTCCTGATCGCGTTCCCTGCCCGCCCAACTGGCGAACGCAGCGGAGGACCCTGTTATCAAAGGACCCGAGACCCAAGCTCCCAGTGAGCGAGCGCCTTCCCGGCGGTGTCAAAGTGATCCGCGGACTAGGCTCATCTGAGGCGATGGCACGTTCGGCCGAAGGAGCTTCGTCTACGGCAACATGTTCTGTCCGAAAGGGGAGCCGGGGGCGTCGAGCCCGGCTCCGTTCCTCTCTCTGAAGCTTCAGTCTCAACCAGATCTCCCCGGCATCGAGCCCTCCGACGGCGGGCCTGCGAAGGGGAGTCATAGGACCGAGGGTCCTGATCACATGAGTGATTCCTCGTTGGCTTGTTCGGTCCCACTCGTATCGAACCTCCTGAGCGTAGAGGTGCCCCCTGCTGGAGACAAGCCTGATCCGCGTCTTCTGCGGGGCCATCCTCTTACTGATTCAGTAGTAGGTTAAAACCCCCCTCTCTACCGTCATTCCCCCGATAGGGGAAAAATGGGTTCGACAACGACGCCAAGTGTAGGTCCGCGGGTACTGTGACAGAGGGGTACCCCTCTGTCACAGTACCTGGGCTGATATGGTCCGGTTGTTGAAGAAAGGCAATTCTCTGAGGTAATACTTTATTATACTCTCTGTAGATTACTAATATTGGAATCTGTATGGATTATCGTAAAGTGACCCGAGAGGACCTCCGTAAACTAGCCCGAGGCCGGGTCTTCACTACAGAGGAACTCGCCGAAACGTTTCATCGATCGCACCCTCAGGCGGCAAAGATAGCCTTTGACCTCAGGAAGCGGGGCCTGCTAACCGCGGTTCAGAGAGGGGTATACGCAAGCGTACCACTCGACGCCGATCCCAAGAGCTTCCATCCCGACCCGTTCCTGAGCTCAAGTACGGCGCTCGGGGCTGAGCAAACCGTCCGTAAGACGGTCCATGTGAGCGCCCCAAGTGTGCGCCCTAGAACCCGGTTGGTCGGGAGGCTCCTGGTCCATGTCCACAGCTCCCCTCGGGACACATGGAAGGAGGCGACTACAACGGTTCGACGGAGCGGCTTGACGCTTCGGGTCACCACCCCCGAGCGAACCTTGGTGGATCTCGCTGCCCTCCCAAATTCCGAACAGGACTACGAGGAAGACCTCCTCGCGTTCCGCTCGCTTTTGCCAAAGGTAGACCCCCGACATCTCCTGCGCGAGGTCCGAAGTGCGCCCAACCGCTCAACGCGGGCCCGTGTGGGGCACCTCCTCCATGCCTGTGGATCTGACACGCCGCCCACTTCCGGGGTGCTCAACGCGATCCAAGTATCGGTCTCAGGCGGGAGTCCGTCGTACTTTGCTACGGCCCCGGGCGCACGGTCGAACCGCTTCGACGCTAGATTCAAGCTCGTGTATCCGGGGGTGACTTGACTTGGTTACAGTCGACCCTGCCGAGCTGGCGGATACCTTGGGGGAGGGGTTTCCCCAAGCAACGGCCGAGAAGGTTCTGCGTTTACTCGGGATTCTCCGGGAGATTCAGTCGGTCCGGTCTACCCGGGGACGGTTTGTCCTAAAAGGCGGGACGGCCCTCAACGTGTTCCATTCGCCGGAGGTCCCCCGCTTGAGCGTGGACATTGACCTCATGGCGACCGGTTTCTCAGGCGCAGCCGAGGATACAGGTCCTCTCGGTCGAGTGGTGAGGTTGACTGGGGATATCGTCCGTAGGATGGGTTACACGGTGACCAAGGCCGAAACCCCCGCGGCCTGCACCCTCTACTGCCGTTATCGCAACACTCTCGGTGGAATGGACCAATTGAAACTCGATCTAGACGTCCTCAATCGCCAGACTCTGCTTCCGTCCAAGAAGTTGAAGGGACCCTCACTTTTCCTAGCGGACGACCTGGAATTCCCGGTGGTCGGCGAAGCCGAGCTGCTCGGGCAAAAGCTCGTTGCGGTGGCTTATCGCGCCCACCCGCGCGACCTGTACGATATGCACGCGATGCTGCGATTCGGGTGGCATCGGCGCGCGAGGGCCCGACAAATGTATCTTGCATACTCATTCCTGAGAGACCACGAGTGGTACCGTCTGGACTACCCAGTCCGCCTTGCGGTCCCGTACAACGCGAGACTGCTCGAGGAAGTCCTCAGGGGGACCGACCGCGCACCCTCGCTAGTCGAGATCCGTGATGTGGCTCGAGACGCCCTCGGGGGGTCTGACCCCCCGTTCACCGCAGCCACTACCGAGGAGCAATCCCTTCGGGGAAAGCTGCTCAAAGGTGACAGGGGCGCATTCGCGGACATCGCGGGGGAAAAGATAGCGGCACGAAGACGCAAGCTCGCTCGACACCCCGCTCTCGCGTGGCGTCTTCGACAGGCAGCTCGTCCGAGCGTCAAAGCGTGAGTTGTGCGCAGACCCCCGCATTCTCTAGGGGATTCTTAGCACAGCCGTTGAGACTACCCGCTCTCCACGTCCCTGAGAGTCTCCAGTTTGGACACAATCGCCGTATAGACTGGAGACAGACTCTCCCGAGATTCCCACTTCTTCAACCCAAGTATCTTTGCGAGGGTAGTGTCGAGTTCCACCCGCCTTTCGCTAGGCAGTTTGTATTGGGCGAGTAAGGGTTCCCAATCCGTGGCAGCCAACTTTTCGAAGAGGGCACGCAACTGGGTTCGTTGGGCAGGCGCCAGGTTTCTCAGATCGGGGACCAGGAGATCGATCAAGTCCGACTTCAACCATCCGACATAGACACCTGTTCCAATGATTCGCTTGTCGAAAAGATGAGTGAACGCGAAACTCGAATTCAACCACAGGCACAACGCGTTCGCGACATCCTGGTCCTCGATCTTGAGCGACCAAAAGCTCCAAGTTGGTACGATTGGGCCTCCCGCCGTGAATGCCAAGTGATGAGTGCCTTCGCTGAGGAAGTTGACGTGGTTTCTGCCGGCAAGCAGGACCCGCCCCTCCCGGCTCCTGAGATGGTCGAGCCGGCGAAGCAGGATTTCATCCGGCGCCGGGTCGTCCCAGAAGGACTCGTCTCCCGGAAAGCGACTGCGCACGGCGTAGTCAGGCGGGGGTGAGATCAGCATTTTTGTCTGGCCCGCCGGCGTGCGCATTGCGGGTTCAACGGCCGCAATCGGGATCCTTACCTCGGCACCCGTCGTCTGGCTCTGAGCGAGTACGAATTCGGAATCCTCGCCGGTGATAAGCCAGTTCAGCCGCGATCCGACGTCCCTCTTTCGAGACACGATTGTATTCTTGACATTCACTGTGTCGCTGGAGCCCTCAAACCGTATACCCTGAATGATACCGTCCTCGCCGACGAGTTCTGAGAGCGAAACGAAGGCTGGCGAGCGTGGAAGTTCAACTGCTATTCGTTCTTCTCCGGGAAGGAGTGGTACCCAATCAGCCGCAAGAAGTTCAGCTCGGTCCGCGACTCGGTACTCGATCAGTTTCTCGCCCCTCACGCCAGGTTCCGACCTGCCGGAGTTGGTGTACGCGTCCTTGAGCGTCGCGACAATCTCGCCCCGGTTGTCGAGCCCGTTGAGAGCGGTGCTAGGGGGTTTGACCAAGCATTGAGTTCTGCGTCGAACACGAGCGTGCAGGACGTGGCAGGCGGGGGGAATGTCACACCTGTACATGCGCTTGCGTGGGCTCACGCGTTCGATGCTGCCGCGTACTTGGGTACCGGAGTTTCCATTGCCGTCACCATTGTGTTCGGAATACTGTTGCCTTTCTCACTCGGAGCGGGTTTTTTGATTTCGATTCTGCTCACGCTTCTGCCGCAACTGTCCCTGTATCTGGTTCACGGGCTCCCGACTGTTACTTCACTCACGGCCCAAGCCGTGACCAGCGTGGAGGACTCAGTTACTAACACGATTTCGAGCACGGATTGGAAGGCTCTCGCAGAAAGCGTGGGACTAGCCGCGTCGAGCACCGACTTTGCGTGGACCATGCTTTCGGTTTCGGCGAAGAGTGCAGTCGACGGCGTAGCCGCCTTCTCGATGCTTACCACCATGGTGATTGACTCGGTGATTTTCCTGGTTTCGCTTGGGAACATCCTCGCGAGTTCTCCATACCTCGCTGGAACAGTCCTGTTTCTGGGACTGCTAGGGCTATCCATCGCAACTCTATTCCTGATTAGCGATGAAAGCGCCGAGTTGAAGCCGTACGCGGCCGCGTCGGTGGCACTGGCCGGTCTTGGCCTGGGCGCGGGGCTCGCCGATCTCAAGTCATTCGGTTACCTGTAGGCTCTTGTGCTCGAGCAGAAGGGCAGCGGTATCTTCGATGTCAGCGACCTCAATTTCGCTCTGAACAGAGCGAAGCAGCGCGACAATGCCGTATCCGCGGTAGCGGCGGTCTTCTGCCTTGCAGTTGTAGCCCTGCTCTTGGGGCTCGACTTATCCAGAGCATTGCGCGGGCAGCTGCCCGCTTTCGGCGTCTTTGTATTCGTCGTGGCAATCGTTTGGCTGCTCGCTATCACCGGTGCACTCTTGTGGGGGATCCGCAGGAAGCGGCCTGGAGCGTCGTCCGTGCTGGTAAATGCTGAAGGCATGACACTGGACGTTCCCAGTCGAACCACCTTGCACATCCTCTGGTCTGATCCACGGCTCCAAGTCGAGCTGCACGATTTGAGCAGGGTTGACCCCAGAGTGCTATCGGTTCGCACCCCTTACTTCCTGAAGATTAAGGGCGTTCATTCGGCTATTTCAAAGCAAGCGTTTGAGGCGATTCTCGGGCAGGCGAATGACCACGGACTTGTAGACCAAGTTCGTCGTGCGAGCCGATGGCTTTCCCCTGCGAATGCGACGGTGCATGTCATAGCGAATCGGCAAGCCTCTTGAATTGCATAGCAGCGGACCAGGGGTTGCTGTTCGCACAGAAAGCTGCTCACTCCCATCCCAAGCAGGTCCTCCCACCCAGCGTTGCTGCACGGAGAAGCCCATGCGGCGACGGGATGAGGGGGTATTGGGCCAATTCTGAGGCGCGCTCCGAGTGACCTTGTCCCGATTCACAGGCACCACTAGTCCTACCCAATCCTAATCATCGGGGACAGCCGGGTCAGTCGGGCCAGGACCGTCGATGTCTGGCCGAGGAATGGTGGTTCAACCTGTTGTCCCAGCACTGTTCGCGTTCGGTCCGAAATGACCGTCGTGCGGGACGTCCGGGCCATCGTTGTCGCTCGCTCTGGCTTCGACTTCCCTGGTCTGTGCGGGTCGCAGGTCGTATACTCGGAATCGCACCCCTTCGATCCGGGTCCGGTGGCGTTTCAGACCGAGCGTCGTGAGCGCGATACCCACATGCTGTTGGCTACAGTCCTTTCCCACCGTGGCAGGTAGAGCGGCTAGTACCTCTTGCGGAGTCGCCTCGGTCCTCCCCGAAAGCAGGAAGGACCTGATCACTGCCCGGACGTGGGGGAGCAACGGGTCCGTATCGCTAACAGAGATGGGGGACCTCCGCACCTCCTCGCACATGAGTGACTCGAAGGTTGCTCTCGACTCCAAGAAAGGCCACACCCGGGTTCCTTGAGCGCGATACGGCTGGAACGCCGCCATCCCCTCCTTCCAGACCACCCCAACACCGTTCATCCAGAGCCGTAGCCCTGTGAACTCGCCCTCCACTAGGGCGACGACCTTAGGCACGGGAGTCCACTCAGGGACCACGATTAGTACGCGACACCCCGCCTCAAGCCCCTTCCTCACGTTCCGGATAACCTGAGACTCGGCTTTGGAGAGCGTCGAGCACTCGACCTCGACGTTGTAGATCGCGTCGCCCCATTGGAACTGGCCGTCGGGGGTCAGGACCCCCGCGACCTGCTTCGGAACGCTCAGCGCGATCCCACGTGCCTCGAGGAACATCGCCAGCTCGGTGAGCGTCTCGACATGCTCCTCGCCCTCGTTCATGCGGTTCTGGAGGGCTTTGAGATGGACGCTCCCACGGGCCGTGAGGTGGAACCTCCCGTCCGCGGCCCCTTGGACGAGGTCCCCCGCGACCGCCGCGCGGGTCAGGGTCGCGTCCAGCCTCTCCCGGGGAAGCGAGGTGGTCGTCTCCAGCTCCTCGTGGGTCCTGGGGCCACCGGAGAGGCTCCGGAGCGATCCTTCGACCTCCTCCTGCCCCACCAGCCATGGTGACGCCTCCGAGTCCTCCCGCTGGGCGTATCGTCGCGAACTCGAAAGCACGGTCGCCCTCCTCTCGGCCGCACGGGGGTCGGGAGCGGGAGCCGCACAACTCACGAGCTTGAGCAGGTCCCCCGACACCGACATCGCGACCTCGTGGGGGCGGAGCCCCTCGACGAGATCCTCAGGGCGCCAGCCGTGGGTTCCGCCGTTCACGAGCTTCCACGCATCCTCCATGTCCTCCGCGCCGAGGGAGAACAGGAGCCATCCGTCTACGTTCCCGACCAGGGCGGCGCGCAATCTCGCGGGCACGCGGTTCAGGAACTGCGTGATCGCCACGACGTGGATACCGAACTTCGCTCCCTCGCTCAGCATGTCCGCGAGCGCGGGGATCGCGTAGTTGTGGACCTCGTCGAGCACCAAGTAAACAGGTCGATCGGGCCGACCGGTCCGCTGGAGGGCCGACCAGAGCTGCGTGAGGTAGACCGCGCCGAGGAAGTTCGCGCCGTCGGCTCCGACTGCCCCCTTGGAGAGGTTCAGGAGTACCAGGCGGTGGCGCAGTAACTGGTCGAATCCTACCGGATGCGCTCGCTGGCAGAGCGCGGCCCGAAGGAGCGGGTTCGTCGCGATCTTGCCGACCTTGTCGAGCGACGACATCGTGAAGTCGTAGCCGAAGCGGGGCAGGTGGCTATCGAGGAAGTTTCGGAGGGGCCCTGGGGGGCACGACTTGACGAATCGCTGCAGCGCCTGCTTCGACGACAAAATATGGTAGGCGTCGACGAGGTTCGAGCGGGGTATCTGGGAGAGCCCCTGGACCAGCGCACGGAGGACCAGCTCCGCCCGCGCCCCGATGCTCTCCTCTCCCCAAGCGTTCCGTATCGCGGTCAGAAGGTCGCTGGCAAGAGTCTCTGCCCACCGCTCCTTCTCGGCCGGACTTGGTCTTAAACCCCCCGGGCGGCCGAGGAGCGAGAGCGGCACCGAGGCCATCGTCGTCCCGTCCTTCTCGAACGTCGCGTTCCCAGGATCGATCTCTATCGCGTCCGCAGCAACTTTCAGGGAAAGCCGCGACACGATACCCTCTACTAGCCGCCCCGTGGGCTCGATCACGACCACTGTGGCCTGGGGCTTCTGCCACAGGATCTGGAGGACCAGATTGAGCGTGAGGGTCGATTTCCCTGACTGCGTCCGGCCGAGCACCGCGAGGTGGTGCCATTCCTTCGGCAAAGCGACGCGGTGGGGACCGCTGTTCCCGAGTTCCAAGCGCGGCTGGTCTGCGGGCGATGCCGACCCGACCGAAGGAGCCCGCCGTGGCGGCACGACTAGATCGGGTCGGGGTTGCGCGGACGGAGCTCCCGCATAGGAGCACTCCGCGTGTCGGACCGCCCAGGGCACGCCGATCAGATGGGCGAGTTCCGTGGCTGAGACGTCTCGTCGCGCCTTCTTGCTCACGAAGCGGGTCGGATCGTGGCTGGCGAGCGCCGTTTCAAATTCGGGCCTCCACCAGTCCTCGATCCAATCCCACCACCTCCAGGGGTTGCCGCCGTACGTCGTCCAGTTCTCCAGCCAGTGCTCAAGCGCGGTCAGGGCGTCCCAGGGCCGCGGGCCGCAGATCTGCGTCCGCAACTCGACGTGATACGCCGCCTCCGCGCGGCGTGCGTCCATGGCGACCCCCACTTCCCGAGAGTACCGCTGTCGAATCGAGTCAAAGGTCGGCGAGAATATTCCCGCTTCCCAGGTTCGGACTCTCCGGAACAGAATCTGGACGACCGCGTCGTGGTCGCGAAGGGGCGCCGACCCAAGGGTCCGAACGAGCAGCCCGGCGGAGTCCAGCTCGCCCCTGAGGTCGAGGGGCAGGTGGTGATGCTTCTGGTAAGGTACCGCGCGAGCCAGGACCGCCCCGGGCACAGCGCACCCCGCGGCGCAGGGCACCCGCGGGCCGGCCAGCAGGCGGGGGCGGGAACTCTCAAGGCGCGCGATCATCGCCCCGAGGTTGGTTTCTGTGTCCGTTCCGATCGCGTATCGGATGCGACCGGTCGTCTCCCGATGGATCTCGAACGAGAACGGTGCGAACCAGGCCCAGTTCAGCGGAGCCGTCTTGGGTGGTTTCTCGGACGGCGGTGGCAGCAGCAGTTCGCGATGGACGGGGCCGTCGACCATGGGGGCCAAACCGTCTCGCCAGGGTGATTGTCGAACGCTCCGCCGTGGAAAGTGAACGCAGCCAGCTTCCAAAGTTCGCTCGCGAGACCCGCTACTTAGGTACGGAACCCGTCCGCGGCCGCGGCGGCGACCGGGATGGCACAGGGAGCAATCATCTCCAAACCGTTGGCCCGAACTCAGTCCTCGCGGTCGCCATCGCTCGCGCGCCCCCTGGATCGCCTCTGCCGCACGAACGGAGACTCCTTCAACCCGAACGATCCTCGTGCTGGCTCGGAGGACACCGTGCCGACATCGGCGCGGTGGTGGACTGAGAAGACCGAGGGGTACGTGGAATGGCTGAAACAAGAGAGCGAGCTGAGCGATGGGTATCTGAAGCGGAACCGGCGGTACCTGATCGCCTTTCGAGAGGATTGCGAGCGAGCGGGTGCGCCGTCCCCGCTCGGCCCCACCGACGTGAGAAGAGAGCACATCCGGGCCGTCAAAGGGTCCGGCATCTGGGGTCCCCGAACGTTGAAGACGAAGTTCAGCGTACTTCGTGGGTTCCTGAGGTGGGCGGACAATCCCCTCTCGGACGGGAAGAACCCCGTGTGGCGGCTTCCGTCCGGTTTCGCGGACCGGCGGAGCTGGATCGACCGCGACGAGATGGTCGCGCTGTATCGGCAGGCGGAAGGACGCACGCGAGTGCGGGTCGTGCTCCAGGGGTTCAACGGGCTCCGAGAGTGCGAAGTACGGCGGTTGAAGGTCCGGGACCTCGACTTGACCCTACCCAGACCGTCCCTGACGATCCACGGGAAGGGGCGGTTCGGCGGGAAGTACCGAACGATCCCGATGGACCCGATGACCCGGGCGGTCCTCGAGAAATGGGTGGCCCACATGGGGCCCGACGACGGACTCTACCCAGTCGGTCACACGGTGGCGGACGGGGAACTGGCCGAGTTGGGGAGGGTCGCTGGCGCTTCCGCCAGGGTGACCGGTCACGTCCTGCGCCGGTCGTTCGGGCGACTCGCCTACCAGGCGGGGGTCCCGGTTCCGACTATCCAGCGGATCTTCGGCCACGTCTCCATCGACCAGACCCTGCACTACATCGGGGTCGGGCAGGAGGAGATGACCGAGGGGTTCGCGGTCTTCGACACCCACATGCGGGAAGGCATGGAAACCGTTACCTCCCCATCCCAACGGCAAACGGCATTTTGAAAATGGCGCGATTCTCTGACGGGAAGTGGGCCCGGTCGGATTTGAACCGACGACCTCCCGGTTATCAGCCGGGTGCTCCAGCCAAACTAAGCTACGGGCCCGTCATCCATCGTAATAATGAGTCGATTATACCCCCGCCGTGACTCGTGGGTCGAGGACCCATGACGGCGACACGGGCGAAGCGGAGCCGGCCAAGGAGAAAACCCCTTCGAGACCCAGCCCCGCTTCGGGCGGCGCCGAACCTCGAACGGCTCCCCCAGGGCGCCGAAGACTTCTCCTCATAGTCGGATCGGTTTCCATCGCGGCCATCGTCGTCGCCGCGTTGGTCGTTGTGGTTTGGCCCAGAACCCCGGCAGAGAGGTTTCCCAATCTGACAGTCGAGAATGACGCCCGTTCTCCCACGATCCGATGGACTCTCCCTTCAAACAATTCCGAGGTCCCTCTCGGCACCTTCCAACTCACTTCAACGATCGTCGACAACGATTCAGGCAACGAGTCCGAGCTTCAACTTTACGCCGATTTCTTCGGTTATCACGTCGCCGGCGCAGATCAGGTGGACTTTGGAGTCCTGGTGGCGATCACTGGAAACTTCAGCACGGACATCCAACCCAGCTCTGTCTCCGTTGATGTGAGCAATCTGCAAACCAACACGACCCCCGCGATCAATGTCGAAATCGCCCCCGGTGGCCCCGCCGGCAGCGAGCCGACGAACCTGAGCGCCTACGACGTAGGCGGAGCGGACGGGGGTTTCTCCGGTTGGGGTCAGGTCGTCGACTCGACAGGTTTCGACAACCTGACGAGTTCGCACTTCGGGAGATTCCACTTCATCTTCCCGTTGCAAATAGTTGGGATTTTCGAGCAGCCCGCTCCCCAAGCAACATCAATCACACAGCTCACGATCCAGTGCGCTCT
>Ga0335073_10011308_pt1 | contig 12526 bp, 11 predicted proteins | sample Lox_Sample_22_FD_207093 | JGI IMG/M metagenome (GOLD analysis project Ga0335073, IMG submission 207093) | Soil microbial communities from Loxahatchee National Wildlife Refuge, Florida, United States - Lox_Sample_2.2 | ecosystem: Environmental > Terrestrial > Soil > Wetlands | place: USA...
TAGACCTGATCGACGACGCTCGCGATGTTCAGGCGGTCGGACGCGCCTACCGGTTCAGGCAAGCTCATCCAGTACCGCCGCGCTCGCTTCAACCAGCTCGTCGACCTCCTCGTCGGAGATGATCAGCGGCGGCGAGAACGCGAGCGAGTTCGCGTACGGGAGCGCCCGTCCGATCACCCCGCGCGCGAGCAGAGCCTCGGACATCGCCCCCGCCATCACCGGCGGCTCGAGCCCGATCGCTTGCATCAACCCCTCGCCGCGCACCTCGGCGACCCCGGGACGGCCGATCAGCCCCTCGAGCCCGGCCCGCAGCCGCGCGCCCGCCGCCGCGGCCCGTGCCGGCAGGTCCTCGGCCTTCATCAGCCGGAGGTTCGCGATGCCGGCGGCGCAGCAGGTCGGATGGCCGCCATACGTCCCGCCATGGGTGAGCATATAGCCGGGATCCGCCTCCAGCCACCCGCGCAGCTTCGGCCCGACGATCACGCCGCCGAGCGGGAGGTAGCCACTCGTGATCGCCTTGGCGAACGTGATCATGTCGGGCGTGACGCCGTAGTGGTGGGAGCCGAACCACGAGCCGAGCCGCCCGAAGCCGGTGATCACCTCGTCGAAGATCAAGAGCGCGCCGCTCTCGTCGCATACCTCGCGCAGCCCCTCCAGGTATCCGTCGGGGGGCGGGAACACGCCGCCCGCGCCGATCACCGGCTCGGCGACGATCGCCGCGATCCGCTCCGGTCCGTGGTAGTCGACCGCCGCCCGCATCGCGTCGACGCTGTCGCGATCGACCTGGAAGAAGTCGGGCAGCAGCGTGCCGAACGGATCGCGGTTGGCGGGCAGCCCGCCGGCGGAGGTGCCGCCGAGCATCACACCGTGATAGGCGTAGTGGCGGCTGAGCACGACCGTGCGACCGCCGTCGCCGGCGGCCTTGTGGCCGGCGCGGGCGAGCTTCAGCGCCGAGTCGATCGCCTCCGAGCCGCCGCAGGTGAGGAACACGCGCGCGTCGGGGATCGGCTCGAGCTCGAGCAGCAGCCCCACCAGCTCGTCCTCCGGGGCATTCGTGAACCGGGCGAACGTATGGAACGCCTCGAGCTTCGCCATCTGCGCCGCCACCGCGTCGATGATCTCCTGGCGACCATGGCCGGCGGCGCAGTACCACAGCGACGCGGTGCCATCGAGGTAGCTCTTGCCGTACACGTCCCACACGCGGCAACCCTCACCGCGAACGATCTCCAAGAAGTCCTCGGCCGGCTTGGCCGGGGCGGCAAACGGGTGCAGCACCTTTGGAACTGTCATCGGGTAACCCCCACATTTCGTTCGGCTTCGTCTTCGGGCATTGTCAGCGCGACGTGCAGCGTCTGCGCGGTCACCGCCGGCTGCTCGCCCACGTCCGGGAGCGGCTCGTCGGACTGGACGACGGTGTTCTCCAGTCGACCGATCCCGTCGACCTCGACCGCGACCACGTCGCCGGGCTCGACCGGCCGCGAGTGGGCCGGCGTCCCCGTGAGCAGAACATCGCCGGGCTCGAGCGTGACCAGCCGCGCCAGATCCGCGATCTGGTACGCGAACGAGAACATCAGGTCGGTGCCGGTGTAGCCGTGCTGGACCTCCTCGCCGTTGACGAACGTCCGCAGCGTCAGGTCGTCGGGGTCGACGTCGCCGGCGTCGACCATCACCGGCCCGAGCGGGCAGAACCCATTCTGTCCCTTGACGCGCAGCATCGAGCCGCGATCGGCGTGGCGGAAGTCATGGACGCCCCAGTCGTTCGCGACCGTGTAGCCGCCGACGTAGTCGAGCGCGTTCTGCACCGAAACCGCGTGGCAGCGACGCCCGATCACGACAGCGACCTCGCCCTCGTAATTGAGAAAGCGACACCCGACCGGCCGAACCACGGCAGCCAGATGGCCCGACAGCGACGACGGCGGCTTCATGAAATACGAGGGCTCGCTTGGCATCCGCGCCACCTTGTATTCCTCCGCGCGCGAGCGGTAGGTCAGGTGCGTCGCAAGGATCTTGCTCGGCGTCACCGGTGACAGCCAGTGCTGAACCTCGTCGACTCGGAGCTCGAGATCGCCGTCGGCCCGGATCACCTCGCCTTCGAGCGTGCCCTCGACCACCCGGCCGTCGTGCTCGATGCGAACGTGCTTCATGCAAAGGCCTCCTGTCGATGTTGGGCGATGACCTCGACCCCCTCGACCGTGTAGCCGAACGAGTACCGGTAGCCGCGAAGCATCTCGCGCGGCGCGATCGCCTGCAGGTCCTCCAGCGCGTCGTCGTAGAGACGAAGCTCGGCGCTCCCCTCCCAGATCTCGGCCATGTCGCGGTCGTAGCCGCCGGCGCGGACCAGCTCAAAGACGCCAGGGCGGTCGCCCACTGCGGCAGGGAAGTGGCGGGTGTTGTACATCGGCGGATCGTTGACGGTCGGACCGGTCTCGCTCACATGCTCGAGCGTCACCACCATCCGCGCGATCTGCCGGTCGTTCGCCGTGCACGTGGCGCCGAACCGCGCGCCCGACTCAAGCTGCGGCGTGGCCTTGCCGGCCGCGAACAGCCGCGTCATGTGGATCGAGCCGAGCTTCTTGGGGAATCCCTGGATCCAGCCGCGGTACATCGCGAAGTCCTTGTCGACCCAGATGTACACGCACCGGCTAACCGGCTTACCCTCGAACTTCGCGCCGACGACCAGGAAGAACTCGTGGTACTGGGCCTGGATCGGGTCCTCGAGCTCGTGGAAGTCGGCCGAGCACGACTGCCAGTCGGCGAAGATCGCGGCGACCGCGCCGGGGTCGTCGGCCGGCTCGAGCTCGGGCGGCAGCAGCGCCGCCACCGCGTCGGGGTCGGTGCGGTACTCGGCGATCAGGAAGTCCCCCGAGTAATGCCACGGCGGCGGCGGCACGATTCCCGCACGTCCGTCAGGTGACAGCGGCGCGGTGTAACCGCGAAGAGTCACGCCGCCACCCCAGAGCGGGCCGCCGAAACCAGCTGCGCAAACAGACCGAGCTGCGACGGCTCGGACATCTTCTCGGGATGCCACTGCACGCCGACGCATGCCCACTCAGAGCGCGGTTCGACGGCCTCAATCACGCCGCCCGGCGCAGTCCCAGTCACCTCGAGCTCGCCGGCGTCGGCGATCTCGTGGTGATGAATCGTGTTGACCGCGACCGACCTGCCGCCCAGCGCTAGCTCCACCCTCGACCCTAGAACGAAAGACACATCGTGCCGAGCCGACAGGATCTCCTCGGGCGCGAGACCGGAGAGCGAGCGATGACCATCGGCGGTGGACAGGCGCTGCGCGAGCCGCCCGCCGTGCGCGACGGCCAGCAGCTGCGCGCCCCGGCAGATCCCGAGCGTCGGCAGCCGCCGCTCTCGCGCGGCCGCGATCAGCGCCAGCTCCCAGTCGTCGGCCCGAGGGTCCGGGTCCTCAGCGTTCTCGGGATCCGCGCCGTACGACGCAGGGTCGACATCGCCGCCACCGGTCAGCAGCAGCCCGTCGGCTAGCGCCAGCACGTCATCGAGAGCGTCACCGGAAGGGCGGGACACCACCAGCGGCAGGCCGCCGGCGTCGAACACCCGAGCGGCGTACGCGGGGTCAAGCGTGTCGAGGATCGTGTTCTCGCCAAGGTAGGTGGGGAGCGACCGGCGCCAGCATGTGACGAGGATGCGGGGACGAGTCATACGCGCGTGAATACATTATGTGATTGCCCGGGCGCCCGCCAGCGTCTCGCGGACCTCCTCGGCCTCGCGCAGCTTGTAGCGCTGGACCTTGCCGGTCGGGGTCCGAGGCAGATCCTCGACGAACTCGACCACGTGCGGATACTCGTAGCGGCGGAGGTTGTCCTTGCACCAAGCGCGCAAATCGTTCGCGAGCGCGTCGGGGTCCGAAGGCGGCGATGCGCAGATCACGAACGCCTTGATCCGGCTGAGGTCCTCGATCTGAACGCCGATCACGGCCGCCTCGGACACGGCCGGGTGGCGCACCAGGCAGCCCTCGACGTCGGCCGGCGACACCCACAGCCCGCCCACCTTGATCATGTCGTCCGAGCGGCCCTGGTAGACGTAGTGGCCGTCGGCGTCGAAGATGTAGCGGTCGCCGGTGTGGAACCACTCTCCGCGCATGCTGTGGCGGGTCTTGTCGCGCTGGTGCCAGTAGTAGGCGGCGCAACTGTCGCCACGCACCATCAGGTCGCCGGCCTCGCCCGTCGCCACCTCGAGCCCGCGCTCGTCGACCACCCTTAGCTCGTATCCAGGCACAGGCCGCCCGGATGTCCCCGGGGCCAGATCGGAGAGCGTGTTCGAGCAGTAGATGTGGAGCATCTCGGTCGACCCGATTCCGTCGAGGATCGGGACGCCGGTGAGTGCCTGCCACCGCGCGAGCACCGCCGCCGGCAGCGCCTCAGCCGCTGACACGCACGCGCGCACCGTCGAGAAGTCGACGTCCGACGCCCCCGGGGCCTTGAGCATCGCCGCGTACAGCGCCGGTACTGAGAAGAACAGCGTCGGGCGGAAACGGGCCACCGCGTCGAAGATCCGGTCCGGGACCGAGCGGCCCTTCACCAACCCGGCGCAGGCCCCCACCGACAGCGGGAAAGTCAGCCCGTTCCCGAGGCCGTAGGCATGGAACAGCTTCGTCGTCGAGTAACACAGGTCGCCGGCGGAGATCTGCAGGACGTGGCGGGCGTACTGATCGACGGTCACGTCGATATCGCGGTGGGCGTGGACAACGCCCTTTGGGCGCCCCGTCGAGCCGGAGCTGTACAGCCAGAACGCCATGTCCTCGCGATGGGTGTCGGCCGGCGGCGGCAGCTCGCCGGCGTGATCGCGAGCAACGGCGTCGAAGCTCGCGTGCGGGCCGGGGTCACCGTCGACCACGAGCACGTGCAGGCCGAGCCGCGCCTGCAGCTCGGCTTCGAGCGCCGGCAGGAGCGACGCCTCGACGACGAGCACCTTGGCGTAGCTGTCGTCCAGGTAGTAGGCATAGTTGTCGACCCGGTCCATCGGGTTGACCGGAACCGGGACCGCGCCGATCCGCATCGCGGCTAGGAACGTCGCGGGGAACGCCGGCGAGTCGTCGAGGATCATCAGCACTCGCTGCTCGCGCTGGATCTCGAGATCCACCAGATACGATGCGACGGCCGCGGTCAGCGAGGCGAGCTCGTCGTACGACACGGAGCCGTCGGCGGTCAGGAATGCGGTGTTGCCGGCGCGGCCCGCTTCAAGGTTGGCGTCGAGCAGCGTGCTCGCGTTCAGTCGCTCCGCTCCGCTCACGATATGGCCGAGTCTAACCCGGCGGGTCAGGCGCGCGCCCGCCTCTTCCGGCGCACGTCGTGCTTCCCGTCCCAGGCCAGAATCCGCCGGGTGTAGTCGACCGCCTGCGACGGGGTGCGCCGGATATGGAAGCCACCCGGATAGCGCACGAGCTCCGCCTCCTTGCCGAGCAGCCGCAGGCCGGTGTACAGCTCCTCGCCCTGGCTGATCGGGACGCGGAGGTCCCCCTCCCAGTGGAGCACGAGCACCGGGGTCTTCACCGCCGGCAGGTAGGACAGCGGCGAGCGCTTCTCGTACTCCTCCGGCTGCGACCACGCCGTGCCACCCATGTTGAACGAAGAGAACTCGGGTATCTCGGTCGTGAGCACCATGCTGGTCTGGTCGATGACGGCCGCCACCGCCGTTGCGGCGCGGAATCGGTCGGTGTGGCCCACCAGCCAACTCGTCATGAATCCGCCGTACGAGCCGCCGCTCACGAACATCCGCTCGCCGTCGACGATCCCGCGCGCGACCAGGTCGTCGCAGCAGGCGAGGATGTCCGCGGCGTCGCCTCCGCCCCAGTCTCCAGTGCAGGCGCTCGTGAACGCCTGGCCGTAGCCGGTACTCCCGCGCGGGTTCGGCAGAACCACGACATAGCCGGCGGCGGCCATCGCCTGATGGAAGGCGAGCCATCGCCCGGACGGCCACGAGGCGTGCGGGCCGCCGTGGATGTCGACGTGGAGCGGGAGCCGCTGGGGTGCGCGACCCGGAGGTAGCAGCGTGAAATACTCGACCTCCGTGGCGTCCGGGCGAGTGACCGTCGAGCGGCTGACGGAGGCAAGCCCGACCTCGGCGACGAAGTCGCTGTTCAGCTGGGTCAGCGGCGCCGGCTCGGCCCCCGCGGTCGTGGTCACGAATACCTCGCTCGGCCGGTCGGGCCACATCGCGGTGAACGCGACCGCACGCCGGCCGGGCCGAGCCGCGACGCCGTCGATGATCCAGTCGCCGCCGACCACCTGGCGGCTGCGCCGATCGCCGAGCCGCACTCGATGCAGCGTCACCGTCCCGCGGTCGTCCACGAGCATCAGCAGTTCGCGGTCGCCGATCCAGCACACGGGCGCGGGCAGGCCGTTGAACAGGACCACCGGGCGATCGAGATCCGGCGCGACCAACTCGGCCCCGCCGCTCCCGTCGGCCGGGACGACGAACACGTGCGCGTCTTCGTTCCAGAGGTCGGTGAGCTGGCCCGCGAACGCAACCCGATTCCCGTCGGGAGAGAACAACGGGAACGCGACACGGCCCTTCCCGTTCGTGAGGCGCCGGGGCCGGCCACCGCCTGCTGGCATGACCCACGCGTCGCTGCGAAATTGACGGTCGTCCCGGCGTGGGTGGCGATCGGATGCGAACACGATCGTGGCACCGTCGGGTGAGAACGACGGATCGTCATGGTCGTACTCGCCACGGGTCAGCTGGCGGGCCGAGCCACCGTCCACCTCGACGAGGAACAGATGCCGTCGGCCGTCCTGCCAGCCGATCCCATCGAGGCGGGCCGCAAGGCCTCGGACGACCCTCGGCGCGTTGCGCTCAACCGCGCCGGCGTTCGCGCGATCGGGAGCCCCGACCCGGCAGACCACGACCAGGCGCGTCGAGTCCGGCGACCACGCGATCTGACTCACCGGACCCGGCAAATCGCCGAGGCGGGACGGCACGCCGCCGTCGAGCGGCGCGAGACGAACATGGGCGTCTTCAGGTTGCCCCTCGGTAACGGAGATGTAGGCGAGCCAGCGCCCGTCCGGCGACCAGCGCGGACTCGTGTCCGTCGGCCCGGCGGTGAACGAGCGTGCCGCCGAAGACCCGTCAAGCGCCGCCACCCAGATTGACGACCGCAGCCTGTCCTCCTGCTCGTCGGCCGCAGAGACGACGAACGCAACCCTTCGGCCGTCGGGGGACAGGTCCGGGTCGCTAGCGGTCTTCAGGCGAAAGGCATCCTCCGGGCGAAAGCCTCGTTTGGCCATGATCTCTCCCCGTCAAGCGCCGTAGTGCGTTTCCTGGTGAAACGGCCCCGCTCAAATTTACACATTCCGGAGGAAAGGGCCTGTGGTTTGGCCAGAACTAGCTGGACGTCACAGATCCGGCGTTCCGCAAAGCCGGCCTCGCAGTACTTGAGGTAGAGCGTCCACACGCGCCGGAAGCGCTCGTCGTAGCCAAGCGCCGCGAGCTCGCCGGCGCGCGCCGCGAAGTTGTCCTGCCACCGCCGGAGCGTCTCGACGTAGTGCGAGGTCAGGTCCTCGAGCCCGACGATCTGCATGTCGGTACGGCGGGCGACGCCCCTCGCGATCACCTCGAGCGACGGCAGGCAGCCGCCGGGGAAGATGTGGGTGTTGATGAACGACCTCGAGGCCTTCTCGACCTCGTAGGCGCGGTCGTCGATCGTGATCGCCTGGAGCAGCATCAGGCCCTTGGGAGTGAGCAGCTCCGAGCACTTGGCAAAGAGCGTTCCGACGTGCCTCCAGCCGACGGCCTCGATCATCTCGATCGAGACCAGCTTGTCGTATCCGCCGGTCAGGTCCCGGTAGTCCTCGAGCAGCACCGTCACGAGCGCCTCGAGCCCCGCCGCGCGGACCGCGCCCACCGCGTGGTCGTATTGCTCGCGCGAGATCGTAGTCGTCGTGACCCGACAACCGCGCGTGGCCGCGGCGTGGATCGCGAGCGCGCCCCAGCCGGTGCCGATCTCCAGCAGGTGGTCCTCGCGCCGGAGCTCTAGCTTCTCGCAGATCAGCTCGAGCTTCGCGACCTGGGCGTCCTCGAGCGAGGTCGCTCGATCACCGAACACCGCGCACGAGTAGCTCATGGTCGGGTCGAGCATCCGCGAGAACAGCTCGTTGCCGAGGTCGTAATGGGCGGCGATGTCACGGCGGCGGCGATCGCGGGTGCTGCGGCGGGCGCACGCACGAGCGCGCTGGACCGGCACGCGGACGGGGGCGATCATCGCGCGCAGGCGGTCGAGGCCGGCCGCGTTGCGCGCGGCCAGGCGGACCAGTGCGGTGAGATCGGGTGAATCCCACATGCCGCGCGCGTACGCCTCGGCGAGACCGCGGCTGCCGGTCAGCGCCATCCGCCACATCCGCCGAGAACGGACGATGATCGTGGCCGCCGGGGGTCCGGACCCATAGACAGACCGCGAGCCGTCCTCGATCACGGTCAACGACCCGGACCGGATCCGCCGCAGGAACAGCGACAGCACCCACCTCGCGATGGCGTCGATCACGCCGCTCCCCGAGCCGGGTGCCGGTGGACCGGGGCGCCGCCGAGCTTCAACCCGATCGCGTGAGCGTAGATCAGCGCGAGCACGCGGAGGCTCGCGATCGGGTAGCGGGCGTTGACGTATGCCGCCGAGCTTCTGGTCAGCTCGCGGCGGCGCAGCGCGAGCGTGGCGTCGAACGTGAGCTCATCGCCGCGACGGCTCTCGATGTGGATCGCGAGGCGCTCGCCGGGGTCACAGGCACGCGCAACGTACCGCTGGCCCATTCCCATGAAGGGGGACACGTGCAGCGCCTTCGCGAAGTCCCCCCGGCCATCGGGAAGGACGTAGGCGCGCCGCTCGCCCCACGGTGTGTTCGTGACCTCGGCGAGGACCGCCCGCGCCCGTTTGCCGCTCGCGTCCAGGCAGAAGTAGAAGCTCACCGGGTTGAAGCAGTGGCCGAACGAACGCAGCTGGGCGAGGAGGCGGATCGGGCCATCCAGCCGTACCCCCGTCTGCCGCCGTACCTCGTCTCGGACCGCGTGGCCAAGCGGAACCGAGGCCGGGCCGAGATAGTCGCGGCGCCGGAACCGCAACAGCCCAGCCCGTGCGGCGACCAGGCGCCCGCCGAGCAGCAACGGCAGCTCGTCGAGGTCGAGGTAGAACAGCGCGAGCCGGTGGCGAAACTCGCGGCGAGGCTCCGTGCGCCGATGGCGGATCGTCCCCTCGTAGATGCAGCTCGCGGCTGGCGTCACGGCCGCGCGCCGATTCGCTCGGCCACCCGCAGCGCGCTGCGGACACCGTCCTCGTGAAACCCCCAGCCCCAATAGGCACCGCTGAAGTGGGTGTGGCGCCACCCGCTGATGTCGTCAAACCGGCGCTGTGCGCGCACGCCGGCTTCGGTGTAGACCGGGTGCGCGTAGGAGATCTTCCTGATCACGCGCGCGGGGTCGATCGCCTCAGTGCGGTTGAGCGTCACGCAGAACTCGCGCTCGGCCCGGAGCGACTGGAGGCGGTTCATGTGGTACGTGACGGTCGCGCGCCCCGGGGTGCCGGGCGCCAACCCCTCGGGTTGCAGGTGGTAGTTCCAGCTCGCCCACGCGCGCCGGCGCCGCGGCAGCATCCGCGTGTCGGTATGGAGCACGGCCTCGTTCTCCTGGTAGGGGATCGCGGCGAGAACCTCGCGCTCGCGCGGGCTCGCGTCCTCGAGCAGCGCCAGCGCCTGGTCCGAATGGGTGGCGAGCACGACCTCGTCGAACCGCTCGGCGTCGCCCCCGCGCGGCCGGACCAGCACCTCATCAGCGCCGCGCGTGACCGTGTCGACCGGGGTTCGCAGACGGATGCGATCCGCGAACGGAGCGATCAGCGCGTCGACGTAACGTCTCGAGCCGCCGGCGATCACGCGCCATCGCGGGCGCCCGCGAAGGCCGAGCATCCCGTGGTGGTCGAAGAACTCGGCCAGAAAGCGCGCGGGGAACGTCCACATCTGCCGCGGATCCGCCGACCACACCGCGGACGCCTGGGGCACGATCAGCCGGTCGATGAACGCGCGCGAGAACCGCCGGCGCTCGAGCCACTCCCCGAGCGATGGGCCGCGCCCGGGGTCGTCGAGCGCCAGCAGCTCGCGCGCCGCCCGGTTGAAGCGGACGAGGTCGGCGACCATTCGGTGAAACCACGGCGCGATCAGGTGGCGCCGGTTGGCGAACAGCGCGTTCGGCGACGCGCCCGAATACTCGAAATCGCCAACGCCGTCGCTCACGCTGAAGCTCATCGTCGACGGCTCCCACGCCACCCCGAGCGTGGCCAGGAGCCGCTCGAAGTTCGGATAGTTGCGGTCGTTGAACACGATGAAGCCCGTGTCGACCTCGTGGGTCTCGTTCGGCGTGTCGACCCGGATCGTGTTCGCGTGACCGCCGGCGTGGGCGCCGGCCTCGAACACCGTGACGTCGTGCCGTGGGTGCAAGAGGTGCGCCACCACCAACCCTGACACGCCGGCGCCGACGATCGCGATTCTCATCTCGACGAGCATACCGATTGTTTAATTAAACCTCTACAGCTTGTTGGAGTCAATGAGCTGCGCTACGGTCCAGATTCGTGCCGTCCGCACCCCCCGAGCCCGGTCTGACGATGCGCGAGATGTCCGCGCGCAGCGGGATCAGCGAGGCCACGCTGCGGATGTGGGAGGTCCGCCATGGCTTCCCCCAACCCCGTCGCGTATCGAGTGGGCATCGCCGGTACTCCGAGCAGGACCTCGCCCGAGTCCGGGCCGTTCTGCGCGGCCGCGACAGGGGGCTCTCGCTCCACGCGGCGATCGAGCTCGCGCAGGATCTCGGCGAGGAGCAGGCGCCGTCGGTGTACGCCTCGCTGCGCTCGCGCTACCCGCAGCTCGAGCCCCAGCTGCTGCCCAGGCGCGCGATGCTCTGGATGTCGCGGGCGATCGAGGACGAGTGCCTCGCGCGGGCTGAGCGGCCGGTGTTGTTCGGCTGTTTTCAGCGCGAGCGTTTCTACCGAGCGTCGGAGAGCCGCTGGCGCGAGCTGTCGCGCACGGCGGAGCGGGCCGTCGTCCTGGCCGACTTCGATCGCGCCCGCGTACCGAAGCATGGACCGATCGAGGTCCCGATCGCCGGGTCGGACCCGGTCGCCCGGGAGTGGGCGATCGTGTGTGAGTCGCCGAGCTTCGGCGCCGTGCTCGCGGGCTGGGAGCGACCGCGCGAGGCCGGGCGGGAGCGCGTATTCGAGGCCGCGTGGACGATCGAGGCGCCGGCCGTCCGTCTCGCGGCGCAGGTCTGCCTGCGACTCGCGTCCACGGCCGCTCCGGGCTTGCTCGCCGGGCTGGACGGCCGGCTCGACGCGACGCCGGTCGCCCGCGAGCACGAGCTGCGTGCGGCGATCCAGCTCAGCACCCGGATGGTTCGGTACGCGGCCGCGTCATAGCGGCCCGATCCCGGCCGCCGCGAGCGCCGCCTCGCAATACGCCCAGAGCTCATCGCGACCGCGCTCAGTCGCGCGCGGCGACGGCCCAACGAGGTAGTGGGTCGGCCGGGGCTGCCGGTCGTGCCAGAACAGGCCGGTCTGGCGAAGCGCTTCAGGCGCCGCGCCCAGCCACACGATCGTGTCGGCGCCCTCGTCGGCGGTCCGGATGATCGGGCCGGTGATCGTGCGGAAGGTCGGCATCGAGCGTCTGACGCCCTCGGTGTCGGCCCAGCCCGGGTGCATCGTGTGCACGACCACGCCGCGGTCGCGCAGGCGGTCGGCCATCGCCTCGGTGATCGCGACCTGCTCGCGCTTGGTGCGCGCGTACAGCTTCGTGGCTCCGTAAGGCATGCGCTCGGATTCCCAGTCGCCGTGCTCGGGAAGGGAATGCGTGTACATGCCGCCCGAGCTGACGTTGATGACCCTGCCGAGCATCGCGGCGAACAGCGTGGTGAGCGCGAGTGGCGCGAGCACGTGCGTCGCGAACATCAGCTCGTGCCCGTCGACCGAGCGGGTCCGCTCGCGCGGCATCACGCCGGCGTTGTTGACGAGCACGTCGAGCCGCGGCTCGCGCGCGGCGAACTCCTCGGCGAACGACTTCACGGCCGCGAGGCTCGAGAGATCACACGCCTGCCCGCGCGCGTCAGCGCTCGGCACCGACGATCGGATCTCCGCCACCGCGTGCTCCGCCCGTCGCGGGTCGCGAGCGAGCGCAAACACGGTGGCGCCGAGGCGCGCGAACCCGCGCGCCGCCGCCAGCCCGAGCCCCGACGCGGCACCGGTGACCAGAACCGCCGAGCCGTCCATCCGCGGCGGGTCGGCGGGCCAGCCCGGAAGGCGCCTTCGCGCCAACAGACCGAGGCGCCCGTACCCGAGCACGATGCTCCGATCGAGCGCGGTATCGATGATCATATTGTTGAAATAATAGTGAGCATGTTGTTCAACCATCTCTACCGAGAGCAGCACGTGCCCCGTCCCCTACGCCTCCACCGGCTGCCGCTCCGATGGGTGTCGCGGATCGCGCCGTGGGAGCCGGGACGGACGTTCGTCGACGTTCAGGTCAGGGGGCCATAC
>Ga0335073_10011309_pt1 | contig 12525 bp, 7 predicted proteins | sample Lox_Sample_22_FD_207093 | JGI IMG/M metagenome (GOLD analysis project Ga0335073, IMG submission 207093) | Soil microbial communities from Loxahatchee National Wildlife Refuge, Florida, United States - Lox_Sample_2.2 | ecosystem: Environmental > Terrestrial > Soil > Wetlands | place: USA: Florida...
CGCGGTGGTGTTGTTGGCGCCGCGCGACCCGGTGCCACATGCGATCGCCGCGGAATGAAATGTCAGGCGGCATGATCTCAAGGCGGCGGCATCGTCGTTGCACGACGCGGGCGACATCGTCGTTGCGCGACGGCGGGCGACATCGTCCCAGGGCGACATCGTCCCGGGGCGACATCGTCCCAGGGCGGCGGCAGGATGATAGCGGCGGCAGGATGATAGCGGCGGCAGGCGGTATGGCGGTCGCAGCGTGGGCGGCGCGTTCCCAATGGTGCAAAAACCGCGCGGCCCCGACCGGGCCCGTTAACCCTTTTGCACCGCCGTAACAACGGCTTTGTCACGCTGTTATCGCGAAAAAAGGCAAGACCCGTACTCGTAATTTCCCTGCCAGCCTGCTGCGTACTTCGCTACACTGGCGTCCAGACAAGCAGACCGTGCCCCCATGCCGTCCGAAGCCTTGCTCCCCCTGGCGCCCGAACTACCCGCTGTTGCCGGCAACGTCGTTCCGATGGTGCCGCTGGATCCCGCCGGCGCCGCCGAGGCCCGTCCTACGCCGGAAGAGCGGGTGTTCGTCGCTGCCGCACCATGCGACGTGCAGGACCTGGTGGAGGCGCCGTGTCGCGCCCTCGAAACGGAATACAAGAGCTGGCGCAACCTCGATCACGCGGAGGACCGTGCCGAGCTGGCCCGCGACATCGCCGCGCTGGCCAACCACGGCGGCGGCTTCATCGTGTTCGGTTTCGAGGAACGCAGCCTGGCGCCGGACGATACGGATCCGTTCCGTACCAATTGCACCACCGAACGGATCGGCACCATCGTGCGCACCTATCTCGATCCGCCGGTGCGGTGTGAAGTGGTGCCGGTGCTGTCATCCGAGGGAGTGGTACATCCGGTGGTGCGCGTCGCGGGCCATGGCGCCACGCCGGTCTGCATCCGCCAGGACGGCCCGGTGGTCGCCGGAACGAAGCTGGTCGAGCGTGGCGTCTACTACATCCGCAAGCATGGGCCGGTGGCGTGGGGGCGGCATATCGGCATGCCCGCGCCACAGAGCGCGCGCATCGAGGTGCCGCAGGACTGGGCCGCGCTGATCCGCCGCTGCGTGCGTCGCGACCGCGAGGCATTGCTCGGCATGCTGGAAGCCGCCATGGAGGGGCGCAGCACGACGCCTGACCTGCCGCAGCGTTTGCTGACCTGGCATCGCGCCGCGCGGGCCGCCTTCCTGCCGCTGGTGCCCCGCAGCCCGACGGCCGACAACCTGGCGCGCCGGCATTACGCGCTGTCCTATGGGTTCGAGCAAATCCGGCCGGAATCGCTGGAGCAAGTGCAATTGGCGGATGCGCTGCGGCGCACGGTATTCGAAGTGCAATCGCAGTTCCGCTCCGGCTGGAACATGTTCGATCCGCCCTACCGCCGCGCGGTGCAGGCGCGGTTCGTGGTCGATCCCGCCAGTGGCGACGACGAGGCTGACTTTCTCGAAGCCGCCTGGCTGCGCGACCGCAATCCGGGCGAGACGGCGGATTTCTGGCGTGTCTCGCCGCGCGGCATGGCGACGATCATCCGCGGCTATGCCGAGGACATGACGCAGGCCGCTCCCCTGCCGGGGATCCGTCCCGGCACCTGCCTCAGCCCAACCGCACTGACGCAAGAGGTGGCCGAGCTGGTCTGCCACGCGCGAGCCTTCGCGCGGTTGTTCTCCGGCGTGCGGCGCGTGGCGTTCCGCTGCGAGTGGTGGGGGCTGGCGGGCCGCGAGTTGTTCGACACCGATGCGCGCTGGGCGCATCGTGGGCCGGCGCTCGACGACCGGCGGGTGGCGACGGCGCAGGTGCCGCTGGCCTCGCTGGCGCAGGCCTGGCCGGAAGTGGTGGCAATGCTGATCGCCCCGGTGCTGCGCGCGTTCGAACCGGATCTGGTGCTGGACGCCGACTGGGTGCGGACACAGGCACCAAAATGGCTGTTGTGAGCAACCCAGGCGAAAGCACCGGCCAGCATCTGTGCCCGGAACTCCGCGCGGCGCAGCGAGATACCTCCACAGGCCTAACCTCCACAGGCCTAACCTCCACAGGCCTAACCTCCACCGGCCTAACCTCCACCGGCCTAACCTCCACAGCCCTGATCGTCGAAATCGTGGTGTCTGGCGAGGATGTTTCCCGCCCGTTCTTGCGATGCCGCCGAAGGCGCCAACGGCACGGAAGCATCCGCGTGCAGCAGCGTGTATCTTCCCCTTATCTGCGTAACACCTTTCCTCCTCTGCCCGCAGCACGAACCGATCGTATACGCCCCGGGTGATCGGGTATCGCGGCTGCCTGGGGCCGCGCGACGCGCGACACGTGCCGGGCCGGGACGCAGCCTATCCCGATCGCGCTTGCTCGCTTAACGCGGCGAGGCGTTGCTCGATCTCCGCGATCATCGCGGCGCGCTGGCGGCGTTGCTCCTCGTAATCGGCCGCCGCCGCGTGAATGTCGGCGCCGCAGTGCGGACAGGCCGTCGCCTCCGGCTTGATATAGCCATTGCACGACCGGCACAAACGCAATCGCGGCGGGATGCGGCCCTCGCGCGGCGACGGGGCGGAGCCCCGGTCTGTCCGCGGCCGCGGCTGCGACGCGCTGGTCGAAACGACGGCGCCATCGGCCACGCGCTCGGTGACAATCTCGAATTCACCGACGGCGAAGGATACCTTGGCGGCGTCGCGGATTTTTCGCACGCGCTCGCGCAGGCCCCGCTTGTCGAGTTCGAGCGCGCGATAGTGGCAGTACGGATTGTTCCCCGGCACGCCGAGCAAGGAGTGCGAGGTCCAGGTGCAGCCGGCGCGGCACACGTCGGCGTAATAGCAGGTGCGGCAGAAGCCCCACAGATCCTCGACCGAACGCAGCCGGCCGAAATGGATTTCCGGGCTGTTGTGCCAGATCTCCTCCAGCGTCAGGTCGCGCACGTTGCCGCCGGCGAAACCGACGGTGGCGAGCGACGGACATCCCTTCACCGTGCCGTCGGCCTCCAACGCGATGACGTTCTGACCGGCTTTGCACCCGCTCCAGTGCACCAGCTCATCGCCGAAGCCGCGCCAGAGTTGCTCGTAGGGGCCGAAATAGCCGATGTTGTTGCCGACGACCATCAGCAGCCCGCGTGCCACGCCCTCGCGATACAGCCTGGCGAGCAATGGCATGAGCTGCAGCAACCGGTGCGGCTGCAACAGCAGGCCGTCGTTGTCCACCGCGTTGCCCATCGCCACGGTGAGCTGAATCTGCCATTGTTTGACACCGATCCCGATGATGGTGTCCATCAATTCGGGCAGATCATCCATCGTCTCGGCGCCGATCTGGGTATTGACGCTGATCGCCAGCCCCGCGTCGCGGGCGCGCCGCAACGTATCGAGCGCCTTGTTGAACGACCCCGGCACGTTGCGGACACGATCATGCAGCGGCGCCATGCCGTCGAGCGAGACCCCGATGCCGTTGAGGCCGGCGTCGATCGCGTTCCGCATGCGCTCGGGCGTCAGGTTGCGCGCGCCGGTCTGGATCGCGCAGTACATGCCGTGCGATCGCACCGCCCGCACGATCTCGGTCCAGTCCTTTCGCAGATAGGCTTCGCCGCCGATCAGCGACACCTCCCGCGTGCCCAGCGCGGCGAGCGAGCGCACCACATCGAGGCACTCCGCGGTGGTCAATTCCGCGGCGCGCCGATGTCCTGCCCGCGAGCCGCAGTGCAGGCATTTGAGGTCGCAGGCGAGCGTTATTTCCCACACGACCTGGACCGGCACGAAGCGCCGGAAATCCTCCTCGGCGAGATACCGTACCGGTGTTTTCGGTTCTGCCGTCTTCGGTTCTGCTGTCTTCGGTTCAGCACTGGCCATCGTCGCGCTCCGTCGGTTGCATCGCCGCCCGATCGTTCGCGGATGCGGGCAAGCGGATCGACGTCGAACGAAGCGCCACCCGCCGCCCCGGCAAAGCCGGCGAGCGGCGGGTGTTAGCTCCGCTTACGTATGCACGCCTTGAGCATCGGCTGCGACGGCCTTCTCCCGACCAAAGGCGATCGAGGGCCGTCGCAAAGCCATCGTTGCTAATACGTAGCTAACTGCTCTTGGGCTGCAGTTTTGCGATCTCCGCCTTGAGGGCCGTGACCGCTCCGCCGAGATCCCCCTGCTGGGCCACCAGACTGTCGGCCTGAGTGCTCAGGGCCTGCAATTGGGCGAGATCGCCGGTCGCGATGGCATTATGGATCGTCGCGGCGTAGAGCGGAACGATATGCGGTTGGGTGTCGGTGACGGTGCCTTGCAGGGCCACGCATCTCCAGGTCGTGGGACGGCGCGGGAAACTGTCCGGGCCGCTGAAGCTCTCGGTGACGCCAACCGTCGCCACCGAGGCGGTTTGGCCCGGTGACAGCTCGACGGTGGGAAGAAACACCCCGAAGCGGCTGCCGCCGGTGTCGATCGTCAGCACGAGGGGTACCGATACCAGCGTGCCGAGGCCGGTATCATCGGTGGTGACTTCGGCCGAGGTGAACGTCTTGTTGAGCGTGCCCTCGGTGAATACGAACGAACCCCCGACGGTGTACTGGACGTGGATTCCGCCGATTGCGGGAGTGTTGAGATTGTAGATGATCGCCATTGGTTTCCTCCGGTTGACTGGTTAATTTCGACGACGGCATTGCAGGTCCCGTGGCTCGGCTCCCAGCGCTATCACGCACCAGCCGACAAGCGCTGTGATGCAGTTCACAGCGTCGCGTTCCTCCTCGACTTGGAGTTATGGTCTTGATTCCTGACCACAGCATTCCGCACTCGAGTTGTTCCAAATTGCCCGATCCTGTCAAAACCAGAAAGCGCCGTTGTGGGTGTGTACCGCCACAGACCCGGCCGCATGTCTTCTCGTTGAGCCGCCCTGGCGCACAGTGTCATCATCGCACGGTCACATGCAGCCGGAGGATGTCGTTGAAAACCAGGATCACGAGCTGCCAGTACCGAGGCTGGGGAAGTGCCGGGTGCTTCCGGAAAGATTCGAAATCGGTCATCGATCCGGACGGATGACCCGGACCATGATGCAGCGGCATCGGCCGCGCACCCGGCTTGCGCACCCGGGCGAGCCGGAGCGATCTTCGTGGTCATATTCTGACGCATTGACGGGCTGCTGCGCGCCGAATTCGACGCGCGATATCCCTATTGCACGGCTCATTGACAGAGCGCGGCATGGCACGCCTCCCCGAAGGGTGCTTCTAGCGGCAGCAGCAATGACCATTGCACAATGTCAAAAAGAAATCCATGACCCAGTTCACAGCGCTACAATCTGCATTCTGCTACAATCACAATGTCATACACGGCAGCGTCTTCACATGATCTGCGAAATGGCGTAACCGGCTGACAAGCATCGCAATTCTGCCCGCGCGCCGCGCCGCGCCCAATTTCGACGGTTGAAATCCGACGAACCGCTCCCTGCCTGCCTCCGGTGGAGAGCACCCGGTCCCGCTCCCGGCAACCCCAGGCACGGGGTTGAACCAGTGACACAGCGTCCGACCCGCAAAGCACAAATGGCGTTCAAACCGCTGGCGTCATCCGTGCGATGCGTCCACCCAGCCGAGCGCGTTCAGCGCGTCCAGGCCTATGAACTGTTGCAGCGGGCCATTGCAAGTGAGATGGTTGTCGCCGCAGGCGATCAGATGGATACTGTTGGGCGCCTGAAGCATGTTGCGCTGGATCGCATCACCGACGGCCTGGTGATAGGAGGCGGAGCAACGCAGGCCCATGCAGGCGTTGAAGTAGTTCTTCGCGGCATTTGTCAGTTTTTTTGCGACCTCGACTGTGAACTCCGCTCGTCGCCTCTGGTACGTCGTGAGGCACTCCATGATCGCAGCGACATGATCGAACGTCGTGATGTCCATGGTCCTGTTCGATTGGAGGATTTCCGGCACCGCGTCGATCAACGCAGCGAACTCGCGCAACACCGGCCCGATCCCATCCAGGCGCTTGAGGTCAATCTCAAGTGTCGCGACTTCCAGGCTCTTATCCATGCTCGGCTGGAGTTGCTCGAACAGGGACAACTCCCAGCCGATCACTCGCCCCTGGCCGTGGAGCGCAGCAAGGAAACCTGGAACGAGGTTTGCGGCGACCGCCGAGGGACGCACCTCCACGTAGGCATAGAGCCGGTCCGCGGCGAGTGCCTGCCGGAAAAAGTCGGTTACGCTCGGGCATGCACCCGTCCAGGCGAACGCCGGCGTGCGATGTCCGTCGCCCGTCAGAAACACCTTCGGCCAGACGAGATCCGACCTGGCATATTCAGCGAAGTCGACATCCGTGATCCGTTGCAGCGTTCCCGGCGCCAGCACAACCCAGCCCATGGTTCCCCCCGACAAGATATTGGCAGTTGGCCATCGCTCCGGCACCAAGGTGATGGAAACGTGCCCGGTATCGGTCTAGCATACGTCCCTCCGCACGGGACAGAATTTCAGCACGGGATAGAATTTCAGCACGGGATAGAATTTCAGCACGGGATAGAATTAGAGCAACGCGTATCCAACCACGCCATCGTCAGGGGGATCTCCGCTGCTGTAGCGTCTTCTGTTGGTGGCAATTCGGCGAAACGCGGTGTGTCGGCAGAAACCGATCTCGGTGATCGTCGCGCGACCACCAAAAGCTCCGGGCGGCTGCTAGCCGGCCACCACGAGCGTCGGCGCAGCCCGTGGCGTGCGCAGCCGCGCGACCAGCTCCTGCGCCGGCAGCGGCGCGGCAAAGAACTGGCCCTGGAAGAGGTTGCAGCCGAGCCGGCGCAGCGTGGCGACCTCGGCCGCGGTCTCGGCGCCGGCCGCCTGCACCACGATCTCCAGCTCTCGCCCCAGCGCAATCAACGCCGCGCAGATCGCCTGGCTGTCGCGCGCGGCGTCCACGCCAGCGACGAAACCGCGGTCGATCGTCAGCTTGTCGAACGCGAGGTTCCTCAGCGACCCCAGGGAGCAATCGCCGGTGCCGAAATCGTCGACGACGGTGCCGAGACCGATCGCGCGCAGCCGCTGGAACAATGCGCTGGCATGCGCAATGTCGTGCGCCATCATGGCCTCGGTGAGTCCGATCTCCAGCCGGGATGGGGCGACGTTGTGCGCGATCAATGCCGCCTCGATCGTGTCGGCCAGGTTGGGACGGCGGAATTGACCGGCCGAGAGTTTGATCGCGAGCCGCGGCTCATCAAGCCCGGCGTCCGACCAGGCACGCAACTGGCGGCAGGCCGCGCGCAGCACCCACAGCCCCACCGCATCGGCCAGTCCATTGCGCTCGAGCATTGGCCTGAACCGGGCAAGTGCGATCAACCCATGGTCGGGGTGCCGCCAGTGCGGCAGTGCCTCGGCGCTGACGATGCGGCCGGACGGCATGCTCACCACCGGCTGGTAACGGAGTTCGAATTCGTGATGCTCCAGGGCGCGACGCAGATCGCGTCCCAGCGCGGTATGCTCACCCAACGTGTCGCCGCGGCCGGCAGCGGGGAAGACGGTCGGTTCCGCGGAACCAGGCGGCGGGACGGCGGCGAGCGCGGCACGCAGCAGGGCCTCGGATGCGCCGGCGTCGGCGGGAAACCGGGCCATGCCGGCAGCGAGTTCCGGGATGCAGACGGCGCCGTCGGTGGCGACCTCCAGCGGCAGCGCGGCAAGGATCGCGTCGGGCTGCGGATGGCTGTCGGGCAACGCGAAAGCAAGCTGATTGGGGCCGATGCTTGCCACCGCGGCGCCGTGTCCCGCCGCGGCGAGCAACGCCTGGCCGAGCGTCCGCATCACCGCGTCCGCCGCCGGTTGACCGAACATAGCGACCACCCGGTCGTGGTTGTGTTGCGTCAGGACGCAGACGGCGAAGGGGGCGCCGGCCTGGATACGCTCGGCCAGCAAGCGCAGCAGGCGATCACGGTTGGGCAGCCCGGTGGTGCGGTCGTAGTAAGTGAGTTCCTCCAAAGCGTGGTCGAGCCGGCTCAGGGTCTGCGCGGTGTCGGCCATCAGCGTGCCTGCCTCGTCGGTCCAGACGGCGGGCAGTACCGGCCGGGCACCGGTGCCGAGATAGGCGCGCAAGGTACGGGAGGTCGTCTCGATCGGTCGGAGCAGGTGGCACTGCAGGAACAGGGTAACGGCGGTGCCGGCCATGGTGGCGACCGTGGCGAGGAGCAAGTCCTGCCAGGGGAACGGCACGGCACGGCAGACGAAGCAGGCGAACAGGGTGAGCAATGGCAGCGGCGCGCCGAGCAAGCAGGCGGCCATGACCTTGGTGCGGTAGCTGCTACGAAGGTGCCGCGACAGGTTGGCATAGAGCCAGAGTTCGTCCACCGCGTCGCCTCCGTTGGGGATCGTGCGCACCGGGGCGGGAACGTGCCGGACGAAAGGCAACGAAATGGTGTCAGTCGGCTGTTACTCGCGTCAGCCGCGTGTCGGGCAAGGCGCAGCCGCGGGCTGGTTGGGCTGGTCCGCGCGAGCACTGGTGCTTCAGGCTGTCACCGCAGGCCTGTTGAAAATCGGGCCGGCCCAGCAGACCCAGCCAAAATCGGGCCGGCCCAGCAGACCCAGCCAAAATCGGGCCGGCGCAGCCCGCAAGCCGACAGACGGAACACCTCCCGAGCCACACGGCTCGCTGGGGTCGCCTGAACTCGGAAGCGGCGGGCGACACGCCGGGACGGCAGCCCGCCGGGCCACGCCATCATTGCGTTAGCGTGCCAGTCATCCGACGCCACCGGCACGCCGAACTGACGGAACGCGCCGCAGCGGCCAGGCAGCCGGCGTCGCATTCGACTCGGTACGGCAGCGCGCGACTGATCGCCGCGTCTCATTCCTGTTGCGACGCCGGCCGAGGCGACGCGCGCCCGCCGGCGCGCCGGGCGCTCATGACCTTCGGTGCAACGGATGTGGTGGCAATTCGCTGCTGTGCGTGGTTGCAGAACTCGCTGTTCAGCTCGATGCCCAGGAACCGGCGGCCAAGGCGACGGGCCGCGACGGCAGTCGTGCCCGACCCCAAAAATGGGTCGAGCACGATGTCTCCCGCGAAGCCATGCTCTGGGGTTTCTCGGAATGTGTACATGGCGATCAGGCGATTCGGCAGAGTTTCCGGGAATGGCGCCGGGTGCCCCTCGATCCGCGGCACATTCTCCGGATACATCCACCAGATCTGTTGTGTCAGATCCATCCACTCTGCCTGGGACAGCCTGGATGCCTGTTTCACGACCGCAGGCAGCACCCGGGGCGTACCGGGCTTGACGAACACGGCTATGAACTCGATGTAGTTTCGCTCGTAAAGGTTTGGAGGGAATGGGTATGAGCCGAACATCTTTTCCGTGGTTTGTTTTTCCCAGATGTACAGGCTGAGCAATTGCAATGGCGTCCTATGCTCGATCCGCTGCTTCATGTCGGAGTAGAGATCAAGCAGGATCCGCGTGTGGCTACGGCCAAATGCGGCGTTTGAAATATCCTTGGTCAGGGGCAGCAGCGGAACATTGAGGCAGAACTTGCCATTGGGCAGCAGCACGCGAGCCACCTCGCCCCACACTGCGTCAAGCTCATCGAGATATTGCTGATAGGAGCGCAGGCCGATCTGTCCGCCAACGCCGTAATCCACCGTGTTCCAGTACGGTGGCGAGGTGATCGCGCAGGGGCACCAATCAGCGGGAAGCTGCCGCAGCACGGTCACCGCGTCGCCGCATACGATGCGATTGGTCATTGCCTCCAGCGTCATCCCGGTCGGCGTTGCCGACACGATGTTGGCGGCCGGGAGCTTGACTCCCAGGCCAGTGTATCGGCGGGAGTGGGGGACGTCGGTGCGCGGAAGCTGCGATTGAATCGGCGCGTCCGCCAGGAACCCGCGAGCCCGTCGCATCTTGTTGGCATGCATTGCCGTGGGAGTGCCCTGATTGCTGATTGATACGCGCTTGGGTGTTTGTGTCTCGGTCGTCGGGTAGATGGCGATTCCCGACGACTCGGCACGACGCATACCGGGGCAGACCGATTCTTACCAATTCCTGGCCTGCCCAGGGTGGGGGAGCCGGTCGAGGCCTGGCCGGCAGGGCATTGCCTGACGCGCGATGCCGACCAGCCCGATGCAGCGCATGCTCTGCGAGTGCGTGCTGGAACGCCGGCTTCGGACGGCAACCGGCATCTGCGGGTAGGCGGAGCGCACACCGGCGGCGCCCAGCCGATCGGTTGCCTCGATGGCCATCTTCGGCCTGGTGCCGAACGCCTCACGCCGCGACGGGACCCTTGCTCTCCGGACATGCGACCAGGCCTGGTTATCGTGACAATGCCTCTTGCGCAGCTATGCGCCGCATGCGCCGGGACCAATCTTGAAGCTGCGGGATCGTGTGGTAGACGGATATGATCCGCATCAGATTACAATGGTCTGATTGACAACACGCCGCAGTTGTATAGTGCGTCGATGCCTTTGAAACCGACAATGGCCAGTGATACATGTCTCGAAAGCCACGGAGTTGGATCGTCGCATTAGACAACGCGATTGTATGGGTCCAAGCCAGCTCCTGGCGACCCCCGCCATGTTTATCCTGGCTCGACGTAACGTTATGTCACTGGTCGCCGAGGGGGACACGATGTTATAAATTCGATCTGACGCGCAGTACGACGAACGCAGGCCGCATGCCATACATCCATTCACTTTCCGCGGCATCTGCCTTCAAGGGACGAGCACTGCACGGCTATAATTTCGGCCCGCTGGCACAGCAGAATCTCGAACTCCATTACGTCGAGGTCGAGGGCGGGCACGACACCTTCATGATCAGCAAAGGGATCAGCCGGATCTACTACGTTCTCTCCGGTGCAGGCTATTTCACCATCGCGGGCCGAAACTACGACGTCACTGCGGGGACGGTCGTGGAGGTTCCACCGAAGGTGGAGTACTCCTACACGGGTCGGATGCAGTTCGTCGAGTTTTGCACGCCGGAATGGAGGTTCGGAAACGACTGGCACACCAGGTGGAATGCGGATGTGGTCGGTGCCGGTTTCAGCGCGCCGCTGCCGAATGCCTCGTTGCGCCGCCGCGTCTTGCGCTGGCGGATCTTCGGCACATCCCCCGTCACTGCCTTTCTGGTGGTTGCTCAGCGCGTATGGAAGCTCCTGCCCGCTGCGCTCACCCGGACCGGCCCGCTACGCCGGTATGGCGAGTTCCTGAACCGTCTGGCCCGCGCGGCGCGGCAAGAGTGACAGGCTTTCCCCTACACGGCCGCTTCGGCCATGGCCCGGCGCGTTCCGTCACTTATAGCGATATCGTAGTTCGAAGATACGAAGAAGCACTCCCGAGTTAGGAATTCGTCAGCCAGGATCGTTCACGCGCGGGGGGCATACCTTCAGATTCGGCCTTGCTGCCTGGACCTGGGTGGCAACCTCCAGCACTTTCCTGACACCCGAGCCGGCTCCCAGGCATTGACGGCATGGGGCCGCGGATCGAGCGCATGACGAGCCACGATCTTCGTACGACGGTCGCGGCGGGGCGATGACGTGGCCACGCGCGGTGGGTCCGGACAGGCAACGCGCAATGCGGGATGGCTGCCTTCGCAAGCTTTGCGCGTGTGGCGTTCCGCTCCGCCACGATCGCGCCCAAACGCCGGATTTCCTCGAGCGCCGCAGCGATATGCTCTGGATGCTGCGAGGCATGCACCTCGACATCGCACAGCGGGGCCGTACCGCCAGACCGTACGGGGCAGCGTAACAACCCGCCCTACCCGAACGCCCCCACTTCATGCGTCACCGCCGTGGCGATCTCGCGCACCATCCCGAACAATTGCCGCATCGGGGCGAAAATCTCCGCATGCTCCTTGGCATAGGCGTTGGACGCGCGCGGCGCCGCCGGTTCGGCATAGTCGCAGTCGGCCGACGGGTCCGGCGCGGCGGGAAAGATCTCCGCCAGCACGTCCAGCGCCGCCTCGATGTCGAGCCGCAGGATCGCCGCCTCCAGCACCGGGCGGGTTACACCATGGCGGGGGGAGAAATCGGAAATCTCGGTGGACAGCAGCCAGATGCGATGCACCAGCGCCAGCCGCAACGCGTGCAGCAGCACCTCGCGCGTGGCCATGCGCGGGGCATCCGGCCAGGCGACGCGCAGCGCCAGATGGTCCGCCTGGATGCGGCGGAACATCGATTGGGCGTCGGCCCAGATATCCAGCCGTTCCAGCGCGCGCGCCACGCCCACCAGAGCCTCGCGCCGGCCGGGCAGATGCGTATGTGCGGCGCGGTCCAGCCACGTCCCCGGGTCGAGTGTTGCAATCACCGCCCGCAGCACGTCGATATCGGAATGCGCCAGGCCGTGCGTCGCCAGTTCCATCGCGCGATGGAAGCGGCGGCTCTTGGCGTGCATTTCGGCGAAGGTTTCCGGGTGCCGCGCGGCCGCCGCGCCGATCCCCTGCAACGTGTTGGCGCACCAGCCAAGTTGTTGCAAGATCGCATTGTTCGGAATGGCGCGCAGCTCGCGCGGATGGCGGATGCGCGCGGCGCCCGCCATGCCCTCGGATTGGCGCGCGGCAGGCCGCGAGCCGGTACGGTCGAACAAGGCGGGGCCGAACGCACCGAGCAATGCGCCGT
>Ga0335073_10011311_pt1 | contig 12523 bp, 10 predicted proteins | sample Lox_Sample_22_FD_207093 | JGI IMG/M metagenome (GOLD analysis project Ga0335073, IMG submission 207093) | Soil microbial communities from Loxahatchee National Wildlife Refuge, Florida, United States - Lox_Sample_2.2 | ecosystem: Environmental > Terrestrial > Soil > Wetlands | place: USA...
CCGATCGAAGTTCGGCACATCGTTGTGTTTCTTCTTGCTCTTCCTCGGCGCCACGCTGCCTGCTCGTGCCGCGGATCCGAATGCCGCTGCCTCTGAGTCAAACCGCCCCGTGCCTTGGCGCTCGATCGAGGACCTCAATCTCAAAGGCGCCGCAGCCGGCAATCCGCCTTTCGCTGACTCCGTCCTCGGATCAGACTCCGCCTTTCGCCGGGCCCTCTTCCGACACGGACTGCTCTTCCGCATGGGCGCCAACGCCGCCTACATTCAGAACACTCTCGCCGCTCCCGTTCCCGCTGACGCGCAGACCTACACCGGCCAGCGCCAGTTCGCTCAGTATTCCTTCAACCCGGTGCTCAGCGCCGATCTCCGTCAGCTCGGCCTTCGTGGCGCACAGCTCAACATCAACGGCCAGTTGCAGCAGGCCAGTTGGAATCCCGCTCAGCCCGAGGCCTGGGCCATCAGCAGTCTTTATCTCTACAAGGAGTTCGGCGAAGATCGCGTCGAGATGAAGCTCGGCTACCTCACCACTGACTTCCAATTCATCGGCCTCCAGGTAGGCGGACAGGTCGCCTCCGGTGCGCAGGGCGTTTACGCCGTTCTGCCCTACGAAGTCGGCATCTCCTACTCCCCTGTGCCTGCGCCCGTCATGACCCTGAAATACCGCTGGGATAGCGGCCTATACCTCAAGGGCGCGGCCCAGCGAGCAGCGCAACCCGGCTCGACTGAAGACGCCCTAAGGCGCGACGCCGTCGGCCTCCGCTTTCTTCCCAGCGGCGACAAACTTGTCCTCGTTGGCGAAGCTGGGCTAAAGCGACCCGCATCCGCCTCGCAGCTCCAGGCCTGGTATCGCATCGGCTATATCGCCAATAACACGCCGTATACCAGCCTCCGCACTGGTCTCAAGAAAAGCGGCAACTACTGCGCCTATCTCCTCGCCGACCACCAGCTCTGGCAGCCGGAGCCCTCCAATCCTGCGCGCGGCATCTACGCCGGCGGATCGGCCATGGTGGTTCCCGCCGATCTCAATGCCTACCGCCTCTATTACGAAACGCGCGCCTACTACGCTGCTCCCTTCCACTCACGTCCTTACGACTTCGCCTCTGTCGTTGGTTCTTACACCGCATTCAGTCAGGACACACTTCACGCACTTGCCGCTGCCGGAAAAACTTACTCGCGTGCCTCCGACTCCGTGACCGGCAGCTACACTTTGCACCTCGCGCGTGGCGCCTACCTGGGCCTCGGCCTCAGCTACGTCAACGGTCCCGCCGTCACACCCAAAACTCCCGCGGCCCTCACCTTCACCGCGCAGACCAGCCTCTTCTTCTAAAACTCACGCATCCGTTGCGATCCACTCCATCCGTCTCGCCGCACTGCACCAGAACTCCCTTCAGCTTCATCCCTCTGAAGTAACGTCGCCCCCGCTCCCTCTGCGCCTTTTGTGCTACTTTCCAAACGGCTTATCTCTTGTAGAGTTTCTTTCAAGCAATCTTCATTCCCCATATCTAAAAAGCTCTACCACGCCGTTCAACTGCTCTTTTTCCTAGCTGCCTTATGAACGATCTCTTCTCATCGAAAGCGTCCCGGCCTGCTGCGGCCCACAACTTCTCGGCAGGCCCACCGGCGCTCCGTGTGCCTCGCACGGTTCTCCTCGCCCTGGCAACTCTCGGCGCCCTCCTGATCTGCGTTGGACACACCATGGTCGCGGGCGCCAACACACCCCGCGCTGCTGCATGGGGCTACCTTTGTTTCTCTCTCACATCGTTTCTCTGTGCCGCAGCCCTCTTCGGACGTTCACGGTCCGCCCGGGGCACCCTTCGCATCCGCTGGATGCTCATCGCGGCCGCATCGCTCTCTGCCGCCATTGGCTATGCGCCCTCATTTGCTGAAATCGTTTTGAACGCCGGTCCGGCACGCGCGCTCCAAACAGGCTTCTTCAACATCAGCGAAGCCCTCTACATGCTGGCCATCGTGCTTTTTTCTGCCAGCGTCTCCCGTCCGATCGTCATCGTCGACACCCTGCAGGCTCTGCTCTTCGTCGTACTGCGCTTCCACCTCATCTACTCATCCACCACCCGTGATCACTTCACTGTCAACCACCTCGTCGTCGGCCAGCTTGTCGCCCTCTTTCTCTTCATCGTTTCCCTGGTCGCCTGCATAGGCGCCGCATCTCACGAGGAGTTTCGGTTCTTGCGCGTCCTCACCTGGTTCTTCGGACTGCGCCTCATCGCCTACTTCCTCTCCGACCAAGTCTGCTATGCATGGCTCCATCAGATCCACTGCGGACTCTGGGACGTTCCCGGCACCTTCCTCCTTACCGGCTTCGCGCTTTGTCTGCTTTACACCCACGACAGGCAAATCATCCCGCAAACAGCGTTGCCATTGCGTTCCCCTGGCCTGCTTGTGCGCAGCCTCATGCCGTCGTTCCTCGCCTTCGTCAACCTGATACTCGGCCTGTTCCTGCTCTCCAGTTCCACGGAACTTGCGGCCGTCGCCATCACTGTCTCGCTTGTCTGCTACGTTGTCCGCACCACGCTGCTGCAGGCCCAGGCAGCCCGGGAGAATGCGCTCCTCGAGACCCGCAACCAGCATCTCGAAGGTCTCGCCGTCCTCGACCCGCTTACCGGAATCGGTAATCGCCGCTCGCTCTCCGCCGCCTACTCTCGCCTGCAGTCCGAAGCCGGCGGTGAACGTCTCGCACTCCTCCTCATCGACATCGACCACTTCAAACAGGCCAACGACAGCCACGGACATCTCCACGGCGACCGGGTCCTCGTTGCCCTCGCGCGCAAACTCGAAAGCCTCACCTCCGACGTCGAGGGCAGCCACTGCGCCCGGCTCGGCGGCGACGAATTCGCTCTCCTTCTTCCAGATTCTTCTCTGCACGAGGCTTTCACCTTGGGAGAAAAACTGCGCGTCTCCATCAACTCCCATGCCTTCGACCGGGAAAATTCCCGCGCCAGCCTCAGCATCGGCGCCACTTCACTCCACGCTGCCCGCGATCTGCCAATGGAAACGCTGATCTCCTGTGCCGACGAAGCCCTCTACCGCGCCAAGCTCCTCGGCCGCAACCGCGTCGAAGTCCGCGCAGCCAGCGAGCCCGGCGCGCCATCCCGCAACTGCTCCGAGTCACTCAACCTCGAACTCCAGCGGTCGACGAGCTAAGGCACATCATCGTTCACGCGCATTTCGCCGTCTTGCCGTCATTCGGTGCGCAGCGCCTGTGCCGGTTCAATCGATGCCGCCCGACGCGCCGGAATGAATCCCGCCAGCCCCGCCGCTACAATCAGCGTCATCACCGCCCCTCCCAGCACCAGCGGATGGACCGCCTTGATCTGGTAGAGCTGCGACGCGACATAATGAACGCATGCCAGCGCCACGGGGATCCCAATCGCCAATCCCAACAGCACCTGCAGCATTGCGCCCCTCATTACCATCGCCGTCACGCCGCTGCGTTCCGCTCCCAGCGCCATGCGGATCCCAATCTCCGCCCTGCGCCGCGCCACTCCATACGCGGTCACACCATACAACCCTAGCGCCGCCAGCAACAGCGCCAGGCCGCCAAACAGCATCGTCAGCCGCTGCAACATCCGCGCCTGGCTGAACTGATCTGCGATCTGCACCTCGAAGGTCTGAAACTTCACCACGCTCAGGTTCGGATTGATCCCCGCCAGCGTCCTCCGCGACAGGTTCTCCATGTCCGTAACCGGCCTGTCCGTCTCCAGCACGATCGCGCCTGCATACATGTTCTCGTCTTTTTCTATCGGCTCGTCCGAGCTCGGCGGCCGCTGCAGCAGCGGCACAAAATACATTATGTGATCGCTCCAGGTCGCGCTCTGGTAGGCCGTATCCTCGACGATTCCCACAATCTCCCAATCCCCTACCGACTTTGGATTGTCGTTTCCAAAATGCTGCCCGATCGGATTCTCACCCGGCTTGAAGAGCTTCTTCACAAACGCTTCGTTCACCACCGCAACCGGCCGTGACGTTGCCGTATCCGTCGGCAGAATGCCGCGTCCCGCCACCACCCGCGTTCCGACTGAGTCGAAATACTCCGCGTTCGCCTTGATGTACGACGAAACTACGTTGAGATCCGGCTTGCCCCGCACCTGCACGCTCCAGCCGTTGTTGTTATCTTCCATCGGGGTATAGCTGCTGATTCCCACCTTCTCCACGCTCGGCAGCGCATGAAAACGCTCCTCGATCGTGCGATACAGATCGCCGACCTGCCTCTGCGAATACCCCGCCGTCTGCGGATTGATGTGCACAATGTACCGGTTCGTCGCGTCCAGCTTCAGGTCGATGTGCTCCAGCTTGTTCAGGCTCTCCGCAAACAGCCCCGCACACACCAGCAGCACCAGCGACAACCCCGCCTGCACCACCACCAGCCCGCGCTGCAGCAGCGTGGCTCCTCCGTGCGTTGCCCGTGTCCCGCTGCGCAGCGCATCCGCCGGTTCGGCTCTCGACGCAATCCACGCCGGCGCCACACCAAAGAGAATTCCCGTTACCAGCGATAGCCCACATGCAAACCCCAGCACCGCCACTGAAGGAGCGGCCTGGATCGGATCGTTCTCCGCGCCCGGAAACGCCAGCGCCAGCAGCATCCGCGTTCCCGCATATGCCACCGCCAGCCCTGCCAGTCCGCCCACTCCCGCCAGCAGCACACTCTCCGTCAGTAGTTGCCGCACAATCCTTCCCCGACGCGCACCCAATGCTGCGCGCACATTGATCTCCGCCTTCCTCGCCATCCCGCGCACCAGCAGCAGGTTCGCCATGTTCGCGCACGCAATCAGCAGCACCAACCCTGACGCGCATAGCAGCAGCATCAACTGCGAGTTGTAGCCTTCCTGCATCGACTGGATACCGCCCCCGCCCGGCGTCAGCACAATATGAACCTTCTTCAGGTCCACCTGTCCGTCTTTCGAACTGAAGCGCGCCGTCGTCCCCAATTGCTGCCGCAGCAGCGCGCTTACCTTCTGCTGCACCTCATCTTCTGAAACTCCCGGCTTCAAACGCCCGATCATATAGAGCCACTGCATGTCCGATCCGTGCACATACGGAACATTCGCAATCGGCGGCATCGTCTCAATCGGCAGATAAAAGTCCGGCTGGCTCGGCATAAGCCGGTCGCCATAGAACCCCTTCGGCGCAATCCCCACCACCGTCACCGGCTGCGTATTCACTCTGAACGTGCTACCCACTACTGCCGGATCGCCGTTGAAGCGTGTCTCCCACGTCTCATAACTCATCACGGCAGTCATCGGCGCGCCGGCCACATCATCGCGATCTTCCAGCAGCCGCCCCGCGCTCGCGCTCAGGCCAAAGGTTCTGAAGTAGTTTCCTGAAACAAACTCCCCCATCACCGATCGCGGCGCATCCTGCGAACCATCCCGCCGCACCACCACCGGCCGATAGGACCACCCCGCCTGCATCGCTGCCAGGTCTGCAAACTCCGGCACATTCTTGCGCAGAAACTCATAACTCGCCGTCGAAAACAGCGAGAACTCTCCGTTGTCCCTGAAGCCCATCCCCACGCAGCAGTCGTTGTGATTCCCCAGCCGTACCAGCGTCTTCGGATCGGTGACTGGCAGGTTCCTCAACATCAGCGCGTTCACCAGCGTAAAGATCGATGCATTCGCGCCGATGCCCAGCGCCAGAGTCAGTACCGCAACCAGCGTGAACGCCGGCGACTTGCGCAACGTCCGAAACGCATAGTTGCAGTCCTGCATCAGCGTCTCTACCAGCGGCAGCCCTTTCTCTGTGTGATAGCTCTCGCGCGCCGTCTCCACGCTGCCAAACTCTACCAGCGCCGCGCGCCGCGCCTCTTCCCGCGTCATGCCTGCGCGCATGTGCTCTTCCGTCGCCAGAGCAATGTGCTCTTCAAACTCCTCGCGCATGCGCCGCTCTCCGCTGCTGCCGGTCACGAAATTCACGATCCGCCGCCACATCCGCCGCAAAACTTTCACGCCAGTTCCTCCGCCTTGGCCGCCAGAAATCGTGCCATGATCTCCGCCGTCAGCGCCCACTCCTGCACTTCACTCTGCAGCTGCCGTCTCCCCGCCTTCGTCAGCCGGTAATACCGCGCCCGCCGATTGTTCTCTGATGCGCCCCAGTCCGACTCAATCGACCCCTCCTGCTCCAGCTTCAGCAGGACCGGATACAGCGTACCCTGGTTCACAAACAGCACGTCGCCGCTGATCTGCTCGATCCGCCGCGCAATTCCGTACCCATGCTGCGCCCCCAGCACCTCCAGCGTCTTCAGCACCATCAGTGCCAGGGTCCCCTGCATCACATCTGTCTTCTGCTTCATGGCAATAGTCCTGTTGGTTTCCAAAAGAAGATTGCCATATGTCCTTTGGGAAAGCAACAGGAAAGCTTCGCGCCTCTGCCCCTGCACCGATAAAATGGCTTCATGCCGGCCCTCATTGACGCCATCGACATCAAGCGCAAGATGTACTTCGAGTTCGAGAACGCTCCTTACTACTGCATGGACGTCGAAGTTTCCACGCCCACTGCCCGCGGCGGCCAAACACTCGTCCGCCTCAAGATGCGCAACCTGCTCACCCGGGCCGTCTTCGACAAAACCTTCAAAGCAGGCGAGAAGTTCAAGGAACCCGATCTCGAAACCGTCGAAGTTTCCTACCTATACTCAGATAGCGAAGACTCGCACTTCATGGATCAGGAATCCTTCGAGACCATCTCCCTTTCGGGCGACAAACTCGGCGATGCCCTCGATTTCCTCCTCGAAGGGACCCTGCTCAAAATCGATAAATTCAACGGCAACCCTATCGGCATCCAACTGCCCGAAAAGGTAGAACTCGCTGTCGTCTATACTGAGCCGGGTGTCCGCGGCGACACCGCCCGTGGAGACGTCACGAAGCCCGCAAAACTCGAAACCGGCCTCGAGATCAAGGTCCCGTTCTTTATCAAGGAAGGCGAAAAGGTGAAGATCTTCACCGAAACGCGCGAATTCGCCGGTCGCGCCTGATCGCTAGTCTATTTGTCGTTGCTGCTATCGCGGGAAAAACTGCTCTTGGCAATCGAAACCCAGCTGATCAGCACAACCAGGACGCATCCGATCAGACCTGCAAAGAACAGTCCTTCGAGCGTATACAGCAGATACAGCATGAACTTGTGCGACGTCACAATGATCGGATTCTATAGCCTACGCTCCGCTTTGCGCACCTGTACTCAGGTCTAGTTTGCTGCTCCGTTGCCGAAGGCGATTCAAACTCCCCTAACACTGCTGGCGCCTCCGAGTCGTTACCATAGGCGCGAGCCCGGTGGCGAACAAACCCCGGACTCCGCGCTTACTTCAGATACGCCCGCACCAGGTCGATCAGATCCTCGGCCAGCGCAGGCGCAATTTTCTCCTTGGCCTCGTCCCTCAGGTGGAATCGGATATGCGTCTCCAGCACTTCACCCATCAGCCCGTTGATGCCGCCCCGCACCGCCGCCAGCAGCATCAGCTGTCCCCCGCAGTCTTCATCGCTGTCGATCAGCCGCTCCACCGCATCCAGCTGCCCCCGAAGGCGCCGCACGCGTTGCTGCAGCTTCACCTTTTCTCGATCCTGCATCGTCATCCTTAGATTCCTCGTCTTGACTATACCCACCAGGGGTATGGTATTAATCCCTATGGGGGTATAGACCACATCGGTCATCTTATCCGCTGAGCCGACTCCGCGCCAGCGCGAAAAACCTCCAATCCAATTTCGACATGCGCTCGATCTCCAATTCGGCTCGCTGGCTCTCTCTTATCGGCCTGTTCCTCGTCGCGGCCGGTCTCGTGGCCCAAACTCCCGTCGGCGACTCGATCAAGCCGGCTTCGGCTGCCTCCACAGCAACCGCCACCGATCCCAGCCTCGCCATGGCCCCGCATCCTGAGGGCGCCCGCTATTGGGTCTCGGGCCAGGCCAACATCATCTATCAGGGCGTACTGCCCTTTCACTCCCCGTACCAGGGAGCCAACAGCTTCCACAACTCCGCCGAATATAAGACTTCTATGGTTGGTACGCTCTACACCGCGATACGCGCCACGCGCTCCGTGCGCTACAACACCGACCTTATTCTCGATCTCGAAAGCGCTGGCGGACGTGGTTTGAGCCAGGCCCTGGGCCTCGCCGGATTCACCAATCTCGATGTCGTCCGCAATCCCAACCTCGGTTCGACACCGTATCTCGCCCGTTATGAGATCCACCAGGTCTTCGGACTAACCAGCCGGACGGCCGATCAGGACGCGGGTCCATTCGCTCTCGCAGGCAAAGTGCCCTTGCGTCGCATCGAGTTCCGCATTGGCAAGCTCACCTTGCCCGACTTCTTCGACATCAACTCCATTGGCTCTGACAGCCATCTGCAGTTCATGAACTGGACGGTCGACAACAACGGCGCCTGGGACTACGCAGCAGACACCCGCGGTTACACCGTCGGCGGCATGGCCGAGTACGACGATCAGAGCTGGAGCCTCCGCTACGGACTCTTCGCCATGCCCACCGTCGCCAACGGCATCGACATGGACTGGGCTTTCAGTCGCGCGCATGCCCAGAACGGCGAATTCGAACTGCGCCGCAGCCTGGTTCGCAATCACAAGAGCGTCACTCGCCTGCTCTTCTACGCCAATCGCGCCCACATGGGCACCTACCGCGAAGCGGTTCAAGCCTACCTCGCGGGCACGGACACTACACCCAACATCCTGCTTCACGAGCACTTCAGCGCCCTCAAATACGGCTTCGGCTACAACACTGAGCAGGAACTCACGCAGAATCTGCGCGTCTTTGGCCGCTTCGGTTGGAACGAAGGCCAGCATGAATCCTTCGCTTACACCGAGGTCGATCAGACAGTCGAGGCCGGCGGAGACTACTCCGGTGCCGTCTGGCGCCGCCCCGCCGACAAGCTCGGCCTCGCCTTCGTTTCCAACGCCATCAAGCGCGACCACCAGAATTACCTGCGCCTCGGCGGACTCGGCTTTCTACTTGGCGACGGCAATCTCAACTACGGCCGCGAAAACATCGTCGAGAGCTACTACACCTGGCACGCATGGCGCGGTCTCTTCTACTCGGTCGATGTGCAACACATCGACAACCCCGGCTACAATCGCGACCGCGGCCCCGCATGGGTCGGCTCCGTGCGTGCTCACGTCGACTTCTAGGCGTTAATTCGAGCGAGACCCTTCTGACGACATTCCCCGCTCCTGCAGCAAAGCAGAGAGATCGCCAACCTTGTCGTCCAGCAAATTGAGTTTGCGCGCCAGCCCCTGGATCTCTGTCTCCGCTCGTCGATTCACTTCGAAATCCAGCTCACCGCGCAACCGGTCTTTGGTGTCCTGGCGGTTCTGGCTCATCATGATCACCGGTGCCTGAATTGCGGCCAGCATCGAAAGAAACAAATTCAAAAGAATGAACGGATACGGATCCCACGCCTTTCCTGACAGGAAGACGTTGATTCCCGTGTACACCGTCAGCGTGACCGAAAACGCGATAATGAAAGTCCAAGATCCACCAAAACCGGCTACCGAGTCAGCAATCCTCTCGCCAAGCGATGCCTGCTTCTCAATAATGTCATTCGGATTACGCGCCGCCCGCAGCCGCACCAGTTGATGCGCCGCATGATACTGATGACCCAGTGTCGTCAACAGGTCCATGCCTGACATGGGTTTGCTTTGCAGCAGCGCAGAGATGTCTTCCCGCGTGACCTCGAGACAAACTGACTCTTCCAGCGCAATCGCATTTGTCTGATGCGGCGTCTGTTCTAGCATCGAGGCAAACCCGAAGAATTCACCCTTCGCAGGCTCATCCACAACCACTTCCTGCTGATCTTCATCCACGGTCGTTACCCTGACCTTGCCTGAGACCATCACATAGGCCTGCATCCCCGGCTCACCGGCCTTGTAGATTCGTTGCCGCGCGGCAAACGTCCTTACATCCACCTGTCCGGCCAGTACAGCCGTCTCATCGTCATCCAGTAGCGCAAACAGCGGAACGCTCTTGAGGACCTCTGGTTTGCATGTCATCGTGATCTCCATCGTGCAGAAATTGAAGTGTCGGGGTTGAGCAATGCCTGATTCCCGGCAGAGCGGTGCAGAACAGCGGGAAAATCCACTTCGAACCCAACCTGGCCGCCGATCTGGGGACTGGCAATATGGCTGCCGCCCAGCAGCGCAAATGTGACGCTGAGCCCGTTGCGCAGTTCGTAGACTCCGCCGCCCAGCCCCTGCAGCTGGTCTTTGCCCAACCCATGATTGTCTGCAACGCCGCCATAGACCTCCACCCCAGCCGTGAGCCGCTGCGTCCAGTCATGCAGCAGTGACAGACCCCCCGTATATACATGGCCCCGCGTTGTTTGAATCCCGAGAACGCCCGTGCTCGTGTTTCCGGCAAACAGAAACCCGAAGTTCGCGGTCACTCGCGTCTTATCGCTCAGTGGCTCCTGGGCAATCAAATTGAGCCAATAGTCGGTCAATCCCGATCCAAGTTCCTGTTTCGTATCTCCGGTCGGGAACTCAATGTATAGGCTCGCCGCGACTGCCGGAGCTGCCAACGGGCGTGCCGCCCTGCGCATTTGCCACTTCACGCCCATATCCGTATCGCCCGGTCCGCTCGATGTCTGCGATCCGGAAGCCCGGTAGATCGATAGATACGGCGCATCCGCATCCAACTCCAGATTGAAGGCCAGGCCATAGTTCAATTTGTAATTGACGGTGTTCTGGCGAAGATCGGGATACTGCGCTGACTGCAGGCCATCAAACTCGTTGAAAGCCTCGAAGTGCAATGTGCCCCGTTCCGTCACAGCGGGATCGTCGGTGTAGAAAGGCATCTGCCCGAACGCCAGCGCGTCGTTCCCAATCAGGCAAAGCGCAACAAAAAGGACCAGTCGCGTTGGGCGCATGCAGATGAGTCTCAACTATACCGATACTTCACAACTGCCAAATCAAAAGAAGGTAAAAAACCGCAAGGGCTGGCGGGAATCGGTGCGTCGCCTCAACCTGCCGTTATCGTGACGACGTACCACTGTCGGCAGCGTGGCTGTCCGGCTGCGGCTGCGCAGGCAGTGTGTAGATCACCTCGCCCGGCTTGGCATAGTGCAGTTGCTCGCGCGCCGCGTGCTCAATCGCATCGGGATCGGACTTCAGGTGCTGCACATGATCCCGAAGCTTCGCGTTCTCCTGCTGCAGCTCATCGATCTGCTGGCGCAGTTCCTTGTCTTTGGTGCGCTGCTGTTCCCACGCCGAAAGCCCGTGCTTGCCGTTGACCACGCCCCACCCAAAGAGAAAGATCAGCGCCACGGCCACCGCCGTGCCAATCGGGCGCCACATCTGCTGCGTCCAATGCACAGCACGCTGCCGCAATGGAACTCGATCCTCTGAGGCCGCGCTTTCCTGCGGTTGACCCATCTCTTCGTGCATGATTCTCCTAGCTGCATTTACGACAGCACAAACGCCTTGGCCGCCGCGCTCAATGATTCCATATCCTTTTCGCTGCGTGCCTCAGTGTAGGCTCTCACCACCGGCTCCGTTCCTGAGAGGCGATAGCAGACCCACGAACCATCGTCGAGAATCAGCTTTAAACCGTCAGTGCGAACGATCTTCGCCACCTTGCGTCCGCTCAGCTCCGCCGGATCCGCCTTCAACTTTTCAGTGAACGCGGCCATCCGCTCCTGGGTCAAGCGGAAGTTCTCACGAACGGGATAGAAGGAACCAAGCTTGGCAAAAAGCTCCTTCAATTGTGCACCCAGGCTCTTGCCTCGCGTCGCCACCATCTCTGCCACCAGCAGGCCAGCAATCACGCCGTCTTTCTCCGGCACGTGCCCGCGGATCGTCAGCCCCGCTGACTCCTCGCCGCCAATCGCAATCTTGTCGGCGATAATCAGCTCACCAATGTACTTGAAACCTACCGGCGTCTCATACAACGGAACCTTGTGATGCTCTGCCAGGGCATTCACCAGATTCGTCGTCGCCACGCTCTTGGCCACGCCGTTGTTCCACCCGCGCGTCTCCACCAGGTAGTCGAAGAGCAACGCGATGATGTAATTCGGTTGGATGAACGTCCCATCTTCATCGACGATCCCGAAGCGGTCTGCATCGCCATCGGTCGCAATGCCAATCTTCGCGCCGATCTCCTTCATCTTTTTCTTGGCGTCGCCCAGCAGGTGATCGTCCGGTTCCGGCGCATGCCCCCCAAACAGCACGTCGCGATAATCATGCACCGTCTCAACGGTCACACCCGCCTCGCGCAGAATATGGCAGCTGTACCCACGTCCCGCGCCCCAGAACGGATCGAAGACGATCTTGATTCCTGACTTGGCAATTGCCTTCAGGTTCACCAGTTCGGCCAGCCGCTTCAAAAACTCCGGCTTCACATCGGCCGTCTCAAATCCACCGGCCTGCGCAGCAGCCTTGGCCACAGTGCCGTTGCCAATTGTTGCAATCGCAGCCTCAATCTGCTTCGTCACCTCGGGCAGAGCCGGCGCACCGTCATGGGTCGAAAATTTGATGCCGTTGTACTCTGGCGGATTGTGCGACGCGGTGAAATTA